>Ga0209420_1000012_pt1 | contig 117422 bp, 102 predicted proteins | sample BlaSpr_A8_OM1_O1_FD_187972 | JGI IMG/M metagenome (GOLD analysis project Ga0209420, IMG submission 187972) | Forest soil microbial communities from Thunder Bay, Ontario, Canada - Black Spruce, Ontario site 2_A8_OM1_O1 (SPAdes) (version 2) | ecosystem: Environmental > Terrestrial > Soil >... | reverse complement strand
GCTGGTTCTGCTCGTGCTGTCTCATTACGCCGCCTATCGCATGCAGTTGTTCCTGTATCTGAAGGCCGCCGGGCGCGCAGAGCTGAGCACCTTCAACCTTTGGCTCGGCGCGGACGCGCTACCATGATGAGTAGGCATGCGCAAACCCCAGCATCTGCCGCGCGCCATCAAGCGCGAGGTGTTGCCCAACGGCGTTCGCGTGCTCGGGCATACTCCGAGCGAGTGGTCGGCCAACCGCAAGTAATCCGTTTCATCCGTCACGCGGCCCGCTGGCGGCGATTCTTCCGGTGTTCCCTCGCCGCTTCCAACTTTCGATCCCGCTCGGCCTGAATATCCTGCTGATGCCCGGCGAGCATATTGTCTCCAAGCTCAAATAGCCCGTCCAAGAAGATAATACTCGGATGCGAAGTTAGGACGGCACCGTTAGGCGCGGGTTCATGAGCTTTTTCCAAAGCCAAACCGCCAACTCTGGCAGGCGAACGCACACGTCCTGGCACAGCTTACGGACCATTACATTACCTGTCGGTAAGTACTGCGGTATCAAGCACAAACGTCAAGGATGGCGATTTGAATGGCTAAAATGCAAGATAATTAGAGAATCGGGGAACCTATGCGGCATGAATCGCGTACCAGTGAATGAAAGAGTGGCGCATGGGAACATTTTCGCAGGATTTTAGGTACGGCGTTCGAATGCTGGTGAAAAATCCAGGATTCGCGCTGATTGCAATCCTTACGCTGGCGCTGGGGATCGGAGCAAACACTGGGCTTTTTTCCGTGGTCAACGGGCTAATTCTGAGTCCGTTGCCATTCGCAAATCCGCAACAACTTGTCGCGGTGTACTCTAAGACGCAGTTTGACAAAGGTTCAATTACTTTTCCGAACTTCCTGGATTGGCAGAAAGAGAACCATACGTTCTCAGCGATGGCTGCTTATCGGAGCAGCGATTTCAGTTTAACTGGCTCAGGCGAACCTGAGCGGCTACATGGACAACAAATTTCAGCCGAGTTCTTTCCGTCGCTGGGAATTGCGCCTATTCTGGGCCGAACGTTCCGCGCGGAAGAAGATCAAGTGGGCGCCGCACCCGTTGCGCTGATCAGTGACGCCCTATGGAAAACCAAATTCGGTTCTTCTCAGGACGTTCTCGGGAAAAACCTTACGCTCAACGATACGGAATACATAATCGTCGGGGTAGTTCCTGGGCGCCTGCCGATGTTTGGCACCCAGGGAATGGACGTCTACGTTCCGATCGGACAATGGAACGATCCCACATTCCGCGATCGCAAAATCGGCATGGGAACGCAAGGTATTGCGAGGATGAAGCCTGGCGTGAACCTGGAGCAGGCGCAGGCGGACATGAATTCCGTCGCTCGCAATCTTTCCGCTACTTATCCTGAGGCTGACAAAGATACAGGCGTGGTACTTGTGCCGCTAAAGAAGGATATCGTCGGAGATATCGAAGGAACTCTCTTCGTGCTGTTGGGGGCGGTAGGTTTTGTGCTGCTGATCGCGTGCACAAACGTGGCGAACCTACTCCTCGCGCGATCCGCCGGGCGTTCGCGCGAATTTGCAATCCGCGCCGCGTTAGGAGCGAACCAGATGCGCGTGATACGCCAACTCCTTACAGAAAGCGTTCTGCTCAGCGTCTGCGGCGGATTGTTTGGGTTGGCATTCGCAAAATGGGGAACGCAAGCTGTTCTGACTAAACTGCCTGAGGCATTGCCTCGGGCAGACGCGATACATCTCGACGCGCGAGTGCTTCTCTTCACGCTGGCGGTGTCTATTGTGGCCGGAATTGTGTTCGGCCTGGCGCCTGCAATCAAAACAGCGCGTCCCAATCTGGGCGAAACGTTAAGAGAAGGTGGCAGAGGTTCGAGCGGAACACGTCACGCAACGCAGCGTGTTTTTGTCGTGGTGGAAATGGCGTTGTCGCTGGTTTTATTAGTTGGCGCGGGATTAATGATACGCAGTCTCGCGGCTCTGGGCAGTGTGAAGCCGGGCTTTAATCCACGAAACGTGGTTACGTTCTCGCTAGGGTTATCGCCCGCAAGGTTAACTAGTCCAGCCGTGATCCGCCAAAGCCTGCGCGCTGTGGAGGCAAGTTTCAAATCAGTGCCCGGCGTGGAAGGGGCCTCTGTAACGGCTGGGTCTTTGCCGATGACAGGTGATTCGGAAGTGCCGTTCTGGCTCGACGGTCAGCCCAAGCCCGCGACCGACAGCGAGATGAATCTTGCGCTTTGGTATCCGGTGGATCCCGACTACCTGAAAGTTATGGGAATCCCTCTGATACGGGGACGCTTTATCTCGGAGCGAGACACAGAAAAAAGCCCGATGGTTGTGGTGATTGATCAAAACTTTGCCCGCCAATTTTTTCCGAACGAGGATCCCATCGGCAAGCGAATCAATATGGGATTGATTGGCGGGCGGCCGGAAATAGTGGGGATAGTAGGACACGTAAACCATTGGGGCCTTGGCGATACCGCACATCAGAATCTGCAGTCCGAATACTACATGCCATTAATGCAGCTTCCTGACCAGATTTTCCCGCTCGTTGCCGGCGGGGTTGGTATGGTTGTCCGCACGTCTGGAAACCCGGATGCTTTCATGCCGGCGATTCGCAAAGCGTCCACGGATTTCGATAGCAAGCAGGTCATTTATGACTTTAGGCCGATGGAAATAATCGTGTCCGATTCGATCGCCACGCAGAGGTTCACGATGACTGTGCTTGGAGTGTTTTCCGGGCTTGCGCTGGTGTTGTCGGCGATTGGCATCTATGGTGTGATTTCATACCTGGCTGGACAGCGCACGCACGAAATCGGAGTTCGAGTGGCGCTAGGCGCGCAGCCAAAGGATATTTTCAGCATGGTGCTAAGCGAGGGAATGAAGGTCGCGCTGCTGGGTGTTGCGATCGGAATTGTGGCTTCACTGGCGTTGACTCGCCTCATGACGAAGATGATTTTTGGCGTTCGTGCCGCGGATCCCATCACGTTCGCAGGCGTTACAATCCTACTCACTCTGGTGGCGGCTGCGGCGTGTTATATTCCGGCGCGGAGAGCGATGCGCGTGGATCCTTTGGTTGCGCTTCGATACGAATAACCGGACATCTCTAACACTGCTGACTCTGTCAAGCTCTTTTTGAGCTTTTTCTGATCTTTTTGAGCTTTTTCTGAGCACACTTCTCCACTCACTCCGAAGAGTGGTCTTGTTTTGTCTTCTTTGACGCTCTGCATCAGCTCCTCCTCAACTTGAATGCAGAACGGCAGAGCGGTATCGAGTGATTCTGCACGACTACTCATTCGGAAGTGATCATGACTTAGTTCAGCGGATGCGTGTTTTTCATTAACGCTAATCGGACAAAGAAAGTTCTAGTACGTCACTTGTCCGTTATCCAAATTATCGTGAGTTAAGCGGATAACTAGTGTTCCCTACGCGGACACCGCGTCTTATGATAGGATTCTGATTCAAAGCGACCGAATCATCTGCGTTGTTTAATCCCAACCCACAGCGCATTTCCAATTGGTTGTACCGTCAACTGCACGTGCATACGAAACCCAGCGGAAACGAATGCCGTTCCGATGCGCTGGATGCGTTCCTTTGGAGCGAAACGAACTTTCTGCTAAGCGGAAAATCCTGTGCTCGACGGTAGCATTTGGGCGACGAATTTCTTCGCAGTCCCGCCGAGCGCCAAATCACTGACCCGGCAGGCGCGCGGCTCTCCGCCGGGGCTGGCTTTCGACTGCACAGATCATCCGGAGCAAAGTGGCTAAGCCGAGAAGTTAAGGTCCGTTAACGCGATGTAGAAGTGGGCGAAAGTAGGATTGTTCTGAGGCTGATTCAGGGAACCGTTGCTGGTCGAGTTGTCTTGCGAGACGGATGGGTCATGCGTAGATCCGAGGTGAAAAATGAAAATCGGCGGCGCGGTAGACCAACAATTTGAGGCTGTGGAACGCAGGACTGTGGCGATGTGCTGCGGCAGGGCTTTTTTTATCCTGCTGACTTTGCTGGCCTGCGCGGTGCTGAGCGGTGTGGGACGCGCGGCGACAAAGCCCACGATCCGTTCATTTACCGCGAGCCCATCGAGCATTACGAAGGGGCAGAGCAGCAAGTTGAGCTGGGTGACCAGCGATGCGACGAGCATCTCGATTGTTCCCGGGACATTCACGTCCACCGCTGCCAGCGGATCGACCAGCCTGAGCCCGACGGAGACGACGATTTATACCCTGAAGGCCAAGAATAGCGAAGGGACCGTGACGGCAACGGTGAAGGTGATAGTGACCGCGCCGCCGAAGCCGACGATCAGTTCGTTTAAAGCCAATCCGGCGAAGATTCTGGATGGCTCAAGCAGCACGCTGAGTTGGGCATCGAGCAACACGACCAGCATTTCGATCAGCCCCGGCAACTTTTCGTCGAGTTCCGCAACGGGGTCGGAAAGCGTGAGCCCAACGGAAACGACCACCTACAAGCTTACGGCGACTAATGCGAATGGGTCAAAGACGGCCTCGCTGACGGTCACGGTGGTTACTGCTTCGCAGCTGAAGATCCATTCGTTCGCCGCAAGACCGGCAATCATTATGGCCGGGACGAGCACTAAGCTGACATGGTCAACCACTGGAACAACGAGCGTGTCGATCACGCCGGGATCGTTCACGTCGACCTTATCTGGCGGGTCGACAAGCGTAAGCCCTAGCGCGACGACAACCTACACGTTGACGGCGACGAATGGCGTGGACTCCGTAACTGCAACGGCAACCGTTACTGTGACAGCCGGGCCGGTGCTCTCCATTACGACGAGCACTTGCTCGTCGGGCGTGCAGTACAAGACCTATGCGGGCTGCACGATCGCGGTCACGGGAGGAACACCGCCGTACAACTTCTCTGTCACGAAATCGCCTTCCTACGCGAGCTTGCCTGAAGGGATGTCTCTTAACCCAACGACGGGCGTGGTTTCCAGCGCTCTGATCGGCGGGCAGGGAACATACGGAGTGCAGTTTGTGGTCACCGATTCGAGTCCCACCCAGGAGTCGGCGAGCGTGCTCATCAGCTTTGCCATTCAGGGCAACAATGCATTCCTCTCCTCGATCTTTCCATCGAACTCGATTTTTCATCACCGCGTAGATGCTGGGACGACCGATCTTCCGGTGGATATTTCCCCCGCCGCGCCGATTTACAGCGGCTACCGGAGCGCGACGATTAAGGCATTTTTCGGAAACGCAGACTACCTGAACATCCCGAACGGAATTCCGGCGATCGAGGTTCCCTACAACCAGGTGAACGTGCCGGTGAAGACACTGCTTTACCAGTCATACTTCACGTCCGGGCCGATTCCGTCCTATGCGCCGATTGAGGACACAGCTAACTCAACACCCGATGGACAAGGCGGCTGCTGCGATATGCACGTGCTTGTTTACGTGGAAGCCGGAGGAGGCAACCATCCTGCGCTGTACGAAATGTGGAATGCGGTGCCGCAGGCCGGCGGCGCATGGGACGACGGCTCGAATGCGCTGTGGCCCAACGCCAACTCGAATCAACTGACTCCTCAGGGAGAAGGGACGTCCGACGCGGCGGGATTGCCCGTCGCGCCGCTGCTTCTGAATGCGGATGAGGTGATCGGAACGGGCACGCCCACTTCGCCCAATGGCGTTGTGATGCACCCCGTGCGGTTCACGCTGAATCACATGCTTAACTATTGGGTGTGGCCTGCCACCAGCACGGCGGGCGAAGGAGATTGCAAGAACAGCGACGGGAGCATCATACCCACAGCCACCGAAATTTCGCAGTCATCGCCGCCGGCCTCCTGCGTAGGGCTGACCGGACCCGCAGGAGAAATTTATCGGCTGAAAGCTTCAGTGGCCACGCCGACCTGCGCGAGCACTAGCCCGCAATCGGCCGTCATCATCACGGGATTCAGGAACTACGGGATCATCCTGGCAGATAACGGAGAAAGCGGCGGCTTGATCGGCACGCCCGATACGCGCTGGAACGACACCGACCTCGAGTGCCTGACGAGCCTCACGCTGGAGGATTTCGAGCCGGTGAACGTCAGCACCCTGATGATGAGTCCGGATAGCGGGCAGACGCCTTGAGGCAGGCGTAGATACCGAACATGGCTGATCTTAGGGAGTGGCTAGGGCCTCCCAGACATACCAGGACGTGTGGAGTCGAGGTGTGACGGGGTGGTCTAGGTGCAGCTTATCTTTTGTCGCCCAGTACAGATGTAGAGGTATTGTGCGATATGTTTTCCGGAGCGATGCTCTATCGGTTGCTGTTTCGTTCAGGTGAGAGTACTCACAAGAAGGTCCGAGCCTATCTGTCGAAGCTATTTCGTCAGGCGGGATTCAAAGTTCCTGGTTAACAGATCGTTCGTCGCCGACTATCTGCGACCGGCGCAAAGAGTCGTTTTCCAGGGTGGCGCGCAGAATCTGCAGCCCGGCTTGCCCGGTCAACTCTTCCACCTGCGCTTGCAATTGACTCCAGACCTATCTGCAACGGCACCTGCACCATCAACTCCTGCCCGCGGACGACCTCAAACTTGTGATTGGACTTACGGTCTTCCTCTGGTATTTGAGTGTCACCGTTTTTCGTTCTTATTTTATGTGGAGCTCGTAGGGAAGGCAGGCTTGCACCGGCTCCATCATTCCCAGGATGTGACGCAGCGTGGCTTCCAGGGATTCCGACTGGCGCATCTGCTCTTTTTGCTTCTCGAAAAGTTGTTGGAAGAATGTTTTTTCTTCGGGGAGCCGGACGATACGTACGGAATCGTTTGCGGGAATGTGCGCGAGTTGCTTGGCTACTTCTATGGCGCGGTCGGTGCCGCCTAATTCATCCACCAGGCCCAAATCTTTGGCTTGAGAGCCGGACCACACGCGGCCTTTGCCGATTTTGTCCACGGCCTCCGGGGACATTTTGCGGCCGGCGGCAACACCTTTTACGAAGGCGTCGTAGGTTTCATGCATGGAGCGTTCGATGTAGGCCTGCTGCGCGGGCGTGAAATCCTGCTGAGCGGAAAACAGCGTGGCGTTGTCGCTAGTGGCTACGTAATCGGTGCTGACGCCCAATAGATTGAAAAGACCCGACATGTTCATCTTGCCAATCAGAACGCCGATGGATCCGGTGATGGTATTGGGGTCAGCGACAATTTTGTCCGCGGGCGACGCGATCCAATAGCCGCCTGAGGCTGCCACGTCGGACATCGATACGACTACCGGTTTCACTGCGTGGGCGAGTTCCACTTCCCTTCTAATCACTTCGCTGGCTACCACCGAGCCGCCGCCGGAATCGACGCGCAGGACGATGGCTTTGATGCTGGAGTCCTGGCGCGCTCTGCGAATATCCGCGGCGACCGAATCGCCGCCCATGATGAATCCACCGGCGGCGGTGGTGCCCGAATCACCGGAAACAATCAAGCCGGTGGCGTGGATTACGGCGATTTTATCCAGCGCGAAATTGGGAGGCGTCGGCGTAGAGCGATACTGATTGAGCGAGATCGGATTCCAGTCGCCGGAGCGATGTTTGAAGAAGTCCTGCACCTGGTCCCAATAAGCCATGCGATCGACGATTTTGGCTTGCACTGCTTCGCTGCCGGAAAGCGGGGCGCGATTAAGGATGGATTCAAATTGCTCGCGAGTCATCCCCCGGCCTTTGGAAGTGTCGACCAAATATTGTTCGTAAACGCTGCGCAGCAGGGATTCCACTTCTTCCTTGTGAGCGGGCGTGAACTTCTTTTCGGTAAAAGTATTGGTGGCCGTTTTGTATTCAGCGATGTGGTAAAACTCCGGAACGACTTTCAGCTTGTCCAGCGTGCCGCGAAAAAAAACAGCTTCGGCCATCATCCCGCGAATACTTACCGGCGCAGTGGGAACCAGCCAGATTTCCTTGCAAGCGCTAGCGAGATAGTATTCCGGGTTTTGAATACCGTCATAGCCGAGGTAGCAGATGCTCGGCTTGCCGCTATCGCGAAATCTAAGAAGGTGCGCGCGGATTTCTTCGAGTTTGCCCCAGCCGGTTTCAAGCGGCGCGACGCGAACGACGAGGCCAGTGATGCGCGAGTCGGTGCGAGCCTGGTCGATCGCGTCGAGGTAATCGTGGAGCACGGGAACGGTGCCGTTGAAGGCACTGAAGAAATCGGGAGCGCGCTGCTCTTCGATTTGGCCGCTGGCGTCGATCACCAGGACTGAGTTGGAGGCGATCCGCAGGCCGGGCCTGGAAGCAGACCAGATCATCAGAACGACCAAAAATATAAGGACCAAAATGATTACGATTGCTCGACGCTTGCCCCAGGTCATCGTCATTCACCTCTTCCCCGCGCATATGCTGGAAACTTTTGGCTGCGCAGATTGATGGTACTGAGTCCACGGTAGCACCGAGGGGCGGAAAATTCCAATTGGCGGCGTGGGGTGTGTTCAGCGGAACGGCGCCGCGTTTCGCGGGTGCGGTGTTAGAAAATCGCGAAAATTGAAAAATTCTAATGTGTGTTCTGACCCCGGTTCGGCACACAAGGTGATGTAACTAAGATAAGTACCTCCGCGTGAAGGCGGCCGCTTGAATTACTCGCCGAATGAATTGAAAGGTAGATCCCTCGTCGGCCGAAAAGCGGCCTCGCTGGGGATGAGGACGTAAAACAAAGCAGAAGCAAGATGCCGGGCTAAGCCCCGGGCGCTAGGAAGGCAACAGTGTAAATCGGCAACGCTCACCTTGACATTCTACTGGAAGCGAGGTAGTGTCACCTAGAATGTCTACTAAAGAAGAGCGCGGGCATGTCGAGCTGCCGCAAGGGACGCTGGACCTGCAGGTTCTCCGCACGCTGCTGTTAGCGCCGCCTAGGCACGACCATACTATCGCCGAGGCTATCGAATTCAACGGCGAAGAAATCTTTCAGGTTGGGCAGGCGTAGTTATATCTAGCGATCGCCAGGACTCTGCGGCCAGCACTGTAGGAGGGCGAAGCATGAGGCGCAGCAAGCGCATGTTGGAGCAGCTCGACCAGGACATTCAGAATCACATCGAGATAGAGACGCGAGACAACATCGATCGCGGCATGTCGCCGGAGGAAGCGCGCTGCGCGGCGATGCGCAAGTTTGGCAACGTCACGCGCATCAAGGAAGACACTCGTGAGGTCTGGAGCATGGTATCGGTCGAGCAACTGCTCCAGGATGTCCGTTTCGGATTGCGAATGCTGCGCAAGAGCCCCGGCTTTACTGCTGTTGCCGTCCTCACGCTCGCGCTGGGCATCGGTGCGAACACGTATATTTTCAGCGTGGTGGACGCGCTGGTGTTTCGGGCGCTGGAGTTCTCTGAGCCCGCCAGACTCGTCGCTCTTTGGGAGCGTGTGCCAAGTGTCGGCCTCAACCGAAACGAAGTCGCGCCGGCAAATTTTCTCGATTGGAAGCAGCAAAACCACGTCTTCGATCACATCGCAGCATACAGTTGGTGGAACGCTAACTTGGGCGGCGTGGAGCGACCCGAGCACCTCCACGGATTTCTGGTGACTCCCGACTACTTCCCGACGGTGGAAGCGCAGCCGATGCTGGGGCGCACATTTCTGCCCGAGGAAGGCACGCCGGGGAAAGACCTCGTCGCCGTGCTGAGTTATGAGCTTTGGCGCGACCACTTCGCCGCCGATCCTGCCATTGTTGGCAAGCCTGTGTTGCTCAACGGAGTCGAGTACACGGTTGTCGGCGTGATGGGCGCAAACTTCAACTACCCGACCGGGGCCCAGGTGTGGGCTGCGTTGGCCTTCCCGCCAGACTTGCAAGCGAACCGCGGGAATCACTACCTGCTCGGCGTCGCGCATTTGGCGCCCGGAGTCCGTCGCGAACAGGCGCAGGCGGAAATGAGCGGGATCGCCTGGCGGCTCATGCGACAGTACCCCCAAACCAACACGGGCCGCGATATCAATGTGATGCCGCTGATGGAAAGCGAAGTGGGCGAGGCACGGGTGCCGCTGGCCATCATGCTGACGGCGGTCGGGTTGGTTCTATTGATCGCTTGCGCGAATATTTCTAACCTATTGCTTGCGCGCGCGGGTCGCCGCCAGCGCGAAACGGCGATTCGCGCGGCGCTAGGTGCTACGCGACTGCGACTGATTCGGCTATCGCTGGTGGAAAGCATGCTCCTGGGACTACTGGGCGGAGGCCTGGGAATTTTGCTCGCATTTTTGTTTTTGAAAGTGCGAGTCGTTCAGGTCCCGCCCGAATTTGCGCGCATGATTCCCGGGTGGGGCAAGATCGCCATCAACACTCCCGTGCTGCTGTTTACTTCGGTTGTCTCTCTCGGTACCGGATTGATCTTCGGGTTGCTACCTGCCTTGGGAGCCTCGCGGCCGAATGTGAACGACACGCTAAAAGAGGGTGCGGCATCTGCGGGTATGGGGCGACGCCGGGGCCGCTTGCGCCATGTGCTCGTCATAGCGGAGGTGGCGCTGTCGCTTGCGCTGTTGGCTACCGCTGGGCTGATGATGAAAAGCTTCGTCCGCCTCGAAGGCGTTTCTCCCGGATTCAATCCCGAGCGGGTACTGACGATGTTTGTTGCCCTGCCAAAGGCGAAATACGACTCGGACCGACAGGTCGCGGATTTCTACGAACGGCTCCTCGAGCGCGTTCAGAATCTCCCGGCCGTCCAAAGCACAGCCGCCGTAAACATGCTCCCACTGGGCAAGATGAATACCAACTTGACCATTCGGATCGAAGGAAGACCGGAACCAAAGCCGGGAGAAGAACCGCTTGCCAATTTCCGCTGCGTCAGCAACTACTATTTCCAGACGATGCAGATACCCATTGATCGGGGTCGCGAGTTCACCAATCAGGATTCCGACAAAGGCCGGCCGGTCGTAGCTGTGAACGAAGCCTTTGCGTCGCGCTTTTGGCCTGGCGAAGACCCCATCGGAAAACGCATGCGGTTCAGCGGTCCGCCCGACAAGCAGCCATGGCGAACCGTGGTGGCCGTCGTCGGCAACGTACGAAACCAGTTGGATGTGCCGGCAGCCGCTGAGATGTATTTCCCACTCCGGCAGCAGACCAGGACCACCATGGCGCTGGTTGTCCGCACCGCCGCCACGGATCCGCGGAGCCTGACAGAAAGTGTTCGCGCGCAAGTTGCCGCGCTGGACCGCGACCTGCCGGTGTTCGAGGTGATGACCATGGAGGATTGGCGCTCGGTATCGGTCATCCCCCAGAAAATTGGTGGCACGGTGATGGGCGCGTTTGCGGGATTCGCGCTGGTGCTGGCGGCGATGGGACTCTTCGGCGTAATTGCCTATGGCGTAAGTGAACGCACTCACGAAATCGGTATTCGCATGGCTCTTGGAGCCGGACGCGGAGAAATCTTTCGGCTGGTCGTCGGCCAGGGGATGCTGCTCGCACTCGTCGGCTTGCTGTTGGGATTGCCGCTCGCCCTGGGAATGGGCCGCGCAGTGGCGGGGCTGCTCTACGGCGTCGCGCCCAACGATTTCACAACCTTTGCCGGAGTCGCCGCAACGTTTGCCGCTGTTGCGCTCGCTGCGTGCTACTTCCCTGCCCGCCGCGCGATGAGCGTGGACCCGATGGTCGCCTTGAGACACGAATAGCGTGGATTAAGAAACTCCCCCCCGCCTGAAGGCGGCCCTACAAATTCACGGCGAACAAACTGAACTCGGCCAAAAAGCTTGCCTCGCTCGGCATAACAAGGAGAAGAGAGCAACACCGTTTAGGAGGCGCAGGAGGGGTGGCGGGCTGGGGCACGGTGGCCCAGGTCGCGGGATAGTTTAGCTAGCCAGCGAAGTTCGGTGCGGAATTGGGCGATCATTAACTCGATCATCCATACGGCTTCGTGGTAACGGTGGCCGACTTCGCGGCGAACGTCGCGAAGAGTGGATTGCTCTTTGGCGAGTTGAGCTTGCAGAAATTCTTTTCTGCGTTCGAGTTGACGAGCGACGACGCCCGGGCGGGCTTGCCAGGAAAGCGCGAGCCAGGTGAGGAAGGCTGGGCGGTCGCGTTGGGCCGACCAGTCTTCGCGTTCGAGCGCCCAGGCTAGGGCGGCGCGTCCTTTGGCAGTGGTGGCGAACACACGGCGGTCGGGTCCTCCCGACGGCTCATCGGTGTTTGCGACGGCAATCATTCCGGTGCGCGCGAGTTTTTCCATGGAGTAATAAAGCTGAGGGCGCGAGATCTCCACCCAATCGCGCCACTCGCGACGCTCGAGTTCGGCGTTGGCTTGATAGCCATGCATGGGGCGTTCGGCGAGCAGACTGAGTAGGACGAGATCGGGAGTGGTCAGGCTGCTCGACTTATTTTTTGGCATGGTTTTCCTTCCGCAGGCGGCTCCAATACCACCACTGACATTTTTCTGCGGGAAGCAACGGGTCGCGCGCCTGGGCTACGGCGGCTTGAAAGGTGTCGAGACAGCAGACGTCAATGCGCTGGCCGGTCAGGCGGCAGAGTTTTTCGTACATTTTTCGGGGATCCTGGCGCGCGAGCTGGCTCACGGAGCGAATGCGCAACAATTCAAAATCGCGAAGCACGGCAGGGCCCACGGAAACCAAATCCTGCAAACGGCGGTTTGCGGCGGGGGGCATAAGAACCTCCTTGACAGGCATCAGTTATACCGCTATCTTCAACTAGTCTAAATCAGACTAGTTGATTTAGGCAAGGAGATTTTTTACACATGCGACTACATATTTTAATTCTGCCGATCGCGTTGCTGCTGCTACTTGCGGACTCCGCTTCGGCGCAAGGAGAGAAGACCGTGAAGACGATCGAGGTAAAAAGAGTGACGGCAGTGCTGTTGGCGGAAGAAATCGAGCCTTGCCTGAATTTCTGGGTGGACCGCTTGGGATTTAGCAAGACAGCGGAAGTTCCCGACGGCAACAAACTGGGGTTTGTCATTCTGCAGAAAGGCACGACGGAGGTGATGTACCAAACGTTTGCGAGTGTGGAGAAGGACGACGCCCAAGCGGGGAAGGACGCGCGCAAAGGGCCGACGTTTCTTTACCTGGAGGTGGATGACCTGGAGGCGGTGATCGCGGCGTTGAAAGGCGTCCCGCTGGTGATGCCGGTGCGCACTACCTTTTATGGAGCGAGAGAGATTGGAGTGAAAGATCCGGCGGGACATTTTGTTACGTTTGCGCAGTACGGAGCGGCGGCGCAACACTAACGCGGACGGCGATCCCAACGTTTCATCGAAAATTAGGCAGATTAACATTCGCGGCTGTTGTCGCCGCGGCGGGCGCGAAGGTCGTCGTCGAGTTACACGCCCGGATATTTTCCCAGGAAAATCAGGAGGAAGTCGATGGTGTCGCCGATTCCGTGGGCCATGATGGGAACCGATAGGTTGCGGCCGGTTCGGAGATAAATGATTCCGAGCAGGAGTCCCATTAAGCCTTCGTCGATAACGCCCGTCCAGCCTTGGTAGGCATGGGCCAGACCGAATCCGACATGAACCACGATCAGGCTGATGATCCAGGCGGGGCGCGTGCGATTGAAGAGGTCGGCCATGCGGTTCATCAGATAGCCGCGGTAAACCATTTCTTCGCCGAAGGCTGCCAGGGTCCATGCCAATGCAATGAAGATCAGAGTCATTTTCAGATTTCCATTCAAGTTGTGAAAGACTTCAAGGTCCGGTTGCTTGTGAAGAAATTTTACCAGCAGCGGTTGACTGACGAACAACTCGAAACATTCCAGCAGGACGCCGGCGACGATGCCCAGTGCGATGGTGGTCTTCCAGTTGCGAAAACGTTTTAGGCCAACGTCGCGCCAGCGCAATTTGCGCACGCGAAGGGAGAGCCAACCGAATAGGAGCAAGTACGGGGTTTTGCTGAAGTAGATGTGGTGTTTGAAATCGGCGTAAAAAACGAGCGCCACGACGATTAGTTCTGCTATGGCGAGCCATTTGCTTTGACGCCAGTTTGGTGCGGAATTTTGTGGGGATGAGCGCAGAGCGGACACTTCGTTATTTGGCGAAAAGCTCATGTACTGCTCCTGTTTGCAGCCCGTTTGAACCCGGCGGCACGGTCTAAATCAGCTTCGCGGTAAGACCCCCGACTTGCGGTATTGGCGCGCGCACCAGAGAGCCAAGCGTGTGGTTACCGTGACGAGTGCGCAGCCTGCAAGAAGGCCTAGCGGGACGATCCACCAACCGAGTAAGTCCCTGCCGGCGGGCACAGTGCCGAATCCCATGCGAAAAGAAAATTCGGAATCGCCGGTGGCGTCATGCAAAAGCCATAAGCCCGCGGTCTGTGGGTGGAACGGTTTCAATATGGCGACCAGGATGAAAACGGCTCCGAAGAAATAACCGAGTACAGATCCGAGCAGAACGAAGAAGCCTGCGACGCTCAAGCTGGCCCAACGGAATAAGCTGGCAAGAATACGCAACGGGGAGCGGCTGACTTCTGCGCGCGCCAGGACATTGTCCGTGATGTACTGGCCGGCAAGCTCTTCGGGAGTGCCGAGCGCGGCGAGAATTGCGTCCACCTGCGAGGGCGTTGCGTCACCGGCGATCTCTAGCTTGTCCAAAATGTGGCTGCGAAGTTCGGCGACGATTTCTGCGACTTGCTGGTCGTTGAAACTGCGAAATTGTGCGCGCAGTTTGGCGAGATAGGCTTCGATCTTTTGGTTGGCGTCTTTTGGAATGGTCATCTACTTACCTCGAACTAGCGGAGCGAGCAATTTAGCCATGCTGGAAGAAAAACGGGCCCACATGCCGGCCATCTCGCGGCCGCGCTGTTTGCCAGCGGCGGTGAGCGAGTAATACTTTCGCGGGTGGCCGGCGTCGGACTCTACCCACTCGCCACGAACGAGGCCGAGCGTTTTCAGCCGGCTGAGCAGCGGGTACACCGTGCCTTCCGAGATGATCAAGTCCGAGTCAGCTTCCAGGCGGCGAAGAATTTCCAGGCCGTAGAGCTTCCCTTCCCAGAGAGCGGCGAGGATCGCGAGTTCGAGGCAGCCTTTGCGGAGTTGTACCTCCCATTTGTCGGCGGCGTCCTGGTGGGGGTCGAGTGGCCTCATTGGCGCACATACCTTGCACTACAAGGTATGATGCTGTCAAGACTAAATGCGTAGAAGTGCGGTTCAGGATGAGCACCTGAAACAAATACAAAGCTACGACGGGAGTTCGTGTTCCGGATGGCAATGAACGTACCGCAATAACTAATGGGGGCGGGACTGGGCGGCTCTTTGTTGTGCGGCGGCGCGGGCTTGCGCTTGCGCTTGCGCTTGAGCTTGGTATGGATTGGGGGCCATTGCGCCGGGACGCTGGCCTGGATAACCGTAGCCTGCCGGGGGATGTTGGCCTGGTGCCAGCATTTGCTGGACTGCCTGGTTCATCTGGACTTGCTGGACGGGGCCGCCGTTTTGGGCCGCTAGTAGCTTTTGTTGATCGCCTAGGAGCTCGGCATTGCCGGGGTAATAAATCAGCAGCACGTTCACCAGGTGCAGCGCAGCGGGATAATTTTGTTGTTGGAAGAACTGATTGACCTGCGCGCGGAAGAGATTGCCGAGTTGTTGTTCCATGGTTTTGCCGGCGGGGCTGCCGGCACGTCCAGCGAGAATCGCCCAGTGCAAAGCAGAATCGTTGGCGGGCTCGAAGTAACGGCCTTGGGCGTAGGCAGCGTTTGCTTTTACCAGCAGCGGCTTGGCCGGATCGGCTTGTTGGACGACGGCTGTCGGTGGTGGGGAGGCGGGCGCATGGGTTACGTGCGTTGTTTCTACTGGCGCGGTGGGTACCGGTTCGGTGCTAGCGTCAACAACGTTCATGATTCCGAGGTTGCCGGGCTTGGCTTGCCAAGTCATGTCGAATACGGCGCCTTCACGCACCTCGATATCACCGCCACCGCTGGCTTTACTGGGATGGCGGCCGGGGCAAGAAACTAATCCATCGATCGTGTAGTGCTGCACACCTAGTGGAACGGCGCTTACGGCGTAGGGATTTGTCGCAAGATGATAGGACTTGCCACCCAGCGTCATGTTCAGGTCCGGAGTGCACATGTGACGATCAACGTTGTATCGCAACATGACCGTGGCGCCGACAGGCGCGGCGGGGGGGACTAGGACAACTTTCGGTTTAGGCTTCAGAAAATGCCAGCCGGCAAAGGTGGCGATGAGAACTGCTGCGCCTACGGCGATAGGGATCAGAGGAAGTTTGCTGCCGGCAGCCGCGACCGAGCTGGAGGAAGCGGTGGCGATTTGCGCGTCGCGCATGGGAGCGAGATCGGCGCGCTGCGGCGGCAAAACAATCGTTCCAGAGCTGGTGGATACCGGGGTGACGTTGGGAGCGGCGATTACTCCAGATCGCGGTGGAACGTCGGGAGCGGCCATAACTCCAGAGGGGGGTGAAACGGCGGGGGCCGCGACCACTTCCGTTTGAGGGGATGGCGCGGGTGCGGGAGCTGTAGCGCCTGCGTGAGGCTTAATGCCTTTTGCGCGCAGACCGGCGACCAGCGCCGGAATTATGCTGGGAATTTCTTTTGCGCGAAGGCGTGTGGCATTCGCGGCGGCCATGGCTTGTTTCCAGCCGGGGCGACGGTGCGCGTACTCGTCGTGAGTTAGATCGAGAAGCAGCGGCAGGGTGGCTTTATTGGCTTCGACGGCGCGCACGATTTCGCGAGTAATCTGGTCAGAAGGCAGCGAGCGCGGCGAAATGATGATGGCCATGGCTTCGCAGTCGGAAATGGCTTTGAAGGTTTCTTCGAAGTAATCAGCGCCGGCAGGACAATCGCGTTCGTAATACCAACTGCTAAAACCGTGGGCTTCGAGGTGCTTGGCGATTTCGTGGGCTACCTCACCATCCTCTTCCACATAACTGACGAAAATCTTTTTAGGGCTGGTATCCATTAACTACTCCAAGGGCCGAATTGCTGCGGAGACGGACGCTGGAGCATTGTCTAATAGCCGTCGAGCTATTTGCAAACGCAAATCGAGTAACGGTACTGGACATTTTTGGTGCACGCGAGGGCTGCGGCGGTGAGGCTCCAGGGCTTTGTTGGGGTGGTTTTGGAGTTCTGATATAGTGGCCGCGCGCCGGGAATTTCGGCAGGGAAGAATCGGCCGGTTCCTGCGAGCGCGACGGCTCGTTTTCATCGGAGATCGCTCTGCATGGCAGAACACGCTTACGTCCCGCATCCTATAGATACTTCGCATATCAAACTCGATGAGCTGAAGGCGCTGTTGGAAAAACTTGCGCGTAACGCGCATGAGGTATGGGCGCAGAAACGAATTGCGGATGGATGGACGCTGGGACCGCAACGCGATGATGCGCGGCGAAAGCATCCGTGTCTGGTTCCCTACGAGGAGCTTCCGGAATCGGAAAAAGAATACGATCGCGCGATCGTAAATCAAACGTTGAAAACAATTCTGGCCCTAGGATATCAAATCGTCAAACGGTGAGAGATGGCAACTGCTTCGGTGTCCCCGCTAACACGATTCGACGATATGGACGACAGCTTTGAGATTTCGTTTTGTCGCGAACAAGTGGATGCAGGTCACCGGCGTTTTGTGCCTCTTTTTACCGCCTTAAGCATCGCTCGGGAATTGATCTTTCCCGATTTCCGCGCAGCGGACGAGGAAGCACAAAAGCAACGCAAAAAATATCAAATTATTTCACAAGTCGCTGTGTGGTCGGGTTTGGCTGCGATTGTGATAGGACTTTTCGCAATTGTGTTTCCGAACTTCTTTCCACTACCTTCTGAATTGTTGGAATTCGCTGCAGCAGCGCTATGTGTGGTTTTCATCCTTCAAGGGACGCACTCCAAACCGAAAGAAAATTGGTTGCTCGCGCGTTATCAAGCGGAAAATCTGCGGCTACTGAAGTTCAGGACGCTGCTAGATTCGCGCCTGTGGTGCGACGACACCGAACAATTTGACCAACTGGGAGAAACGCCCTCCGATCACGTGCGTAACGATGTGCTGGCCGCGGTGCGCAGTCTGAAGGGATTGGTTTATGAGGATGTCGCGGAGCGGGCGTCGCAAGGCGTGATCCCGGATGTTTCGGAAATCCACTGCCCCGACTCGTCGCACCAAGCGTTGCAAGAAATAATTCATTATTACCGCGAAAAACGTCTGAAGACCCAAATGGATTATCTTGCCTACAAGAGTGGCACAGAAGAGAGAGATGGTTCGATGCCACATTTGTGGATGAGTATCGCGTTTTTTGTGAGCTTTGGTTTTATTTTGATTCATCTGGGGCTTGATCTGGGGCACTTCCTCGTTGCGAATCCGAACTTACTTCACAATTCACATTTGCTTTGGAGCGAAGGCCGGGAGGCCTTGGAAGCGCACCGCCTAATCACCAAAGTGCTGGTCACCATTGCGGTGTTGGGCCCGGCATTCGTTGCGGGGATTAAGACCTACCGAGCCTCGCGGGAGTTCGAGAGGAACGCTTTGCGGCATCGCGCGACACTGCATTCGCTCGAGGGGTTAAATCAGAAGATGAGCGACGCAAAGAACATGGCCCGGAAATTCCGGATTGCACGGACTTGTGAATTGATTCTGGAGTTCGATTCCAGCGAGTTCATGCGCTTGTTGCGTGAGGTGGAGTGGTACGGTTAGCGCTGGTGTGCGTCGGCGGAAGGACGCCCCTTTCGCAGAATATTCGCCGCAACCAAAGCCTGACTACGGGGTTGAAATGCACGGGATCAGAGGGTACCGTAATGCGGTGCCGATCCTGGCTGGAAATGCGGTTCGCCGACGAGAAATGAGTAGGAAGGTTCCGCCTAGTACTACAGTATTCTCGGCATTGTGCGGCACCTGAGATAGGAATAAAGTCGCCACGTGTCCCTTTATCCGGGGGCAGAATTAGGGATTGAACCTTGAGGCTATACAATCTCCTGGGAGATATTCGAATGGCGATGGATAAGGCGCAAACTTGTCCTTACTGCGGAAGCGATATAGTCCGACGATCCCACAGGCGGGGGTTGGTGGATCGGCTATTGAATATTGTTAACTTCCGGCCCTACCGTTGCCAGGGATGTTCCACGCGTTTCTTTCGGCATGCTGCGTAGAAAACCAGACTCGCCACTTGTTTCTTGTAAACCGACTGTCTGACTGGAACGCAGTATTAGCGAACTTTTCCTTGGCAGGCCGGGTGATTGCAGCGACAGTCGATGTCGGAAGTTTTTTCCATCGCCTCACAAGCTTCACTGCAATATTTTTTCGTGGTGCTGCAGGAACAGACCGGATGCGCGCATTTTTTTGCTTCCGTAGCCATTGAAACCTCCTCGAGAGTTGGAAAGCTTTAATTAACCGGCTGGGTCACAGCTCGCTTGCAAACTAGTTTGTCGGCCTGCGACGGATGAAGTGCGTGATGATTAACGCTAAGGCGAGGATGGGCAGAATATGGATCAGACCCAGCGTCACGTGGAAAGCAATGAATCCAAGAATCCAGAGAACCAATATTCCCAGACCAATGTAGAGAAGCATGGAGACCTCCCCTGACGCAGAGTGTAGCACTCAAAGTGCTGAGGTGCGGCAGCGGAAAGAAAGGGGGAAGGACGAAGCCTTCCCCCTGATCGAAGAAGTTCATTCATAGTTAGTCCGAAGCGCGAGCGGCGCGACGGTTGACATCTCTATCCTTCACGTCAGCTGAAGACTCACCGGTGGAGGCAATATCCTCGGCTCCGGTATTCTTCATGATTTCCTTACCGCGCTTGATTTGATCGGAAGTGTCGCAATGAACGGACAGCAAAATGCCGCCCTTCTGGATGCGGCCTTCGTAGCGCTTTGCTTCATATTCAGGAATGCCCATTCCGACAAGGGCGCCAACAACCCCCCCTACCGCCCCGCCGACTCCCATGCCGGCCAAAGCGGCCATGATGGGACCCGCAGCGATAAAAGGCCCGAGGCCAGGAATGGCGAGGGCTCCGATTCCAGCCAAGAGACCCAGCGTGCCACCGACTACCGCACCGCCTGCGCCCCCGGCGGTTGCGCCTTCGGGAGCCTTGGTGTCCTTATGAGTCGCGATTGGCTTGCCGCCGAGATTCTCCGGCAGAAGAACGGAGATATCTGAGGTGGTGAAGCCGCTCTTCAGGAATGTATCCGCAGCACGTTCGACTGCCTCGCGCGAGTTGTAGATTCCGAACACTGACTTTTTCTTGTTTTCTGACATTTTTCATTTCTCCTTTTGTTTATCTCAACGGTCCTTGCGGGAATCTTTTACTGCTTTGGAGCGACTTCTAATTGGTTGACGACGTTGCCGGCGCCAGCGACTGCCGCGGCTTTAGCTTCGATAGCGGCTTTATCATCTTCAGAGCGGACCGGTCCTTTCAAAGTGACCTTGCTGTCCTGCGTGATGATCTTGATGTTGTGCGCGTAGGTTGAAAGAGATTTGTCCTGCACGATCGATTTGCGAATTTGCTTGGTGATGTTGCGATCGGTAGGATTCATTTTCTGCTGATCGGCGGTGGTGGCGTCTTTGCTGGCGTCACCCTGGTTATTCTTGGTGTTGTCTGGAGCTGGTTGCTGATTTTGTGGAACGCTTGCGAGGAGCGACGCGCTCAAGAAGAGCGTGGTTCCGAGTGCTGCGAAATACTTTCCGACTTTCACGTTTATCTCCTTTCGATCTTCGCTGTTGGTGACGGACAGATCGATATGAACCGATTAAAAGTTTGCATTAAGTTTTAAGGCCACTTCTAAATCAGTTTCGCGGACTAAGCCTACTTCGTTAAGCGGGGCGCGGCTATACAGGGAAGGACGTAAATGGCACCTGGATGCGCGGTATTTCATTAAAAGATAAGGGTTTGCGCCCGGAAAAAGCCTGACGTCGCTCCCAGAAATACGGTATGGCTACGGTCGTGGTAAACTTGCTTTGCTGTTCCTGGGCGACAGTGCCATTCGGCACATTCGATATGGCGCAATGATGGCGAACACTCCTGTTCCAGCACCGCGACGCGAAGCGGCAAAATTAGAAGACGTCCTAATTACGGGGCAGCTCTATTCGCGCCCGCAAAAGGGACGCGACCCAAGAGAAGAAGCGGAATCGCTGCAGCGGCTCGCGCGCGTGATGGCCAGGAAACCTCACAAGCTTATAGAAACGCTGTTGGAAATGGCTCTTCACCTTTGCCGCGCAGGAACGGCAGGTATCAGTTTGCTGGAAGAGCGGCCAGACGCCGATTCGGTATTTCGTTGGACGCATTTAAGGGGAGCGTTGGAAGGATACGTCGGCAAAATAAAGCCTAAGGAGTTTAGTCCCAGCGCTGTTTGCCTGAATCTGGGATCTCCGCAGTTATTTTCCTATCCGGCGAAGTACTTCGAATATTTTAGGGACGTTAATCCTCCCATCGTGGAAACTTTGATTTTCCCGCTTCCGATCAGTGAGGAAATTCGGGGGACGTTGTGGATTGTCTCGCACAATGAAAGTGTGAAATTCGATTCGGAAGATGTGCGGTTAATGACCGCGCTTGCGGAATTTACTTCATCCGGCCTGCATCTGCTGGAATCGATCGAAGCAGAGCGTGCGGCTAGAAAGGAACGCGAAGATGAGATCGAAGCTCGCAAGCGCACTGAAACGCTATTGAGGCGAACGCAAGCCGAGATGGAAGCGATCATTGACGACCGCACCGAGCAGTTGCGGCACCTTTCGGCGAGAGTGATCAGTCTGCAGGACGAAGAGCGGCGGCGTATCGCACGGGAGTTGCACGACAGCGCGGGGCAATATCTGGCGGCGATCGAAATGAACTTGAGCGGGCTGAGCCAGAATCCCAATCTGGACGAGTCCGTAGCGCGACAAATTTCAGATTCGCTGGATATGGCGAACCGTTGCACTTCGGAAGTGAGAACGATTTCTTATTTGCTGCACCCGCCGCTGCTTGACGAAATGGGCCTGGTGTCCGCGCTAGGTTGGTACGTGGAGGGATTTTCAGAGCGAAGCGGAATTCAGGTGCAGTTGGACGCGCCGAAGGATCTGGGACGATTGGCGCGGGAAACAGAGACGGTTCTGTTTCGCGTGGTTCAGCAAAGCTTGGCGAACATTCATCGGCACTCGGGCAGCCACGTGGCGAAGATTCGCATGGAGGCGGACGCCGAAAGCGTGCACGTGGAAATTTGTGACGAAGGACGCGGGATTGAACCCGATGTGCTGAAAGGGTTCGACGCCGGCAGGAAGCTGATGGGCGTAGGAATCGCGGGGATGCGCGAAAGAGTGCGAGTGATGGGCGGAAGATTCTCGATAAGATCCAGCGCCGACGGAACGACCATAGACGTTAGCCTGCCATTGGCGGAGTAAGTTGTCTTCTTTCTGTAATCCTGCTGCGCCGATCGCTGCTGCCCGATTTCGGCAAAAGCGAACACGAGGATGGTTCTGGTAGTGGTCCTTTAGACAAAATCCAAACATATCCTCTATTTGAATCAATAACTTACAAACCTGTCCCTTAGTACTAGCGGGCCATTTCCCTGTGCCATTGCGATTGCTACTTTCTGTGTGCGGGGAAAACTGCCAATGCGACTGCTGGAAATCTCGAAGTGTCTAGACCTGCTTCGCCGCGCACGCGGGACCTCATTCGTTTTGGGGCTACGAACTAAATTTCTCTTGTCCATCGTTCTCATTATTGCCGGGCTCACCTTCGCAACCCTGCTGATTGTGGGACACACGGCAGAAGGACAAGTTCAGCGGGAGATAGATAAGGACACGCGAAATTCAATCCTGACATTTCAAAACTTGCGGGCGGAACGGCAGCTGGAAGAGAACCGCCAAGCCGAGTTGCTGGCTACGCTGCCCAGCGTGAAGTCCTTGCTTTCGGAAGGAGACAATTCGCCAGATGTGCAGGATGCCGCGGAAGATTTGTGGCTTTCGGGCGGCTACGAGCTGGCTGCGTTGGCCAACGTGCAGGGAAAAATGGTCGCCTTGCATACTTCAACTCCCGGATTTTCGCCGGGCGTAGCAGAAGAGATGTTGGGTCGCTCGAAAGGAACGAGCGAAACGGGCGGATGGTGGTACGGCAACGGGCATTTGTATCAGGTAGCTTACCGTCCGGTGGAGTTGGGTACCGATACAGGACACAAACGCCTGGGCACGGTGATTGTTGGACGCGAAGTGGATTCGAGTGTGGCGAGCGATGTGGGGCGGATTGCGTTCTGCCAAGTTGCATTTCGATATGGCGGCGACTTGGTGGTCAGTTCGCTGCAAGCGATGGATGAACGCGCGTTGGCGACCGAGCTTCAAAATTCTCCGAGGTCAACCGATATTCAGATTGGGAAGGAACATTATCGTGCCAGCACGGTGAACTTGACGCCGGGGTTGTTTCCGCCAGTCACGTTCACGGTCTTAAAGTCTTACGATGATGCGGCAGCATTCATCGCCCGGCTGAATCAAGCGCTCATCGGTCTTGGGTTATTTGCGGTGCTCGCCGGGGCTGGTTTGGTCTTCCTGATATCGGATACCTTTACGAAGCCGCTGGCGACGCTAGTGAATGGCGTACGCGCACTGGAAGAAGGCGACTTCACATATCCAGTGGATGCGGGCAGCGGAGATGAAGTGGCCGAAGTAACCGCGGCATTCGAACGCATGCGAAGCACTCTGAAACGGAATGAGGAGCAAAGCAAACGGCTGGGAGATCAACTGCGCCAGGCGCAAAAAATGGAAGCGGTTGGACGGCTGGCCGGCGGCGTGGCGCACGACTTTAATAATTTGTTGACGGTGATCAAAGGGCACAGCGATTTGTTGGAAGAAAAGTTGCCGGCATCGACCCCCCTCCACCACAGCATCACGCAGGTGCGGAAGGCGACGGATCGGGCAACCTCGTTAACGCGACAGCTCCTGGCTTTTAGCCGCATGCAAGTGTTGCAGCCAAAAACTCTAGATTTGAATTCTCTGATTGCGGACGCCAGCAAAATGTTGCCGGTGCTGATCGGCGAGGACATCGATTTCAAGTTTGATCCGGAACCATCGCTTGGTTTGGTGAAAGCGGATCCAACGCAGATTGAGCAGGTATTGATGAATCTGGCGGTTAACGCGCGCGACGCGATGGAAGGCCGCGGCGGGAAGCTGACCGTCCGCACACGGAATATTGTGCACGATGGAGAGTACGCGAAAGCGCATCCGCCAACTGTACCGGGAAATTACGTGCTGCTGGAAGTGGAAGACAACGGCCAAGGAATGGACGCGCAGACCAAAGCGCGAATTTTCGAGCCCTTCTTTACCACTAAAGAATTAGGGAAAGGAACGGGCCTGGGGCTTTCGACCGTTTATGGCGTGGTGAAACAAAGCGGCGGATATATATGGGTGGATAGCGAACTGGGGAAAGGAACCAAGTTCCAGATTTTCTTGCCGAAAAATCGAGAGGCGCTGGAGGCGGCACGGCCAGAACAAAGCGGCAGGTCCACGCGCGGTTGCGGGACCGTGCTGCTGGCAGAGGATGAAGAAGCGGTGAGGGATTTAGCGTCCGAATTTTTGAGAGCCAGCGGATATACGGTGCTGGTCGCGAAAGATGGATTGGATGCGCTGGAGATCGCCGCGCAGCGCCGAGGTTCGATCCACGTGCTGATCACCGATGTGGTGATGCCGCGGATGCGCGGGACGGAATTAGCCCGCAAATTAAAACACTGCCATCCGGAACTGAAGATTGTTTATATGTCGGGATATCTGGAGCACAATAGCCAACCGGATGGGTATGAGCCGGAGTCAACTTTCTTGCAGAAACCATTCACGCGAGAAAGTCTATTGATGAAGATTGCCGAAGTGATCAGCAGCAACACGGAAACGTTACAACCTGCCGGGACCGGCTAGACCGCGCTCGGAATTTGGGGCCCACTGTTATAATAATTTTCCTGCGGTTCTCCTCCCTACTGCTTTGATTCGCGCAGAAAACGCGCGGCTTCTTCGGGCGGAGTGGGATTAATGTAAAAACCAGTTCCCCATTCAAATCCCGCCACTTTTGTGAGCTTCGGCATCATTTCGATGTGCCAATGATAGTGGTCGTTAATTTCTTCGCCGATGGGAGAAGTGTGGATCACGTAGTTGTAAGAAGGAAAAGCCAAGACAGAATCCAAGCGATTAAGGAAATCGCGCAGAATTCTGGCCAGGCTTCCGTAGTAGGGCGCAGGCATATTTTCAAAAGCGGAACTGTGCTGCCGAGGGAGAATCCAAGTTTCGAAGGGAAAGCGCGGAGCATAGGGCGCGAGCGCGATGAAGTAATCGTTTTCGAGAATCATGCGTGTGCTGGTCTCGATTTCCTGGCGAATCATGTCGCAAAAAATACAGCGCTCTTTTTCGTCGTAGTAATGCTTGGCACTGTCCACTTCTTCGCGGACGCGCTTGGGGACGATGGGGAGCGCGATCAATTGCGAATGGGTGTGCTCGAGCGTGGCGCCGGCGGGCTCGCCGTGATTTTTGAACAGCAGGACGTAGCGAAAACGCCGGTCGTTCTTTAAATCGAGCATGCGGTCGCGATAGGCCCAGAAAACTTCTTCGATAGCTTTTTCCGGCATGGTCGCAAGTGTGAGATTGTGGTCTGGAGTTTCTATGATTACTTCGTGTGCCCCGACGCCGTTCATACGGTCGAAAAGGCCTTCGCCTTCGCGGTCCAGGCCGCCTTCGATGCCCAGGGCTGGAAACTTATTGGGCACTACGCGAAGCGACCAACCCGGCGTGTCTTTGCCGCTACCATTGCGGCCGTAGGCCAGAACTTCGCGTGGCGTTTTTCCTTCATTGCCGGGACAGAACGGACAATTCGCGTTGCCATGAATGCGAACGCTCTCGCGAATAAAATCCATAGGGCGATTGGCCCGGTCTGTGGAAATGATTACCCAACGTCCCGTGATGGGATCCCTGCGAAGCTCTGGCAAACTTGTCCCCCCGTGTTAGGAATGCCGTTCGATGCGATTGCGCGAAACGTCTCCGTGCGCGATGAATTATTCTCTACTATGGCGAAAGAGCACAAGAGATTCTAATCGCTTATTGCGCGGTTACAGTACTAGGAAGGCGGCGCGCGGAAAATCGTTGCCACGACCGCCGGTCATGATTTCTGTCCGCGAAAGGCCGATTTATGGAAGATCAGCGGTTTTTGTCCGGTGGTTGTTTGAGTGGCCAGGCCGTCGAACCTCCACGGAATATTTTCCAGGGCCGCAAGCGCGAATAAATTGACGAAGCCATGCGCGCGAGGTTGCGGCGTTTTTCGAGATTAATGGCCTCTTCCGTCGTGGGCTGGCCCGGTTCAGCTTTGGCTCGCGTTTCGACTTCAACGAATGCGAGAACAGCGCCATCCTGGGCCACCAGGTCGAGTTCAGCTTTGATTCTTGGAATAGTGAAATCGCGCGCGAACACGAGGTAACCCTTACGACGCAAGTACCGGTAGCCGTAGGTTTCGCCAGGCACGCCGGCTTTGCGCGCGGGCGGTTTGGCGGATCAATCGGCGGAATCCTCCGCCAGGCCTTTGGTGGCGGCCAAACTCAAAATCGAAAATATGAGTTGAGAAAGCATTGTGGATCGGCTCGATGATGGCATGACAACCCGACGGAAATATGTTGGACGAAATTAATATTTGTAAGCGACGGCGCATGCCAAGAAAAAACAGCCAGGCTGGTCGCCAAGACGAGCCTGGCTCTCTCGGAACGCAAAAGTTGAGGAGTGGTTATAGCGTTTTTTCGATTTCGGTGATGATGCCGTCGAGTGTGCGCACGGCGAAATCGGCCTGTTCTTCGTCAATCATGAGCGGCGGGCAAAGCCGTAGAGTGGTGTCGCCCGAACCGAGAACCAGCAGGCCTTTGTGGAAAGCCATCTGGACGATACGGTTGCGGATGTCGGGCGCTTTCTCTTTGGTTTTTTGATCGCGCACAAACTCAATGCCGATCATCAAACCGCGGCCGCGAACTTCGCCGACGATTTTGTGACGCTCAGTCCAGTTTGCGGTTTGCCGCTTGATGTATTCACCCATCCGGGCGGCGTTGGCCATATATTTCCCTTCGATCAAGCCGAGCGTCGCGAGGGCAGCCGCAATACACACAGGATTGCCGCCAAAAGTGGAAGCATGCGCGCCGGGCTTCCAGTCCATCACCGATGCCTTCGTGATGATTGCGCTGAGCGGCATACCGGAGGCAATGCCCTTCGCGGTGCAGATGATATCCGGCTCGACGCCAGCGTAATCCACTGCCCACCACTTGCCCGTGCGGCCCATGCCCGATTGCACTTCGTCAGCGACAAGCATGATTCCGTACTTGTGGCAGATTTTTTCCAAACCTTGCAGGAACTCTGCTGGCGCGGGCAAGTAACCACCTTCGCCCTGAATCGGCTCGATGAAAATTCCAGCTACTTCATCGGGGTCCACGCGGCGGCGAAAGAGTTCATTTTCGAGATAGGACAAGCAATCGGCGGACGCGGTCTCCGGACGAATCGCATACGTGCCGCGATAAGTGTCCGGGAAAGGCATGTGAAACACGCCGGAAAGCAGGGTGCCAAATCCTTTTCGCTGGACTGCTCTGCTGGCGGTCAGCGAAAGCGAGCCCATGGTGCGCCCGTGGAATGCGCCGTGAAACGCAACGAGTTTGTCGCGCTTGGTGTGATATTTCACGAGCTTGATGGCGGCTTCGACTGCCTCGGTACCCGAATTGCCGAAATAAACGCGCTTGGGTTCTTTACCGGGTGCGATGGAAGCTAGCTTTTCCGCGAGTTCCACCATATTCGGGTAATAGAAATCCGTCCCGGACATGTGAATCAATTCAGCGGCTTGCTTTTGGATTGCGGCGACGACTTCGGGATGGCAATGGCCTGTTGAAACCACGGCGATGCCAGCGGCGAAATCGAGGAACTTATTACCGTCCACGTCTTCGATCACTGCACCGCGGCCTCGCTTGGCGACCAGCGGATAATCGCGGGTGTAAGACGGCGATACGACTTCGCTATCGCGCTCGACAATTTGCTTGGCCTTCGGTCCCGGCAACGGCGTTATCAGGTGCGGCAACTTCATTTCGGCGGTGCTTTCGGCTTTCGTGTCGATCGCTGGCATGTCTTCCTCCGGAAAGTGAATTTGTGAAGGTCTTAGCGAACGCGCGGGCGGATTGCTGCGAAGCGCGCGGAACGATTCAAATGGAGAAAGAGGACTTAATCTACGCCGAACAGGTTCGGGCGCTCGTGCGAGGGCTGGCTATGAAGCGAGAGGTCGTATTGGATGGAAATCTTCATTTCTATTTTCACTTGTACTTCCAGCGGACACTGCCGTCTCGAGTATCCTCGACTATGATACCAGATTCCGCAAGCTGTTGGCGTATCTGATCGCTGCGTTTGAAGTCGCGGCGCTGCTTGGCCTCGATACGCTCTTTGACCAGAGCTTCGATTTGTGCGACGGACATGCGCTGCTGACCCAAGCCAAAACCGAGTTTGCGGAGCTTTTCGTCATCGTCATCGGCGAGGACGGCTAGGACGCGGTCGAATTTCTCCATTTCGGCTAGTATGCGCGGGGCGTCTTGTTGTAGAAATTCGCGCTGATCCATGGCCGTATTCACGTCGCGCACTAAATCGAAAACGGCGGCCAGGGCTTGCGCGGTATTTAGATCGTCGGCCAACCCAGCACCAAAATCGGCTTCGGCTTTCTCGGCGCGTTTGCGCATTGCAGCGTTGGAGCCCGCGGGAAACTGCTCGGACTTCAGCCGCGAGACGAAATTTCGCAGACGTACAACGGAGCTTTCGGCTTGCTTCAGACTGTCCGCGGTGAAATTGAGCTGGCGCCGATAGGGAACCGACAGCAGGAGAAACCGTATGGTGGAAGGCTTTTTATTTTTCGCGAAAAGATCGCGCAGGGTGTAGAAGTTGCCGAGCGATTTGGACATCTTCTCGCCGTTGATGATAAGGTGCTCGGCGTGCAGCCATATGCGCACGAATGGATGTCCGGTGGCCGCTTCGCTCTGCGCGATTTCGTTTTCGTGATGCGGAAAGGTTAAGTCCACGCCGCCAGTGTGAATGTCCAGAGTGTCGCCCAAATATTTCATGGCCATGGCCGAGCATTCAATGTGCCAGCCGGGACGGCCGGGGCCGATGCGAGTTTCCCAAAAATGCTCGCCGGGTTTCGGCGCTTTCCACAACGCAAAATCACGCGCGTTTTCTTTTTCGTACTGATCAACATCAACACGCACGCCCGTCTGCATGCCGGCCAGATCAATGTGAGAAAGTTCCCCGTAACACGGAAACTTTGAAATCTTGTAATAGATGGAGCCTTCCCTGTTGTAGGTGAAGCCTTTTTTTTGGAGACGCTCGATGAGAGCGACCATGTCTTCGATGTGGTCGGTGGCGCGCACCATTTCTTCGGGAGGTTCGAGGTGCAGCGCGTCCATATCTTCCAGGAACGCCTGGACATATTTTTCGGTGTATTCGCGGATGGAGACGCCTGCGGCCGCGGCTTTCTGAATAATGCGGTCGTCCACGTCGGTTAAATTCATCACTTGCAGAACACGATATTCGCGGGATTGCAGGAAGCGTCGCAGGATGTCTTGAAAGACGAAAGTGCGAAAATTTCCGATGTGGGCGTAGTCGTAGACCGTTGGTCCGCAGGTATAGATGCGAACTTCGCCCTGGTGAATCGGCTCGAGAGGCTCAAGGCGGTTCGTGAGCGTGTTATGCAAGCGAACAGCGTTGTTTTTTGCGCCCATTGGAAAAGTGTAATTCTATCTGAGGCTTCGGTTTGCAGCAAAGGCGGAGTCCAGCGGGGTTTCTCTACGGATGATCAAAAGGCTGTGGTGGCATGTCGGCGCGTTTACCAGTGAGGGGAGGCAAATTACGGCATGCAGGGCTTTCCAGGGATCGCATTCAAAAGCCCGGAAATGGTACGGAGTAGTACTTCCGTACCATTCTTGGCAAATGTGTACGAATATAGAATATTACCAGCCGAAGACCTCTCTGCGGGGAAAGAGGAAAAAGTGAAGAAGCTGATTCTTCTGACAAGTTTTCTTTCGGTGCTGGGCACGGCAAAGGCACAATCGCTAAACGCCGTCACTGGTATTAACGGTAGCCCTAGTTTGAACCCAGGTCCTTCGGGCGTCAGCACAAGCTCCTCTTCGTCTTCTTCCTCGTCGTCAGGTGCACACGGGAGTACGAGCGCCTCGGGTTCTGATGATTATGTATTCTCTACGTTCGAAGGTTACAAGGAAGCTCTCACCGGTGGTGAGGAACAGCTAAAAGCAAAACCTTTCGGCGTGGCCGACGCAGCGCGCACCACGGTGCAGATTAAGAATTCAGGAACGAAGCCTAAGCTTACGGCAGGTCAGGATGACGGCGGAAACCTGGTGATTTCCAAGCCGCCCAAGACCGATACGAAGCGTAAGTCAGGGGCCAAGCCGGCCGCCGGCTACCCGAACGAGAGAGAAAACAAATGAAGAAGTTAATTTTTCTGGCGAGTTTTGCGATGGTGGCGGCAAGCGTAACGCACGCCCAGTGTCCGTATGCCAGGGCGGCCGCGGCGGCCGCTTCACACGGAGCTACCAGTGCTTCGGGTGGACCTGGCTTCGAGCCTTCCACATATGTCGGCTACTCGGAAGCGTTAAGCACGGGCCAAGAACAGTTGAAAGCAAAGTCTGGCGTGGCTGACGCGGCGCGAACGGCCCAGGCGGCCAAGAATTCGGCGCGAAAGTCCGTGCTGCTCGCGGACCAAGATGACGTCGGAAACCTGGTGATCTCGAAGCCGCGCATCACCAGCCCGAGCAAAGCAGCGACACCCAGATCGCAAGGAAAGCTCAACGCCGTGAACCGCCAGCCCCTGGTTGTTTCCGATATGAGCACTCCCTCGAGTGGCAGACCGTAGAGCTTTTTCTTCGAGCCTTGGAGTCTTGTTTTTTCAAGGTTAGATCCTCGATTTCCAACATTAAAAATTCAGCTTAGGACTGCGCTGCATTCGCGCGAATTACGCTATTTCATCGAATAATCCCTCTCCGTTCACTCCGCCGGTGTTGCGTTCAAGAGCTCCCGATTCTAAAATCTAAGTGCAACAGAATTGCTACGCGGCGGGCAAGGGTGTCTCCGCTCGCTCCACTAGTACCCGCCCACGGCGACCATCGTGTCCACACTCTAAAACCCCAGGAAAATTCATGATTGTATGGCAAAAGCGGGATGGGTAGTTTTGGGTTCGAGACGAGTTCCGCTAGTACCTATGGGACTTCTGGACCATTTTTTGAGAAATGTGCTGAGTTAGTATAGAGGCAGAATTTCGGCTCAAACTGAGGGCTGTCGCGAGCGAAAGAGAAAACGATGAAAAAATTAATTTTTCTGGCTGGTCTTCTATCATTAGCCGGCACAGCACATGCGCAAAGAGCGGGAGCGGTTGCCAGCCCTTACAACTCAGGGGGCGGCGGCGCGGGCGGTGGCGGCGGATTCAGTTCTGGCGGCTCAAGCACAATTGGCAACACGACTCCGGGCCCCTATTCGACGCCACGCGCTAATGCCAGCGGGACGAACACCGGAGAATTCGTGCCCACGTCTTTTGAAAATTACGAGGAAGCGGTAAACACGGGACAAAGAGAGTTGGACGCGAAGCGTCCCCAGGTAGCGGAAGCCGCGCGTGTGGCGCAGGCTACCAAGAAAGCCGGGACGCAAGGGCCGGCGCTCGTAGCCATACAGGATGACGCTGGGAACGTGGTGATTTCTACACCAAGGCACGGCGGCAACAAAAACTAAACTAATCATGGGACGATCGGGGCGGCGCTGCGGCCAGGCTGCCCTGCGAACGAGGTAGCTCTGCGCTTATGGGTTGAGCTGCACTCGGCGGCTGATGATGGTGACGTCGCCTGCGCCGGAAGGCGTGGCGGTAAATTGGCGCGATTTCAGGAGGAACATTCCTTCCAGGGGTAGGCCGTAGGTTCGGTCGAGCGCGTACACTTCCACTTGTTTTCCAGCCGGTAATTCGAAACTAATCTCTACACCTTTCGCGGGCATGGTGGGGCAGTCGTAAACTTCCCAACCGTTCAGAAAGCGGCGAACGCGCGAGGATTCAGGCTGCATGGTCTGCCCTTGTATGCGAACGCCAGCGAGTCCTGAGTCCGGCGGAAAGAAAACCATGGCGTCGGTCGCGCCACGTTCAGAGCGCAGCAAAACACGATACTGATGTTTTCCGTCGAGCGTGGAGGATTCCAGAATCGTGAGAGTGGGCGGAGCCAGGGCCAGATGCGGGGAGTCGGCCACAAAGGCGGCCAGGGTTTCCCAAGGGAACATGCCGCGATCATCGCGATGAAAGCCGGTGGCTACGCGAATGGATTCGGGAAGGCGGCCCGATTCCGGGTAGACCACCCACTGTGATTTTCCGGAATCGGTGTCTTGCCGGTACTGCAAGTTCACCCGCTCAGGTGATTTTGCGGAATAAGGTGGGGCGACCACGGCAGCGAAAATCGCGAGAATTGCTACCGCGATAGATGCGCCGGGAAAAGTGAAACGCGCCAAACCTCTCGAACTGCGCAAGCTGCCTAACAATGGCGCGGCGGGAGTGAACAGTATCGCGACTATAAGCGCAGTCCCAGCAAGCAGGCGAACGCCGAGACCGTCATAAAGAAAGAACAGAGAGGTGAAACCGATGATTCCGGCGGTGAATAAAGGCAGTGCCGCGACCAGCCACAGACCTCGAAGGGACCTAGTACGACGCAAGGTGAAGAGGAGTCCTACCACGACGGCCACGCACGAAGGAACCACCAGGATAAAACTGACGCCGTGAGTAAGCCAGGCGACGATGACCGATAGCAGCGTCCACCAAAGCCAACCTCCCGCCCACAAGCCCCAAAAACCGGCGCGATCGGCAAAAGCAAGAGACATCACGATCACTACCGAAATCGCCAGCGACCAGAATGCTGTCTGCAGCGGGAGAGCGTGCGCCGGCCAGTTCGCAGGAGTGACTCCAACAGTGCGCAGGACTAGGTGAAGAATTAACGCCAGGACACCGGTGGTGACCAGGATTGCGAGCCAGTTGACAGCTCCCCAAAGAAGCGCAGCCGGATGAAGGCGGCCTTTCGCCATCAGCCATCCAATTTGAAAATAGAGAAGAACCAAGACGGAGATGGCTATGGGGAAAGTCCATTTTGCAGGCCACAAGATCACGCGGCGTTCGAAAACGTCGAAGAAAACCCCGTCGCCGTGAGGCGGGTTCGCGATGTCTCCATTGGCGAGAGCCAAAACCAGGGGCAGCGCGTTTTCACCATGATGCTGCAAACTGCGAGGACTGGAATTTTCCAGATTATCGAGCGGCGTGTGGTACTGATTTACTCCGCCGATGAAAGCGAAATTTAGACCTTGGTAGCCGGCAGGTTTGAACACCGTAAAATCGGTGTCAACCGGCATCTGCTTGTAAGCCTCGTAGAAAATTGAATTGGTGGCGGGACGTTTCGCGACCCTTGCATACAGTTGTAAGGCCCAATAGTTGGCACTGCCGGTTTCAAACATCAGGCTAGGCCCAGAGGTGCCGCGAGCTTCCAGGTTCACGGCTGCGCGAACGTCTTTGGCCCAGGGACTTTGGTTCACGAAGACGCGCGCACCAATCATTCCGGCTTCTTCGGCGTCGTCGATCAGGAAAATAACGGAGTGGCGCGGCGTGCCGATGGATTTAACAGCGCGTGCAATTTCCAGGACCGCAGCGACCCCGGCGCCATCGTCAGACGCACCTGGACCAGCGGGAACTGAGTCGTAATGAGCGGCCAGGAGGACCGCCGGGCCGGGTTCGCTTCCGTCCAAACGCGCTAGGATATTTTTCGCTGTTGCGCAGGTTCCGTATTCGTCACATGCGAAGCCAGTTTGGACTTGCGGCTGATAGCCGAGCGCGGAAAATTCAGCGAGGACCCGCTCGCGGACAATATCGTTTGCGGCGCTTCCGGCCGGATGAGGAACGCCGTCGCCGACCAAGCGGCGAAGCACGGCGCGCGCACGAGCGGCGGAAAATTCAGAGCTCGGTACGGTGGCTTGCTTGGGTTCGGGAGGACGCCGGCTGGCCACCGCAAGGGAAAAAATTGCAATCAGGATTACTGCGGTAGGCAGTAGGCCGCGCGGACCAGAAGAAACTTCCCGTTCCAAAATTGGCCCCCCGGTGCGCAATCCTAGGCTGCGCCAGGGTTCAAGTCAATGCGCAAGAAGATGGCCAGAAGATCGGCTTTGCAACAATGTGTGTGAAGCGCTTGGACTTTATGCGGTGGCTTCCACTACATTATTTTTGGGCTGCGAGTTTGAACGGTAGGCTAACAAGTGGACGATATGCTCGGCCAAATCTGCTGCCTGCTTCCGAATTTCGGGGACGGCGGTGGTTTCCCATAACCCGCCTTTTTTGACCGGACCAATAGCGAACAGCGAATTGGACGGGACTCCGTTGAAATTCAGCACGGAGCCTTTGGAGTCCACATCCAAGCCGAGAAAAAGCGGATCGTGTCTGGCTTCTCCCTGCAGGAACAAGCTGGTGAGCAAAGAATCGTCGATTCGGCGGCAATCAGTTTCAGAGCCGGTGCAGTTGATTACGCGGTCAACCTGCAGGCGCTGTTTTGTTCCGTTCTTGCGATCACGGTAAACGACGACTGCATGATCGCCCACTTCAGAGTATTCCACGATACGGCCCGCGTGGATGGTAAGGCGGTCTTCCGATATCAAACGCAAAACGATATTGTGAATTTCGAAGGCAATGCGATGGCGATGCACCTCCCAGTAAGGACGCGCGTGACGCAGGAACCGGGCGCGCTCTTCGTGGGGCAGAGACTTCCAAATATCCTGCGCTACGGGACGAAGCGCATTGATTACGGCTCGCCAGTCCACGCCCTTGGCGGCTGCTGCTCGCACCTGATTGCGGATCAAGTGGAGTAGGCCCCGAATGCTCCGAGGCGAGCCTGCATGCCAAAACTGAGGCCACGGCTCGGTGGCTTGATGACGCTGGGGAAGCAGGCCATGTCGGGAGACGATTTGAATCTGGCCTTGAAATTTTCTGGCTTGCAGCGCAATGGCCAGATCGATGCTGGTCAATCCGGAGCCGATCAAAAGAACACTCCCGTTTGGATCTAGACCTTCGAGCGCAGCAGGCGACCAGGCAAACGGAACATATTTCTTACGCGACCCAGTCAGGCCGCTGATCTTTGGATTGCCGGGAGGAAAATTGCCAATCGCCAGAATCACAACTTCCGCTTGCAACTCGCGGCCGTTTTTCAGCAGGACAACCGGTCGACTATCCTCACGGGTAAGCGACACCGCCTCTTCTTGAAACCATTGAAGCGAGTGAGCGCCCTGCTGCAAGGCTGATTCCTCGAGCAGCGAGCCAATGTAGCGTCCGTAGGCCATGCGCGGGACAAAACTTTCAGCATGGACTGCGGGCCCGCAATTTGCCCGAGCCCAACGCAGGAAATGATTCGGATCGTCCTGAAGCGCGCTCATGTTCCCGGCCGGCACGTTTAGCAGATGGCAGTTGTATTGAGTGCTGTAAGCTAGGCCACGGCCGGGGATCGAACTCTTGTCGATCACTCCGATAGTCAAGCCGGGGGAGCGGCGAAGCAGTTGCACAGCGAGGACCGTGCCGCTGAAGCCGCCGCCTATGATGGCGACGTCCACAACGGTTCGAGCCCGATTGGTTTTAGCGACAGGGGCTGTTGCAAACCTCGGATTTTGCACCTTTGGGCCTCACAAGCCTGGAGTAAGCTACTAGCGAAAAAATAGTAAGTCCATCAAGTTAGTAGACATTGCAAGTATATCGCCAACTGCGTTGGCGACTAACTCATTTATTGTAAGCAGTTTAACTACTCGCAGAGCACGGTAGTGCCAGGCGGCATCCACTAGATTTCAGTTTATGTGCATTTTCGTGCAGCGCGCCGCTCAGGCTGTCAAATTCATCAGGCGATTAAGCCGGAGGCCCATCACTAGCGTTTCTAGGCTGCGTCATGAGCTCAATGGGAGGTTAGGTCGTTGTATTGCGCCGGAGTCAGAGGCACCACCGAGAGCCTTCCCTGCCGCACCAAGGGCGAATCGGCGAATAGCCTGTTGGCCTTGATTTCAGCCAGGGACACGGGCTTGGGGAGCGGTTTTCCGGCTTGGATCTCGACTTTGGGGATTTTAGGATCTGAGGGGTCCAGGGAAACGACCGTCGCGGTGCCGACGGCGCTCTTCTCGTCTCCCGTGTGGTAGATGATTAAGTGCGCGCCGGGCTTCATTTCGCGCAAGTTGCGGAGAGCTACGGGATTGGACACGCCGTCCCAGACGGTCTTTTTGTCTTTCTGGAGATCGGCGAATGAATACTCCGAGGGCTCGGTCTTTAATAGGTAGTGGTCGGCCATGACACCTCTTCGCTAAACCATAATGCCCTTACTGTAAACCAATGGCGCGAGAAAGCAAACGGCGCACACTTGCGGATACCAGATAACACTGGAACAAATTGGAAAAGCGCTCTTTACACCGCTGGCCGGTCATGCTAATTTCTCTTCCCGTACCGCCGATCCGATAGCGCCAGGCGGCAGGGCCATTGATCTATCGACCCTCCTGCATTTTTTGTCTCGGAAGACCTCCAAAGAAATCTGAATCGAATCCGCTTCTGCCGACGAGGCTCAGGAAGCGAACTGTGCGAGGAAACTGGTGCTAAAGCTGCGTAAAGTGGAGTTGCTGGGATTCAAATCGTTCTTCGAGAAGACGCCCATCACGTTTAGCGGGAGCGGAATCACGTGCATCGTAGGGCCGAATGGCTGCGGCAAGTCGAACGTGGTGGACGCGATCTCTTGGGTGCTCGGAGAACAGAGCCATAAGCAGCTGCGCGCAGAGCGGATGTCCGATTGCATCTTCAACGGCACCGCCAAGCGGCCCCCGTTGGGACTGGCGGAAGTGACGCTGACGCTGGTGGACCCGGAATTGTCTGAGGCGGTCGCCAAAGTTCTCGAGGCCCCAGAGGAAATGCCCGCCGACAGCGGAATCGCGCTGGTTGAACCTGCTGCGCCCGTGGCCGCGACAAGCGACGATGGATTTGTCGAGATTGTGGGCCAGGAAACCGAAAGCGGTCCGAACGCCATAGTAATGGCCGATGCGGATGTCGAGGCGGCGGAACAGAAGGACAAAGGCAAGCCTTGGAAGAAGCGCCTGGCGGAGAAACCCGCCATTCCTTTGAAACCCGGTGAAGTTGTAGTGGGACGGCGGCTCTATCGTTCGGGCCAGAGCGAATATTTAATCAACGGGCGCGTGGCGCGTCTGCGCGATGTGCAAGAACTTTTCATGGGTATGGGACTGGGACCGGACAGTTACGCGATTATCGAACAAGGCCGCATCGGGCAAATCCTGAATTCGAAGCCGATGGACCGTCGAGCGATCATCGAAGAAGCCGCCGGCGTGACGATGTACAAAACCAAGCGGCGTCTAGCGGAAGCCAAGCTGGAAGCTTCGAAGATAAATCTGTCGCGCGTGAACGACATTTTAGTGGAAGTGGAAAAGCAGCTCGCTTCGTTGAAACGACAGGCGTCCAAGGCCCGGCGTTACGCCGAGTTGCGCGAACAAATGCGCGGTTTGTTGCGCAGCGTTTTGGCCAGTAAAGCAGAGCATCTGGATATCGAAGCGGCGCGACTGGAAAACCTGTTGCGTGAAATGGAATCGGCTGAAGAGCGCGATGCGCGCACGGTACACGAGCTTGAGTCCGAGCAAGAACGGCTGAGTGCGCGAAGCTACGAACTCGACGGCGAGATGCGGCAGATTCATAACCTGCTGGGTCAAACGGCGCTGGATCTGGATCGCGCGGAAAACCGGATCACGTTCAATCGCGAGCAGGTGGCGCAAATCGATACGCGGGCGACGCGGCTAGTGGTTGAGTTGGAACAGGCTGAACGCCAGGCGACGGAGCTAGGCGCGCGCATGTTGGCGCAACGGGAAGCGGCGAGTTCGCTGCGCGAACAAACTGCGATCCTCGAAACGGCGCTGCGTCAGACGACCGAGCAAGCTGCATCAAGTACGGGCGAGCAAGAGCGGCTGGAAGTTCGTATCGCGGAACTTCGGCAGCTCGCGGCACGCATGGTCGAAGAATCGGCGCGAGAACAGGCGGAATCGCTGCAAGCGGAGGAAACTGCCGCGCGGTACACGGCGGCTGAGGAACAGCGCGGGGCAGCGTTGCTGGCGATCGAAACGGAATACTCGGCGCTCACTGAAAAAGTGGCGGAGGCGAAAAAGACATTTCAGAACGCAGAGACTCAGGCTCATGATTTGGGCCAGGCCGTTCACGATTCGCAATCGCGGCTTGGAGAATTTCGCAACAGCCAGAAGGAGGCCAGCCAGCGGCTGGAGGTGACTCGCGAGAGCCTCTCGGCGGAGAAGGCCCGCCGGGCGTCGATCGAGCAAATCTTGAGTGACCGGGCCTATACCGCTGACGCAGTTCAGAAATTATTTGCAGTGAAGCTCAGCGAAGAGGCGGATTCCTCGGCCAGCGGTTTCCGCGCGGCGGGATTGCTGGCTGATTACGCGGAAGTGCAAGAGCGTTACGAAGGCGCCATCGAACAGTTCCTGCGAGAAGAGTTGGAATACATCGTGGTCGAGTCGTTTGACCGTGCCCGCGCCGGGATTGCGCTGTTGCGAAACGAAATGGGCGGGCGCGCAACTTTCTTTGTGGACTCGCTGCACAATGGGGATGCTCCCACGCTGGAAGCCGATGGTTCCCTTCCCTTGCCCGCGGGCGTGATAGCACGGCTTGACCGGCTAGTGGATTTCCGCGCCCCGATCGGGTCTGCTGCGAAAAACTTCCTTACGAAACTGCGCACAGCTTATTTGGTGGAAACATCCGCGGCCGCCGAACAACTCGCGAACGAAAATCCGCACAGCTATTATTTGACGCTCGATGGCAGCTGTTACCACGGGCGCATCGTTTCAGGAGGACGCGCGGGCGAAGCAGGGCCGCTCGCGTTGAAGCGCGAACTTCGTCAGCATGAGACCGAGGCGGCACGCCTGGAAAGGATTTCGCAGGAGCAACAAGAAGAGCTCGCTCGGCTCGCCGAACAAATTCGCAATGGCGAATCGGCCGTGGCGATGGCGATTTCGCAGCATGTGGAGGCGGAAAAATCGTTGGTGGGCGCCACGCACCTTCTGGACCAGGCGCGCTCGGAACTGCATAGAATCGATGCGCAACTCGGAACCGAGCGTCAGGAAATTAACCGATTAAAGGCCCAAGCGGAAACGGCGCGCGCGCGAGCGGAGCAATCCCGCCAACAACATGCGGAAGCCACGCGTTCCAGGACCGCGGCAGAAACGGAGAGCGTCGAGGCTGCGGAAAAGCTTCAGCGCATGCGGCAGGATTTTCAGGCTTTGCAGGAACGGCTGGGAGCCAACCGCGAAGAGCTTGCGACCATGACTGAGCGGCTGATGAGCGCGGAAGCTGCCGGACAAAAGGTAACCGAAGAAATCGCCATCGCCGATGAGCGGTTGCTTTCGCTACGCCGGCAACAGAAAGCGATGTACCAGGAAAAGTCGGAGCTGGAATCTTCCTGCGGCCAGCTCTCGATACAGGCTGACGATCTACGCAAGGAAAAGGCGCGGCTGGAAGAACAGAAGGGCGCGCTGGAAAAAGAATGGGAAGAGGCTCGCACACGTACAGCCCAACTCGAAGAATCGGTGCGAGGAAAGAGGCAATCGTTGGACGAACTCCGCGCCGAGCGCAGCCAGCGGCAAATCGAAAAGGCGCGCAATGATGCGGGCCGCGATTACCTACGCCAGACCTGCATCGCTGAACTGAACGCACAGCCTGAAGATTTGATGGCGCAGGAAGCGCAACTGCTGATCGGCGAGGATTTGGTGAGCGCGGAGACGAATTACAACGAGATGAAAGCGCGCGTGGAAGCCATGGGGCCGGTGAACATGATGGCTTTGGAAGAGTTTCAAGAATGCGAGCAGCGCGAAGGCTTCCTGCGGCGCGAACGTGACGACCTGGTGGCAGCAATCGAGAATACGCGGCTCACGATTACCGAACTCGATCAAGTGTCCAAACAGAAATTCGAAGAGGCATTCAACTTTATCAACGCGCACTTTGCCATCGCGTTCCAGTCGCTATTCGGCGGCGGGCATGGCGAGATGCGGCTGAGCGAGCCGGATAGTTCGGGCGAAGCGGGAATCGACATTGCCGCGCAACCACCGGGAAAACGACTGCAAAATATTCTTTTGCTCTCGGGCGGCGAAAAGGCACTCACTGCTCTGGCGCTGCTGATCGCGGTGTTCCGTTACCAACCCAGCCCATTCTGTATCCTGGACGAAGTGGATGCGCCGCTCGACGAAGCCAACGTGGGGCGTTTCAACAAAATGCTTGCGGAGATGTGCGCGCAGACGCAATTCATCGTCGTGACACATAATCGCAAGACCATGGAGATGGGCTCGGTGCTTTATGGCGTGACCATGCAGGAACCGGGCGTCTCGAAATTGGTTTCGGTTAAGTGGGAGGAAGCTGAGGCTGCCGCCGCGCCGAAAGCCGCCAGCAACGCTGCGTAAGCCAGTGAAGGCGAGCTGTAGGTCCGCTCGAGGCGCGCTTTCGTCAGATCCCCTGAAGCATTTTGTCAAACCTGCTTTCTAGCTAATTCCCGCAAAAAATTTCTTTGGCGTTGACATCCGTCCTTCCTGCGCTAGAATACCCGCCTCCAGTGAGGAAAAACATCCCGTGTCTTCTCCACAAATGAGCGCCATCATTTCGCAAACGGATTTCCCAGGACTTAAACTTCGAGGGCGAGGCAAGGTTCGCGACATTTACGACCTTGGCGATCAGTTGCTGATTGTCGCCACGGACCGGCTTTCGGCATTTGACGTGGTATTGCCCACGCCGATACCGGACAAGGGCCGGGTGCTGACGCAGCTCTCGCTCTTCTGGTTCAACAAACTGGCCAACGTGGTTCCGAACCACGTGCTCACGGCGGAGAATTTTGACGGCGAGTTGACCCCCTACAGAAGCTCGCTGGCTGGCCGCGCGATGCTGGTGAAGAAAACCGAGCCGATTCCGATCGAATGCGTCGTGCGCGGATATATTTCCGGCTCCGGTTGGAAGGACTATCAGAAGACCGGCGCAATCTGCGGAATTTCCCTGCCCGCTGGGCTTCGCGAATCCGACAAGCTGCCGGAGGCCATCTTTACGCCGTCGACCAAAGCTACCACCGGGCACGACGAAAATATTTCGTTCGACGAAACTGTTGCGCGCATCGGCGGGCCACTGGCAGAACATTTGCGCGATACCAGCTTGAAAATTTATCGACTGGCGTCTGAATACGCCGCGGAGCGCGGGATCATTATCGCCGACACCAAGTTTGAGTTCGGCATGATGGACAACAAGATGATATGGATCGACGAGGCGCTCACGCCGGATTCGTCGCGGTTCTGGCCCGCGGACCAGTACTCTCCTGGAAAAGCACAACCGTCTTTTGACAAGCAGTACGTTCGCGACTATCTGGAAAAAATCGGCTGGGACAAGCGCCCCCCCGCTCCGGCTCTGCCGCCCGAAGTGGTCTCGGGAACGACGCAGAAATATCGAGATGCATATCAGCGCATTACCGGCCATCCATTAAGCTGACAAGCCCGGGAAGCAGCTATCCAAGTTCGGAGCCGGCACCGTGAAAGATCAATTGGAATCGCTGGTGGGAATGATGGTCGAGCGCGGTATTTTGCTCGAAGAAGCGGTTACAGAATTCGAGAAAAAATTTATCAAGCGCGTGCTGGAGCGCCTGAACGGAAATCAGTCGCGTGCCGCCAAAGCACTGGGAATCCACCGCAACACCCTTAGCCGCAAAGTGGACGAATACAAGCTGGACCACAGCAGACGCCGCCGCGCCTGACGCTCCGTTTTATCCCCTCACCGCGCGGAAGCTAGGGCGTTCGGGCCTAATAACCGCTCGTCCAAAATCTCTTTGCTGGGAGGAAAATGGGAGGCATTTTCGCAGCAGCAGGAATTATGCCAAAGGTTGCGCCTTTAGCACTTGCGGCGATTCACGTCGATGTTGGCAGTAAATTTTCAAGGAAGTGCACAGGCTCGGTCTCCTGCTCCGGCCAGCGACCAGAAAACTCAAGCAGCGGACGAACGTGCGGCCATCCGGCGCGTTGCAGAGCTTTATAAATCGTGAAACTTGATTGCGTGCAAAGAGTCGCGGTATCGAGGTTTGCTTGCAGGGCCATCCTAGCCCTCTTCCAATCAGCCGACGCTACGCATACAACCCTAAAGAACCGACTTCGCCGATTCACCTTATTCCGACAAGCTCGGCAAAAGAAAAAACCGACTCATTACGAGCCCGCCTTTTCTAATCCAAGTTGCTGCTAGTTTTGATTTCCAGGCTTGGGAGCTACCTTGTGTGGAGTGTGCTTGCCCTTTTCGGCCGGGATATCTTCGGGGTTCACTTTGGCCTTATCCCAGTGAAGCATGAAAGACGGGGACGGATCGTAACTTGCGAGAGTGCCGCTGAAGCGCACGCCATCATCTTTCTGCAATCGGGCGGCTTCCGGTTGGCCAACGACTTTTACGTCAAGGTTAGCCACCGTGGCTTTTTCGATTTCCTCCGGTGTCGCGCCGGTAGCCAACTTCAGTTCAACCGAGTCAGTTCCAGGGACGACGTCGATAACTTTGCCGACTACTTCCGGAAATTCAGCGCCACAGATGGCCAGCCAGGTCATTTTGGCTTTGTCGCCGCCGGCCTGCAGATCCGACAGCACGGTGAGGATGTTGCTGGAGGTTTGAATCTTCTTCAGATCATCCGCGCTGGGGATGGTGTAGGTTGCCGGGCGGTCAGGAGCAGTCGCCGACAACTGCATCAATTCGTCCAACTGCGCGTCCACCAGCGAATCGCAACCGGGTTGCTCGTAGGCCAGGATTTGCTTGCGAAGGTAATCCTTCACCTTGGCATCGTCCGGAATCTTCTGATTGATGGCGCGCGCCAGGTACCAGAAGCCGTCCAGCGGCTGAGAAGGAGTTGATTGCAAGTAGGCAAGACCGAGACGGTAGTTTGTTATCGCGTCCGTGGGATTTACCGCAAGCGCCGCCTTGAAATATTGAATTGTGCCAGGGTAGTCCTTCAGCATGAGTGAGGCGGAGCCAGCCGTGTAGTTGAACAGAACCGTGGGGCCCTTTTTCTGCTCAGTGAACTGGTCGTCAGTGAGATTCGCGGGCTTGGGGATAGTGCTGAGAATTTTCAGGCCTTCCAGAGCTGCTGCGCGAGCCTTGTTGAGCGAATCGGCGTCGGGAGCTTTGTCGCTAAAGGCGTAGTTGAATGCGAGCGAACGCGTATAAAGCGCCTGTAACTTCGTGCCGGCATCAACTTTGTCGCCCAGAGCGACCAGCTTGTCGGCGTATTCGATAACCTTCGGATAATTTTTCAGCTCATTGTAGCTCTGCACGTAGAGCTGGAGGACGTAGGGCATCAACGTGGAATTCGGAAATTTGGATACAAAATCGTCAAGGCACTTGACCCGCATTTGCGCGTTGGTTTCTGCGTGACAGGCCTGAAAGCCGTTATATTCCGGCATGGTATAAGCCGGCGCCTTATTCTGATCCGCCTGGTCCTGGGCGGCGGCCGGCTGCGCAAAGAGACTTAGCGCCATAAGAATTGCGAGCGCTGCTATGATGCCGAGAAACTTTCGCATAATATCAACTGCCTCCTGAACCAGAGTAACTCGGAAGAATTGAGCCAGGCCGGCTACCCGCATAGAAAAACGGCGCAACGAACCCACGGATTATAGGGAAAGCTATTCACGCGTGCAAGGTGAATCCCACTTCGGCACTCGATATGGTGGTTTCTTTAACGACACTGCCCCAATGCTATGATGTTAAATCTCGGTAAATAGTCGCCTCGTCGGAGTTCACTTATGGCCAAAGAAAAAGCGCTGGAAGGCAAGGTTGCTGTGGTTACCGGAGCGAGCCGCGGAATCGGGTTGGCAGTCGCTCGCGGGCTCGGAGGCTTGGGCGCGAAGCTTAGTTTGTGCGCGCGAAGCGCTGACAAACTGCAAAACGTGGCCAACGAGCTGAAGAGCGCGGGCGTTGAGGTAGTAATTGTGGCCGCGGATGTGACAAGTCCGGACGATATTCGATCGCTGGTGGAGGAAACGAAACAGGCATTCGGGGCCATTGATATCCTGGTGAACAATGCGGGCATTGGTTATTTTGGCCCTTTCTATGAGGCGAACGAGTCCAATTGGGATTCTGTATTAGACACCAATTTGAAATCTGTGTTCCTGCTGAGCAAAGCGGTGGCCAAGGGAATGGTCGAGAGGCGGGGCGGGCATATCATCAATATCGCGTCGCTGGCGGGTAAAAACGCTTTTGCGGGCGGAGCGATTTACTGCGCCTCGAAGTGGGGACTCTTGGGGATGACGGAGTGCATGGCCGAAGACCTGCGGACTTATGGGATCAGAGTTAGCGCCATTTGCCCTGGGACGGTGGCTACCGACTTTTCACCGCACGCTGGAAAAGATACGAGCAAGATGTTGCAACCTGAGGACATAGCGCACGTGGTAGGGAGCATCGTGACGCAAGCGCCACAGAGCTTTATCAGCGAAGTTTTGCTGCGGCCTACCCACAAGCCGTAACGAGGATTGATCTTGGAACACTCCTCACCGTACCTCGGACAACTCAAAAGCAAAGATGCCGGGCTGAAGCCCGGCGCTACGCTCAACCTAGGGCAAAACCACAAAGTCCTAAGGCTATTCGCGCGGATTGAACAAAAAACAGGTAGCCAAGTTGATCAAGTAAATTGACTGAAAGTCATACCCAGGCGCGCCTGCCCTAGGGCTCTAAGTCACCATGTATTTCAAGGCCTGTATTTCTAGGAGCTTGCAGCGTCGTCGTCCCGGTTGAATCCAATCCGTGGTGCGGGCATCTGATACATAGTTCGATGTTAAACGATTGATGGTTAAACTATAGTGCCGACACATTTTAAGGGCGATAGCGGGACGAAGCGGGCGCTGAATGCCTTGATTAATCTGTCGCGGGCATCCAATTCGGTGCAGACCAGGCTGAGCGTAGGCCTGGACCGGCACGGCATAACCACCAGCCAGCTGGGGATCCTGGAGGCTCTTTTTCATCTAGGTCCCATGTGCCAGCGGGCCCTGGGGGACAAACTACTGCGCAGCGGCGGGAACATAACGATGGTAATCGACAATCTGGAGAAGCACGGATTGGTCCAGCGGGTGCGGCAGGAAGATGATCGGCGGATGATCGTGATCCACCTAACTTCCCCGGGGCGCAAGCTGATTTCGCGCGTGCTTCCGCAGCATGCGAAAGAAGTCGTGAAAGAAATGAGTCGTTTAACAGCGAGTGAACAGGAAGAGTTACGCCGCCTGTGCCGCAAGCTGGGGCGCGGCGGCGAAGCGAATTTGGAAAACGATCACGACAATTCAGAAAGCGAAACGAAGGAGTAAGAGAATGATACAAGTTCGACCCAGTGAAGAACGAGGGCGCAACAAACTCTCGTGGCTGGACACGCGATTCACGTTTTCATTTGACCAGTATTACGATCCGGAACATATCCAATTCCGGTCCTTGCGCGTGCTGAATGAGGATATTGTGGCGCCAGGAAAAGGTTTTGGAATGCATCCGCACCGTGATATGGAAATCCTGACATGGATACTGGATGGATCGCTCGAGCACCGCGACAGCATGGGAACCGGACGAGTGATACGTCCCGGAGAGTTGCAACATATGACTGCGGGATCGGGGATCATGCACAGCGAATTTAATCCGTCGCCGAAGGATCCCACGCATCTATTGCAAATTTGGATCGTGCCGGATCGCAAGAACCTGAAACCGGAATACGAGCAACTCACGTTCCCGGACCAAGACTTGCGAGGACAGTTCCATCTAGTGGCGGGCCCGCAGGCTCCGGTGAATATTCATCAGGATGCGAACCTTTACATTACCCGGCTGGACCAAGGCGAGCAAACCAAGCATCCGTTGAAAAAGGGGCGGCATGCGTGGTTGCAGGTCTCGCGCGGAAACGTGCATGTGAACGGAGTGGAGTTAAAGGCGGGTGACGGAGCGGCTATTTCGGAAGAAGCGGAAGTGCGTGTGAATGCGACGAAACCATCAGAAGTTTTGCTTTTTGATCTGGCGTAAATCAATCTGAAAAAGGAGAAAGAATGAGTGATTCCTCGAGCAGTTTTACACCGTTGGCGGGCCGCATCCTGCTGAGTGTGGTGTTCTTAGTTAGCGGATTTTTCAAGATAGGCGGCTACACGCAGTTGGTGGGTTACGCGGCGTCCAAAGGCCTGCCCATGGCAAGTGTGGCGATAGCTTGTGCGGCGGTGTTGGAACTGGCCGGAGGGCTGGCGATTCTGGTCGGCTTCCAAACAAAAATCGCGGCCTGGATTCTGTTTCTTTACCTGATACCCACAACATTCTTTTTTCACAACTTCTGGGCCTTGCAGGGCGCAGAGCAGCAGGACAACATGATCCATTTTTTGAAGAATGTTGCGATCATGGGCGGCCTGGTGATTCTTGCGGCAAACGGTCCGGGGCCCTATTCGGTTGATCATTCACGCGCGAAGGCTTGAAGCAAAAACGTAACCACATATAAGCGGCGGGCGAATAACACGCTACGCTAAAAATTTCTAAAATCTTCGGAGGAATTATGAGCACTTCAAAAAGGCCAGCGGAGACAGGCACGCCCATTCACGATTTAATTTCGCACCGCTGGAGTCCCCGAGCGTTCGACAGCAGGCCGGTGGAACCAGAGAAATTTCGCAGTTTGTTTGAAGCGGCACGATGGGCGGCATCTTCCTACAACGCACAGCCTTGGTACTTTATCGTGGGGACAAAAGACGACCCTGAAAATTACAAGCGCGTGCTGGAGTCGTTTGTGGAATTCAATCAAGGGTGGGCCAAACAGGCGCCGGTGCTGGCACTAAGCATAGCAAAACTGAAATTCGACGATGGCCGGCCGAACCGGCACGCCTTCCACGACGTGGGACAAGCAGCCGCGAATTTAGCTTTACAAGCAGAGGCCTTGGGACTTTCGGCTCACCAAATGGCGGGAATCGATGCGGAAAAAGCTCGCAAGCTTTTCAATATTCCCGCGGACTATGAAGCCGTGGCGGGACTTGCGATCGGCTACCCGGGAGATCCGCAAACCCTGCCGGAAGAACTGCGCCAGCGCGAATTAGCTCCGCGCCAGCGCAAGCCGCTGGATTCGTTCGTGTTCACAGGACAGTGGGGCAAAAGCTCGCCGCTGCTAAAGTCCTAGAATTGCCTGGCAATCGTTCCAATCAGCACGTCACTTGCATCCGTGTCGAACAGAAGCGCCGTATTGGCGTCGATCAGGTAGTAGGCCAGGTCGTAGCTGGAGTTCGGGTTGGTCACCACAATCGTTGCCGTGCCACGTCCGTTCGAGTCGGGCGCCAGAATCGAACTATCTGTAGGGCTGATCGGATCGGTCTGGAAAACGGAGTTGAAGTTGTTGATGTCCAGATTGCCGTTGGCGACCGCCGATGCAGAGAGAGTCGTTTGACCGGACAGGTCCTGCTGAATGGCAGCCGAGTTGTCGTGGAACACTCCCTGGCCGCCGAGGAGCAGGGCAAAACTGCCGGCAGCGAACTGCGTGACCGTTTTCTGCGAATACGCTGAGCCAATGGATATCGCGACGGGGTCCAGCTCGAGCATAACAAGAGCGGGTTCTACCTCCGTGGAGCTTGCCTGCTCCGTTTGATACGCGGCGAACTGCAAGGTGCTGGACCCGGTGGGACACAGGCCCAACAAGATGCGGCCTGTGGATGGATCGACAGTGTAGGGGCAAGTCCCTAGCGCGGTGTCCGAAGTGACGGTGCCCGCATTGTTGCTATCGAAAACGCCTCCGGTGATGTTGCTATTCCCTCCCGAAGCAAAGACTCCGCCCGCAGCAAAGGCTCCGGTAGGAGAGTTCCCGCCAAAAATGAAAGCATAGTTGCCGGCGACGAGGCTTGCTGCGGAGAACGAAGTTCCTGTGGCAGCGCTGTACATATTCCCTTGCAGATACCCGGCGTTGTCGATTTCCACGAAATAGAGATGCGTGGCATCCACAATGTAAAATGCGAACTGGCGCTGGGCAGTTGCGGCGCTGCTAATGGTCATTTTACCGCGGCCGGTATCAGGCGCATTGCTGTCCAAGGCGTAGGAAACATTGAGCGAGGTAGCCTGCGTTGTAGCGCCATTGTCGTTGAGGTCCACAACACCGCTGCCAGTCTGATTGGTGCTGTTTCCGCTGGCAGTAAATTTACCGGCGATTCCCAATGGGGAAAATGTGGTATCAGCGCCCAAGCCGGAAAACACATAGGGACCGGTGATGGCGGAAAGGTCCGAAGTGTCGTTTAAATTCTGCTGGTCAATTGTGCCGCTACCGGTGACGCTGCGGTCAAAGCGAATCACCATGGCATGCTGGTTGGAAGTGAGCGCAAACTGCAAAGTTGCGGCGCCCGGAATTCCGGGATTCAGCAGGATCGTCCCGCGACCGTCTGTCCCCACCTTATAGGTGCTTGTGTTCGGCGGAATCTGATACTGGGTCCATCCATTGGTAGTAAAGCTGTCGACGTCTTCAATCCCACTCGTGACATGCCCGGCACCGTCGGTGGCAAAGCTGCCTGCCACCGAAAGAAAACCATTTTGATCGTTTCCGGAGTAAGAGAAGGCGAATTGACCGCTTAAAGACAGGTCTGAGTAAACAATCGTCGCCGTTGCCGTGGCGGTGACTGCCGGAGTGAGGGTGGAATCGGTGGCGGTGACCGTAATTGTGGCGCCGGGAGGCGGCGAGGGCGGAGCCGTATAAAGCCCGGTGGTGGGGTTGATGGTGCCGATATTGCCGCCGCTTGTGGAGCTTATCGCCCAGGTAGCACTCGAATCCACTAGGCTATTCAGAAGCGCGGAAAATTGGAATGTGCCGCCGGCCGGAACAGTGGCAGTTGTGGGCGTCACGGCAAGACCTTGTCCAACGCCGACCGTAATGATTGCGGTATTTGAGGTGACGATATTGGTGTTGGTAGTGCTGGACGGAACCTGCGGCGCGGTCGCGGTGATCATTACTTGGCCGTTGTTGGTGCTGGGAGCGACGCTGGGCGCAGTGTAAACGCCCTCCTGAACGTCGTCCGGAGAATTCACGATGGTACCGACTTGGGAGTTACCGCCTCCCACGCCATTCACTTGCCAAGTTACCGCTGTATTGGTAGTAACCGTCGTGTTGGAGAGATTGACTACGGCGACGAGGGTAATCGAAGTGTTGAGGTCAACGCTAGCCGAAGTGGGCGAGACCATTACCGAAGTAACCGTGGCGGTGCCACTGTTACTGCCGCAAGCTGACAGGGTTAGAACGATTGCCAGAACTAGTAAAGAAATACTCAGAGTAGATAATTTCGTTTTGCAGGTTTCCCGGAACATGCTCACCTTTTGTAATCTTATTTTAAGCGCGCTTTGAGCATACCGTTATTCCTGCCCGAAGCAAAAAAGTTCCTGTTTATTTTTTGCACTATGATGCAAAACCCGACTGGACGGTTGCGCGGCTCATAGCTCGCGGAGGGCCAAGGCTACTGGACGGCGCGCGGCGCGGATGGCAGGCGGTACACCGCCAATTAAGCCCATGAACAGGGCGAACGCAATTCCGACTGCAAGAAGAATCGGAGTAATCTTAAAAGCGAAAGCGATGGACGAGAACGTTTGCATGTTTAAGGTGCTGGTGGTCAGGCCGTTTAGCGGGAGCACGGCGGCCGAGCCGATTAATCCACCGATGAAGGCAATGAGCATGGCCTCGAAGAGAAAGGACATGACGATGCTGAAAGCGCCGAAGCCGATGGCGCGCATGGTGGCGATTTCACGCGAGCGCTCGGAGACCGCGGAATACATGGTATTCAGCGCGCCGAACACCGCCCCGATGCCCATGATGGAGGCAACCAAGCTACCCAGAACCGTTATCAACGTGGTGAGGCCTCGGGATTGTTTTTCGTAATAGTCGAGTTCGCGCGTTACCTCCACGGTCAAGCGCGGGTCGGCGGTGAGGGAATCCTTAAAGGAGTCGAACGCCGCGGGGGAAGTTAAATGCACGGTGACCGACTGAAAAATGTTTTCGGGGCGCTTGTACACCTGAGCGAGGACACGGGCGTCGCACCAGATTTCGGAATCGAAAGCGCTGCCTCCAGCGTCGAAAATTCCGACTACCTTCCAGGTACCGCTACCAAAGCTAACCGTGTCGCCGAGATTCAAGCCGGAGTAGGTACCTGCAACGTTCCTGCCGACGATTAACTCTGAAAGACCTGGCTCGAAAAAACGGCCCTGCGAGATGTGCACGTTCTTGCGCACTTTCAACGCGTCTGCGGAAACGCCCCGTACCTGCACGTTAGCGTCTGTGCCGGTAGCCTTCAGCGGGAAATTCGCGATGACCACTACCTCAGGACTAACCAACGGCACGCCGTTATCGCGGGCAATGCCGGGGGCGTCCTGAATGACCTTCACTTGATCCAGCCCGACGGCGCCATCTAACTCGGCGCTTGAGCCGGCGCGCATGATTAGCGCGTTATCGGCGGAGCCGGAAGAGACCAAGGTGGCATGAAAGCCGCGCGCGAGGGAAAGCATGGCAATAAATACTCCCACGGTGCCGGCGATTCCGAGAACGGCCACGATGGCGGAAACCCAACGGGCGCGAACGCTGCGCAAATTATAAACGATGGGGATGGCCATGCCTCAAACCCTCCTGAGTGCGTCAACCACGCGCAAGCGCATCGCTGTTGTGGCGGGAAGTATTCCGGCGAGAATACCGACAGCCAACGAAATGGCGATTCCCATAATAATTGCCGGACCCGGCAGACGGAAGTAAGGCAGGAAACCGTGGGTTGGATCTCCGCCCATGGTGAAGAGTTTTGACAGGCCGATGCCGATGCCCCCGCCGATGGCGGCGATTAGAAGGGATTCGCCCAGAACAAAGAAAAGTACGAAGCGGTCGGTGTATCCCACGGCTTTGAGAACTGCGAGTTCTCCCGTGCGTTCACGCACGGCGATGGCCATGGTGTTGCCGGTTACGAGAAGCAAAGTGAAGAACACGACTCCGCCAATGCTGAGGATCAAGAACGAAATGTTGCCGAATTGTTTCGCGAATCCGGTGGCGAGGGCTTTTTCCGTTTCGGTTTTGGTTTCATAAGCAGAGTTGGCGAACTTATCGTCAATTGCCTTGACCACGCTCGCGGCGTGGTCGGGGTCGTCGAGCTTGACGATGTACCAGCCGATTAATCCTTTTTCGACTTGGCGACGCTCGTCGAAATAATCGTAGTGGAACCAGAATTGGGTGAGGTCGTCCTGGTCACGCGAACCGGTGTAAATGCCCCGGATGTTGAATTCCCAGGTACCGGTGAAAATTGTGCCTTTGATGGGAACCCGGTCTCCTACTTTCCAGCCAAAGCGTTTTGCGGTGGTGGCGCCAACGATGGCGCCTTCGCGATCGGCTACGAACTCCTTCCACTGATCGTCGGGAATCACGAATTCAGGAAAAACCTGGCGCTGGTTCGGAACATCAATGGCGAATTGGGGGAAAAAGTTTTTTTCATCCTGGTAGATGCCTCCGAACCAGTTGTCGAAGGTGACCGCTTTCACGCCCGGGATGCGAAGGATTTGGTCGCGATAGGACATGGGGAGCGGCTGGATGATGGCGACTTTATTGATGACGTCGAGGCGGTCAACGCCGGCGAGGTCCACACCTTGATTAAATGCGCCGTGAACCACTACCAGAAGACCGAAGAGAAAGAGCGCGACGGCGAAAGAGCCGATGGTTAGCAGGGTGCGCAACGGTTTGCGAAGTAAATTTGCGAGGATGAGCGGCATGAACTTCATCGCGAGCTCCCGGCTGCGGCGAGAAGGCCTTCGACCAGGACGCCTTTGTTCAAATGCAAGGTGGCTTGCGCGCGTTCGGCGGCGGCTGGGTCGTGCGTCACCATCAGGATGGTTTTGCTGTATTCCTTGGAGAGGCGGGTTAGGAGTTCAAGAATCTCATCCGCGCTCTTGCGGTCGAGGTCGCCGGTGGGCTCGTCGCAGAGTAGGAACGTGGGATCGGCGATGATGGCGCGGGCGATGGCGACACGCTGTTCTTGTCCGCCGGAGAGCTGGCGAGGGTAGTGATTCACTCGGTCACCGAGACCTACGATTCCGAGAGCTGCTTCCACGTGCTGACGCCGCTCGGATTTTGAAAGCTTGGTGAGCAGCAGAGGCAATTCCACGTTTTGAAATGCGGTGAGAACAGGGATCAAGTTGTACATCTGGAAAATAAATCCTACGTGGCGCGCGCGCCAGTCGGTGAGTTTGCTGCCGGACATGTGGGTGATCTCGTCGCCGGCGACGGTGATACTGCCGCGAGAAGGGACGTCCAAGCCACCTAGAAGATTCAGCAGCGTGGTCTTGCCCGAGCCGCTAGGACCCATGAAGGCCACGAACTCGCCTTTATCCACGTCAAGGTTGAGGCCTTGCAAGACGTGGATGACTTCGCCGCCGCGGCTGTAGGTCTTGTCCAGACCACGAATCTGAATCAGGCTGCCTGCATTTCCTCTGCCGTCCACTCGAACCATTTCGCAGTCTCCTATTTCTTATTTCTTGATCTCCACAGCTTGACCATCGCGAAGAGTTGCTGGGCCTTTCACTACAACTGTGTCGCCGGCGTCGATACCTGCTAAAACTTCCGCGTCCGTCCCGCGAGTTCCGCCCAGCGTCACTGCGCGACGTTCTAGGCGATCATCTTTCACCAGATAAACAATTTTCTTGCCTTGGTCTTCGCGCACGGCGTCTTGCGGGATTAGAGCAGCGGGCTCGGCAGCGCCGTTTCTCTGTTCCGGCGCAGCGCCAAAGAAAGTTACTTTGATGCCCATGTCGGGGAGAATGCGCGGATCCAGTTTTAGAAAGGAGATGCGCACTTTCACCGTGGCTTTCTGGCGGTCGGCGGTGGGTATTACGGTGCGAACGCGCGATGGAATCTGCCAGTCGGGATAAGCGTCGAGGACTGCAGTGACATTTTGTCCGGGCACCACCCGGGCGATGTAAGCTTCGTTCACGTCCACTTCGATTTCGTTGGAGTTCATGTCCACGATGGTGGCGATGCCGGTTCGCGTGAAGCCGCCGCCGGCGGAGATAGGCGAAACCATTTCGCCGACCTGCGCGTCTTTGGAGACCACGATGCCATCGAAGGGGGCGCGGATTACGGTGTTGTCCACATTCTGCTGCGCTTCACCAACACGCGCTTGCGATGCAGCGACTTGCTCTTTGGCTAGCGCAATCTTCGCGCGCAGACTGTCCGCAGCCATGGTGGCGTTATCCAAGGTTTCTTGGCTTTGCACGCCGGCGGCTAGAAGTTGCTTGGCTCGATGCAATTCAATTTCCGCATTCTTTAGCTGCACTTCAAAATCGGCAATAGCTGCTTGAGCGGAATCACGATCGGCTTTCGCGGAATCCAGGGCCCGGCGGGCGTCGGAATCGTCGAGAGTGGCGAGGATGAATCCTTCCTGCACGTGCATGCCTTCATCAAAATTGACCTTGGTGACGCGCCCGGTGATCTTTGCCGCAATCGTGGCACGACGCCGAGGCGTCACATAGCCGCTGGCATTCAAGAGCGCTGGACGCCCGGCAGCGGCTTTCTGCGCAACGGCCACTTCGACTACCGGTTTCTGGCTGTGAAAAGCAAATACGGCTCCGGTGACAATGACTACCACGCCGAGAAGCGCGCCGATAATGCCGAATACTTTGCCGGCCTTCCCGCCCTTGCGCTGACCTTCATGAATGCGTAAGGAGCCGAGATCGTGTTTTGGCGGACTTACCGACGATGCCATCAGTAGTGAATCTCCTCACGTTCGAGCGCCCTCTATATGTACTACGCCCCTCCGCCGGAAATGTTACCGAGACCTGGGGGCCCAAAAAAGACAGGGAGCGCGATAAATATATTGTAACTTGCCAGAGAGGTTTCGGTTACGCAAACAAAAGCGGAAAAGCCGGGAGCCCCGGTCGCTGAGAATTAAGCGAAGACCGAAAATGTTGCGCCGAGGCTAGATTTTTGGAAGCACAATTCCCTGCTGCGCCTGATACTTCCCTTTTTTGTCTTTGTACGAGACTTCGCATTGCTCGTCGGATTCGAAGAAAATTACCTGGCAGAGTCCTTCGTTGCCATAAATGCGCGCGGGGAGCGGAGTGGTATTGCTGATTTCCAGCGTGACGAAACCTTCCCATTCAGGCTCGAACGGCGTAACGTTCACGATAATCCCGCAGCGAGCATACGTGGATTTCCCGACGCACAGAGTGAGCACGTTGCGCGGAATTCGGAAATATTCCACGGAGCGCCCGAGGGCGAAAGAATTCGGCGGCACGATGCAAACATCGCCCTTAAATTCGACGAAAGACTTCGAATCGAAATGCTTGGGATCGACGATGGAGGAATTTACATTGGTAAAAATGCGGAATTCGTCGGCGACGCGCATGTCGTAACCATAGGAGGAAACGCCATAGCTGATGACTCCGTCGCGCACCTGGCGGTCTTCGTATGGCTCGATCATTTTGTGCTCGCGAGCCATCTTGCGTATCCATTTGTCAGACTTCACCGACATCGAATCCTCCCGGAATCAACAGAAATAACGCAGATAAGCCTTAGCAGCGATACGGCAAACCTTCAGCTGAATCTCCGCACTGCTCAGTTTAAAAGCGAGTTGCGCATATTATTACACGCCACGGCGCTTGACAACCTGCAAACCCCTGTCTAGCATAGGTTTCCGCTGATGCTGGAGGATCGTGTGATCAAGCCCTGGGGAATCGCGCGATCAAGCTGGAGGATTGCGTGATCAAGCTTGATATCGTTAACGCCATAGTTTCGAAAACCAACGTGACCCGCACCAAGGCCGAACAAGCGGTGGAAACCGTGTTCGAGGCCATGAAGAACGCATTGGGCCGCGGGGAACGTATTGAGCTTCGGCGCTTCGGGGTGTTCAACGTGAAGCCGCGGAAGACCGGGATTGGCCGCAACCCGCGCACCGGGCAACAGGTTAGCATTCCACCTGGCAAGGCGGTACGCTTCAAGCCCGGCAAGGAACTCCAGACGCTGCCGGCTCCCTCTTCGACGCCTGCTCCCAAGTCTTGAGTCAGCCGACGCTGTTGTGGCGTTGATTCCGGCGAAAGGCGGCTGACCGCTTTTCAGTGCTAAACTTGTAGTCTTCATGGATCACCTTCCCGGCAACGGCCACGCGCGCACCCCTGTCGAAATTCTCGATCTCGGTTACCCGCAGATCATTGAGCTGCCTCCGCCGCGTGTGCTGCGGCCTGGGAAGCCTTGGTGGCCGGCACTGCTTCTTTTTTTGGCTACGCTGGTCACGACCCTGGCGGTTGGATCGGAATTCGCGATGTCCTATGCGCACAATGTCGCGCCGTTTTCCGGAGACGACAATCCATTTGCGGCCATTCTCGCGCCGCTCGCGCATCCCCATTTGCTCTTGCTGGGCATTCCGTTTTCGTTTGCGCTGCTGGGATTTTTGATGGCACACGAGATGGGCCACTACATTGCGTGCCAGATTTACGGCATCGATGTGAGCTATCCCTACTTTATCCCTTCGCCATTTTTGTTTGGCACCTTTGGCGCTTTTCTGCGGATACGGTCGCCAATTGCGACGCGGCGCGCGCTTTTTGATGTTGGAATTTCCGGGCCCATCGCGGGATTTGTGATCGCCGTGCCGTTGATGGCCTATGCCATATCGATTTCGAAAATCATTCCCGGTGTGCAGCAGAATGCCGACATTGTTTTTGGCCAGCCGACGCTGATGAAAATTTTTGTGGGAATGTTTCATCCCGGCGCGGACCCCACGTCACTTTTACTACATCCGATTGGTCAGGCGGCTTGGGTGGGATTGTTTGCCACGGCGCTGAATCTGCTGCCTTGCTGGCAACTTGACGGCGGACACATTCTGTACACGCTGGCGAGCAAGAAACACAAAGAAATTTCGTTGATCGTCGCGTTGAGTTTAATCGCCATGGGAATTCGTTGGTGGCACGGGTGGGGGGTATGGGGGATCGTTTTGCTCGTGCTTTCGTTGCGATTTCGGCATCCACCCGTATATGACCGTTGGGAACCGCTCGATGCCGGGCGGAAATTATTGGCCATTCTCGCGCTAGCAATATTTGTTTTGTGCTTCACGCAGTGGCCGACGAACAATCCTTGAAATTTTCCTGGTAAGAAAATCGCTCCAAGTTGACGATTCGCGCGGGAAGTATATGATGCGCGCATCATAATGGATCATCCTCCGACTGCTTCGCAGAATTCTCCTAAACTTGTGCGTACGCTCGGCTTGCGCGACCTAACCATGCTGGTCATCGGAGGCGTGATCGGCTCTGGAATATTTTTGGTGCCCGGAGCGATTCAACGGCGAGTCGGAAATTCAGTTGGGCTGGCGATTCTGGTTTGGATGGCCGGCGGATTTTTGTCCCTGTTGGGCGCACTTACGTACGGCGAACTGTCGGCAATGAAGCCGGAAGCGGGCGGGCTGTACGTTTATATACGCGATTGTTTTGGCAGGCTGCCGGCGTTTCTCTATGGATGGACGCTATTTCTGGTGATCGCTTCGGGAGGTATAGCCACGCTTGCGGTGGCGTTCAGCGCTTATTGGGGGCAGATCATACCGCTCAGCGGGAGTACGGCGAAGCTGGCAGCAGTGGGCATGATTGCTGCGATAACTCTAGTGAATATTTATGGCACGCGCGAAAGCTCAGACCTGCAGAACTGGACCACGTATGTGAAGGTCGCGCTGATTCTGGCGATGAGCGCCGTGCTGTTGGCGATGGGGCGCGGCTTTCACGGTTCCCCGAGCATTTTGTGGCCTGCGCGCGTGAATGGCTCGATGGTTTCGAACTTTGGCCTGGCGATGATCGCGGCGATGTGGTCTTACGAGGGCTGGCAGTTCGCTTCTTTCAGCGCCGGAGAAGCGGCCCATCCGCAGCGCGATTTCCCGCGAGCTTTCTTTTACGGCACGTTGTCGCTGACCATAATTTACGTGCTGGCCGCTTGGTCATACGTAGCTGCGCTGGGGCCGGAAGCTGCCGCGCGGTCCGACACCATTGCCGCGGCCGCCATGGCTGTGATCCTGGGGCCGAGGACGGCCAAGTTCGTTGCGCTTCTGATCATGATTTCCACGTTCAGCTCGGCGAACAGTATTCAGCTCACCAGCCCGCGCGTTTATTACGCCATGGCCGGCGATGGATTGTTTTTTCGCGGAATGGCGAAGGTGCATCCACATTTTCGCACACCAGCGTTTGCAATTTTCACTTCCGGAGTTTGGGCTGCGATCCTGGCGTGCTTAGGGAGTTTTGAGCAGCTGTTTACTTACGTGATCTTTACCGGCTGGATTTTCTACGGGCTTGCCGGGGCGAGCATTTTCGTTTACCGCAGGAGGGTGCCCGGCGCAAAGCTTCCCTATCGCGTGCCGGGATACCCGTGGACTCCCGCGATTTTTGTGCTGTCTAGCGCGGCGCTGGTGGTGAATGCGATTTTTTCGCGGCCGGCAGGAGCGCTGGAGGGGGTTGGAATCGTGCTGGCTGGATTGCCCGCTTATTTGATCTGGCGCGCGCGAACGCCAAAGGCTAGTTCCTAGAAGAGGCTGGTGGGATCTACGTCGACGATCACAGCCGTGTCTGGAATTTTTTGGGCGGCACAGAAATCCAGAGCGCCGCTGAGCGCCTGAGCGAGAGCCGAGCGTCGCGGCGACTTCAAGACAAATTGAAAGCGGTAATCCTTGCGCAAACGTGCCAGTGGGGCGGCGGCGGGGCCCAGAATTTTCACTCCGCGATTTTCGAAGGGAGCAAAATAAGCTTCGAGAGCTTTGGCCCAGCGAATCGCGTTTTCGATCTTGCGATCGCGCACCAGCACGCTGGCGAGCGCGGTGAATGGCGGGTAGTGGAGCATGCGGCGGAAGTGCGCTTCTTTTTCGTAGAAGGAAAGGTAATCCTGCTGCACGGCGTATTGGATGGCGTAATGTTCCGGGTAGTAGGTTTCCACCAGGACTTCGCCGGCAAGCTCGCCGCGGCCTGCGCGTCCGGCGACTTGGGTGAGCAACTGGAAAGTTTTTTCGGCTGCGCGGAAATCGGGGCGTCCTAACGCAAGATCGGCTGCGACTACGCCGACCAGGGTGACGCGCTGGAAGTCGTGGCCTTTCGCCACCATTTGGGTGCCGACGAGGATATCCAGTTCGCCGCTCGCGAACGCGCCGAGCACTTGCTGAACTTCGCGCTTGGTGCGAACGGTGTCGCGATCGAGGCGCGCGATTCGAGCGGCGGGAAATTTTTCCTTCAGATATTCTTCGATGCGTTCCGCGCCATCGCCGACGAAATAGAGGAACTCGCCATTGCACTTCGGACATTTCTTCGGCGGGCGAATCGAGTAGCCGCAGTAATGGCATTCCAAGCGTTGGCGGCTCTTGTGATAGGTAAGCGCAATGCTGCAATTTTCGCACTGCACGAAGGCGCCGCAACTTCGGCAAAGAAGAGACCAGGAATAGCCACGCCGATTGATCAGGACCATCGCTTGCGTTTTTTCTTCCAGGCGCAAGGCGATCGCGGCACGCAAAGCTTCCGAAACCGGACGGACTTTCAGTTGTTGGCGAAATTCTTCGCGCAGATCGACGACGCGGACTTCCGCTAACGGGCGGTTTTCTACGCGCGAGGTCAGTTCAAGCAGGCGATATTTTCCATCGCGTGCGTTGTGGTAGGTCTCGAGCGAAGGAGTGGCCGAGCCGAGTAGCGCAACGGCTCCTTCCAGGCGCGCGCGATAAACGGCGACATCGCGGCCGTTGTAACGCGGAGTTTCTTCCTGCTTGAAGCTGGTTTCCTGCTCTTCGTCCACGATAATCAAGCCAAGATTTTCCAGCGGCGCGAAAACGGCGGAGCGAGTTCCAACTACGATGCTTGCTTGGCCGTGGCGCACGCGCCACCATTCGCGCGCGCGCTCCACATCCGGTAAACCACTATGGAGGACGGCGACCGTCTCGCCAAAGCGGGCACGGACCAAGCGGCCAACCCATAATGTGAGCGCAATCTCCGGAACCAGAACGATGGCCGTCTTACCGCGCGAGATGGTGGCTTCGATGGCGCCGAGATAAACTTCCGTTTTGCCGCTGCCGGTGACGCCGTGGAGCAAGCCTGCCGTAAATTTCCCGGCCACCAACCAGCGCCATATTTCTGCCAGGGCTTGTTTTTGTTCGGCATTTAAATCATTTGTGGGCGGAGTGAAATCGGTGTCCCAGGGATCTTCGTCGGACACGAGCGGCTCTTCCCAAATGAGCAGGCGGCCTTGTTTTTCCAGGCGTTGGACAATGGCACGCGATACTTCGGCTTTCTTCAGTAAGAGTGCTAACGGTAGCGGGCCACGAGTCGACCTGAGCACTTCGCGAATTTTCTGCTCGGCTGGATTTGCGCAGGGCTCATCTTTTGCGGGATTCCAGGCCATGATTTTTTGCCTGCGCGTTTTGCGGCGGTGGACCATTTCCTGCGCGGCAAGGTAACCGCGTCTAACAAATCTTTCTGCGAGCGCTTCGCCGCCGGGCAATCGCCGGACGGCGGCGGATTGGATTGCGCGGGCTTTTTCGGTGGCGGCGTCGAATCGGCTTAGGAATTCAAATTCAGAGCTTTCGACGTCCGTGTTCTCGCTGCTCGCGGCTAGTTCTTGCAAATAGACGCGGCCTGCGTCGGTAAGCCAATATTCTCGCTCGCGGCGCAGCTCGATTTCCGGAGGGAGCATGGCGCGAAATGTTTCGCCTAGCGGTGCGATGTAATAGCGGCTGATCCACTGGCTTAGCTCGATTAGTTTTGGCGGGAGGGCTGGGACGCGGTCAAGTAATCCGGAGATTTCTTTTACTTGCGCTACGCTGGGAGCTTGCTCGGAAACGGAGAGTCCGACTCCAACCATCGCGCGATTGCGAAACGGGACCAGCAGGCGACGGCCGACGAGATCTTCGTCGCGCAGAGAATCGGGAATGGCGTAGGTGTAGGTCGAGCGCAGAGGAACCGGGAGAGCGACCTCGCAATAGCGTCGATTCATGGGCGGTTAAGTGTAGCAGTCCGCGTTCGAACGTGTTTTGGTCGGTTTTTTCGCTTTGACTAACCTAAGTCGGTTTGCGAAAAGATCGCAGGCAGCATACTCGATATGCAGAACTCGCCTGTTCTGTTCTGAGCGCGATTTGGACGAAGAATGTATCAGCAGTGGTCTAAGCGCTAATACACCACCCTGCGAAACGAGACATTCTACAGAATCGATTTTTTCCGCTAGACGTCGCATGTCTCTAGCACTGAGTACGCCTCGCCGGTGCGTGCCGGGCAGCACACGTAAGGGCCCATTTTGTTTCGTTGAATCGTCCAAATGCACTCGTAGAGCCAATACTTGGCAGAGGGCTGGCGTGGGGGCGAGACAATAAATCATGCCTTGTTTCAATGACCAAGGCCCCCAACCTGGCGTATCTCGCTTTTCGCGAAGCGGCAATGCCCGGTCTTGATGCCAGGCAACCAACCAATTGGCGCTGGGGGACTTTTCGAACAAGGTTGCTTGGTACGGGAATGCTTTCGTTCCTAGGATTTTCCGCGCCAGACCTAACAGCCTGGGATCCCAGGCCAGAGCGGCGACGGAAGGAAGCGCAAGTGCGCGGCGCAGTCCTGCCCTGCTGCGAAGCCCTTTATGCTCATTTAGGTTCTTCACCAGAGCGGCCATGTCGTTCCGCTCGAAAACGCTTGGAAGGATAGCGAAACCGCGATTTTTGATGTCACTTTGCCACATCGGTGGATCTCCGCGACGCGTGTAATGTTAACCGAGAATATAAGCCTCAGATGCTGACGCAGATGATGCCGGCGAAAATTAGAACGATGCCTAGCCATTGACTGCGTTCGAGGCGCTCGCGCAAAAAAATCCAGGACAGCAAAACTGTGACGGCGCCGTACAAGGATGCCAGAACGCTGACTACGGAGACTGGGCCGATGTGCAGGCCGGCATTATTGGCGACGTATGCGGTGGTGTCCATCACGCCTACGGCGGCAAGTTGCCACCAGATTCGACCGTATGGGAGGCGGAGGCTTTGGCGCGTTGGCCAGGCGAATATTGCCAGCGATACGAGAGCGGTGAGACGCATCACCCAAACTGAAACGGCGTCGCCGACGAGCGGGATTACATGGAAGCCGAGAAACCAAAACATGAAGCCGAAACCGAGTGCCGCCAAAATCGCCCAGCCTACGCCGCGCGACAACCGCGAGGCGGTTGAGGGATTCGCTGCGTCTGCGGGATTCATCGGTTTGGGCGCAAAAGACATGGCCGCGAGGATTACGCCCGTCAGTGTGATGGCGATTCCAATTCCGCGAAGTGCATGAATCCGTTCACCGCTGGCGATGGAAAGTGCCACTGTAAGCGCGGGATAACTGGATGAGACCGGACCGACGATGCTCATTACGCCGATTTCGAAGGAATAATAAAGCGAGAGCGACGCTGCGACGTTCAGCAATCCCGCGACGGCTGTGAGCGCCCAGGGCTGCCATCCTGGAGCAACGTGCGAAAACCCGCCGGCAAACTTGAGGTAAACGCTGAGGGCGATCAAGCCGAAAAACTGCATGAAAAATAGCGTGCGATACGCGCCGACTCGGCGAGATGCAAAACGCGCCGCAAAATCGGCTAGACCCCAGCACACCGCTCCGGTCAATCCGAGGATTACACCCAAAGAATTCTCCACGAACGCATCCCCACTCGGTTTGATTATTCTCGACTATTTTCTACTGTCTACTAACAGCGGCAGGCTATTTACGTTTTGGCTGCAGACCGAGGACGGTCATTACTTTTTGCAAATCTTTCCACACTTCACCTTTCGCGTTTGGATTTCGCAACAGGTAAGCGGGATGGTAGGTGGCAATCAGTTTCGAGCCGCGAAAATCAAACCACTCGCCGCGAAAACGGGAAATGCCCTGGGTGGTTTGCAAAAGGGTTTGAGACGCGCAGCTTCCCAGGCAGCAAATTACTTTCGGCCGGATCACGTCAATCTGGCGGAAAAGAAAAGGCGAGCAGGTCGAGATTTCATCCTTTTCCGGAAGGCGATTTTCCGGCGGGCGGCATTTCACCACGTTGCAGATGTAAACATCTTCGCGGCGCAGGCCCATGGCTTCGATCATCTGCGTGAGCAATTTTCCTGCACGGCCGACGAAAGGCTCGCCTTTGATATCTTCGTCGTGGCCGGGACCTTCGCCCACGAAGACCAATTCCGCTTTCATGCTGCCGACGCCGAAAACAATATGGGTGCGGGCTTTGTGCAGTTTGCAGCGCGTGCAATCGCCAATGGTTTCTCTTATGAGCTGAAAGGTGTCGCCTGTGATGCGGTCGCTTGTTTCGAACAGGGAGGGCGCTTGCGCGAACGGCGTGGAGGCGGAGGAACGCGCGGGCGATGGGGCACCCGACGTGCTTGGTGCAAGACCGAAGGAGGAACTTGAGCTGGCTGCTCGAGCGGCCGCGGCAATGGGAGACTGCCGCGGCGCAGTCGACCGAGCAACGGCCGCTTGATTCGTCTCCACAACAACGTTAGAGGAAACTCGATCGCGATAGTAAGGGCCCAACTCTAAGTCAGCTCCGTAACGAAGCCAGGCTTCCACACGTGCACGCTTGTCAGATTCCAACCAGGCCCTCCCAATTTCAATCGATGGGGAGAACTTTATCACAGCGAACGGGGTTGCGCAGCGCCTAGGAGGAAATTTTCTTACAAAACACAGGGAGAAAACGACGACATTACTTCAAACTCTTTTGAATTTCGAGGACGCGATCGAGGATTTGATTCGCCACTTCGAGCTTGGTCATCTTAGGCAGCGGAATTTCGCGGCCATCGCGCGAATAGATCGTAACGATATTGGTGTCGGCATCGAACCCGGCGCCTTCCTGGGTCACATCATTTGCGACGACCATGTCCGCACATTTACGCGCCAATTTTGCGCGCGCATTTTCCGCGACCGCATTCGTTTCCGCAGCAAATCCTACTAACACGCGGCCAGGCTGCTTCTGGCGTCCAAGCTCGGCGAGAATATCCGGCGTGGGTTCCAAGCCGAGGGTAAGCCGTCCTTCGCTGCGCTTTAGTTTCTGATCGTACTGCGCGGCCGGACGATAATCCGAGATGGCTGCGGCCATAATAACGACCTTCGCATTTGCGGCGCGCTCGCGGACGGCCTGATGCATTTCCTCCGTTGCGCGAACCGGGACCCAATCGACTCCATCGGGAATTTTCAAATCGGTTGGTCCGCTGACCAGAATGACCTGGGCCCCTCTGCGGTTGGCCGCCTCCGCCAGAGCGTAACCCATTTTTCCCGATGAGCGATTGGTGAGGAATCGGACAGGGTCGATGTCCTCGCACGTAGGGCCGGCGGTCACCAAGATTGTTTGACCGACAAGATCGTGGCGCAGGCCAAGCACCTCGCAAACTTTCTTTGCGATGGTTTCCGTGCCGGCCAGGCGGCCCGCACCAACCATTCCGCAGGCCAGGTAGCCTTCATCGGGATCCACCAGGTGAACGCCGCGCTCGCGCAGAATCGCCAGGTTGCGCTGCGTCGCGGGGTGCTCCCACATGTTGACGTTCATGGCCGGGGCCACGACAACGGGAGCTTTGGTGGCAAGATACAGCGTGGCGAGAAAATCTTCAGCGATACCATGGGCGAATTTGCCGAGAATGTCCGCGGTAGCGGGCGCCACCAGGAGCAAATCGATTCGCTGCGCCACGGCGATATGTTCGATGGCGCTTTCGACATTCGCCGGAGCAGCGGAACCGCCGGCGCTGAACATATCCGTAATTACTTTTTGTCCGGTGAGCGCGGCGAAGGTGAGCGGGGTGATGAACTCCTGCGCCGCCCGGGTCATCACCACTTGTACGTCCAACTTTTCCTGCTGCAAGCGGCGAACCAGTTCGGCAGCTTTGTAAGCCGCAACGCCTCCGGTTACGCCCAGTGCGATTTTCATCTGATGCGCGGCGGATGTTACTTCTTCCGCTTGCCGTCCTTATCCTCAGGCTCTCCGCTCAATTCCTTAGCTTCGTATTCGAGCAGACCTTTGAGCAATTCTTCTTCGGCGATACGCGTGGTCTTGCGCGATCGCGGGTTATCGACCATGGGGCGTCCGCCGATCATCAACTGCCGTGCGCGGCGCGCGACGACTACCACATATGCAAACTGGCTTTCCGGTGGATCTCTCAACACGGCCATATTCAGATCAGCCTCCAAAGGACTTCAAAATTTCGCGAATTCGTTCTTCATTACGCGGCACCCGACATCGCGAGCCGAGCGCAATGGCCTGGACTTCTTTACCTGCGCGCTCGATATCGTCGTTGATGATGGCGTAATCGTAGCTACTATAGTTCAACATCTCCTGCCGTGCACGTTCGAGCCGCCTACGAATTTCGTCTTCCGAATCTTGGCCACGCTGCCGTATGCGATGTTCGAGCTCCGTGCGAGAAGGCGGCAGGACGAAGACTGCTACAGCTCCAGGCAGCTTTTGTTTTACCTGCAAAGCGCCCTGTACGTCAATTTCGAGAACCAGATCCTTTTTTTGCTCCTGCGCTTGGGTTACAGATTTGCGCGGAGTGCCGTACCAATTCTTTCCAAATACCTGCGCATATTCCAGGAAATCGCCGCGTTCCACCATTTCCTGAAATTGAGACTCGGAGACAAAATTGTACCATCTGCCCTCGCTCTCCGTCTTGCGCGGCATGCGCGTGGTGCACGAAACAGACAGCATGGTACCGGGCAGCTGCAAAATTTTTTCCACCAGGGTGGATTTCCCCGAGCCCGATGGGCCGGAAACGATGAGCACCAACGGTTCCGCTTTGCTCATTCTATGTTTTGCACCTGTTCGCGCAATTTTTCGATTTCAGATTTGATCTCCAGGCCGATACGCGTGATTTCCAGTCCTTCGCCGTCGTTTCCGGGAGTTTTTGAGAGCAGAGTATTGGCTTCGCGCTGCATTTCCTGCAGCAGAAAATCGAGTTTCTTGCCGGCTTCGGAGGCGCTCGAGAGCAGACCTTCGAATTGTTGCACGTGGCTGCCGAGGCGCACCAATTCTTCGGAAACGTCGCTGCGCTCGGCGGCTAGCGCGGCTTCCTGGGCCAATCGACCTGGATCAATTTGTGTTTCGCCGAGAAGTTCTTTCATGCGTGTTTCCAGGCGTTTTGCGAAAGCGGGGCGCGCGCGCTCGGCCAGCGTGGTTACCTTCGAGGCCGAGGCCGCGATGCTTCGAAGCCTCGCGGACATTTCCTGGCGCAGCAGGTTCGCTTCTTCCTCGCGCATGCGATCGAGCTTGTCGAGCGATTCGACCATACAGCGCCCGAGCACCGCTTCGAGGCGCTCAAGTTCGCTTTCCAGCGAAGCGGCGGGCGCGCCGATCACTCCAGGCAAGCGCATGATGGACTCAACATCGGGCTCGGACTGAAGGCTGAATTCTTTTCGCAACGAAGTGGCGGCTTTCAGATAGGCCGCGGCAACTTCGTGATTCACGCCAATAGCGGCTGGGCCAGCCAGTTCGTAATGCACCGTGACGTCCAGATGGCCGCGCCGAACGCGCTCGCGAATGATTTGGCGAACACGCGGTTCGAGCGGTTCGAAACCTTCGGGCATGCGCAAATGCAGATCGAGGAAACGGTGATTCACGCTGCGAATCGTTACGCGCAGGCTCCAGCCATTTTCCGCGGCTCGCGACTGAGCGTAGCCGGTCATGGATTTCAAACCGGTACGCGCGGATGGCACCGAAGTAGCGGGCATAGGCTTTGGACTGGGGCCTGACATTTTTATACCGGACCTGCGGTTCGCGTCACGGTGTCAACGTCGCGGAACTGCATTTCGTAAAGCCGCGCATATACTCCACCACGCGCAAGGAGTTCTTCATGCGTTCCGCGCTCACGGATTGTGCCGCCTTCCAGCACAGCAATCAAGTCCGCGCGACGAATTGTGGAGAGGCGGTGGGCAATCACGAAGACGGTGCGGCCGGTCATCAGATTATTCAGCGCGTCCTGCACGAGCATTTCCGATTCAGAATCCAGCTCGGAGGTCGCTTCGTCCAAAATCAGGATGGGAGCGTCTTTCAAGAGCGCGCGGGCAATGGCCAGGCGTTGGCGTTGACCACCGGAAAGCCTCTGGCCGCGGTCGCCAATGAGGGTCTGGTAGCCATCCGGCATCTGCATAATGAAATCGTGAGCGAGCGCTGCTTTGGCGGCTGCGACCACTTTATCTTCCGGCATGTTGGGCCGGCCGTAACACAAATTGTTCCATATGCTGTCGTTGAAGAGGATGGTTTCCTGCGTCACGATCGCCATCTGTTCGCGCAACGAACGCAGAGTGACTTCGCGAACATCCTGGCCGTCTATGAGCAAGGAACCTAACGTGGCGGTGTAAAAACGAGGGAGGAGATTTACCAGGGTCGTCTTGCCGGCGCCGCTCGAGCCTACGATGGCGACCACTGCGCCCGCCGGAACTTTCAACTTCAGATTTCGGAGAGTAGGCGTGTCGCCATCGTCGTACGTAAAGCCGGCATCGGCAAATTCGACGGATTCCGAAAGGCGCGGCAAGGCCTTGGCGTTCGGCATGTCGAGCTTTTCTTCCGGCAGATCGAGGAGCCTGAATACCTGCGCGGATGTGCCCAGCGCTTGCACGAAAAGTTGATAAATGTTGCCGATGCGCTTGATGGGTTCGTAGGCCTTGAACAGGGCAAAGGTAAAGGCGCCGAACGAACCGATGGACATACGGCTGGCTTTGATTTCGCCGCGCGCAAAGAAAAGGATCATGGCCACCACAACTGCGCCGAGCACGTCCATGATCGGTCCGGTGGCGGCCATGGCGCGAACCCAGCGCATATTTTCACGGAGCAAGCTTCGCGCGGCATCGCGGAATTTGCGGATTTCAAAACCTTCCATCCCGAAAGCTTTTACTACCCGATTTCCGCTGATGGTTTCCTGAAGTATCTGGCTTAGATCCGCGAGGCGAGAACGGCTTCTCTCGGTGGAGCGGCGAATTTTGCGCGTTAATTTCGCTACCGGCCAAACCACCAGCGGAACGAGAACAGCGGAGCCGACAGCCATGCGCCAGTCGATGAGCAAGAGCACGCTGACGAAGGCGATGAGATTGAAGATCTGGCGGAAAAAATCCGCCATGTAATCGGAAAATGCGGCGCGCAGCTGCTCCACGTCGCTAACGACCGCTGACATTACACGGCCGACTGGGTTGTGGTGAAAAAACCCGACGGGCTGCTGCACCACTTTGCAGTACACGCTGTTGCGCAAATCGGTAACGGCAGAAAGACCGACATATTGGATTAATGTGCTGCCGAAATATTCCGCGATGGCTTTGAATAAAAAGATGAAGAGAAGAGCAAGAGCGAAAACCGACCAGACGTGATGCACGCGGGAGGGAACGAAGTCATTCATGTAGACAATGCGATGGGACCAGGGGATGGGAAAGAGGACCAGTTTCTGAAGACCCGAACCGGGATTCAATACCACGTCGATTGCGGGCTTGATCGCGAGCGGCACCAGGCCTTCGGCGATTCCCATAGCGGCCATGAGCAACACGCCGAAAGCAAGAATTCCGGTGTACGGAGAAAGATAGCGAAGCAACCGGCGAAATTCTTCGCCCTGCGTCAGGGTGCTCAGGCCGTCTTTTATTTCAGAATTCAAATGGGCAAACCCTCAGCAAGAGATGCAAAATTCTAAGACGCGGTCTTATCCAGATCGCGATGAACGACTTTAGCTGAATAGCCCTTTTTCTTAATCGCGCGGCTGATCACTTCCGCCATGGCGACGGAACGGTGACGTCCTCCGGTGCATCCCAGCGCGACGGTAAGATAGCTTTTGCCTTCCTGAATGTAGTGCGGGATCAGGTATAGCAGCAAGCTTTCCACGCGGCGCAAAAATTCTCCGGTTTGCGGGAACGAACGAATGTAACGGGTGACACGCGGATCTTTCCCACTGAAGGGGCGCAAGCGCGGCACAAAAAATGGGTTGGGCAGAAATCGCACGTCGAACACCAAGTCCGCATCGGCCGGGATGCCATAGCGGTATCCGAAGCTAACCAGCGACACCAGAAGCGGGCGCCTGCCCGGTTTTTGAAACCGGTCGATAATAAACTGGCGCAGCTCGTGTACGTTGAATTTTGTGGTGTCGATCACCACATCGGCTAACCGGCGAATGGGCGCCATTCGGCGGCGCTCCTCACGAATACCTTCAGCGACAGATCCGCCGCGCCCGAGCGGATGCGGACGCCGCGTCTCGCTAAAACGGCGCATCAGCGCTTCATCGCTGGCTTCGATGAACACGAGCGTCGCGGGGTGCTCGCTGATGAGTTGGCGATAGATGCCGGGAAGTTTTTCAATCTGCTCGCCCTCGCGCGCGTCCACCAACAGCGCGGCGCGTTCGATTTCGACGCCTTCGGCATACAGCTCGCCAAATTTCGGAATCAGCGCAACCGGGAGGTTATCTACGCAGTAAAATCCGAGGTCTTCGAAAGTATTCAGGACCGAGCCTTTGCCGGAGCCGGAAAGGCCGGTGAGGAGAACTAACTGGTGGGCATCGCGGGTTCGATTTCTCGGCGTGCGCTTCACGGCAGCGGCGCTAGGCCTTTACACGCCGGCGATGCGTGCTGGGAATGCGAAGGTCTTCGCGATATTTTGCGACCGTTCGGCGCGTGACGTGGATCCCTTCATCGCTGAGTTTTTTTGTGATTTGCTCGTCAGTGAGCGGGTGAGAAGTATCTTCGTCTTCGATCATCTTCTTTACCCGACGCTTCAGGGAAAGCAGCGACATTTCGCTGCCTTGCGGGCCGTTTACCGACTCGCTGAAGAAGTAGCGCAGTTCGAGGACGCCTTGCGGAGTGTGCACGTATTTATTGGCTACCGCGCGGCTCACAGTGGACGGATGCACGCCGACTTCCTCGGCGACTTCCTTAATCATCATGGGCTTCAGCTGATCTGCGCCGTAATCCAGAAAATCACCTTGCCTGCGGAGAATGGATTGGCAAACGCGCTGAATGGTATGTTTGCGCTGTTCGATATTTTTCATCAGCTGGATCGCGGCGGTGAAACGCTCTTTCACATAGTTGCGCACATCGCGGTCCGCGGCATCGCGCGCCAACAGACGCCGGTAAGTAGGATTCAATCGAAGCTGTGGCAAGTCATCGTCGTTCATAAATGCCTGCCACTCGCCGTCCACTTTTCGGAATTGGACGTCCGGCTCAACCAGTCTCGGCTCGGTGCGGTTATATCGCAAACCGGGGCGGGGATCGAGGCGCTTGATTACGTCCACTGCGCGTTTTACCAACTCGACCGGCCGGTTTAGAGCGCGCGCCACTTCTTTCAGCTGATTGTTTTGCAGAAGCTTCAAATGATCGGCGATGATCTGCTGCGCCAAAGTGTTTTGCGGATCGACGAGCTTCAGTTGGATGAGCAAGCATTCCTGCAAATCGCGCGCGGCAATTCCAGGGGGGTCGAATTCCTGCACCATGGCCAGCGCTTCTTCCACGTCCTCCATCGAATAATTGGCCGCTTGGGCAATTTCATCGAGCGAAGCGGTAAGGTATCCGTTTTCGTCCAGATTGCCAACGATGGATTCGGCAATTTTGCGGACAGTTTCCGTGCAGATGCTTACGCTGAGCTGCCAATTCAGATGGTCGGCAAGACTCTGCGGAGAAGAAAGAAATTTGTCGAAAGAAGGCTTTTCGATTTCCTCGCGTTCGCTGTTGGAAATTCTCTCGGCGCCTGAATCGAGGTACTGGGTGAAAAACGAGCCAAAATCAAATTCATCAAACGGGTTCGCGGGCGCTACTTCCGGAACTTTTTCGGTTTCCTTCTTGAGGAAGGCTTCGTCGGTGTAACTTTCCGCAGTGACTCCGTCGTCTTCGGTTGCTTCGTCGAGCACGGGATTCGCCATGATCTCCTGATTGATCATTTCCCGCAGTTCCAAACGATTCAGCGCCAGAACGCTGACCATCTGCACCAAGCCTGGCGTGAGTATCTGCTTTTGCGCGACGCGTAAGTTGAGTTTGGGCTGGAGCCAATTCATAAAGTTCGTTTCAGTTTAGCCGGAAACCTTCGCCGAGATATATCCTTCTTACTTCCGTATGCTCGGACAGGTCTCTGGGAGTTCCCGCAAATAGTATTCTTCCATCACTGATGATGTAGGCGCGATTGGTTACCGCCAGTGTTTCACGCACGTTGTGGTCCGTTACCAGAACTCCGATTCCGGCCGCGCTCAAATCCGCGATAATTTTCTGGATGTCCACGACGGTCAGCGGATCGATCCCCGAAAAGGGCTCGTCTAATAAAACAAACGAGGGCGACAGCACCAGCGACCGCGCAATTTCAAGCCGGCGCCGCTCGCCGCCCGACAGCACATAGGCCTGGCTATATCTCACTCCTTCGAGCCCCATTTGCGCCAACAGCTCCTCCACTCGGTCGCGCCGCTGCTCCGGAGTAATTGGCAGCGTCTCCAGCACGGCGAGCAAATTCTCTTCTACCGTTAATTTCCGAAAAACCGAAGGCTCTTGAGGAAGGTAGCTGATGCCGCTGCGGGCCCGGAGGTACATCGGGAGGTCGGTAATATCCTCGCCGTCCAGTAAAACACGCCCATAGTCCGGACGCGCTAGACCGACCAGGATGTAAAACGTCGTGGTCTTTCCGGCGCCGTTCGGCCCGAGCAACCCAACCACTTCGCCTTGTTGAATTTCCAAGCTGACGTCGTTAACAACTTTTCGCCCTCTGTACGACTTGCTCAGAGCGGCCGCCTGAAGTTTCAACATGCCGGTTCATTACTCAACTCGGTGCCTGGTTAACGTGCGCGAACCTTCTTGCGAATCTATTAAAATCGTATCATTCGAAACAAAGAAGGTCAACGAATGGCCCGTAGTTGTGTCGCTAGAAGCATCGGTAATTGTTGGTTTTCCGCCGGAAAGGACGAATTTTCCGTCACTTGCGGTGTATTCGGCCTGCTCCGCGGTGCCCCGGCGGTCGCCCTGCTGTACCACCACACCACCGGTGGCTAGCGCGCGGTCGAGTTGCCGGGGCCCTGTGGCGCTCGCAGGAGCCTTGCCAGCGGCTGCGGCCCCAGCCTGAGTGCTTTGCGCTGGGGTCAGAAAGACGTCCAGAACAGGCGATTGCAGGGAGCCCTGTTGGGAGGTAGCGTTTACCCCGCCCTCCAGGTGTGCTTTCCCGGAATCGCTCCAGTAGGTCAACATCGGGGCGCGAATTTGCCAAAGCGTCGGGCCCGAGGGAGCTTCGGAAGCGGTTTTCGCTGCCTTAGGGAGTGGCGCCTGTGCTGAAGATTTGGGCGGTGACTTAGGCTCGCTTCCCGGAATTTTTGGGATTTGTCCGGAGGCCTGCGGGAAAACTGCTACCACACGACCGGTAGCCACTAATTTCTTTTCGTCGCGCCAGACTTCGATTTGATTGGAATCCAGCACAGATTCGCCTTGCCACATGCGGGCATGGCCAGAGTAGAGCGCGCGGCCAGAAGTATTTGAAGCCGTAAGCGTGGCGGCGGTAACATGCGCCGGACCAGCGCCCAAGTTCACGGCGGTATTTTGTTCCGACGTTAAGTATGTGGATGCGACTCCGCCGGTGGCTTGAATTTCACCGGACTTTTGATTGATTGAGACGCTGCGCGCGGTGGTGCGGCTGGTCGAATCAAAAAGCATCGGTGAACCGTCCATCGAAAGATTGTCGGTCTTGCTGACCATTCGCGCGTGGTCGGCGCTAGCTTGTCGATCGCCCTGCTGGAAATGCACATGGGTGGTTTCGTCGAGCGTTTCCCACTCGCCGGTGGAACCGAACGTCGCAACGAGTTCGTTGGCGGTGGTAACTTGAGGCGCGCCGGAAGAAATCGTTCGTTTTATTTCTGTCCCGGAATGTCCTAGTAATTTTGCCAGGCGGCCATTCGCGTCGAATACCGTGACAAACTTCTTGGCCTGCAACACGGTTAACTCATTTCCGCTTTTCATTTCAATGGTCCCGGGCGCCAGAGTCTCCGCGCTCTCGGCACGCGGCTGATCCGCTTGTTTTCCGGCGCCAAACAGGACGCGTAAGGAGGCCGTCTTTAGAGTACGCGATTGGCCATCTTGCGCCGAATCCAGGACTGTGCCCCGACTCGTGGTCATCATGCGAACCACGTTTTGCGGAGCCAAGGCAATCTCCACCAGGCCGCTCGAAAAATGGTCAGTCCCAGCAGGCGCTTCGCGTGATCCTTGAACGTTTCCACTAGCGACCATGCTTTCGATCCATCCTTGCTCATCGAGCGAAGCTTCAAACTGGTTTGCTGCGATGGTTACCTTGCCTCCCGCTTCAGTGGAGTGGATGACCGGGCTTCCTTCGGCGGTGACGTGCTGCGCTTTGAAATCGGAATCCAGATCGATCGTAATTTTATCGGCGGTGAGTTCGCGGGTGCCTTGGCGAACGTCCGCCGGGGCTGCGAGCAAGACTTTGCGCTCATCGCGACGAACTTCCAAGCTGCCGCCGGTTACGTTGACCGGCAAACCATTCGTGCGATCCGACGCGGCAAGGTCCATGTGCACGTCGTGCTGCAACACGATGAGAGAACTTTGAGTGCTGTAGGTGACGCCCACGGCGTGGCCTTTTCCTTGCGGGAAGCTAAATGAAACAGGTTGTGGCGTGGAAGCATCGCCGGTCTCGCGATTAAAGGTGAGATCGCGCGTGTTTACCTGAATTGTTTTGTCCGCGCTACCGGCAGGCGGATTGGCACTGGCCACGTCAATTTGCACATCACCCTGGCAGCGGACCGCGCCTGTGGTGGGCTGATAGCTGCACTCGCGGGTGTGAATGTTGTCGTTACGATTTCCATCGCGGCCATAAATCGTGACCCAGACATCTTCCAGAAGGTAGCTGTTCTGATCTTTGTATTCTGTGGCATGCGATGCGCGCACAGTGAAGATGGTGCGGTCGCCTTCCACTTTCGAAAACGTCATCTGGTCGGACTGCTGTTGCACGGTGGACGGAACAGCTTTGGGCCCTGACTTTCGGGCTTCCGACTCGCGTATTGCACGGCGCGAATATACGCTGATAACCACCAGCGCAATCACACCGGCGGTTATAGCGGCCCAACGTGCGTATCGCGCTGCTTCTTTATTCTGCAACTAAATCTCCCGCGCCTTGGCAGCTCAAAACTACAAACGCATAGACCAGAACCTGTTCGTGCCGACGGATCGCTCTTACAGGTTAGAAGCTGAGTATAGGTGAGAGGTTTCCAGCGGACAACTGCGGGCGGAGATACTGTGCGCGGAAGCGCGAGAATCTTGAACTATTCGCCGCCGGTGAGGACGCCGAGTCCGCAAGCAGCGACGCTGTCGCGGGTAGTATTTTTCACCAGGTACATAGCCTCGTCGGCCAGATGCAACAGCTCCGCTTTGGTGCGGGAGTCCGTAGGATACGAGGCTACGCCGACGCTGGCAGTGATGTGAGCGTTTATACCGGCATCTTTCAACCAAACGGCTTCGCGAATCAGTTTATGCAGACGCCGCGCCACGCCGTATGCGTTCTCTTTGGAAGTCTGCGGCAACAGCACGACAAATTCATCGCCGCCATAGCGGAAGGCGAGGTCGATCAGACGGCATTTGTCTTTGACGGCTTGCCCGATCTCCGCCAGTAATTTTGATCCAGCCAGGTGCCCATAGGTATCGTTGATGTTTTTGAAATGGTCGAGGTCGATGAAGATCAGCGAAAACTCAAAGGCATAGCGGTGCGAACGGTATATTTCCGTGTCCAGCATGAAATTCAAATGCCGGGCGTTGTACAGAGTGGTGCAATCGTCGGTAATGGTGAGCTCGTGAATTCTTTGAACGTGGCGGGCATTTTCGATGGCGATTGCAGCATAATCGGCGAGCGCTTCCAGAAGAGCGAGGTCGCGTTTGCTGAAGCCTTCGGGCCCCACGCAATTTATCAGCTCAATTACGCCGAGGCATTGTTCGCGAAATCGTACCGGAACGGCCACGATCGAGCGTGTCTCCATCTTCGTTTTCGAATCCACTTGTTTGAAGAACCGCGAATCGGTGCTAGTATCCGGCACCACGACCACTTCGCCGGTCTGAGCTACCCAACCCGCCAGACCTTGTCCAACTTTGATTCGGACGTCTTTCAGGGCTTCGGCACCTTTGCCAGTAGCGATTTGGAAGAAAAGCTCGCCCTTTTCCAAATCCATCAGGAGCAAGGACCAGGTATCCGGCCGCAAGACCTCGTTAATTTTTTCCATGATGGTACGCAGCACTTGGTCGAGTTGCAGCGAAGAAGTGAGCGCTTTACCAAGCTCGTGAAATACGGTTACTTCATTGGGGTTTTCGGGCAAGTCCAGACCCATACCTGCGCTTCGACGTCTTTCTACGCCGGTGAACGGTTTCCCGTCCGTGGCTCGCCGGATAGCCTCACCGGGGACACGTTTCTTCGGGTCTGGAGATTCTGTGGGCAACATATTCATTATAGAGAACGCTTTCCGGTATCCGCAACGGCCTTGACGGCCGTGATTTTCAATTGGCCAACACCCGATTAAGCCGTACCTTCCGCGCGCATTGACACACTCTCGACCCACGCCTATATTTTGTGTGGGAACCGGTCTCGGTCGGATGTCTTCTACGCCCTTCGGCGAACACTTAAAACGCGAGCGGGAAATGCGCGGTGTGACTCTGGAAGAAATTTCCACCGCCACACGCATTGCTCCGCGCTTTCTGGTCGCGTTGGAAAACGAACACTGGGACGAGCTGCCGGGTGGCGTATTCAACCGTGGATTTATACGCGCGGTTGCGCGTTTTCTAGGGCTTGATGAAGACACTCTGGTGTCTGAATATGCGCTGCAAACCAAAGGACGTTCCGAACCTGGCGTGGTGGCCGACCCTCCTCTGGAAAGCAGCCGTCGTTGGCCGGCAATCGCCCTGGTAATTATGGTGGCTATTTTGCTCGTAGCGGCTGCGGTTGTCGCCGCGGTGCATTTCGCGCCGCAGATTTCTGCTCGGCTACATAAACATTCAACACCGCCTGCTACAGCGCCCCAGCCGGCGCCTGGAGATTCCCATTAGCGCCGAACTTCGCGAAAGCGTTCGCACGGGAAAAGCAACCACGGAACAAAAGACCGCGGTTTTCTCAGGAGGGGCGTCATTAACGCCTGAGGATCGCGCGGAGTTACTCACGATTCTTGCCGCCGATTTCGATGCCGCCATTGCCGAACGCGCGCAGAGCGTTATTTTGACCCAGCCGATTGAACCTTTTGTTTCCTCTCTTGCGCGTCCCGATACCGACCGGCGCATGTTCTCTTACTGTGCCGACAACCTTTCTCAAAAGGCTGGGATTGCCGATGCCTTGGCCAAGAACGCGGCGTGTCCTTCGGGCGTGATTGCGCATGTGGCTTCGCGTTTAACTTCGGCTGGGGTACAAGCGCTTTTGGACAATCTGGACCGGCTTAGTTCCGACGCGCAGTTGGTGGTTGCCGTGACGCATTGCAAGGGTGCCACACCAGAGCAGCAAGAGCTTCTAGCGGATTTACAGAAAACCGAGGGACTAAACCTTCCGGACATCGAAGAAGTGGCCGCGGAAATCGAGCCGGACAAGAAAAAACGGGTGACCCTGCTTCAGCGGCTGACGCAAATGAATGTGGTGGAACGCATTCAACTCGCGCTGAAAGGCGGGCGCGAAGAACGCATGCTTCTAATTCGCGACCCCAACAAGATCGTGCAACGAGGTGTGCTGCAATCGCCGCGTCTTACCGACCTGGAAGTGGAAAGTTTCGCCGCTATGGCGAACGTTTCCGGAGAAGTTCTGCGCATCATCGCAGCGAGTCGCGTGTTCATGAAGGCTTATACGGTGGCGAGAAACCTAGTGAAGAATCCAAAGACGCCTCTGGATGTGTCGCTACATCTGCTTCCCAGAATGAATGCCACCGATCTGAAGCTTCTTACTACGAACAAGAACATTCCCGAAACGCTTCGCTCTACGGCGATGAAACTCCACCGCCAGCGCTATGCTCCCAAGCCTCAGGACTAAACCGAAACGCCCGCGTGAAACGTTACTTGGGAGTCGGCGCGGCAAGCGAGGCGGCGATTTTGGCTTTGTACTCCTGAGCTTTGGCGAGGATTTCTTTTTCGTCGAGCGTTAGCATCTGGCGGTCTTTCATCACGATTTTCCCGGCGATCACTACTGTGCGCACATCCGAGGCTTTCAGGGCGTAAACAATTTCCGAGTAAACGTCATACATCGGGGTGGCGTGGGGTGCCTCCGTATCCACCAGGATAAAGTCCGCTTTCTTTCCCGGTTCCAGTGAGCCAATCATTTTTTCCATATGCAAAGCACGCGCGCCGTTGATGGTGGCCATCTCGACCACCTGCTTGGCCGGCAACGCGCGGGGATCCATGCGCGAAACTTTCTGCAGCTTCGCGGCGAGATCCATTTCTTCGAAGAGGTCCTGGTTGTTGTTGCTGGCGGCGCCGTCGGTAGCTACACCAATCGCTTCGCCTGCCGCCAACATTTCTGGGACCGGCATCACGCCTGCCGCGGTCTTCATATTGCTCGAGGGATTGTTTGTGCAACCGACGTTGAAATGCGCCAGCGCCGCGATGTCGGCTTGGTCCACCCAAATGCAGTGCGCTCCCACCACATCCGGTCCCAGAAATCCTATGCGTTCCAGATACCCGACGGGCGTGGCTCCGTGTTTTGCGCGGCTTTGTTCCAGCTCAAATGGAGCTTCGGCGATGTGAATCAAGATGGGGGAATTATTTCGGCGTGCCAGGGCCGCTGAATCCTGCAGAGTCTTCTCCGAACAAGTGTAAATGGAATGCGGCGCCACGGCTGCAACGATTAAAGAATCGCCTTTCCAGTGATCCAGATATTTTTGCGTGTAAGCGAAGGCTTGCTCCGGAGTCTTATTATCAGGCGCGGGGAAATCGATGATGGTCTCGCCTAAGACGCCACGCATGCCCGCTTCTTTGGTTACCCGCGCGACAACGTCCTCAAAATAGTACATATCGGCGTAGATGGTGATGCCGCCGCGCAACATCTCCAGCACGCCCAGCTTGGTTCCCCACTCCACAAATTCGGGGGTGACGTTGCGCGCCTCTGCGGGGAAAATGTATTTTTGCAGCCACTCATCGAGCGACAAGTCGTCAGCCAAGCCGCGAAAAAGACTCATGGCGGCGTGAGCATGGCCATTAACCAGACCTGGCAGTAGGAGGGCGCCCTGCGCGTCAATGGCCTGCGCGGCTTCGAATTTGCTTTCTATTTCCGCACGCGGTCCCAGGGCCACGATCTCATCGCCGCGGATGGCGACGGCACCGTGTTCAATCACCCGCCGTTGCCCGTCCATGGTGACTACAGTTCCATTGGTGACCAGGAGATCCACTTTGTCGTGTTTATCTTGAGCGGCTAGCGTGGTCGGGAGCAGGAACGCTATGCAACAAAAAATGAAGGAATGCACGATAAAAGAAATCGCGTTTTTCTTTTGCATTGTTCCTCGGGGATGATTTTTCAGCGATCCAAAGAACCATTGGACCACGGGTTAGCTTCTTCACGCTTCGTGCCGCTTTTCTACAGAAATGATGAGTCAAATGGACGCGGCAAGAGATTCGCGGAGCTTTCGCGTTCGATCTTTCCTTTCAAGTTCGCGAGAATTACCGGAACATCACCGCAAAACTCCCAAATAATCTGGCGGCACGCGCCGCAAGGAGGCGTCAGCGTATCGGTCTCCGTCACTACCGCAATGGCGTCAAATCCGCGCTCGCCTTCGGAAAGGGCTTTGAAAATGGCCACACGTTCGGCACAGCAGGTGAGCCCGTAGCTAGCGTTTTCTATATTGCAGCCAGTGTAGGTGCGCCCGGAGTTTGCGCGCACGGCTGCTCCCACGCGAAAATCTGAAAATGGAGCGTGTGCGTTTTCTCGGGCTTGTTTTGCAGCCACAATCAAAGCGTCATATTCGCCCATGCGAACCTTTCTTAGCCGATTGATATTTTAACCTAGTTTTTCTCCGCGGCGATTCGTGGCAACACAGCCCGCAAAAGCGCGATAAATTGGCCCTTCACGCGTTCGCCTGTTGCAAGAACTTCGGCATGATCCAGCGGACGATCCAGAATCCCGGAAGCCATATTCGTAACGCAAGAAATTCCGAGTACGCGAATTCCCATGTGCCGCGCCACAATCACTTCGGGAACAGTGGACATGCCAACCAGGTCCGCACCGATGGTTCTCAAATAACGAATCTCCGCCGGCGTTTCGTAACTCGGCCCCAGAAGCGCGGCGTACACCCCTTCTTGAACCTTGATGCCAAGTTTTTTCGCTTCGGCGAGAGCGATTTCTCGATACGGACTCCAGTACGCTTGCGTCATGTCTGGAAAGCGGGGGCCGAAGCGCGCGTCATTCAGGCCCACCAGGGGGTTCGCGCCCTGCAAATTAATATGATCGCGAATCACCACCAGCGTACCTTGCGTGAAGTCGAGATTAATTCCCCCAGCTGCATTGGTCAGGATGGCAGATCGAACCCCCAGCCGCCCGAATACCCGCATCGCAAAGGCCACTTCCCGCGCCGAATATCCTTCATACAGATGGACGCGACCTTGCATCGCGGCAACCGCAATGCCGTCTATTTTTCCAATGACCAAACGCCCGGCATGGCCCATCGCCGTGGACCGCGGAAAATTTGGAATTTTCTGGTACGGAATCCGCACCGCAGCGGTCAATTCATCGGCGAAGGAGCCGAGTCCTGAGCCCAACACGAGCGCGATCTTCGGACGCAGCTTCGTCTTCGCAAAAATGAATTTGGCGGCACGTTCGGATCTCGCGTATTCCGTGCCAGCGGTTGCGGCGGCCCTCGAAGCACCCGAACTCATCGCAGCATAACTCCTACGATGGATGCGGACATTAGATTCGCCATGGTCCCAGCCAACATAGCTCGAATTCCAAGCCGAGCAAGGTCCGCTCTTTTGTTGGGAGCCAGCGCGCCGATGCCGCCGATTTGTATTCCGATCGAACTGAAATTGGCGAAACCGCACAGCGCAAAAGTGGCGATGGTAAAAGAACGCGGGTCCAAGGAATCTTTTAGGGGACCCAGTCGTTGAAAAGCGACCAGTTCATTGGTCACCATGCGCAATCCCAACAAATTCCCGATGGTGTGACAATCCTGCCAAGGAATGCCGACCACCCATGCAATCGGAGAAAAAAGCCAGCCGAAGATTTGCTCCACGCTGGATGGGAACCATGAAATCCCGACGTGCAGGAGGCCGTTGTGAACCGCGCCAAAAATTCCATCCACCAAATAAATCAGCGCAATAAAAGTAATCAACATCGCGCCCACGTTTACGGCGAGATTCAAACCATCAATCGTGCCGCGAGAAATTGCACCCAGCGCATTCGTATCACGCTCCAGAGGAGCCATTTCCACGCGGCCGGAAGTGACAGGAATTTGCGTCTCCGGCACCAGCATCTTCGAAAGCAAAATAGTTCCCGGCGCGGTCATGATCACTGCGGCAAGCAAATGTTTCGCCTCGATGCCGTACGCGATATACGCAGCCATGATTCCGCCGGACACGTGCGCCATGCCGCTGGTCATCACCGTCATCAACTCGGAATGCGTGAGCTCGGGAAGAAATGGACGGATCGTGAGCGGAGCTTCGGTCTGCCCCATGAAAATGCTGGCGGCCACGTTGAGCGACTCCGCGCCGCTGGCTGCCATCAATCGTGTCATCACGCGCGCGGCTTGCTTGATGATGAATTGCATCACGCCGTAGTAATAGAGCAGCGCGAAAACCGCGGCGATAAAAATAATCGTGGGAAGCACCTGGAAGGCGAAGAAAAATCCCATGGGCGACCCCTTTTTGCCCAGGTCCCCAAAAACAAATTGTGAACCGAAGAATGCGTAATCCAGCACCCAATTCACGGCCGCGCCCGCTTTTTGAAATAGCAGGCGCCCGTATTGCCAGCGCATCACCAAAAACGCGAACACGATCTGTAGGCCCAGGCCCCAGGCCACAGTTTTGTAGCGTATGGCGCGGCGATTCGTTGAAAACAGGAACGCCAGGCTCATCATGGTAATCATTCCCAGAAGGCCTACCAGTCGGTGCATTCGAAGCACGCTCCTTTTTTAAGCAGCACTCGCTTATCGAGTTTCCGTCGCGCCAATGATTTTTCGCACTAGCGGCGAGCGGGGCGGCGGCTTTTCGCCAATTTCAAAACTCTTAGATAACAAATCCACCGCGTGAACCAGCCGCGAATCCAGGTTGTAGTGCACGGTGCAGAGATTCTCGCCCGCCTCCACCTTATCGCCGATCTTCTTTTCGAGCGTCAAACCGACACCCGGGTCTACGGAATCTTCTTTTTTCTCGCGGCCGCCCCCCAGCATCATGCTGGCGACTCCTACGTCTTCTGCGCGAATCGCGGTGACGAACCCAGATCTCGGGGCGTCTATCCGCGCCGTATGCTTCGCCTGCGGCAGCCGCGTCGTATCGTGCACCACGCTCGCGTCGCCTCCCTGCAAACGTATGATCTCGCGGAATGTATCACGCGCGCGCCCCGATGCAATCATTTCCGCGGCGAGCTTTCGTCCCTCATCTACTGACTCAGTTCGCTTCCCCAGGAAAAACATCCAGGCCGAAAGCTCGTCACAAAGCTCGCGGAGATCTTCCGGGCCTTCACCATGTAAAACCTCGATACACTCTTCCACCTCCAAGGCGTTTCCCACTTTGCGCCCCAGCGGCTGTTCCATGTCGGTGATCAACGCGACGATTTTCGTGCCCATGCGCGTCCCAGTCTCAACCATTAATTCCGCCAGAGTTTCGGCGTCCGATTGATTCTTCATAAACGCGCCGTGGCCCGTTTTGACGTCCAAAACCAGCGCGTCAATTCCCTCCGCCATTTTTTTGCTCATAATCGACGCGCAAATCAGGGAAGGACTTTCCACGGTCGCAGTAACGTCGCGCAAGGCGTAAAGTTTCTTGTCGGCAGGCGCGATTTCCGGTGTCTGGCCAATCAACGCGCAGCGGCACTTTTCCAACACGCGCCGAAAATCGGCGAGCTCTAGGTTGACGTTGAAGCCGGGGATCGATTCCAGCTTGTCCAGCGTGCCGCCCGTATGACCCAATCCTCGTCCACTGATCATCGGTACGTACAGTCCGGCAGCGGCCACTACCGGAGCAATCACCAGCGATGTTTTGTCTCCCACTCCGCCGGTGGAATGTTTATCCACCTTGGCCGCGGGCAAATCCGGCCAAGCCAGAACCAAGCCGGAAAGAAGCATGGCCTCGGTCAGCGCGGCAACTTCCGCGTTGCTCATTCCCCGCCAAACTACGGCCATGAGCCAAGCGGCAATCTGATAGTCGGGAATTCGCCCACGTGTAACGCCTTCAATGAGGAAATCAATTTCTTCGCGGGAAAGTTCCGCGGCGTCTCGCTTTTTGCGAATAAGGTCAACAGCTCGCATGAAGAAGGATAGGCGTCAAGCTAGCATTGGGCGCCAGGCGCGTCAATGAGTGTGGCTCGGCTGCGAGAAAAAGAGCAAGCGATCGGCAGGGCGAATATTCGCGATTGGCAGCTACGCACTCCTAGCTAGCGTGATAAACTGTTGCCAATCGTTGTTTGGCAGCCGCGTGGTAGGGGCCACCGAAATGATTCGTTCCCGTCCACTTTCGCTAAAGCTCAACAGTCGAATTGTCTCGCCCTTCAGCACTACTTTATTGTTTTTAATCTTCGGCTTGTTCGTGCGCACGCTAAACACGCCGGCTAAACCAGCCCAGAAAAAGGAAAGCAAGAAGTCCGAATTGCGCTGGAATCCGCCACAGGTGGATGCTGCCCTGTCATCGATTTCCACCACGCCGCCCTGCCAGATCGCCAACGTTCTGAAACAGGCCGGAGATCGCGCTGAAGAATTGATCACTCATCTGCAGGATTTCGACGCTCAAGAACAACTCCGCTATGAGCAAACCGACGACCTTGGCGTGCCGGAAATGATTACATCCGCAAAATTTGATTACCTGGTAGATTTCGGCGAGAAATCCGATACCCCGAAGGTACATGAAACTCGCACGCTTCTATCGGGGGCCGAAAACGCCGACCTCGGCGCAATTCTGGATCGCGGTCTGCCGGCCCTGGCGCTGATTTTTAATCCTGCACTACAAAGTGACTACGATATGCGCTGCGAAGGCTTGACCGTGTGGAACGATCAGCCCGCCTGGGTGGTTTATTTCCGCCAGAGTAAAGACAAGCGGGCGCGAACTTTTGGAGTTCGTACCGCTTCACAGGTTATTCCGGCCAGTCTGAAGGGGCGCGCGTGGATCGCCACGGCTTCCGGCCAAGTGATGCACTTGGAAACGAATCTGGTGAATGAGGTACCGGCGATTGGAATGCGGGGCAACTCGGTTTCCGTCGATTACGCGCCGGTAAAATTCCACTCGCAGGACATCGAAATGTGGCTGCCTCAATCGGCAACGGCATATATCGATTACGGCAAACGCCGTACGATCGTCACGCACACTTTTTCTGACTTTCGTTTATTTTCTGTGCAAACCCAGCAGGTCATCGAGAAGCCTAAGAGCCCCTAGGCGAAATTTCCGACTCGCCGGGCGCGGGTGATTAGAACTTGGCGGGACCAGCGGCGATCTCCGCTGCAACCTGTTTTACTTCCTCGTGCACCAAGCCGTTGGTCACTAGCACGGACGGGCCCCCAGGTTGATAGGGCGCGCCAGCAATATCGCTGACTTTCCCTCCCGCTTCGGTAACGATCAGCATTCCGGCTGCGGTGTCCCAGGATTTCAAGCCGAACTCCCAGAAGGCTTCGAACCGGCCGCACGCTACCGAACATAGATCCATGGAGGCAGCGCCGTCGCGGCGCACTCCGTGCGAACGCAGCGTGAACTCCCAATAATAATGAATATTTAAATTGTCGGCCCGCTTATGCACCGGAAATCCTGTGGATACCAAACTGGCTGCCAAAGTATTCACAGAAGACACGTGAATCGGCCTTTGGTTTAGGTAAGCGCCATCGCCTTGCGAGGCGTAAAACAATTCATTGGTAACCGGATTGAACACCACGCCGACGAGTGCTTTGCCATCCTTGAACAACCCAATCGAAACCGCGAAGCACGGATAACCGTGGGCGAAATTCGTAGTGCCATCGAGCGGATCCACGTACCAGATAAAGGAAGATGCCAAAGTGTCCTTGCCGGTGCCTTCTTCGGCGACAATGGTATGTTGCGGAAAATCGCGCCGCAAACGCGCGACGATCGCCGCTTCCGATTTGCGATCGGTTTCAGTGACCAAATCCACGTCGCCTTTGTAGATTATTTCTTTCGGACGGGCGTGTCCTGCCAGGATGATGGCGCCCGCTTCGCGCGCGGCTTCAATGGCAGTAGTAAGAAATTGGTTCATGGTTTTTAGTAGCTGTCGTTCGCGCCGAACGAGCTTATCGCGGCGCGTACGCAGTGAAGTATTCTTTGCGGTAACGCACCAAGTCGCCGGTGGTCACCTTGACAGTCACATGGCGGCGGCTTCCCGGCGGCGGCACCGGAGTAGGATAGTAACCCAACAAGTATTGCGTGCGTAACTCGCGATCAATGCGGTCGAACATGGCGTCGAGCGGGTGCGTTTCGTCCACCATGAACATCGCGCCGCCCGTGCTATCTGTAATCGTAATCAAGGCATGCTCGCCGGCTGTATTTCGCCCGCTCTCGTTGGCTGCGCGAATCACAACCGAGTAAAGCAATGCGTCCGAAGCGATTGCAGCGCGCCGGGCATCCTCGAATTTCCACCTGCTGGTAGTTTCGCCGGCGTCCGTTAACAGAACAATGGCCCGCCTTCGATCTGCGGGACGCCTCCGCAGCTCATTCGAACCCAGTACAATCGCATCGTATATCGAAGTTCCGGTCCCCGAGGTGATTCGGCGCGCCGCGGACTGCAGCTTGGGTACGTCCGCCGAAAAATCGACCAGTTGCGTAACCTTTTCGTCGAACTCGAAAACACTCAGTGTGTCCCCAGGCCGCACCACTTGGCGGATGAAGTGCGCCGCAGATTCGGTTTCAAACTTCAAATCCTTGAACGTGCTCATACTGGAGTCAACCATTAGGGCAAGGTCAAGCGGACGATTGGTCTCGGCCTCGAAGCGCTCGATTTTTTGAGCCACGCCCTCTTCGGAAAGCTGGAACACATCTTGTTTGAGATCGGGGATGGGCTGTCCGTTGGCATCGATTACGCTGGCCAGGATGCTCACCAGGTTCGTCTGCACGCGTATCACGCCTGGCTGTTTCGTTTGCGATGGTTGTGCTTGTAATTGTTGCGCTCGCAAATTGAGCGCAACGCAGGCGCACGTTAGAAGTCCAATCATTGTGCACAGAACGGAGAATCCAGCCGGCAGGGGTCGCTTCATTTGGTTGTAGGAAACTTAGATTCATCCGGCGGCGAAATGGCTTCCTCCGAAGGCGTTTCACCTTCAGCCCAAACCGCGCCGCCTGCAAAAAACTCCTTCTTCCAGATCGGCACCGCGCGCTTCAAAGTGTCGATGGCGTAACGGCAGGCCTCAAAGGCGGCATTTCGATGTGCCGAGCTTACGGCGATCCACACGCTTGTTTCGCCGATCTCCAGCCGCCCTAAACGATGAAGGATAACCACACGACGAATCGGAAACTTTTCGCGGATCTGTTCGCCAATCTCGTTCATTTTGGCCAAAGCCATCGCCTCGTACGCTTCGTACTCCAGGTAGAGCGTGCGCTTTCCCTTGAAATTGTTGCGCACGAAGCCGTCGAAGACCACCACGGCGCCCTCTTCTGGAGTTTTCAATTTTTCCAGAAGCTCGCCCGGCTGAATGGGCTCGCGCACAAGCTCGAAGATGTCGTCCTTGTTACCGGTTCCCTGCCCTCCACTGACGGGAGGCAGGAAAGCCACTTCATCTCCGTCCGCCACGGAAGCTTGCCATTCGGCATATTCCTGATTCACAGAAGGTGCGATCGAGCTTCGGAATTCGGCAAGCTTTGGGAACCGCCGCGCGTAACGTTCGAATAGATCTTCCACGCGGGCGCCTTCCGAGAGTCCAGCGTCTTCAGCGGCCACGCCGACGATTTCTTTTAGTTGTCCAAAAAAAAGTACGCGAACGCGCATCTGGTCGATTCTATCGCGCCCTAGGGTTCAAAGCGATTCAAGAGTCCATCGTTAAGGCGGACAAAACAAGTAAGGCTTCTTTCGTCGGCCTTTGCGCAAAAATTGCGGTAATATTCGCATAATGAAGTTAGCGCGGAACGCTGCCCCCGGCGTCCTAGCGCTCAACTTCTTCAATAGAAGGAAATGAACCACGCCGCAAGAAGAGGACGACGAGTGCGGAGTCCCCGGTTTTACCTTTTTTAGTTTAGGCACACTTCATGGTCGACGCGGAGGCTTGCTGCATGAAAGTTCTGGTTTCGGGTGGCTCAGGCCTGGTCGGAACAGCACTAACCGAATCTTTGCGAAGCGATGGGCATACGGTAGCTCATCTAGTCCGGCCCGGAGGGGAAGCCGCGCCGGGTGACATTCGCTGGGATCCGACCAGCGGTTTTATCAACACGAACGCGATGGAAGCTGCCGACGCGGTGGTGAACCTAAACGGTGCAAGTATCGGCGGCGGCCGCTGGACGCCTGCGCGAAAGAAAATTCTCTACGCCAGCCGCATAGGTGCCACGCGCCTGCTAGCAGACGCATTCACGCGGCTAAAGCAAAAACCTCGAGTATTGGTTTCTGCCTCGGCCATCGGATATTACGGCAATCGTGGCGACGAAGTTCTCACCGAATCGAGCGCTGCGGGAAACGATTTCCTCGCAAGCGTGACCCGCGACTGGGAAACCGAAGCGCTACGCGCACAATCGAGCGGAATACGCGCGGTACTCGCTCGCTTTGGAATCATTCTTTCTGCAAAAGGCGGGGCTCTGAAGCAGATCGTTCCTCCCTTCAAGCTGGGCCTAGGCGGAAGACTTGGCAGCGGCCAGCAATGGATGTCGTGGGTGGCGATTGATGATGTCGTCGGCATACTGCGGGCCGCCATTTCAGATGAGAAGGCCAGCGGTCCGGTGAATGTGGTGGCGGCAAACCCGGTGCGAAATGCGGAGTTCACGCGCGTACTGGCGAGCGTGCTCCATCGGCCGGCAATTTTTCCTGCGCCTGGGTTTGCGTTGCGTTTAATGCTGGGAGAAATGGCTGACGCGCTTTTGCTTTCCAGCCAGAGAGTCAGCTCCGAGCGCTTGCCTGCTGCAAGGTTTCCTTTCCGATACGAAAATCTTGAGCCGGCGCTTCACGCAATCCTCGCGAAGAAGTGACCCTCATCGTTGACACCCTACTTGACCAGTATCTTCTCTAGAGTTTTAGAAAAGCAGGACGGACTACAGGTCGAGGCGTTCCAGCAGCGCGGGCAAGTTCGACTCGTCCACCACCAGGTCTGGACGCTTGGTGGCAAAATCTTCCACTTCGTCCAGGGCTTGGAATAGCCGCATTTTCGCCACTGCGTACTCTTCGGTTCCGGTCAACACGCGTCCGGTTTTCTTGGTCCAGTTATCCAGCGCATCTCGCCGGACAAAAATGCGCACCGGAAACATCGTCTTGCGATCAGCGGACACGTAATAAATATATTCATTCCCAGGCGCGCCTACCTTTTCCGCCGGGTGCACGTCCCGGAATTGATACTGGTAAACGTATCCGCTCTCGGCCGAATAGGCCTTGATGCGTCTCACGGTTTCCGGCTTGGTCATATCGGCATTATTCGGCGGGAACCACGAGGTGTCAATCTTGGCTTACCATCTCGAGCGATTGCCGGTCGGAAGCAATTACAATTTGTACGCCGAGGCGCTGGTGGGCATCGCTGTTCCCTCTGACTTCGAGGTGCCGGCAGATTTGTGCTCGCAGGATGTCAGAATGCTCGAATGGCGTAAGGCGCACGAAGAAATTTGATTCGTGCGCGCCAAAATGAAAACGGCCCCCTTCTTACGGGAGCCGCTTCATGTCCGTTCGTGTAAAGCGGATCTACTGGGTCGCCAAAAGCTCCTGCGAGAATCCGATCGTATTGATGGAGCGCAACGACGGTGTTCTTGGAGGCAAATATTGTGGACCCAATGTAAAGTTTTGATCGAAGAAGTAATTCCTGTTTGGCGGGCTGTAAACCGCGCCCCAGTTCTTGTAAGTTCCGACGGCTTGCCGATTGTAGTAGAAGCTCACCAGCGAACCCTCGTAGTAGGCGTTAACTCCTCCCCAGTATTCGAGATACTTCAGGAAGTTGTGCACTCCTCCGTCCGTTCCAAAGTCTGCCACTTCTCCGGCCGGATTGATAAACGGGATTCCCTTTCCGGCAATCAAAGCCGTGCGATAGGCCGTCTGCACCGCATTACGATCGTTCGCTTGGCCGTTGTTAATTATAAACGGCCAAACAAACGAATTCACATCATTCCAGTTGTCGGAGAGCAACGTTATAGCGTCCGCTGCGACTGCCGCGGCTACGCTTGATCCGCTCCACGAACCGTCCGGCGGCGCGTTATAGTCGCCCTGAATATAGGCCGGGTTCTCCGACGCTATGGTCAATCCACAAGGAATCGCGCCGCAGGTGGTACCCAGATTCAAAGACTGGCCATCCACGATTTTCAATGCCCGGCGGAAAAATATCGGTGGATTTTCGCGCGCCTGTCGAGCGTCCATATACATGACTCCAGGCCAATTGTTTGCGCTCATGGGCGCTGAAACAACCGGGGCTGGACATTCATTGCTTGCCTGCATAACGGCGCTCGCACCACTGGTTGCCATATTCGTTCCGGTCCACAATCCGGGAAGGGTCCAGTTATTGGCTCCCGTAGCAAGCGGGTAAAGTGGGATAGATTCCGCGCCTCCGTACGTTCGTAGCACGCCATCGCCTTCCAGGTCTTCACCCTGTTCGATAGCGCCATTCGGACATCCTGAGCCGGGGTTCGATAAGTTGACGACGTCGTTGAATCCGAAGCTACCCGTCTTCGTATTCGCCGCATTTGGATCGGGCAGTTCACCGCGACGATCCGAGAAGTAAACGGTGAATCCTCCCGTATTATTGTTGAGCGGAAAGGCACCCGCGTTAATCCACTTCGCCAAGTTTCCCGCGTCCAGCTCGATGTAATACATCACGCCCTGCGCCGTGATCTGGTTGGGTTGGGTAACCGTTCGAAGAGTCCCTTCTCGAGAGTCGAACAGCGCCATCGGCCAGTAGTCTGTCGCGGTAATGGTTCCGGCGGCTGCCGTATTGCCACAGTAAGCGTTTGCAGCCGAGGCCGTCGAGGGGTTATCTCGTAAGCGTTCGATTCGGATGATGGCGTTGGGGCTAGGATCTATACAGGAGATCTTAGACGTGACGTTGGTATTAATCGTGGGCCCTTGCGCAGCATTGCTAGCTAGCGCAGGAAGGGTTGGCGGCGCAACATAGGACCCGGCACCCAATGGATTGATATTCCGACCAGTAAATCCCAGGGCCAGAACTTGCGGCGTGATATCGGTCCAGCCTCCCGCTAGATTCTGATATTCTATTTTCAAGCATCCTGTAATCAGGGGTTTGCCACTCGCGATCCAATATCCATTCGTGGCGGAATAAGCTCCTCCCGCACCTGACGTCGGCAACGGAATTAAGAGCCCAGGAACATTGGCAGCACCGGAGTAAATTGAACCTGGGCTTGTCGCGAGAGTCATCAAATCGACGGGATCTGTTGCCGTAGTAACGGTCTGTTCGGCCATCATATCTGCGTTATGGCAGGCTCCCCCGGCGCCCGGCGTTACGCCCGCCGGATAATCGTCGAGCAGAATCCGAAGTGAGGCCTCAATAAAATACTGCTCATTCAACACGGCCTGAGTCTCTCCAGGAGTTGGCCGGCGGATCAGGGAAATTGGATGAACCAGTCCGCCTAAAGCGGTAGTGGTTAAAGTCAGAATCGGCACGCCGCTACTTAACTGCCCGTTATATCGATTTTCAACCGCGGGCCATCCCCCATTTGGGGTAGCCAATGCGACGTTGGTGATGTTGAGCGGACCACCGGCGGCTGTAACGCTACCTTCCGTTAGCGCCAGGGGAGACCACTGGGCGTTGGAATAAGTCGGACCTGGGGGCAAGGTAGCCGGACTGGGCGTAGTCGCGATTGATACCACTCCGGTATAGCTCGTGCCTGTGAGCGCAGTGCCATTTTCCAGGTTGGTACGAACCACCTGACCCGCTACGGTTACCTTGTCAGCGAGATACAGTGGGCCGCTGTTAGCCGCCAGCCAGAGATTGCCATTGGTGTGAGTGCGCCCTCCAAAATCAAACGGAGGACCTGCGAAGAAGCTGACATCCGAATCCGAATAAATACCGAACTGGAAAACGGGAATGGCTACCACCTGTACTTGACGCGTTAACTTCACTTCCGCACCGGTGACTACGCCCCGGGCAGTAACCGAAAGCGTGAATGGAGTGATGAGCCCTTGCATCCCTGCATACGGGCTCGGTGGAAGCATTGTGGCATTGGACGAAACCGGCACGCACGGAGTGACCAGAGGACTTCCGCACATAATCTCATACGTCGAGTTTCCGGCAGGATCCAGATATTGTATGCCGGTAATTGTCGGCTGATTCGCGACTGCAGTCATGGCGGTCATCTCTGCGCTGGAGAGCGAGCCTTCGTTCGCAAAAGTAGTTCCTACGTCGGCGGTGAGCTTCTCCATGCCTGCTTCCGCTCCATAGAACGCCGTCTCGCGGAACTGGTTATTTCCACCCAGCCGTTGGTCGGTCATGACCATCCAGCACATTCCCACCGCTAACGCGGTGACCAGGATGAGCACGAATAGGGCGGTTAGTAGTGCAATTCCACTTTGGCGTTGAGTTCTCACTGCAAGTCTCCTTTGAAAAAACCTATTAAAACTATGCGAGCGCCTTTTATGGAGATGTCGACGACGCTGCGGTGGTAAAGGTATTTGAAAACGAAAGGCTGCGAGCACTGACTTGCGTACTTAGGTTGTTGCGTAAATATTGCGGATAACCTTCTCCCCGATAAGGCGCTTCTGATCTTCCAGCCAGGAATACGTTCGCCGCGCGAATCTGAGCGGCGGTGTCGGGCAGAACCGGTGTGGGAGCGTTTCCCGGTCCTGCCGGATAGGTGCCAATCCCGGGCCAGTTTGACCCGGTAATGTCGTAGCTGAACGAAAGATTCTCAATGTTGTCTGCAATCGCTTGCGGAGGATTTACGGCCGCCGGACCGGCCGGGTAGTTCGGATAGTTCACCTGCCTGATTAACTGGGGATCCGCCGGATTCGTCGTCGAATCTATGTAATACGTGATCAGCCAAACTCGTGTGATGGAAGTCGGCGGGAAGCCGCCGCCGGAGTTCTGCAAATTCGCTACCGTCCCGTTAGGCAGCCCAGTTTGGTTCAGGCCGGCCGGATCTCCCGCTCCGAAATTTATCGTTTGTCCGTTAATGCTGGTCACGTATTCCAGAGCGGTTCCGTTGGAATTGTGAAACATGATCAGATTGCCGACCGTAATGGGCTTTGTGACGCCGGGCATCGAGAAACAATTTGTGGCCAGCGTCACGAACGCTCCCGTGGGGCTAATTGTTCCCGCGCACGCAGGACCAGCAGCCTGCACCACGGGATAACTGTAAAGATAGTTGCCGGCCACGTCTTGGAGGCTGTTATCTGCATAAAGTATGTTGATGATGTCGGTCTTCCAATTACCGTCCAGTATCGCGCCATTTGTCGGGTTCACCGTTTTTGCATCCTGGCCCTGCTGGGAGCCGGGGCTTATCGCCGGGAGCACCGTGAAGCCGTTTGGAGCCGGAGGGTTTACGAAAGTCAGGGAGATCGGCGCAAACGCGCCTGGACGAATAATCGCAGAGTTCCCCGCAGCGTTATAGGGTACCGAGAGCCCACCTTGCGGAATTCCTTCACCAGCCTGCAACAAATCTTCCACCATGAAATGCATTCCGGCGCGCAGGTTTTCCTGCGTGTTGGCCTCGTACGCCACGCCTTGTGTGGCATGCTGGGCTTGCAGTAGCGCGCCTACCACCACTCCGATCGTGGCTACCAGAATGGCCATGGAGACCATCAACTCGATTAAAGTGAATCCGTTTTGCCGCTTCATTCCCTCGCTCCTCGCCACGCTAGTATTCCGAAACATAAGTCTCCAGCTGGTACAGGCGCGTAAATTTTCCAGTGGTGTAGTTGATCGTTATCACCACGTCGCGGACGTCGTTCGTTGGTTCGCTCGCGAGATTGGTAATCGTGATCGTGCGAGTGAAATTTGTGAGCGGCGCCTGAATATCGTCCGCGGTGCCGAGCTTCCCGTCGGGTCCGGGGTAAACGATGAAAGCGGGAGGCGCGCCGACGTCGTTGATCGAGCCGACAAGTCCGTCGGGTCCGGGTTGCAGCAGCGGTTGCGGGCCGGTCAGAAATAGGCCGCCAGGATTTCCGCCGGAGTTATTTGAAATTTGCGCAAACGTCGCGTTGGCGCTGTACTTCGCCGTGAAGATAGCTTCCGCCGCTTCTTCTGCTTTCTGCTGCGCGATGAAATCGTCCTGCGAACCCTGCATGTAGGACAGCGAATTGTAGAGCAACGCTGCCAGGCCTAGAATTCCCACGAACAGAACGATCAGCGCGACCATCGTTTCAAGTAGGCTGAAGCCCGCAGCTAATCGCCGTCTTTTTGTTTGCTGCATTGTCCTAATCTCCTTCAGAATTGAAACCATGCTGTCCCCGTATATTTCCAACCGCGAACCCGGCCAGTGCCTCCCAAAACCGTCACCGCTCTGGAAGCTGAAGCCGCGTTAGGGAAACCAATGAAGACGGTTCCGTTAATCGGTTGGAACGTCCCGCCGTCAATCAGCTCACCGTCGCTCTGGAACATCATCCCCAGGATCGGTCCGCCATTTAGCCCTTCGAAGTCAATGGCGGCGGCGTTTCCGAAACCGTCCGGTGTATCCGGAGCGCCGGGATACACCAAATACTGCGCAGGGACCTGAATGGGAACGGTGCTGAGCACAGCATCAGCTCCCGCATCCACTGGCCCATAGGGCGCCACGTTTTTCTGGGTGGTCACTATTTGATATTGAGTAGGTTGTCCGGCGATCACCACGATTGGAAATGTCACCTGGACATAGCGGCGGTTCGCGATGGCGTATTCGCGCGCTTGCCGCAGTTGACTGAGCACCTGGCGCATGGCGTTGTCGTACTTCGCGTCTTGCAAGCTCGGTTGCAGCTGGAAAATGGCCATCGCCAAAATCGTTATGATGATGACGATCACCACGCCCAGCTCGATCATGGTGAAGCCGCGCTCTCGATTCACAGAACGCTGAGTGCTCTCAGAATTCGGTTGCGGAAGGTTCACGTTTACTCTCTCGAGTCGCCCGGTAACGGCGCGGGCTGACCTTAAAATCTGCTATCGGAAGTGCATTTGGCAGGCCACCGCGAGGCCACAGCAAGCCTAATGCTGTCTATGAATTGCAGCGGGGTACGACGGACGGCGAAGTTCGTCTCAAATTTTTCGGGGTAGAAATGTTACCGTTGTGGTGGCCACTTGCCGGACAGATTTTGTCTCACGAGATGACAAAATCTCGGGGAATTTTCCGGTTCTCGCGGAGAAGTTTAGTTGCGGCTTCGCAATTTTGAGAGCAAGCGAAGGATTTCGAAGTAGAGCCAGATCAGCGTGACCATCAGACCGAACGCCGCGTACCATTCCATATATTTTGGCGCGCCCGCGCGAACCGCGTTCTCGATAAAATCGAAATCGAGCACCAAATTCAGCGCCGCGATGATCACCACAAAAATGCTGAAGCCGATCCCGATCGGTCCCGAACCATTGATCGTCGTGAGGTGCACGCCGAAAAATCCCAGAACCATGGTCGCAAGATAGAAAAGCGCAATCCCGCCCGTCGCGGCCACCACGCCCAACTTGAAATTCTCGGTAACGGGAATCACGCCCGAACGGTATACCAGCAGCAGCACTGCCAGCGTGCCAAACGTCAAACTCACCGCTTGAATCGCGATGCCCGGAAAGCGCAGCTCGAACATGGCGGAAATTCCGCCGAGCACCAGGCCTTCGAGCAAGGCATAAATAGGAGCCGTCACCGGCGCCCAGGTCTTCTTGAAAATTGTGACCAGCGCAACGATAAATCCGCCGATGCCGCCGACCATCGCCAGGCTCATGGCAGATTCCTGCGAATGAGTATGCATGAAAATATTCCAGGTCCATGCAGCGGTAGCAATCACGCAGAGCAGCAGCACGCCCGTCTTGTTCACCGTGCCCTGCAGCGTCATCGGTTCGCCGATGGCGACGCCCGCTCCTTGAAATGCCTGATCGTTCAGGGCCGGATTTGAAGTCCTCATTAATTGCGGCAATTCATTTCTCCTTTACTCGCCAGCAGCACAAAGCTTCGTGGCACAATTCTCGCAGCACCCAGTAATGCCCGAGCTTTTCTGCCCATTACGCAGAATCAGGCTATCACGGTTGTCGCCGCTTTGGAATTCGCCGCGCGCCAGCGTTCCGCTGTGCCCTCTTCCCTACCGTTTGCGCGGCTTCACTCGCGCAATGTTTTCGAGTTTGAATTTCTACCTTACGCAGCTTTCATGGCGCGAGCCCATGCGAGCACCCCGGCTCGCTCCGCAGCGCGCAAACGGATCGCAAGCTTCGTGCCTATTGACACGTATAGATATAGTATGATATACATACTAACATGACCAAGAGCGATCCTCAGAGGTTCATTCCACTCAAGACCCATTGGTTTCACATACTGCTGTCGCTTGCGGGCGGAGAGCAGCACGGTTACGCAATTATGCAGGACGTTCTGAATCGGACTACCGGCAAAGTGCGGTTGTGGCCGGCGACGCTGTATGGATCGATCAAGCGACTAATCGAGGCGGAACTGATCGAGGAATCCGACGAACGGCCCGCGCCGGAATTGGACGACGCGCGACGCCGCTATTACCGGCTGACGGCTCTCGGCAAACGCGTGCTCGATGCCGAATGCGAGCGCCTGCAGGAATTGGTTCGCAGCATTCGAGTGAACCGAGGCATGGTGACGGAATGAATTTCGCATGGCGTATCTACCGACGCCTGGCACAGGCTTTTCCTCACGAATTTAAATTGGCCTACGGCACCGAGGTGACGCAACTCGGGGAGGACGTCGTGGAAGAGATTGCCAAGAGACAGGGAGCCGCGGGGCTGATTCGGCTAATCGCGGACATCGCCATTCGCGTGCCGCTCGAATACTTGAGCGAAATGCGCGGCGATATGCGATACGGGTTGCGAGCGCTGATTAAGTCGCCCGGCTTTGCGTTGGTCGGCATCATTTCGATGGGACTCGGAATTGGGCTAACCACAAATGTATACATGAAATGGGAGGTGCTATTTGGTGATCTGCCGGCAGCGGCGAATGCCAAACACTTGGTGATGTTTCAGGAGTCCACGGACGGTGACCTCGCCCCGGTGTCGTATTACTACATCGAGCAGTATCGAGAGCAAAAGAGCCTGTTCGCTGGGGTCGCCGCATTTCAGAGCGGCGTCCCGTTCAATGCCACCTTCCAAGGCGATCTGAATGCGAAACCCGAGCGCGTGTTCGGGCAACTTGTATCAGCCGATTATTTTTCCGTGCTCGGCGTCCAACCCCAGCGTGGGCGAGTGCTCAGTCCCGAACTTGACAAGCCCGGCAACGCGCCCGTTGTAGTGATTAGCGACCGTTTCTGGCGCAATCGCCTCAACTCCTCTCCCAGCGCTGTGGGGCAAACACTTCGCCTGAATGGACAACTTGCCACCATCGTGGGAATTACGCCGAAAGATTTCAATGGTGCACTGGGCGTCAATCCCGCTGAGCTGTTTGTCCCGATTACCGCGCCGGCCGCACTCGCTCCGGAGCTCGCCAACGACGTTTTACACCAACGCAATGCCAAAGAGTTCCTGGCAATCCTGTGCCTGGCACCCGGAGTGTCGATTGAATCCGCGGAAGCGGGCCTCGACGCGATCACACGTAATCTCGACGAGCAGGATCCTTCCTCGCTAGCGCGCAGGGACAAAGGCCGACGCGTAACGTTGCTTCCAGCAGGCACCAACATACCGATGCCCCGGAAATTGAAGCCTGCCTTGATCGGATTCTTGGTCGCGCTGATGGGCCTGATTATTTCCCTGGCGTGCATGAATCTGGCAAACATGCTGATGGCGCGCGGCGCGAATCGCCGAAAAGAGTTGGCCATTCGCCTGTCAGTCGGGGCCAGCCGTTTCCGGATTGTCCGGCAGATGATAAGCGAAGGCATTTTGCTCTCACTGCTGGGCGGCATGGCAGGATTCGCACTCGCGTATGTTCTCGGGGTGTTGAACTCTCACTACACCGCGCCGACGACGGTGCCCGTCGAATCCACGCTCAACCTGGATTGGCGCGCAGCGGCTTTCGCGTTCGGTCTCGCGGTCATGTGCGGCATCGGATTCAGCCTCGCGCCCGCCTTACAAGCGACAAAATCCGATCTGACTCCGGCTCTCAAGGAGGGCTCCGCACTTCAGTTGCCGGGTTACCGGCGGTTTGGCTTGCGCAACCTGCTCATGGTAGCCCAGGTTGCCGCTTCGCTCATGCTGCTGCTGATGACCGGGTTCCTGGTAATAGGAATTAGCAAGGGAAGCAGCATCCAGACCAAATTCGATCCGAACACGATGTATCTCTTGTCCCTAGATCCCGTGCGTGACGGTTACGCGCCCGAAAAAGCGCAAGCTCTGTTCGAGAAACTTCCCGAACGGCTCAAAGCCGCTGGTCCGGTGCGCAGCATCGCCCTCGCCGCGCAGCCGCCCTTTTCTAGCGAAGTGGAACCCACGCAAGTGTCTGCCGAAGACTCGCCGGGGTCCTCACAAGTGGAGCAGCCCGTGGTTGAGGAAACCGTGGGCGCGGGCTATTTTGCCTCGCTCAGCGAACCCATGCTGGCCGGCCGGGAGTTCGAGGACCGCGATCAACGAGGCCAGCCGCACGGCTCGCAGACGGTCTCTTTGTCTGCAGTGCTGAATGAAAGCGCGGAACGCAAACTTTTCGGAAATCAGAATGCGATCGGTAAGCGGCTCCGCGACAACAAGCAATCCTATGAAGTGGTCGGCGTGGTCCGCGACTTTAAGGATATAGAGGGATTCAGTCAATCCATCATCTATTTGCCGCTGACGCCACGCGATTTTGCGCGGCCGCCGGCTGGAGGCATCACCATTATGGTGCGGTCGGATGTGGGAGCGGATGCGCTTCGCGGCATTCGGAGCGAGATCGCTCTCATCGATCCCAATCTGAACATCTTCAATGTGCAAACGTTCAACGCTTACCTGGATCGCAGCCGTTCCGCCTTACGGTTCTCTATCCAAACGTACGGCGGAATTGGAATGTTCGGCTTGTTGTTAGCCGCCATCGGACTCGCGGGGGTCACGGCCTACTCGGTTGCGCAAAGGCGCAAGGAAATCGCAATCCGCACGGCACTCGGCGCGAGTAGGGCGCAGGTGCTGCGGCTGGTGCTGCGTGAAGGGGCGGCGCTGGTCGGGGTCGGAACGGTTCTGGGGTTTTTGGGCGCCATCGCCATGGCAAAAGTACTTTCGGCGCTGGCGAACATTTTCGTCGAGGCGCTCAAGGTTGGTACCGACGATCCGCGCTTACTCATCGGCGCACCCTTGCTCCTGGCCGCGGTGGCGATGCTAGCCTGTTACGTGCCGGCGCGAAGGTCGGCTCAGATCGATCCGCTGAAGGCGCTCCGCGAGGAGTAGATTGCTTCCCGGTTCGTTTCCGGAGGCTCTTCCGTTCAGGCCGGGTATTTCTTGACGAAGTTTTCCGACGACGCCAATGACCGGCAGAACAATTTCCGGTATAGCGGCTGAATCGTAGTTCGTTTTGGCGGGCAATAATGTTCCGCTTATGTGGGACGCGCCGGGCCAGAAGAGCTGCGTGGTGGGCGACGAGCCTTAGGTCTCAATTCATTTGATGGGCGCAGAGTCCTACGCGAGAGCTAAGAAGGATTGAGCTTCGACTGAACTTCTTTCAAGACTTCCTTCGTCTCATGACGCAGCGCACGGGTTTTCGAGCGTCTTTCCGCAAGAGGAGTCCTGATCTTGCCAATCTTTTTCACGGCGTGAGAATCGTCGCGCATTTTACGAACTTTATCGCGTGACACGGAGGTTTTAGCTTGCGCCTGTTTGGACTTCTTGCCCGTGGATTTCATAGCTCCCTCTTGCGGAATCATAGCATAGCCAGCGCGAAGGTTGCGGCAGCCACCAGACGGTTCAATATTCGAGGAGGTGCGGGGAATTGACGACGTGGCAAAGGAGTTGGTCGCCCGGGGCAATGTCCTGTTCTTTAGAAGCGATATGTGAATCCGACATTTGCGGCGATGGGTGGGGCGTTGTTGTTGGTCACCGTTTTGAAAAAAGTTCCTGGCTCAAAGCCAGCCAGGTTGAATGCAAGGATGATGTGTGGCGCGGGTGACCAGCGAATCTCGAGATCTCCTTGAGTGCCAAGATAGCGGGCGCGGCTGGCACCGGCCGGATCCAGCAGGACTGCGCTTCCAAAAGCATATATCCCATCGTGTGTTGATTCCCGCCAATACCAGTCCCATGCAAAAGCGCCGGTAACGTTCGTACGCAGCTGGAATTGAAGCGCTGGATGCACATCGATCAAATTCTGAGGCCCGAGGAAAGGCACCACCGCGGGCGTAAAGTATGCGCCCCGCGGAAAAAGAGAATTAAAAGTTCCGACGGGCTGGTTCGCTGGATTACCGTCGCCGCTGTAAACGTCCGCCCGTAACAAAGGCCGAGGATGAAAGCGCATGCGATCAAATGTGTACCCAGTTTCCGTTGAAGCGCTCCAGGCACGAATCGAGGCACCTCCGAAACTTCCCCACTGGTAGTTGGGTTCCCAGTTGTAGTCCAAGCCTTTACCTATGGGGCGGGACATCCTAGTGCCCACGGTATGGCGAACCTCGTGGGCGGTACCTCTGCTATAGATTGCTGACTTCGTGTCCGCTCCGATGTAATAGAAGTCGGCCTGCCCGCGGCTCACGATGGGGACTGGAACAGTCAGATAACTTCCCCATAGGCTTTCGGCATGATTCGGCACGTCGTCGAACCAACCGAGTTTATTTTCGACAGGCTTGATTGCGAATAGATCCAACCTCACGTGCGTACCTTCGGTGATAAAGCGAAACCCGTCGAAACTCATCTTCACGTTGGGGCCTTCGTTGTTGTCCAACAAGCGGCCCGAACCAAGCACTATTTCCTGGCGCCCCGCCCGCAGACTTATACCCTGGCCACTGCTCACATGAGATCCGATCTCGAGAAACGCCTGATGAACATCGCCACGGTCTTCATCAATCTGGGGCCGTGGGCCACCGATCCTGCCATCTTCGTAGTCAAACTCGAATTCGGAAAATAGACGAAAGTACCTTCCTACGTGGAAATCGAAATGGGGCATCACGCGATTCATGACGTATCCGTTGTGATCTTGCGGCCCCGCGCCAAACATCCAGTTGTCGTAATACTCATACTGGATACGATATTCGAAACCCAGCGAGAGATAAAATTGCGGGTTGTCGCCAAATGCAATGTATTTAATCGGGTCAAAGAAGTCCGTGCGCTTCGAAGGGTCTGCGAGAAAACTCCAATTCTGTTCGGCAGGAAATGGGTTTAACGCGGGACGCGCAGGGTCCGGAGCCGGACCGGGTGGTTGAGGATCGGGCGTCTGCGCCCTCGCGGGCAAAGTCGAAAGTGTGATGAGGACAATGAGCAGGATGCACCAGCGGAGTCGCCAGCAGCCCGCCCGTTTCTCGTTCATTGCGACCGTTTCACCGCCAAGTGCGTGGAAGCAGGGTTGGTTGAGATCCCGTGCCTGCCATTCCGCCCTTACCTTCGTCTGAGATTCCCTTCTGCCCGTTCCTCTAGTCGAAACTGAGCACCAGCTTTGGACTGTCTGGCAAACGAAGGAACGCCGTTGCATTCCCGGGCGGGTGGCCCGTCCCTTGTAACGTACTATATCGAAACTCAGTTACACCACGCCTCCACCTTCTGGGTGCCGCACTTTTCATGTGATTGGCCCGTGGTTTGAAACTAGTTGAAAAGCTTGCGCGGGTGAAACGGCGCAAGCGGTACGGAGCTCAGAGCGAATTTGTTTATGGCGGGGAAAAATCCCCGCCCTTCCAAGGTTACGATGAAGGCCGCCGCGAAAACGGCGGGGCTAGTGGCAGGCGGAGTTATCGCTGAACGCGCCGCTTACCAACATGGGGTTTAGGAATTGGCTGCAGGAGCGGATTTTAGCCAGCATGGGGTCGTTCTTCAGCGCGTCCGGATCAATGGTGGAGGAACCGTTGAGATCCTGGCGATGGCCGAGGACGGTGTTCCACCAGCTCTCCAGATTAGACTCTTCGTTGCGGAGGAGTTGGAGGGCGCTGCGGTCGTCATCAGTGGTGGCGGCGACTTCGGCTTGCGCGAGATCGGCTTGGGCTTGATCGCGGTAGCCGGCGGCCCATGCGTCACTGACAGCCAATCCATGACTGATCATGGCGGAGATAGCGCCGCGCCATTCCCGCATATCGGCTAACGTGGCAATGGCCACGCTGGCAAACTGGCGGGAAATCCCTTTTGCAGGCGGGGCAGGAGCGGCTGTTTCGGCAGCGGCTTCATTCGCTGCCGCGGCGGCACTGGCGGAAGCTGGAGCCCCGCCGTTGGGAGCGGTGACCTCGGCGGTAGCTGGATCTGCGGCGGTTTTGGCTGCGGGCGCGGCGGTGACTGGCACGGTGGCCGCAGCGGCAGGCGCGGCGGTGGCTGGCACTGTGACGGAAGCGACAGGCGCAGTGGCGACTGCGGGGGTTGCAGCCGGAGCGTTTCCGACAGGAATGTTGAGCACGACTCGATGCGGATCGACGACGAAACTGCCGTTGGTGAGTTGGGCGAGAGTTTCAACGTCCACGTAGGAGCGCCCGCCGATCTGGATCAGGCCGGAGTCAACCGTCTTGCCGTTGATGACCAGAACTTTATCGGAACTGCTTTGCGCGAAGAGAGTCCCCGCGAGCGCGAGAACAAGTCCGACCCAAATTAAGATTTGAAAATTGCTAACGTTTTTCATAAATGATCCGCCTGAAGACCCGACCTAAGTTTCGGGCCTTAAATCTGGAACCAACTTGGATTGTACACCGCTGCGGTTAGAGGGAGAGGACAGTATCCTTTCCATCTCCAAAGATGAGCGAGCCAGGGCAAGCGACGCATACATTATTCAACGGCCAACGCGACGAAGTGATCGTTCCCTGTATTCAACCGGATTGTTCGATGCGGGCTATCGTAGCGGATTATTCGTGACGTAAGGCGACCATGGGATCGACTTGCATGGCGCGGCGGGCGGGGATGAATCCAGCGAGAGTGGCTACGGCGGTGAGGGTGAACGCGACGGCGGCGAGGGTGATGGGGTCGTTGGCGGAGACGCCGAAAAGCATGTGGCCGATCAGGTGCGAGGCGAGGAGCGCGCATGGGACTCCGATGAGGAGACCTGCGAATGTGAGGAGCAGAGTCTCGCGCAAAATCATGCGGAGAATGGTATTGCGGGATGCACCGAGAGCGACGCGGATACCGATTTCGTTGGTACGGCAGGAAACGGAATAGGAGATCACGCCGAAGATTCCTGTGGCCGCGAGGATCAGGGCCATGGCGGCGAAGAGACCGAGCAAAAAAGTACGGAAGCGCTGCTGCGAAACGGAGGCGTCGAGGAAGTCGGGCAACTTTCCGACGTCGGTTACGGGCAAGTCTTTGTCAATTCTTTGGACTTCCTGGCGAATGGCGGCGGCTACGGCGGACGCGCTCAGGGTGCTTTTCACCACTAAATTCGCGCCCCAAAAAGGGCCTTGGGCAAAAGGCACGTACATCATGGGGCCGGGAGCGTCACCGAGCGACGTGTCGCGCACATCGCCTACGATTCCGACGATTTCGCGCGGGGCTTCGGGATTCGGAGGAAAGGCGAAGCTGAGGCGCTTGCCGATGGGATCTTGATTTGGAAAATAACGTTGCGCAAATGCTTTACTGATCAGCGTGACGGCTGGAGCGGAGGCGATGTCTTGCTGGTTGAAGAGGCGGCCGGACAAAAGTGGAATTCCCATCACACGAAAATAATCGGGACTGACCGAGACGTAGTTCGCCAGGCGCGAATCGGATTGGGACGCTGGAGGAACACCGACGATCTCAAAGCCGAGGTTGATGTAGCCGTTGGTAATGGGCACGGGGATGCCGATGGCGGAATCTTGCAATCCGGGCTGTGCTTGGAGGTGCGCGAGCAATTCGTCAGAAAAGGCGGTCCACTGTTGCGGCTTGGAATATTGAAATTGAGGAAGCGAGACCTCGGCTTTCACGATGTTGTGAGATTCGAAGCCGGGGCTGACCGAGGTGAGCTTGGAAAAGCTGCGCAGGAGCAAGCCGGCTGCCACCAGTAAAACCATGGCGAGTGCGATTTCTGCGGCAGCGAGGAAACTGCGCGCGCGGCGACGATTGCCGCTTTCGCCGGAACGGCCGCCGCCTTCGCGAAGGCTTGCTTGGATGTCCGAGTTGGATGCGAAAAGCGCGGGCACCAAACCAAAAGCTACGCTGGCGATAGCGGAAAGCACGAGCGCGAAAATTAGAACGAGATTGTCCACGCGGATCGCGTTCACTCGCGGCAGGTTGTCGGGCAGGAGCGAACTGAGAGCTCGAACACCCCAGTAGGCGAGAGCGATTCCAATTACTCCACCGAGAAGACCGAGCACGGCGGTTTCACTGAGCAATTGGCGGATGATTCGACTTCGTCCGGCACCAAGCGCGGTGCGGACAGCGATTTCTTTTGACCGAGAAGTGGCGCGGGTAAGAAGCAGGTTGGCGATATTGGCGCAGGCGATTAGTAGCACGAGGCCGACCGCACCTAGAAGGACTAGCAACGCGGTTCTGACATCTCCCACAATTTCTTTCTGCATCGGCACGAGACGAACGGTCCAGCCTTTATTCTCCGCCGGAAATTCGCTCGCCAGCCTTTCGCTGATTGCGTCCATTTCGGCCTGGGCCTGCGCTATGGAAACACCGGGCTTTAGCCTCCCAAAGACTGCTAACCAATGCCCTCCACGTCGAGCCATCCAGCTTCCAAAGAGGGGGTCTTGAACGAGTGGGATCCAAACCTCCGGCTTACTATTGATAAAAGGAGAGCGAAAGCTCGCGGGCATGATTCCAATGACGGTGAACGGACGCTTGTCGAGGACAATCGAACTTCCAAGGATCTTGGGGTCCGCTCCCAAGGTCCCGCGCCACAGATTCTCGCTCACGATTACAACGGGAGGAGCGCCGCGCTTGCCATCCTCAGGAAAAAAAACGCGCCCCTGGAGTGGCTTCACATCGAGAACCGCAAAGTGCTCCGGCGTCACGACACAGGTGTTCACCTCGGAAGGCTCGCCACCTCCCGTGAGTGTGAGCTGGTGAAAATCAATTGTCGCGAGTTCGCTAAAAACATGATTCTGAGCGCGCCACTCTTCGAAATTCGGATACGAAGTGCCGGTTTCCGGAACTCCTTCCTGGGTGTTCGCCTGAAATGCGGAGACCAATTGATTGGGATACGCGTAAGGCAACGGCTTTAGGAGCACTGCGTATACCACGCTGAAGATGGCTGTGTTCGCACCGATGCCGAGAGCGAGAGTGAGCACGGCTACAGCCGTGAAGCCGGAATTTTTTCGCAACATACGGAAGGCGTAGCGCGCGTCCTGAAGAAAAGTTTCGATAAAGGGTAGACCGCGGAGTTCGTGGTTGGTTTCTTTCAGTTGTGTGAGGCCGCCGAGTTTGATGCGAGCAGCGCGTCTGGCTTCTTCGGGCGGCATGCCCCGGTGGATATTTTCGTCGGTGAGCATATCGAGATGGGAATCGAGCTCGTTGGCAAAATCTTGATCGACTCCACGCGGCGAGAGCCAGGTGCGAGTGCGAGAGGCGAGCGTCGTTATCCAGGCAAACATTAGGATATGCTCACTTGCGATGTTAGGCCGGAGGGGGCGTTGAGTCCCTGCTGATTTTGTGCTTGATCTTCGACCTGTTTTCGGCGGCTTAGGACTGCATCGGCGAATATCAGGCTGGCACCCACAAAAGCTAGATTGATCGCGTTGCCGCCCCAGGCACCATGCTCCTTCGGATTGGCAAAGATAAAAGGAGGCAATGCGATTAAATTAAAAGCGAAAAACATTAGTGCCAGCAGCCGCGCAGCCAGAACGTCTTGAATCCCCGAGACGATGGCAAGGCCTGCGAGGACAAAGCAAATTCCGGTTAAGATGGTCCAGAATGCTCCCCCTAAGGGCATCCACTTGGGGACATAACCAAGGTTATCCGCAACGGCATCCAAATGGTTTACACCAAAGTTGATTGAACAAAGTCCGAATATCCAGCGGGCGATAAGAATCGTTCGCGGCCATGAAGGACTGCGCGTTGCGAGCGACGCGTAGATCAATGCTCCTCCGGCGCAGGCGATGAGCTCGATGCCAAATCCAGCAGACACACCGATAAAGACGGGAATTCTAAACCCAAGATAGTGCGGCGCGGTATAGAATCGAGGCAACCAGAATATGGCAAACACGAAATAAATGATGGCCAGCGCGGCCCCACCGGCGCCAGCGCTGCGGCGCCACAGAATCGCCGCGCCCCCGGCGATCATCCAGACGGCCGTGATATACGCCAGAATCTCACGGCCGGGTATATGGTCCCCGAAAGCCTGGATTGGTTGATGGGCGGGGTCAAAATCGCCCCAGATGAAGTCCATGATGCCGACAGTGGCTGACGACAGACCATATACATAAATGCCGAACTTCGATAAGGCGTCGCGATTTAGCATAGGCGACCCTTTTTCTTTAACCGGGGCAGGTAACAATAGTGAGGCAGCGCGTTCACGAAATTATGCACGGTCCGCGAGGCGTAGGACGCGGCCAATTACGGCCGCGATGCGTTCCCAGTTTTCGGCTTCGGCGTTGAGCTGCTTACGTCCGGGGTTGGTGATGGAATAAAATTTGGCTTTTCTGTTGTTGTCAGAAGTGCCCCAGGCGCCGGAAATCCAGCGCTTCTGCATCAGTCGCACCAGAGAGGCATAAATCGTGCCCTGATTAATCTGCAAAGCTTCTTCGCTGATTTGTTCGATGCGGCGGGCGATGCCGTAGCCATGCAAGGGGCCCATCGCGTTGAGAGTTTTCAGGACCATCAAGTCGAGGGTGCCTTGGAGGATATCGGACTTGTCAGCGGACATCGGGCCTCCTGTGGCCTGCACACAGGAGTTTCTCAGAAAGACATGTGGGATGTCAACAGGAGATAGGACTAAGCGCCGAGGCCTGCATAGCGTGGAACGGCGGCAGGTTGTTCGGGCGAAAAAAAAGGCGGCCCCGAAGGACCGCCCTGTTATGAATGGAATGAATCACGATCGGTGAAATAAACTATCGGGATTTTCCCTGACAATTTCTCTCGTGTTCTTTGGCCTCGCTTGACGAGCCGAAGCTTCGTCCGCACTTGCTGCAAGTAGCTTGGTCTGCCATTTGGTTGCTCCTTTTGCGGGAATGCGCGCTGTAGCGCTGATCCCGAAGTTGGCTGAGCAATAAACACTGTTCGGCGTCCTGACGGCGTCTGATGATCGCGCCGAATCGGTGAAATTCTGCACCAGTGAGGGTGCTGCGGCTATACGGGAAATGCCTTAAATCTTTAACGGAATTATTTGTACGACGTCTGTCCGTACGGCTCCCGCATACGTCGCGTGCCGCCGAATTTACGCAAAACATTGGCAAAGAACAACGAAGTACTCCCCGGCGCTATGGTGCAACGGTTAAACGTTTCCCGCCATATCATAAAAGCCCATAACCATTCGCTGGAAACCGCGCAGCTCCGCTGATTCCCACGTAACTTGTCTTCGCGCGTGTCCCTAACAGGAAATTGACCTTGCAATGTATTCGCCATCCATTTTCTGCCCGGGCGAAACTCGTCTCCCCAAACATAGGGTTTTCCACTCAGTCCACCAATGAAACTGGGTGATCTGGCGGCGAGAACACGACCGAACCTGCCACTAAATTTTCCGGTGGTGCACTCGGAAAATCTTCAGCCTTCGGTTTACGTTCTGCAACTGTGACGTACCGCCTGGCGTTCACGAATTTCGTGAATTCCTCATTCGTGACATCTGTCTTATCCATCCAGAAGCCATCAGGATCTAAGTCCTATGACAAAAAGAAAGACGCGACGCGAGAAGTAAGCTCTCAAGCTCGCGACGCAGCTGAATTGGCTGAAAATTGTTATATGCCTTGCGGTGTTGGTCATGGGGTTCGGCATTTGGAAGTCTGCGGGTCGTTCTGTCGAGGCGACTGGGCTTCCTGAAATGCCAGGGGCGACAAGTCACGAAAGCCCCGAAATGTTTGTTTTCAGGAAGGCTCTCAGTTATCCTCTCCTTTTGTCTGCCAGCGCGATACCCGGGCAGATCCTGCAATGTCTTTCACAATTTAGTGGGGTGTGGTCGCCTGGCCACAATTGTCAGAATTGACAGTTTCGGGTCGGGCGCCGGATCAGGCCCTGTCATTAGTAACAATGGCGACCATACAATTCCTCGGGTAGTTTCGGGTTATGATTGGGCCCTTGGGATTAGATTTCTGCCGCCGGTAATGAAGCCGCACGTCGGTAGGGATTGCACGAACGATGTGTCCAAACAAAATACGGCATATGAAATTGCAATTTCGTATTTACAAGAGATTTGGATGACAAGGAGAGTGATTACCATGAAAAGGATCGCTTGCATTTTTGCAGTTCTCTGTTTGGGACTGTTCGTCGGCTCACTTGGTACGCAGGCTGATACTCACAACAAAAAAACTCAAATCCGATTCAGCGAACCAGTGGAAGTACCTGGAGCGACGCTTCCGGCTGGCACCTATGTCTTCAGATTGATGGACACTCGAGCAGATAGGCATATCGTGCAGGTTACGAACGTCAAAGGTGACCAGGTATTCGCCACTATTCTGACCATCTCCGATTATCGGCATACTCCAACGGGTCATACTGTAGTGACCTTTGGAGAATCTGAGACTTGCGGCCCAGTAACGCTCAAGTCCTGGTTTTTCCCGGGGGATAAGTATGGTCAGCGCTTCGTCTATCCAAAGAACAAAGCGGCGGAGATTGCCTCGAACTGCCATGAGCCGGTCCCCGAAGTAGCAGAAGAGGTCCCCGCCGAAGCTCCTGCGATGGAAGCGGCACCCGTAAAGGAAGAAACCCCTGAAAAGCAGGAAGTCCCGTATAATCCCGCTCCTTTGGCCGAGAATGACGTGAAAGACACCAAGGGTTTCGACGCTGAAGAACTGCCCAAGACCGCGTCCGACGCCCCGCTTTTCGCCGGTCTCGGTTTGCTGATGCTTGCCGGTGCCTTTTTGGCCCGTTACTCCTGGAAGCACTCAGCGTAGTGAATTTTGTTCTGTTAAAATAGCGGCTCGCTTCAATCCATTGGGAGCGAGCCGCTGTTGTACCTCAGGAAAATTCGAGAATTCCTTATGTCTTCGCAGGATGAACTAAAGAACGGCCGCGGCACGCTCCCCGATTCCTCTCCAGCAAGTGGCAATAATGCAATACGGCGAAATGTTTCCCGGTGGACGTACTACCTTCTGCTTACCGTGGGTAGTATATTTCTGCTTGGGACAATTGTCTTTTATCTGGAGGGCTACGCCTTCCAGGTCTATGGCAGCCACAAACTTCGTTCGCTAGCGAAAGAGTCGTCCGGCTCTTCATCATCGGCAGCATCAGCGTCATCTTCTTCTTCCGCATCTGCGGCAGCAACAGCAAGCTCGTTCCAGCCTCATATGGGAGATGTTTTAGGCCGTATGGAAATTCCCCGCCTCAACATTTCCGCGGTCATTGTCGAAGGATCGGACGACGAGTCTCTGAAATTGGGTCCCGGACATGTACCGGGAACCGCGCTGCCTGGTGAACAGGGAAACGTCGCCATCGCGGGCCATCGTAATACCCACTTTCTTCCGCTGAAAGAAGTGCAGGCTGGCGACAAGATCTCCCTCACCACGCCCCGCGGAAATATGGACTACGCCGTTCAATATGTCGAAATCGTCAGCCCCGACGACGTGGACCCCATCAATCCCACCTCCGACTCGGAGCTGACCTTGATTACGTGCTATCCGTTCTTTTACGTGGGCAGCGCCCCGGAGCGCTTCATTGTTCATGCGAAAAGCACGGCTGCGGCTCAAGAAGCCGCTGCAAAGCCGCAATCGCCTGGAACTCCCACGCCGACCAGTGCCGTTCCGCTGCGAAGTGATTCCAATGTGGTAGTACTAAACGCCAGCGTTCGCGATCACAAAGGCGAAAACGTGACGAACTTGACCGAGGATGATTTTCGCGTGACGGAAGACGGCCAACTGCAGAAGGTTGTGTATTTTAAACGCGAAGACGTTCCGGTCACTATCGGTATCGTGGTGGACGATAGCGGCAGCATGCGTACGAAAAAAACAGAAGTAGTGGAAGCCTCTCTTGATTTGGCGCGCTCGAGCAATCCTCAGGACCAAATGTTCGTTGTATCCTTTAATAGTCACGTGTCTTTCGGTCTTCCTGCCGGCGTTCTCTATACCAGTGATGTATCTGAGCTTTCCAGCGCCTTTTCTCACCTCAACACGATGGGCAAAACAGCGCTCTACGACGCACTGATGGTCGCTATTGAGCATCTCAGCAGGTCCCCGCTCCAACGCAAAGCTATCCTGCTAATTAGCGATGGCGGCGATAACGCCAGCCGGCACACCTTGGGCCAAGTCATCAGTATGGCTGACCAATCTGGCGCGGTGATCTACACCATCGGGGCGTTTGACGAAACGGACGACGACAAAAATCCGGGCGTGCTGAAGCACCTCGCGACTCTCACCGGCGGACAATTTTTCTCTCCCACAAAACTTTCCGATCTGCCCGGAATCTGCGAGAAGATCGCGAGCGATATTCGCAGCCAATACATACTGGCCTACACCCCACCCAGTCACTCCGCCGATTCAAGCTTCCACAAGATCCAGGTCGCTGCCACCGGACCGCATCATTCCAAACTTCACGTCCGCACACGCGAAGGCTATTACGGAAACGCTACCCAGTCGCCGTAAACCGCAACGATCGAGCGAACTATAGGACTCGAGCTGCTCGCGTTCGGAAGCTGTGCTCTCCGGACCTTTTCGCAACATGATTTTGCTGACGAATCTAATTGCTGAGCCAAGCTATCCGCTTTTCCTTTGTTCTGCGCGTAATCTATGGTCGCGTCAATTTCATCCGCGAGATCGGTGGCGATTCGGGTATTCGCCTTTAGATAGTCAGGATACGGCGACGTAGTGGGATTCTTGCTCTTAGTGACACTATCGATGGCGGCGTTCATGTTCGTGGCCAGATCATTCGCGAGTCCGGTGATGCGGTCGAGCTACGCCCCATGCGCTTCTGACCCTGAAGGGAATACGGCGCACGGACGGTGCTGTTTTCATCGTTACGAATCTGCGCCTCGCTTGGAACAAGACTTGCCACGGTACTGGCCACAAAACCGAGGCTGTGTTTGAGCACCACAACATTACAGACGCGGCAGGGGCGCGCGATGCACTCGTAAAAGTTGGCCAGTATGCTAAGCTTGGTGGTAGTTCTGCGAGTTGACTGAGGTAGTTTGAGAACGCTACACAAACACTACACAAAAGCCCCGCAACACGCATAAAACCCAATGTGGCGCTATGGTGCAACGGTTAGCACGCGGCCCTTTCAAGGCTGAAATACGGGTTCGATTCCCGTTAGCGCTACCAATCCTCAAAAAAGCCAATAAAACCGGGGGTAATCTGCAACTGTTGCCCGCACTGTTGCCCAATGCGAAAAAGACCGGGGTGCGAATCGCGATGCCACGGTATTATCCACAATGGACACGTGCACCATGGCGACGGCAATCCGACTGTATCAACGGCTTGATTCCACGCAGGGCTACCGCCTCGTCCTCGTTGAGTACTCCCGCAACGGTTCGCCGATTGCCCGCCCGCACGCGACCGCCTTCTACTTGCGCTACCGTCTAAACGGACGACGCATCTGCCTACCGGCAGGGAGCGACGTGCTCGAAGCCGACAACAAGCGCAAGGTGCTTGAAGCACGCGTGGCGACCGGCAGCCCGATTCCCGCGACGGCAGAGGCGGCCGCAACCACAGTGGCGGCGGTCAATGGCCGCAAGGTCATCACAACTGAAGCGGCGGAGTATGTCGAGCGCACGCGTAAGAGCAAGAAGTACAAGACGTACAAGGGTTACAAAGACGCCGTCGAACTCTTCCTGACGACGTGCAAAAAAACCTATCTCGACGAACTCACCCGCGACGATATGATTGCTCTCAAGGAAGTGCTCAAGTCGAAGTACGCCTTACAGACTGTGTTCTCAACGTTTATGAAGGTGCTCACGTTCCTTAACGCCTCTGTATCTCGCTCTTAGGGAGTCGTTTTGATGTAGGTAGTCGTCGTGACCTGGCCGGTGTTGCGGTCCACTTCCGTGTACGTCTCCATGGGACCACAGCGGTTTACCGTCACAACCTTGTCCTTGCTGATGAACGTCTGCGGCATTGGGGCATATTCATTTCTCTTCTCGCTCACGGGCATTCCTCCCTGGCGAACTTGACGAACGCTGCATAGGCGATGACTTCTTCCGGGGTGTCTTTCGCTTTCAACCACGCTTCGTACAACGCACGGAGTCTCTGGTCTCGGGCAATCGAAATGGGGGATAACATGTCGTAACCCGTGTCCTCAAAAATACGTTGGCGAACGGTTTTACTCATCGAGGGACTCCAAAATTTCCTCAAAGCCGGTCCACGCTCTTTCCATGGCTTGAGCCAATTCCAAATGCAGGGCGGCTGCCGATTCGTAGTAGGCGTGTCGGCGATATGATTCGGCGGCGTCCAGAAGGTCACGGAGGCGACTTATCGCCGCTTCCATATCGTCACACGCGACCATGGGGTCAAGTTTCGAGATGGTGCCATCCGGGTACTTCAAGGCTTGGACTCAGCCATATCCTTATTCATTGCCCTTTCGAAGCGAAAAAGCGCAATCACCAATTCCATCTCTGATTTCCGAGCCTCACGTCGCAGCTCCCGAAAAGATTCTCTAAATCCCGGGTATGCGAAGGTCTCGGCGTTGGTTATCAGGTCACGAGTCCTCGAGAGCCAGTAGTGCACTTCGTCGAACCGGATGAAGCAGTCCAGCTTGCTCAGTCCTCCGTCCTGTCTCGAAGACGCTCCCACAGTGTGCTCCGTCGAGGGAAGAGGCTATTTCCCCATATGAGGTATACCACCCAGAATCGGAGAAAAACCAAACGGCGGGCATCAAATGGTGAGAAATTCCCAAAATGTAACCAACGTACTAGGAATTTTTTGGAGTTGCTCAGTTCAAGAGAGGAGCGAATCAGCGTTTGGATTGGTTCGGACTTAGCCTTTACGCGCATTGACTTGGCAGAGTGCGCAACCTAATATCTGCGCAAATGGCGGAAGCCCCATCTCTAATCGGCCAAAGCATCTCCCACTACCGAATCATAGAAAAACTCGGTGGCGGTGGCATGGGCGTTGTCTACAAGGCTGAGGACACACGATTACATCGCCCCGTGGCCTTGAAGTTCCTTCCTGAAGATTTAGCTCAAGACCATCAGGCACTCGAACGGTTCCGCCGAGAAGCGGAAGCGGCTTCCGCGCTCAACCACCCGAACATCTGCACGATTCATGACATCGGCGAGGAAAACGGTCAGGCGTATATCGTGATGGAGTTCCTGGACGGTATGACGCTGAAGCATCGCATCGCTGGCCGGCCGATGGAAATAGAGACCGTTCTCGATTTGGCTATCCAGATCGCGGACGGGCTCGATGCCGCTCACGGAGAACGCATTGTCCACCGCGACATCAAACCAGCCAACATCTTCGTAACAAAACGAGGGCACGGGAAAATACTGGATTTCGGTTTGGCCAAGCTGGCGCCGAAGCGGGAAGCAGTGGCTTCGGAGGCTACCCTCGCCACGGATGCGATGGCAGAGATGAGCGAAGAGCACCTTACAAGCCCAGGCACCGTTGTGGGGACGGTCGCCTACATGTCACCCGAACAGTTGGGTGCCAAGGACCTGGATGCACGTACAGATTTATTTTCGTTCGGTATCGTCTTGTACGAGATGTCCACAGGGGCATTGCCCTTTCGTGGAGAGACCTCGGCTCTCCTCACGGACGCTATCCTCCATCGCGCTCCCACGCCGCCGATGCGATTGAATCCCGATGTTCCACCCAAACTGGAAGACGTTATCAACAAGGCGCTGGAGAAGGACAAAAAGCTCCGCTACCAATCTGCGGCCGAGATGCGCACAGATTTGCAGCGGCTGAAGCGGGATACCGAATCAGGGTACACAGGCGTGGCAGCGACCGAGGCCGGGACGAAGCCCGCTACTCCTTCAACTGGTCCTCGATGGATGGCGATTGCCGCCGTTCTGGTGGTGGTCGTCGCGCTCGGTGTGGGCGCGTGGCTCTTCTTTGCGCGCCGGGCGCATGCTCTCACCGAAAAAGACACTATCGTGCTCGCTGATTTCGCGAACACGACGGGCGATGAGGTCTTTGACGACACGCTCAAGCAGGCCCTGGCCGTGGACCTGGGTCAGTCGCCCTTCCTGAACATCCTTTCCGAGGACAAGGTTCGCCAGACGCTGCGGCAGATGACACGCTCGTCGAATGAACGATTGACGCAAGACCTGGCGCGGGAAGTGTGCCAGCGTGTGGGGAGCAAAGCCTATCTGGCAGGCTCGATTGCCGCGCTGGGAACGCAATACGTGATCGGCTTGGAGGCCCTGAACTGCGCGAGCGGGGACGTGCTGGCACGCGAGCAGGTAACGGCAGCGGGCAAGGAGCAAGTTCTCCCGGCATTGGGCCAAGCTGCGGCGAAGCTTCGTAACGAGGTGGGGGAATCACTCAGCTCGGTGCAGAAGTTCGATGTTCCGCTGGAGCAGGCCACCACGAATTCGCTGGAAGCCCTCAAGGCCCACGCTCTAGCTGTAAAAACCAGCCACGAAAAGGGAGGCGTCGAAGCCATTCCATTCTTCAAGCGCGCCATCGAACTCGACCCCAACTTTGCGCGGGCGTATGAAGCTCTGGGAATCGCATACTACAATCTGAATCAGCCCAGCCTCGGCGCTGATTACTTGAAGAAAGCCTTCGACCTGCGCGACCGCGTCACCGAACGCGAGAAGTTCCACATCACTTCGTCCTACTACCAACTAGCCACGGGCGAGCTGGAAAAATCGAATCAGGCGTACGAACTGTGGAAGCAAGCTTATCCGCGGGATGACGTGGCTTACGGCAATCTGGGCGCTAACTACATGATGCTGGGGCAATATGAGAAGGGCGCCACAGAAACCCGTGAAGCGCTTCGCCTGGAACCGAACGAGGGCATCGAATATGCGAATCTGGGCCAGATTTATCTGGCCCTGAACCGTTTCGACGAAGCAAGAACCACAACTGAGGAGGCACAGGGGCGCAAGCTGGAGGGCATTTCGCTGCACAAGAACTTGTATGCCCTAGCTTTCTTCCAGGGCAACGCGGCAACCATGAAGCAGCAGGAGGATTGGGCTATAGGAAAACCGGGTGCAGAGGACTTGATGCTTTCGCTTGAATCCGATACCGAAGCCTGGTCTGGGAGACTGGGTAAAGCCCGCGAGCTTTCCCGGCAAGCTGTGGAGACAGCGCGACGCAGCGATGAAAAAGAACCCGCCGCCTTGTGGCAAGCGAACGCGGCGATACGCGAAGCGCTGTTCGGCAACGCGGAGGCGGCCCGCCAGAATGCTGCCGCGGCAGTAGCGCTCGCGCCAGGTAGCCACGATGCGGAGGCGCAGGCGGCGCTGGCTTATGCATTGGCGGGTGATGCTGTGCACGCCCAGTCACTTGCGGATGACCTCGCCAAGCGATTTCCGCAGGATACGGTCATGCAGTCAGTTTGGCTTCCTACCATCCGCGCACAGCTAGAAACGGGCCGCAAGAATCCTGCCCGGAGCATCGAGCTTCTTCAGGTCGCAGCACCGTATGAGCTGGGCATGCTAAGTGGGAGCGCTCCCAACTCTTGCTTGTATCCCGTGTACATCCGCGCCGAGGCGTACTTGAGCGCGCATCAAGGCGCGGCGGCAGCCGCCGAATTCCGGAAAATCCTCGACCATCGCGGGCTGTTGTGGAATTGTGGGACAGGGGCGCTCGCCCATCTTGGACTTGGACGGGCCTATGTGTTGCAGGGCGACAGAGTCAAAGCCAAGTCGGCCTATCAGGATTTCTTCTCCCTCTGGAAAGACGCCGACCCCGATGTTCCCATCCTCATCGCCGCAAAAGCCGAGTACGCGAAGTTGAAGTAACCACGGTTCTCACGTGGTCAAGGTATGAAGTCATTCCCCTCACCGATTTGTCCCGCATTCTTTGCCATACAAAGTCACCTTCCCGTCAACCACGTTCGCCACGTAGCGACCCTCGCTTAGGAACTGCATCACCTTCAATTGGCGATAGTGTGTGACCGATTCGCAATCGGTAACTGTAGCGAATGCAATAAAAGCCCCGATTTTATTGAGGTTCTTCGAGGTAGGTAGTCAATCCCGTTAGCGCTACCAACTGCTTTCCGCAAACTCGCCTGGTGTCAGTCGAAGAAAGCTTGTTCAGGGCCGTGGAGGATGCTTAATAGACGCACGGTATGCCCACTGACAATAGCCGTACGAAAAATTATTTCCAAGCCTTGCGTTCTCGCAGGGCGGTGATGTGCGCAACGTGATGTTTTCCGTGCCAGGCGTAGAGGGCTAGAGTGTCGTCAAGCGACATGGGCTTAGCCCAATCGGGGTGGCTGTACTTTCGGGAGAACTCGGCGGGAGCCAGCGACTTCAGGAGAAGAACCCAGCGCTTGTGCAAATTTTCTAGAATCGCGAGCGAAGGCTCAATGGGGGTCTTGCTGTCAGGCAGCTCAGCCCAGCGGGCTTCGTCGTAGGGCTTGATGGTTGGCAGGTCTTCGGTTAGCGCGAGTTTCATGCGCACGTAGGCGTTCATGTGGCTGTCGGGGACGTGATGCACGAGCTGGCGCACGGTCCATCCGCCTGGACGATACGGCGTATCGAGCTGCTCGGGCTTGAGATTTCTTACTGCGGCGGCCAAGCGCTCGGGGGCTAATTCGATGTCATGGATAGTTTCACGACGCTGGTCGTCGGTCAACGCTGCTTCGGGACGACGAAATTTCCCGATGGGGTAACGTAGGTCAGACTCCATTTCAGCTCCCTCCTAGATTGCGGTCAGGATTCTCGTCAGGTTTTTCCCCTTCATTGGGATATCGGATGACGCTGGAGAAAACTAGATTCGAGAAAATGGAAAAGCGGAAGACTGGACTGACGATCAAACATGAGCCGCCTCGGTCGAAACTATCCCTGGCTGTCCTGAAACTCCTCGTGCCAGGCCATTTGTATGGCTTCGAGTTTACCTTCGTTGGATAGTTTGGGGTCCCCGGTGAAACCCGGGAGCTCGGTGACCCACTTATGCAGGTCGGTGAAGCGGACGGTGAGAGGATCAACGTCTGGATGTTTTTCGGCAAGCTGGATGCCGATTTCTTCCGGGTCGTCCCAATCGAATGTTTGCGGCACGGTTTCTCCTGAAAAATGCCGATTTTGTGCTAGCGCTGCAAAAGCATTTCGCCGACCTGGCCCTGCGCTAAGGCACGCAGGGAAAGAGGTGGCCGCTACAAGAGCTAAAGCTCTAATGCTCGGCTTCCTTGGCGTAATTCTTGTTCCACTCGGGAATTTCTACGACGATATCTTTTGTGCCGTCTGGAACGCACTGGCAGCCTAAGCGCGACTTCGGCGTTACGCCAGGGGCTTCGTCGAGCTGATCAAGTTCGGCGTCGGTGGCTTCGTTGCACGTTTCCAGGCCTTGGTGAACGATCACGTGGCAAGTGGAGCAGGCGCAGACGCCGCCGCAGGCGTGATCGAGTCCTTTATGATAGCCCTGCGAAATATCGAGGATGCTGCCGGGCAGGCCGTCGTGGCCGTAGGGAATTTTCTCCGGATCGACTTCAACCGGCTGGCCATCTTTGACAAAAGTAATTTTATATTTCTTGGTCGCCGGCGTGAATTTAGTTTCTTCGATGTAAGGATTCTTGCCGCCCATTCTTAAACGCTCCTTGCGCTATGGCTAAACATCTTCGAGGCGCTTGCCTTCCAGCGCGGTTTGCAGCGCGCCATTCATCAGGATTTCTGCCAGGTGCATGGTGGCTTGATTTAAGGCGTCGATGCGTTCGCGCATCAATTTGTAATCGGAGCCGGACATGGCTGCGCGCAATTTTGCTGCGGAATCATCGATCGCGCGGCGTTCATCAGGCGTTAGCTCGCCGGAGCGCGGATTGGCCAGGGTCTTTTCCGTGGCAGCGAGAATCGTTTCGGCTTCGGTGCGCGCTTCGATGGCCTGACGCTCGGTGAAATCCTGCTCGGCGAACTCGATGGATTCCTCAAGCATGCGCTCGACTTCCTCGTCGGAAAGGCCATAACTTGGCTGGACTTCGATGGTGTGCTCGGCGTTCGTTCGCAAATCGCGTGCAGATACCTGGAGAATTCCGTTGGCGTCAATCAGGAATTTCAATTCGATGCGCGCGAGACCAGCGGGACCCGGCGGGACTTTCAACTGAAATTTTGCGAGCGAGCGACAATCTTTGGCGAGTTCGCGTTCGCCTTGTAGAACGTGCACGTCGATGCCGGTCTGATTTTCGACTCCCGTGGTGAAAAGTTCCTGAGCGCTCGCCGGAATCGTCGAATTGCGGGGAATAATTTTTGCGACTACGCCGCCCATGGTTTCTATGCCGAGCGAGAGCGGCGTAACGTCGAGAAGCAACATCGTTTTTACGCCGGACTCAAGGATGTCTGCCTGAACGGCGGCGCCCAGCGCGACAACTTCATCGGGATTAAGCTCGCAATGCGGAGCACGTCCGAAATAATCGCCGACGGTTTTGCGCACGAGCGGAACGCGCGTGGACCCGCCTACCAAAACAACTTCTTCAATCTGGCTGGGCGTGAGGGTTGCGTCAGCCAGAGCCATTTGGACCGGCGCCATGGTGCGCGCGACGATGGGCTCTATCCATTTCTCGAATTCGGTGCGCGTGAGGAGCTCTTCGAAGACTTTGCCGCCGGAAACATTGAAACGGAGCATCACACGGTCCTGCGCTGAGAGAGCATGTTTCGCGGCAATTAGAATTTGGCGGAGTTCCTGGATGTCTTCCTGGCGATTCGCAAGATCAACTCCGAATGACTGAAGAATTCTTTCTCGTACCCTGCGCTGCATCTCGTTGTCGATATCGTCCCCACCCAGGTGCGTGTCACCGTTGGTGGAAAGGACTTGGTAGATGTCGCCCTCGGTGGTGGAGACGAGCTTCAGAATCGAAATGTCGAACGTGCCCCCGCCAAAATCGTACACGGCAACGTAGCCGCGTTTCTGCTTGTGCAAACCGTAGGCCAGCGCGGCTGCGGTGGGCTCGTTCACCAGACGCAAGACTTCCAGGCCCGCGATGCGGCCGGCGTCCTTAGTGGCCTGGCGTTGCGCGTCGTTGAAATACGCAGGGACGGTGATGACCGCGCGGTCAACCGGCTCCTTGAAATAATTCTCGGCCCAGGATTTCAGTTCTCGCAGGATGAATGCGGAAATTTCCGGGGGTGTGAACCATTTGTCGCCGAGGCTGACGCGGATTACGCTGCGGCCCGCGGGATCGATGCGGAAAGGAAAAATTTTCAGTTCTTCTTGTACATCGGCGACACCGCGCCCCATCAGGCGTTTCACGGAATAAATTGTGCGTTCGGGCTTGGTGAGCAAAAGCGCGCGAGCCGGCTCGCCGACGATGATCTTGCCCTCTTCGTCAACGCTTACTACAGATGGGCAGAGCGTGGAGCCGTACGGGCCGGGGATACACTTCGGCGCGCCCGTTTGCGGGTCCAGGTATGCAATGAGGCTGAAAGTTGTGCCAAGATCAATGCCTACTACGCGTCCCATTTTCCCTCTAAGTAACAATTCGTTGATGTCTGTCGCTGCAAAGAAGAGATCCTTCGCTGCGCTCGGGATGCCAGGTTAAAAAAAATCTAAGCGTCGGCCAGTTCTTTTTGCACGCTGGCTACCAGGTTGCGAATGTAGCTTCGGCGGTTTAGCGCCACATTCATTCGAGCCAGCAAAGCTTGTTGCTTCCCTTGATCCGCCCCTGCGTCGAGAGCGGCGTCCCATTCCTGGCCGATTTGCGCGAGTTCCGAGTCCACTTCTTCCAGCTTTTCCTGAAAATTCTTCTGCGCGGCGACGAGCGGCTCGCGTAATGCGGCTAGATCGCCGCCTTCGGCGCGCGCTTCCCGTAGCTCGTCGAGGGATTCGTTCAACTCAAAGACTTCTTCGAGCAGTTCGGGCGGAGCCTGTTGTTTGGTGGTGCCTTCTTTTCTAAGCCCGCGGCGCAACAGCAGGTATTCGATGCGCGAAATCGGCTCTCGCAATGTGCGATAGGCGTCGTTCAATTCCGACGAGCGATTGAGCGAAAGATCGCGCTCGAACTCGCTGGCGCGGACGAAATTATCGGGATGGAGCTTCCAGCTCAACTTGTGAAATTCGGATTCGAGTTGTGCGGCATCGAGCGACAATTTTTCAGGCAAGCCGAAGAAGGCAA
>Ga0209420_1000011_pt1 | contig 117862 bp, 111 predicted proteins | sample BlaSpr_A8_OM1_O1_FD_187972 | JGI IMG/M metagenome (GOLD analysis project Ga0209420, IMG submission 187972) | Forest soil microbial communities from Thunder Bay, Ontario, Canada - Black Spruce, Ontario site 2_A8_OM1_O1 (SPAdes) (version 2) | ecosystem: Environmental > Terrestrial > Soil >... | reverse complement strand
CGAAATCTTATAAGTTTTGGAAAAATCGCGCTCGTTGAGTGCGAAGCCCACGCGGCCGCGCGAATCGATGTAAAGCAGGGCCTGCCCAATTGGCACATCCATGAAAGTTTTCACGTAGGGAAGTTTGTACGGCTTATTGGCGATCTGGACGGTTACATTTTCGCCTATGGCATAGCCGAGCTGTTTGAAATCGTCTCCCTGAACATTTGTAATCAGGCTGCCGTAGGGATCGTCGAGGCCGATAACCTCTCCGGTGATTCCCTTCGCGTCCACAGTGGCGACGATGGGCTTCAGCCGCACCAAATCTTTTACTTCGGGCCCGGCTTGGGTCCAGTCTTCTCCCGCGGCCAAATGGGCTGCGGAGGGCGAAAAAATATCGCGGCCATGAAATGTGGACGAAACCTTGTCGCCAATCATCCAGGCTGTGTTGGCAATCTCGCGCACACCTTCCACGCCGTCGCGATCCGCGACCGGAGTGATGATTCCGTTATCGGGTAGGTCGAAATATTGGCCTTTTTTGGTTTTCACGATGATCGCTTTGCGAGAGGTGCCTACTCCGGGATCGACGACGACCAGGAACACAGTGCCGGAAGGATAATAAGGCGATACGCCGGCGAGAAAGCGCGAAGCTTCTTCGATGGAAAACGGAGTGACTTGGTGCGTGATGTCCATGATGCGAACATCCGGAACGATGCCGAGAATTACGGCTTTACATATGGCGACGGCATCGTTGGCGGTGCCGAAATCGGTCATGAAAACTATCGTAGGGCGTGGGTTCGGGTTTTTTGAAGGATCTTGTTCTTGATGAGCGCCGCGGGCGTAGCCGGCAAAAGCCACGGCAATGAGTAGCACAAAGGCGACCAAGTATTGTTTACGAGTAGAACGCATCCGCGCCCTCCGAGCGAGCAGAGTTAAATTATTTCGACAGAGATTTCAGATTTGACCCCGAGTGCGCGACATTCTACCACTAGAGCGCCGCACCTCAAGCTTCCAGACCGCGCGGCAGCAGGTCTCACCCCACTGCGGGAATTCGATGCCGAGAGCAGCGCGTTGATTCAAAGAGTTTTTACAATTTTATTTAGTGCGGGCCGTGGAGGAGCCAAGCAAAGCGAGGATTTCTTCTTCCGTGAGGATGCGTTCGGACTGTTTGGCTACGTTGAAAATGCGATCTACAAGATCGTCGGTGGCGCGAACGCCTCGTTTTTCGAGCCAGAAGATTACGTTAGAGCGGCCGCTGAGCGGACCTACTTCGATTACCTGTTCCAGTCCGAAGAGATGGGAAGGCACACCGCTGTAAATTGAGTTGGCTAGCTCGTGATCGTTTTTCTTGTAGGCTTTTACGATTGCGGCGGCGTGGACGCCAGTGGCGGTGCGGAAGGCGTCGCGTCCCACGACCGGATAATTCGGCGGAATTTCCGTGTGTGTGGCTTTGGCTACCGCGCGGGAATATTTTTTTAGGGTGGAAAGGTCGCGATCGATCAGGCCTAGCAGGCGCAGATTCACGAGCATCAATTCCATCGGGGTGTTCCCCACTCGCTCGCCCAGCGCCAGGGCTGCGGCGTGGACTTGGTCCGCTCCGGCGGCGATGGCTGCGAGAGAGTTGGCGATGGCTAGGCCGCGGTCGTTGTGGCCGTGCCAGTCCACGCGAATTTTTTCTCCCGAAGGCTTCACCACTTCTTGGATTGCAAAAGTTACGAGGTTGAATGCGCCGCGTGGCGTGGCGTGGCCGACCGTGTCGCACAAAACGATGGCGCGCGCGCCAGAACGTATGGCGGTCGAATACAGCGTGATCACAGTCGACGGGTCGGTGCGAATCGTATCCTCGGTGACATACATGACCGGTAGTCCAGCGGAGGCGGCGAATTTTACGGCGTCCTCGGTAGTGCGCTGCAGATGATCGACCGTCCAGTCTTCAACCAGGCGGCGAATGGGGCTGGAGCCGATGAAGGTGGCAGCTTCGACGGGCATACCGACGCGTTCGGAAATTTCGATGATGGGCTTGATGTCGTTTTTGTGGGTGCGCGCGGCGCAATTGGGACGGATTTTCATTTTTGCGTTGACGATTTCGCGGGCGAGAGCTTCGGTGTCGGCATAAGCGCGCGGGCCGGCGCCGGGGAGGCCAATGTTCACTGTCTCGATGCCAAGCGATTCCATCAAGTGCAGGATTTCGATTTTTTCCGCGATGCTGGGATCGTGGACAGAGGGGTTTTGCAATCCGTCGCGGAGAGTTTCGTCGTTGAGCGTGACGTGACGTTCCGTGGGAATCTCAGCGCCGGTGTAGGTGTTCCAGTCGTGTATGAGTTCGTGTTTCATTTGTGACCGCAGTAACAATAAGAAGCAGGTTCCTCGCTTTGCTCGGGATGACAACTAAAAACAAAGACCCAAACAAACAGAAAGCACAAAAGCTAAAGACAGAAGCAAACCGCAAACCAAACGAATCCGAAGTGACGACTTCTAGTAGCGCAGGGTGTAGCTGTGTGGCGGCTGCGAACGATCTGGCGTGTAGAGAGTTTTGCAGAATTCGCAGCGGTACACCTCCGTTTTTGCGCCGACTAGCGCTTCGATTTCCTTTGGATAATCGTACCAGCGCTTCAAATGGCCGCAGCAGAGTTTGCCCTTGGCATCTTTTTCGTCGCAAGCTCGTTGGGTGGCTTTCTTCGGCTTAACTTTCGGAACTTCCGGAGCTGCTGGTTCGGCTACGGCCGTGGCTGCGCCGGCTGAAGCGGGACCCGCCGTTGCGGCCGCGGGAGCAACAGGCGCGGCGGGCGTGCTGGGTGCAGCTGTCGTCGGAGATGCCGGGGCGCTCGGAGTGGTTGCTGCCGGTGACGCTGGGGCCGCAGCGGTCGGCGGCTTTGCAGGAGTCTCGGGGGCGGCTTCGTCTGGCATTCTATGGCTCCTTGGTCCGGAGGCTGATGAAAAAGCAAGATGCCGGGCTAAAGACCCCGGCTCTACATTTACACCTTAAACCCTTGCCTAAATTCGGTGGCCACGGAAGATCAGGCCTCGGGCGCCATGGTTCTTTGCCAGCGCGGCGAATCGCTTCTTCCAGCTTGGCGCGAAAAGTGTTTCCACAAGACTGGTTGCCGCAGCGGCAAGCTCCGCAGTGTAACCGAACCACCAGGATTTCGCGATGCGCGGCAGACGGTCAACATCGATATATTTTACTTGAACCATTTCGAGCAGTCCAAGGCGAGAGTGCGTTCGTCCCCAGCCACTGGCGCCAGGGCCGCCGTGCGGCGCTTCGCAGATGCCGTAATAGCTGGCGACGTCGTTGACCATCACGGAGCCTGCACGAACGCGCGAGGCTATTTCGGCGCCGCGACGCGAATCGGCAGTCCACACGCTGGCGCTCAGTCCGAAGGGCGAATCGTTCGCCAGAGCAATGCCTTCTTCCGCAGAGGCGAAGGTTTGGATTGCGATGAGCGGACCGAAAGTTTCGTCGCGCATGAGTTGCATGGAGTGGTTCACGCGTGTGACGACAGTGGGTTGAAAGAAATTCGGGCCTAGATCCGCTCGGCGAATTCCGCCGCTAAGGACCTCCGCACCGCGTTCGACGGCGTCACGCAATTGTTCCTCGACCTTCTCGAGCTGACGCAGACGGATCATGGGGCCGATTTCGACATCTGGGTCAGACGGCGGACCCACGCGAAGCTGCCTGGTTTTTTCCAAGCAGAGCTGAATGAATTGTTCGGCGACATCCTGTGCTACATAAATACGTTCGACCGAAAGGCACGCCTGACCGCAATTCGTAAGACCGCCCCAGACGGCGGCGCTGGACGCGGTTATGAGATTAGCGTCGGCGAGAACGATCATCGCGTCTTTACCACCCAATTCGAGCACAGATGGAATCAGTTTTCGTCCGCAAGATTCGGCGATGCGACGACCCGTGGCTACGCTGCCAGTAAAAAATACTTTGTCGGGGCTAGCGTCGATGATAGCTGCGCCGAGATCGCCCGCGCCTTGCAAAACTTGCACCAAGCCAGGAGGAAACTTCGCTTGTTCGATCAATTCTCCGATCAGCGCGCCGGTTCCTGGAGTCAACTCGGAAGGCTTCAGCAAAACAGCGTTGCCCGCGACGAGCGCCGGAACAATTTGCGCAATAGCAATTGCGAACGGATAGTTCCAGGGCGAAATTATCGCGACGACTCCCTGCGGATGAAATTCCGTCCAGCCGGATTTTGCTCGCATGGCGAGACCATGATGGGGAACGCGCTCGGGTCGAAGCCAAGCGGGCGCCTGACGCGCCAGGAAGTCTGTGGTGTCGAGCGCGAGAAGAACTTCAGCAAGGATGGCTTCGACGCGGGGCTTTCCCGTTTCCCGCGTGATGACACTTGCGATGTCGTCGCGGCGAGAATAAATCGCGTCCCGGAGGCGGAGCAACGCCGCGCAGCGATGAGCTAACGACCGCGCGGACCATTCTTTTTGGGCTCCACGCGCGCGTTCCAAAACGGCCGGGAGATTGTCCGGACTGCTGGCTGGGTAACGCGCAATTACTTCGTTGGTAGATGGATCGATCGAATCGACAAAAGTTCCCCCGCAGGCGACAGGAATCGGCAGCGGCTGTGGAGTTACGGCCATCTTTTCGCGATTGTACCTGATTTGGCTGTCGCTATGACGCCAATCCCGGGCGCAGAAAATCTCACCTAGGTTTGTAAAGAACGGCGACGCGCAGCGGACGACGCTAGAGAATCCGTGGGATCGGGATAATCGAGCGCCACAAGATAGAGGCCTTCGGGTGGCACGGTGGGGCCTGAGCGTGAACGGTCGCACAATTCGAAAATTTGCGGAATGTCTTCCGGCACGAGACGGCCTCGGCCCACTTCCAGCAGCGTGCCAACAATTTTTCGCACCATGTAGCGCAGGAACGAGCGGCCGTGAACGAGGTAATGAATTTCGTCCGCTTCCGGCGGGTGAACGATTTCCGAAGAATAAATTAGACGCAGCATGTCGCGCTCGCCGTCCAGGTCGTCGGAGCCTGAGGATGCGGCAAACGTGGTGAAATCGTGTTCGCCTTCGAAAAGGCGCGCGGCGGCGGACATGGCCGATTCATCGAGCGGCCCCGGGTAATGGTAAGCGCGGCCAAAATCGAAGGGTGGAAGAACGCGGCCACGATAGATTCGATAGCGGTACGTTTTTCCCTGCGCCAGCCAGCGTGCGTGAAAATCGTGTCCCACTTCTTCGCACTCGACGATGCGGATCGCGGGAGGGAGCAGAGCGTTCAGTGCGCGTTGAAATTCGGCGGCTGGCAGATTGGAAGCGGTCTTGAAGTGAGCGACCTGTCCGAGCGCGTGGACGCCAGCGTCGGTGCGGCTGGCCCCGTGGACAACGATGTTCTCTTCGGTGATTTTGCGCGCCGCGTCATTAAGGGTGCCCTGGATCGTCGACAGGGCGGGCTGAAACTGCCAGCCGTGGAAGGCCGTGCCCTCGTAAGCGATCGTGAGCTTGATGTTACGCATGCCTAGGAAGATTATCGCATGCGAAAGCGACCCGGCGTAACTTCAGCAGAACGGGCGGGATGTCCTGACGACGCAGCGACGTTACAAGAGCTTTGCTTCTCGAACCTTTTGCTACGATCGGGCGCGCAGGTAGCGCGAGCCGGGACGTGTGGGCAATCCGCCGGCGCGGCAGAGCGGGCAGTCGTCGGGTTCGAAGCTGGGGACTTCCATTTCCAGAAGCGCCCGCGAGGGGACGTTCAGTTCAAGACGGCCGCCGCTGCGGTCAATCAAAGCGCCGGCGGCAACCACCAGGCCGCCTTCTTCTTCGACTACGCCGATGGCTTCGCGGGTAGAGCCGCCGGTGGTCCATACATCTTCGATCACCAGGACACGTTCGCCGGGTTTGATCTCGAAGCCACGGCGCAAAGCCATTTGTCCGGAGCGGTCGCGTTCGACAAAGAGCGAGCGAACGCCGAGAGCGCGCGCCACTTCATAACCGGCAAGGATTCCCCCGAGCGCGGGAGAAACGATACAGGCTACGGAAAGGTCCCTGAAAAGATCGGCGAGAGCACGACCGAGCTGTTCGGCGTGTTCGGGATGTTCTAAGACGAGCGCGCACTGGATGTAAGTGCCACTGTGGCGTCCGCTGGAAAGTTCGAAATGGCCGGTACGGACGGCGCCTACTTGTTCGAGGAGCTTTAAGATTTCTTCGCGCTTCATGGCGTTAGCGGGAACGTCACGCGACTGCGGGCGTGCCCGGCAATCGCGCCTAGCCTAAAGGCGTAGACGAAAAGTGTCAATGTAAACGTGGGGCCGTAAACGGTTCCCCATCGATGCGCGGCCTATTAAGTGGTTTTCTGCTATCCAACTTCACCTGACTCGCCCAAGTGGCGGTTCACGATACCTGAACGTACGGTATGATTTTGGAGTGAAGAGTTTGGCTAGAATGCGAACCGCTACAGTTTTCTTACTGTGTGTAGCCTTAGCAGGCGGTATTGGTTGGGGCGACATGTTCAGCCCTAAACGCGCGATCGCGGGTGATTATTTCCTGATGGAAGGCGAAACGCCCGATAGCTTGTACCTCTTTGTTCGTGGGAAGGCGGGGAGTGTCACTGGCGAGCTTTGTCGAATCGGCTGGAACCGTCAATATATTATCTATACGGACGAGAATCAGTCGATCAAGTGGAATGTCACAGCGGTGGAGGGACACGAGCAATTCAAAATTAACGATATTGAAAGAGCACATGATTCTAGGTTCCGTGAAATTGCTATAAGTTCACCATCGGAAGCCTGGGAAAAGGCAAAGAACAAACATTCAAACTGAACAATTCTGCCGCTCTGACGCAAGAGCCTGCTTTAGACAAGCCTTAACTCTACGTTGATGCCCTCGAAACCGGTGCGATATCTTGTGCGATAAATTGACACTGGGGCGGGGGTCGGATATTCTCGGAGATTCGAAATAAACTGCTAAGGAGTAACGAATGGCTCAGGGTGGGGCGGTAAAGCATAAGAAGAAGACGAAGTCGGTATTGAAGAATATTCGGCAGGCCGAGCATCGGCAGGCCATCAATCGCATGAATCGCACGCGAGTGCGGACCGCTATCCGGCGGATGCGCGCAGCGTTGACGTCCGGCGACGTGGCTGGCGCGGAGAAGTTGGCTTCAGCGACTTTTTCGGAAGTGGATAAAGCGATTCGCAAGAGGACCCTGACGGAGAATACCGCGAACCGGTACAAGTCGCGTTTGACGCTGGCATTGAACGCGTTGAAGAACAAGAAGAAGGCTTAAGCCGAGAAACATTGCTTGGCAGACGTTGGGCGCTCCGAGGTTTTGGGGCGCCTTTTTTTTGCCTGTGTGCGGGGCGTTAAAGAAAGAAAACAGCAGATCCCTCGAACTGCGTCCCGCGCCCCTGAAATCCAGGGGGAAAGCAAAAGCGCGGAACTCCGCTGGGATGGCAGGTTTGCGGTGTTTGCATTGAACCTTGAAAACTGATCGATCGTTTCGATCGAGTCGCGCCAAAGGAACGCTACTTCGCTCCGTTCCTTCGAAACTAGCGGTGCGGGATGAGAGCTGGTTGCCTTTTGCGCGAACTTCGAGGATCCGGCCGTATCGGCAGCGACAAAAAAGGGCACAACCTTTGCGGGTTGCGCCCTTGTTACAGGAGAGACAAATTTTTGAAACTTACTCCGGAATGGGTGCTGTCTCCGGCATTTGCAATTTGGCTTTGGCGAGCGCGCGGACGATGTTTACTTCGACCGCTTGCTCAGAGGTGTTGCGCACGGTGGCAAGTTCGCTGATCAGAAGATACTTGGCGCGTTCGAGCATCTTCTTTTCACGGAACGAAAGCGGCTTGGTGCGGCTGAGGGCGACGAGGCCTTTCAAAACGGCCGCCACTTCCATCAGCGAACCAGTGCGCATGCGATCCGAATTTTCCTTGAAGCGATGCTTCCAGTCATGATGCGAAGCCGAGCGGCCCTTTTCGAGGAATCCAAGGACAGCGGCTGCTTGTGTGTTACGGATGATCGGGCGCAATCCAACGCAATCGACGTTAGACTGCGGAACCATTACTTTCAAACCGCTCGAAGCGATTTTCAGCATGTAATATCGCTCCGATCTTCCATTTAAGTAACCGTAACTGATCTGTTCGATAATCCCTACACCATGGTTCGGATACACAACTTTTTCACCAAGCTTGAATTCCATAGGTGGACAGCCCCCCCGAAGGGCATGTTGAAATCTTAGGCAGAAGCGGTCACGGCGTCAAGCGAATCTAGCAATATCGCAAAGGATAAACAGGCCGGAAAAGGCTTAATTTTCACGGGTTTGGCCCCCCAATTGCCCTATAATGGTGCTGTGCTGATTCTGGCTTTAGACACCTCCTCAAACACCGGTAGTTTGGCCGTTCTTCGCGATGAAAAACTCATCGGTTTAGTCTCCACTTTGGGCGAAGAAACCTACTCTTCGCGGATGTTTCGCCACCTGGAATTCCTGTTGCAAGACCTTTCGTTGAAGCTCGAGCAATTCGATTTGTTCGCGGTTAGCGCGGGGCCTGGATCGTTTACCGGCCTGCGCGTCGGGCTTGTGGCAGCAAAAGGATGGGCTGAGGTGTACAACAAGCCGGTGGTGGGCGTGAGTGTGCTGGAAGCCATCGCCGCACAGTCTAATTCAGCTGCCGCAGTCTTGGTACCGGCGTTTGATGCGCGCCGGGGAGAAGTTTATTTCGGCGTGTATCGTCGCGGGAAACATTTATTAGCGAGGGAAGGCGAGGAGTGCGTTCTGCGTCCCGAGGATTTTTTCCGGACAATTGCCGAGCGGCCGGGCAGTTCGGAATTTGCGATTATTTCGCCGACGCCTGAGGTGTTCGCTGCCGAGCTGTCTCGAATTGAGCAGGAACATTTGCCCGTCCCACACGTTGAACGCGTTTCGAGTGTGCTCGCGCCGCTGATCGGGCAGCTTGGATATCAACGGGCGCAGCATGGTCAAGTTTCCGATGCGCTGACGCTCGATGCGAATTACGTTCGGCGCACAGACGCAGAAGTGTACGCGAAAAGGCCGTAAACATTTTGCGCAGCCGCCCAATTGAAGACCTCGATGTTAAGCGAATTCTGGCGATTCAGGCGGCTTGTCCGGAAATCGCGCAATGGACGACCTGGGACTACAACCGAGTCGCACGCGGGGAGATGGCCGGTTGGGTGGTTGAGGAAGAAGGTAGTGTTGCCGGATTTATCGTTGCCAGAAAAATCGCGGATGAGATCGAGATCCTGAATTTCGCGGTTTCAGCAGAACTGCGTGCGCGTGGTATCGGCGCCATGCTGCTGCAAGAAGCTCTTGGGTGGGCCAAAACTTTCGAGGCCAGGCACGCGATACTAGAAGTTCGCGCTTCGAACGCAGCGGCGCTCCGTTTTTACGAACACCACAATTTCCAGACGGTGGGCCGACGCTCGCGTTATTACAATTCTCCCATCGAAGACGCGCTGTTACTGAGCGCCAAACTTCGATAAGCACCGGGTTTGCAATATGCGGTGTGGCGAGGATATCCACAGTGCCGCGGGTACCCCCACTTTTATCCTATTGGTTTACAGCCGGAATTATGTTAATTGTTACGGATATGTGAATGCTCTTTCCAACCTGGAGGGAAAGGATGCCGATTACGACGCACGATATCCGGCAAGCGCTGTTAGAAACTGACCAGGAATTCAGAAGACTCGCCGAAGAACACTCCCGCTGTGAATGCCAACTCGAACAACTCGTAAAACAAAGTTACTGGAACTCAGAAGACCTTGCACTGGAAGTTTCCCTTAAAAAAATGAAACTCTATTTGAAAGATCAAATGGAGATGATCGTGGCGCGGTACCGTCACAATCAGAGTTCGATGCGGCAGCAAATGCATCAGAACCAGGCGCACTACTGAGTTTAGCGCGCGGCGTTCGTTCTACCCCGGGGTCCAGCAGTACTTTCACTTCTGTCGTACAATATTCGTGCATTTAAAACTGGTTGGACCATTTCTCGTTCATAGGCAAGGGTTTCCCTCTCGCTGATGGTAAAAGACGCGTATAAATTTGCGCTGCCTCCGCTGATTGTGGGGGGGTTGTGCCTGATTCCGGGATGGAAGGCCGTCGCGGCGATATTGATTTTTCTCGGACTTTTTGTCTTTTATTTTTTCCGCGATCCGGAGCGCAAGATTCCGTCCGATCCGGCAGCGGTGGTTTCTCCTGCAGATGGGCACGTGGTGCAAATCGTAGATGAATTGCTCGGCGGCGTGATGGGGCATCGCATCAGTATTTTTCTGGCGATATGGGACGTTCACGTACAACGCTCGCCGGTGGCCGGGCGAATTACCAGTGTGTTGTATCAGCCAGGCAAGTTTTATGCGGCCATGCGTTCGGCGGCTTCGGTGGAAAATGAACAGAATATTATTACAGTGGAGACGCCCAGGGGCCGTTTAGTGTTCAAACAAATCGCCGGAGCGATTGCGCGTCGCGTGATATGCTGGAAGCACGAAGGCGAAAGTGTTGCGCGCGGCGATCGCATTGGGCTAATACGATTCGGATCGCGGGTGGATGTTTGGCTGCCGATGGAAAGTGAAGTAATGGTGCAGCGCGGTCAAAAAGTAAAAGGCGGCGAGAGCCTGCTGGCGAAATGGAATTCAACGACATAGATCCTATCGGTCCCGACGAGGAACGGCGGCGACCGCTCCGTAATCACCGCCTGCGGCGCGGCATATACATTCTTCCCAGCGCACTTACAGTCGCAAATCTTCTGTGTGGTTACTACGCCGTGTTGGCCACCTTGGACGGCCGCTTTGCGGATTTCGACAACGCAGCTATCGCGATTGGAATCGCTTACGCATTCGACGCAATGGATGGACGCATCGCGCGCTCAATGGGAACGGAAAGCGCATTTGGACGCGAATTCGATTCTCTCGCCGATGTGGTGAGTTTTGGTATCGCCCCGGCGGTGCTGGCCTATGCCTGGGGCGTACGCGCTCTCGCCGCCGCGACTGCTTCCGATTCCCTGCACCTTACTCAACTTGGCTGGTTGATGGGATTTTTCTTCGTGGCGTGCTGCGCATGGAGACTTGCGCGGTTCAACATTCAGGGAATGGCGCCGGGCGGGAATCGATATTTCGTGGGCATGCCGACTCCTGCGGCGGCGGGAATGATTGCATCAACCGTCCATTTGCGTGAGGGGCTGCCGATTTCGGATGTTCGCTGGTCGATTTTGTGGCTGGCATTGCTGCTCGGGCTCGGCATTTTAATGTCGAGTTCGATGCGGTTTTACAGTTTTAAGGATATTCAATGGACGCGGCGGCGGCCTTCGCTCGCGGTGATTCTGCTGGCGCTTGTAGTTGGTGCAGCTGTGAAATTCTCCGGACCCACCCTATTCGCGCTCATGGTTGCTTACACCGCGCATGGGCCGATCATGCAGCTTATACGCTTCGTCCGACACCGCACCGCCTCGCGGACCGCTTAAAGCATGGCCAGCGGCGCTGCAAAATCGAGTCGTGTTGCGATTGTGGGCGCTTCGTCTCTGCGCGGGAAAGAACTGAAACTTGTTCTGGAAGATCGCCACTTCCCAGCCGGTGAAATCGTCCTGCTCGATGAACCCGTCCTCGCTGGAACTTTGACCGAAGCCGGCGGGGAGCCCACAGTCATACGAGCGCTGGAGGAAGACAGTTTCGAGCGCGCCGGATTCGCTTTCTTCGCCGGGAGCGCGCAAGACGCGGAACGCAATTGGCGGGCAGCACAGCGTTCCGGGGCCCAAGTAATCGACATGACCGGAGCAATCGCCGCTTCCCAGAACGCGATCACTTGGATTCCAGCGCTGGAGTCTGTTCTTCCGCGACGCGCTGCGACTGGAATCGAGCCGGGAAGGCCGGCGCCGTATTCTTCGCCAGCTCCCGGCACGATTATCACGTGTGCGCTGGCGGCTGGCCTGCAACATTTTTCGCCTGTGCGAATTGTCGTGATGCTGTTTCCTCCGGTATCGGAACGCGACCAGGCGGGCGTGGATGAGCTTGAAAGTCAGACCACGAATTTGCTTTCTTTCCGCCCTATCGAGCAAAGCGTCTTCGATGCGCAGGTTGCGTTCAATTTGCTGGCAGGCTACGGCGAAGAATGCAAACCAGCGCTGAAAGATTTGCGCGCGGCGATTGCTCGTGATGTGGCTAGCTACCTGGCAGGACGCGCGCCTGTTCCGGCCATCCAACTGATACAGGCTCCCGTATTTTATGGGTACGCATTTGCCGCTTACGCGGAATTTGGTTTGCCGCAGAAAACGGAGCAACTCGAGAGCGCGTTTCGAAATCTAGGGATAAAGGTCGCCGGTCCCAATGACCCTGCGCCCAACAATGTAAGCGTCGCCGGCGAAAGTGAGGTTCAAATCGCGCGTATAGAAGTGGACCCCAGCATTGCGTATGGAGTGTGGATATGGGGCGCGGTGGACAATCTCCGGCTTGCGGCTACCAATGCGGTTCAAATCGCGGAGGAACTGTTTGAAGAACCGGCTGCATACAATTGAAACTTTGCGACGAACGTCCTTTTTGCTGATTTTTGTGGTCGCAGCGGTCTTTGCTTCAGGTTGCGGCTATCACGTCGCAGGGCACGCCGGAAACCTGCCCTCCGATTGGAGGGCGATCGCCATACCTGCATTTAAGAATGACACTACACGTTACCGAATTGAGCAGCGTTTCACCGAGGCGGTCATCCGGCAATTCATTCAACGTACAAAATATAGGATCGTTCAGAATCCGGCAGATGCCGATGCTGTTCTGCACGGCGAAGTAATCTCTATCGAGACCGACCCGATGCTGTTCAACGCGACGACGGGCCAGGTGAGCATGATGCTCGTGCAAGTGCACACCAAAGTGCAATTGGTCGATACTAAGACGGAGAAGGTGATTTACAAGAACGACGACATGGTCTTCCGCGACCAATACCAAATATCCTCAGACGTGCAGAGCTTTTTCGAGGAGCAAAATCCCGCACTGGAACGCATGTCAAGAGATTTCGCAGCGCAACTTGTGTCCAACGTAGTGGAGAATTTCTAATGCCTGATATTTCCACCGAGAAACTGATCGCGCGGCTAAGCACCGGGAAACCCGTGGCGGCAATCGTTCTGCTCGGAACTGATTCGTATCTTCGCGAGATGTGCCGCAACAAAATTATCGAAGCGTGCGTGCCGGAAGCGGCGCGCGAATGGGCGCTGGCCCGTATATCGGTGCCCGGCAGTGGTTGGGACGAAGTGCTCCAGCGCGCGCAAACCATGCCCATGCTCGCGAATCGGCAGGTAATCATCGTGGAAGGCGTGGAGTCCCTCGAAAAACTCGGGGAAAAGACTCGCGAAGAGATTGTGGAGGCGCTTGGAAAGTATTTTGAATCTCCCGCCCCGTTTTCGGTCCTGTTATTCGAAGCTGCTACGATGGATCGGCGGCAGAGATATTCCAAGCTGCTGGCTGAGCATGCGCTTTTCGTCGAGTTGACCATTGGCACCGAATCGGCCGCTTCGCTCGCGACGCAGATGGCGAAAGATTGTGGCGCGGAAATCGAGCGCGACGCCGCAGTTCTGCTCGCGGATATTCTGAACAGCGGGCCCTCGCGTATGCGCATTGAAATCGAAAAACTTGCCACTTACGTCGAGAAGGGCCAACCTATCACGACGAGCCATGTGGAAGAGCTGGTCCTGGCGGCGCGGAAGAACACTGTCTGGCAATTGGCCGATATGTTGGCCACCCGCAGGCGCGATTCAGCGCTGGCGTTCCTGGATAATTTGCTGCGCGAAGGCGAAGAGCCCATCGGACTCGTGGGCGGGATCACCTGGATGTATCGCAAACTGATTGAAGCTCGCGATTTGCCCGCGGGTACGAACGGCTTCCAGGCTGCGCGGACGCTCGGGATGAACCCCGTAGCTGCGGAAACAGCCGTACGGCAGGCGCATCGCATACCGAAAAAAGATCTGCTCGCAGGTCTCGTGGCGCTGGCGGAAGCCGATAGCCAGTTGAAATCCTCTAATCCAAATCCGCGCGCGCTGCTGGAGTTTCTAATCGTGCAGTTGACGTCGCCCCGCGCTGCTACGGCAAGCTCGGCCGCATAGCGAACAGGCTTCGCTCTTCGGATACAGAGACACTTCCTTCTCTTTAAAAGGCTGGCCTAAGGAAACCAATCACTTTTTTGTCGCGAGGATTTGTTCGATCTGTGCGATGTGATTCAAGTCATGCCCGGCGAACATGCGCGCCATGTGCTCGATGGTTTCAACACCCCGTTCGGAGTGCACACCGGAATGTTTCCACTGCTCCGGCGTCAAGGTCTTCAGCATGGCGAGATTGGCTTCACGCAGCACGCGGAATTGCTCTAACGCCTTTCGGGGATCGCGCTGGTCATAGTGAAGTGCGCTAACCCATGCGTCCTGGTCAAACGCGCTTACTGCACAACCCGGAGCGCCTAAAATAAGACGCATTCGCCAGCCTCCAGCAATTTCAGTGTCGGCCAGGTGCGCAACAATTTCAGCGATGGACCATTTGTCCGGCGCCGGCCGCTTTCGCAATTTTGATGGGGTCGCGCGGCTCAACAGGCGCTTAAGTTTCTTAGGCGTGGCGGCTTGGATCTTTAGAGGTTCCTGTCCTTGCGTATGACTCACAATGCGCTGGGTGTATTGCTGCGGCGTTTCTTTCATAGTCTCTCCTACAAGCCGTTTCGCCCCAAAATCATTGTAATCGAGCACCTTAGGTTCACAAGACTTGCCGACGACGGCACGGAGGTTTGCCATCAACCAAATTGGCTGGTTGGCACGGGAGGAAAACAGGCGGTCGCGGGGCCTGGAAATCAATGTGTCAAAAGATATATTTCAGATTATGGAAACCCGCCCTACGGAAGACGGCCACTACCGGGGTTCGAGCATTAGAATTAGGAGAACGCTTGAGCTAGCGAGCACGCTGAGAATCGTTCCGCATGACGCATCGGCAGTTACGAACGGCCTGAGGCCAGCTTTGTGACGTTGAAGACACACATCAAAACTGTAAAACCGGAAGAGCGGGAGCTCGCGAGCAAGCGCGAGGAACAGGCGACGCTCGAAGTGGAGCTGGCTGAGCGCGAGCTGCGATCCGCGAACCTACGCGCCGAGCTGGGAGCGTTCGAACGGCGTTACCTTCATTTTGTCGGCGTGCGCTATGCGGAACTCGATGAGTTGAAAGCGCAGATCGCCGAGCGGCTAGCCAAAGAACATCCTGGCGTCGAGCGGCTGCAACAAAATGCGCGTGCGGCACGGGCTGCCGCCAGCGAAACAAAATCGACAGCGGGAGAAGATTGCAACGAAGAGCCGGTAGCGTTCGAATCCTCTCCTGAAATGAAACGGCTCTATCGCGAAGTGGCCAAGCGCGTTCATCCAGATTTAACTTCCGACCGCGAGGACCGCAACAAACGCCAGCAACTGATGGCTGAAGCAAACGAAGCCTACGAGCGCGGAGACGAATCGAAGCTCATCAGGATTTTAACCGAGTACGAATGCAGTCCCGAAGCTGTGCAGGGTGAAGGCGCGGGATCGGAACTGGTGCGCGTGATCCGAAGAATCAGCCAGGCGCGCGGACGCCTTTCCGAGATCGAAGCTGAAATGCAGGAGCTGTTGCGCTCGGATCTGTATCAACTGAAATCGCGGCTCGATGAAGCGCAGAGGCACGGGCGCGACGTGTTGAAAGAAATGGTGGAAAAAGTGGAAGAGCAGATCGCGCAGGCCAAACGCCGACTGCAACTTTGAATTTCTGCTGTCAATCGGGATTGCGATGGAAACTCGAGGAAAAATCAGTGCCGGATCAATCGTTCCTGCAGGCCAGCGAGCGCTGGTAGTGCGCTCTGCCGCGCTCGTCGCGCGTGGACTTCGCGATTTAACTCGAGACTCCAACTGGGTCGTCAAAAAGATATTCACCGGTTACAGCTCCGCTCTGGCAATTTCCGGGCTCGGACACGTGTGTTTCATCTCGCGAGAATTTCAGCGCGGCGGACAATACCGCACAGGAGATTACGGCCAGCGCGTAGTGGTTTACGATGTGGAGTTGAGCACGCCCATGCTGGCTCTCTCGGTGCCGAACGAGACCGCCGTCGGTTCGCAGGATTTAGCAGCCGCGTTCGCGTGGTCGCCCACCACACGTTTTCTTGTGGCCGCCTGGGCCGGTTGGCAATCCGCTCTGCATTCCTTCGATTTGCACGGGAAGATGTTTTTGGGCACTTTCGGGGAATTCGGGATGGTCCCGAAGTACCTGGTGTGGTCGGGAACCGAAAAATATTTCGCCGAGGCATGTTCCGGTGGCAAGCAAGCCTGCCTGAGGCTTTGGCGGGTTCGCGACGACGGAATGTCACCCGGGGGTCCACTTTACGGACAGCCGACCAGCGAACTCAGCGTGCCCGGCTGGCTCGAACGGCAAACCTATGAAGCGGAGTTCGGCGAGGATGGCGCATTCGCCGGCTATGGCCGCACGGTGTTTAGTCCCGATGAGAAAACGCTCGCCAGCGTGGTGGAAATTCACGGCGACTGGGCGGACGATTCCATCGCGCTGCTTGCTGTCCCCACACTAAAAAAGAAAAACGCTTTTCAGGCGCAAGGGCATATCACCGATCTTTGTTGGACGCACGATGGAAGGAAAATTATTTATTGCGCGGCAGGACAGGCGTATTCCCTGGCAGTCGAGACCATGTATTTTGAGCCGCTGCCATTTGGCGCGGAACTTTGCGTTTGCCATGCTCACCTTCCGCTATGTATCTGCTATAGCTCGTGGTTGAAAAATTCGGCCAAGGGACGGCTGTTTCTCGTCGATATGAATCGCATGGAAGTGTTGGACGAGTACGCCGCCGAAGGGGTGGTGAACCTGAGATGGAGTAGTGACGGGGCCAAGGCCTACGCTGCAACGCAACACGGAATGGCTTATATTTACGAACCTACCCTGCTTTAAATCGAAAAATTCCTGCGAATAACTTAGCCCCATTGGTATCAGGCCAGCGGAAGATTCGCTACTGGGTCGAGCGTGCAATTTTCGTGTTGTCCTTCCATAAAACGCGGATAGCCGGCGGCGGCTATCATGGCGGCGTTGTCTGTGGAAAGCGCGCGACTGGGGAAGAAAACCTCCCAGCCATTGCGCCTTGCTGGCGACTGGAAAGTTGCGCGTAACTCGCGATTCGCAGCCACGCCACCGGAAACGAAAATCGAGCGGACACCCCCATGCGAGGCGGCGGCGAGCGTGCGGGTGACGAGATCTTCGACTACCGCACGCTGAAAACTCGCTACCAGATCGAGCGTGGCCGGCGTCGAAAGATGGCGTAAAGCATCGGCAGAGCGATCACCTCGCGCTAAAGCTTGCTCCCGTGCTGCGATTTCCGTTTGAAATTCGGGATGTTTGCGCAGATGGTAAAGCACGGCAGTCTTAATTCCACTGAAACTAAAATCGGAACTGTTCCCTTTCATTTGTGGCACGCCGAACCGAATTGCCTTCGGGTTACCGTGCTCGGCTAATCGGTCGATAATCGGCCCGCCTGGATAGCCCAGCGCAAGCATTCGCGCAACCTTGTCGTACGCTTCGCCAGCAGCATCATCACGCGTGCCGCCTATTCGCGAGTAAGAAAAATGGCTGCTGCCGTTCTTTGACGCGCACTCCACGCCATACAACACCGTGTGACCTCCGGAAACGATCAAACATAGCGCGGGGAATACCGGCTGTCGGCCTGCCATGGCTGCTTCCAGCAGGACGGCGTGGACGTGGCCCTCCAGATGATTCACAGCGATGAGCGGTTTGTCCAGCGCAAGGGCCAGAACTTTGCCGTAGGTCACACCAACCAGTAGCGCGCCAATCAGTCCGGGACCTCGCGTGACTGCGACGGCGTCAATGTCGCAGAGCGAGATTCCTGCTTGCTTGACGGCTTCGCGAACCACCGGGACGATTTGGCGAAGATGTTCACGAGAAGCAAGCTCCGGCACGACTCCGCCAAAATCGCGGTGAATCGCGATTTGCGACGCGACGATATTCGACAGCACGCTGCGGCCATCGGCCACAACCGCTGCGGCAGTCTCGTCGCAAGAGGACTCAATGCCGAGTATCAGATTTTTATGTGCCTTCACGCGTTTGGCCTGCGGGTTCAGCCGCTGCCCATATGTTAGCACGCGAACTGTTGCCCTTTTGTACGCTGGCTTGCAATCGAATCGACTATTGAACAACGCGCAAACAAACTTTAATTGTTCACGTGTTCCTTCTTCCCTTTTGCAGGGGGAATAGCTAAGAATAGTGAGTATGAGCTCTGAACGAAAACGCGTTCGCAAAGCAGTGCTACCGGTAGCCGGGCTGGGTACACGATTCCTTCCCGCCACCAAAGCGCAGCCGAAAGAAATGTTGCCGGTGGTGGACAAGCCGCTGATTCAATATGCGGTGGAAGAATGCATCGCCTCGGGAATCGAAAGCATTATTTTTGTCACCGGCCGGCGCAAGAACGCCATTGAAGATCATTTTGACTCCGCGCCCGAGCTGGAACGTTTTCTCGAAGAACGCGGCAAACCGCATCAAGCCCAAATGGTGCGCGAAATCAGCGGCGGTTTGCATTTCAGCTATACGCGGCAAAGCGAAGCGCAAGGATTGGGCCATGCCGTATTTTGTGCGCGCGAACTGGTGGGCGACGAACCGTTTGCCGTTCTGCTGGGCGACGTGATTATGGATGGTGCGATTCCCGCCACGCGCTCGCTAATGGACGTCTGGGACGCGACAGGCCAAGGCGCTATCGCGGTGGAAGAAGTGGAAAAAGCCCGCCTGCACCTTTATGGAATCGTCGCGGCAACTCCCGGGAATCAGCCGCGTTGGGGAGACCAGTTACTGCGTGTGAACGACCTGGTGGAAAAGCCGCACGCCGACAAGGCTCCGTCCAATCTGGGCGTAACCGGACGTTACGTCCTGCCGCCGGAGATTTTCGACTACCTGGAGAAAGTGGAGGCGGGTGCGGGCGGCGAGATTCAGCTTACCGACGCGTTAAAGGAATTGGCGAAAGGTCCGGGACTCTGGGCGCATATTTACGAGGGGAAAACTCATGACGCCGGAGATAAACTCGGTTTCTTGAAGGCTACCGTGGAATTTGCGTTGAAAAATCCGAAGCTGGGGCCGGATTTCCGGGAATATCTGCGCGAGCTGAAACTATAGAATCCCGGTTCGCCCTACTTTTTCTTTTTACTTCCCTTCTCGGAAGAACCCTTTGCGCTGCTCGATTTCGATTCAGACGATTTGGAATCGTTGGAGCTAGAATCGCTCGACTTGGAATCTCCTGATTTCGAATCGCCGCTCTTAGAATCTGAAGGTTTTGTATCGCCGGACTTTTCCGACGAAGAAGACGAATTGCCATCACCGGGTTTTTCTCCCGAAGCGGGAGACCCGCTTTTCTTCGCGTAGTCGGTCACATACCAGCCGGATCCCTTGAACTGTATGGCAGCCGCCGAGAGCATGCGCGGAGCCTTCGCTCCACACTTGGGACATTTCTTGGTGGTGGAAGCGTTGTGCCCCTCGATTTTTTCAAATTGATGGCCGCACTTCGCGCACTTATATTCGTATAAAGGCAATGAAAGCTCCTCCACTGTCTGCGAACCTAAAATAATAGCATGCCTGCACGCGACGTGCGGCGGAAGGAGGCCTTCGTCGCTGTATGTTAGACTGCCGTATCGCGAGCCTTCGCGAGTCCGTGATGCATCGATGACAAAAATAAAGAGTGAAGAACCGGGTGCGGGCTGCCTCTACGTAGTTGCCACGCCCATCGGCAACCTGGAGGATATCTCCCTACGAGCGCTTCGTATTTTGAAAGAAGCCCACGCGATCGCCTGCGAAGACACGCGCCAGACCATGAAGTTGCTCTCGCATTTTAATCTGCAGAAAAAGCTTGTGAGTTATCACCAGCACAACGAAATCACACGCGCTGCGGAACTTGTGATCGACCTGGAGCAGGGCGCGAAGATCGCTCTGGTGAGCGATGCCGGCACGCCTGCCATTTCCGACCCGGGACATCGTTTGGTAAGTCTTTGTCTCCGCCACGGCATCGAAGTGGTGCCGGTGCCGGGCGCGTGCGCGTTCATTGCCGCGCTGGCAGCGTCGGGGATGGCTATTGAGGAATTCACTTTTATCGGTTTTTTGCCTGCGCGGCAGTCCGAAAGGCGAAAAGCGATACGCGCGCTGATGAACGAGCCGCGCACGATCGTTCTTTACGAAGCGCCGCACCGGCTGCTGGAAACTCTGAAAGATGCGCTTGAGATTTTAGGCAACCGGCCTGCCGTGATTGCGCGGGAAGTCACGAAAATATACGAGGAATTTCTTCGGGGCCACCTGGAAGACTTGCTCGCCGGGGTACGCGCAAAAGCGCCGCGAGGCGAGATCACGCTGCTGATTGGCCCGCCTGAAGCAGCGGCGCGTACAGAAAGCTCCGCCGAAGACGCGAGCCGCACACTGCCAATTGCGCGCCGCGTTGACGAAATCGTGAAAGAAAGCGGCGTCGACCGCAAAGCCGCGCTGAAGCAAGCCGCCCGCGAGCGCGGGCTGACGCGGCGCGAGGCTTACAAACAGCTTCTTGTTACCAGAGACGAATGAGTATCGACACATTTCCACGGGGCATTCCTTGCGATGGCGGGATGGGGTAAAACTAGTCTGAAGAAGAAGCCGTGCTGCGGGCGAAAAAGGAATCGACGCTATCTAGAATTTCCGCAGTTCCCTGCGCGTGGTGCACCGCGTAGCGCAGTTCGGCGCCATTTCGCACGCCATGCGTGAACAAGCTCGCAAATTGTTTCATCTTGCCAACCGCATCGGGCATCTCTGCCGCGATCAGGCTGCGAAAATAACCCGACAACAATTGATAGCGGTCCAGCTCGCTAGGCTCATCGTAATGTCCCGTCGCGATGTAGTCCTGAATCTGGCGGAAAATCCACGGGTTCGACGAAGCCGCGCGTCCAATCATCACTGCATCGCAGCCCGTCTCATCGATCATGCGAACCGCGTCCTGCGGCGTGTGAATATCTCCATTGCCAATCACGGGCATGCGCACAGCCCCTTTCACCGCGCGAATTACCGACCAGTCAGCGCGGCCCGCGTAACCTTGCATGCGCGTGCGCGGGTGGATGGCGATCGCTTCGATGCCGATTCGTTCGGCCATGCGCGCAACCTCCACTGCCACGATGTTGTTTTCGTCCCAGCCAGAGCGAATCTTGATGGTCAGAGGAATTGTTACAGCGGCGCGAACCACACCAAGCAATTTTTCCAGATGCGGCAAATCGCGCAAAAGGCCGGAGCCGCCGCACTTCACAACTTTTTTTACTGGGCAACCGAGGTTGATGTCCACCTGATCGAAGCCGAGTTCTTGCGTGAGCGAGGCCGCGGAAGCCATTACGTCAGGGTCGGAGCCAAAAATCTGCGCAGCGATCGGATGTTCGTCTTCGCCAAAATAAAGATAATGCAGGGTGCGCTCGGAATTTCGCGTCAAGCCTTCGGCGCTGGTAAATTCCGTCATGATCAACCCACAGCCGCCCAGCGAGCGTATCACTCGACGGAAAACTGTGTCGGTGACTCCGGCCATGGGCGCCAAAATTGTTGCGGGCTGAATAGCGCGATCTCGAATTTTGATTTCAGAGGGAAACATAACGCGGCTCTATTTGAGAGAGGTGTTGCCTGCCGGACGGGCGCTTCCGCCCGAAGCCGCCCCGGCAGCAGCTGCGGAGGCGCTGGCGGGAGCTACGGATTCAGGGACCGTATTTGCTTTGGGCACAACCTGCGTCCCCGCATTCGACGATCTTTCGTCGAGGTGAGCGATTACCAATTCCTTCGATCCGCCGAAAAAGCTGTCGATCACTTGTGCCAGAGCGTGCGCCCGCGCGTCTTCGGCTGTCAGGTTCGGCTTATAAATGTACGCGCGCCCGGTTTTGCGCCGCTCCACGATTCCCTTACGCGCCAAGCGATCCATGATCGTCATGATCGTGGTGTAGGCGCGCGGTCTGCGCGGAGCCAGCGCGTCGCGAATCTCGCGGACCGTTCCTTCACCCATGGGCCACAACATATTCAGGCAATCAAGCTCGAGAGGCGCCAAGTCCAAAAGCGCATGGCGTGGCGACGGAATTTTTGCGAAGTTCATTTTATGCGGACTCGTTGTTCTTCTTGTCGGGTGCCGAAGGCGGATTAAACCCGGTAAACGTGGTTTGAGGCGACGTTCCGGATTGACCGCCCGAAGCCGCTGCATTTCGCGCCGCGGGATCCTGCACAGGCTTCAGTACCGCGTGTTCCGGACGGTCTTGCGAAGCCTCCCCTGACCTGGCGGCATCATACTCCACATTCGGATCAGAGCAAGCTTTTGGATCGCCGGCGGTGTAAAACTTTTCGCTGCGCAACAGCGACCGTCGTAGCGAGGGATTTCGCGCAGTCCAATCGGCATTGCCTTCGGACGAATCCAGCGTCGCGCGGATCGCGCCCATTTTCGAATCCATGTCGTCCAAAAAATGCAGGGCCACAGCCTCGCGCGTCTGTGGCAGCGACGGCGAGCCGAATTCGTACGAGCCGTGATGGCTCAGAATTAAATGTTCCACCAGCATGGCCAGCTCGGGAGGAAAATTCGGAAGGGCGCGGATTTTTTCGCGAACCAGCGCAGCTCCGATGCTGATGTGGCCCAGCAGGCGCCCTTGCGTGGTGTAATCGATGCCACGTCCGTAACAAAGCTCATCAATTTTTCCGATATCGTGCAGGACAATACCGGCAAGAAGCAAGTCGGCGTCGAGTTCACGATAATGATCCGCCACACCGCGGGCCAAGCCCATGAGGCTCACCATGTGCTCCAGCAATCCACCGATGAAGGCGTGATGCATGGTCATCGCGGCAGGCGCGCGCTTGAGCTTCGGCGAAATTTCAGGATCTTCTAGCACGCTTGTGAGCAGCCGCTGGAGCCATGGATTTTTCATTGCCGTGACGGCGGCGCGCAAATCCGCATACAATTTTTCTACGTCGTATTTCGTGTGCGCCAGAAAATCTGCAAGGTCGTAATCGCGCTCGACGGCCGGAATGATCTGCTCCAGCATCAATTCCTTCTGGCCGTTATAAAGTTTCACCCGGCCGCGGACGTGCACTACGTCGTCGCGTTCGAAGGTGACGGCTATTACCGCGAAGTTATCCCACATCTTCGCGGAGATTCGTCCGGTGCGGTCCACGAGGTCCAGCTCGAGCCAGGATTTTCCGGAACGAGACGAGGTGCGGACTTCCTTTTCGCGCACGAGAAAAAGCGTGGCGACTCCCTGGCCGTCCTGCAAATCACAAATGAAGTGTGTTTTCACTGGCCGTTGACTTTAGGCTTCGCCATCTTTTTCTTGGCCTTTTTTGCGTCAGCGGCGTCGGGGGTGGGCGCCACTTCTTGAATCACGCTTGCGCCCGGAACGGCGGCGCTATCGGTATAACCCGGCTTGACCATTACATAACTCTGTTCGCGCAGTTGCCCGAGATATTCGCGCATCGTCGGCTGCATTTTCTGCCCGTAAATGCGATTCATGATTTCGTTTTCTACTTTATCGAGAGGCTGCAAGCCAGCTTGGTAATGCGCTTCCACTTTCAGGACTTCAAAACCGGTCTTCGTCTGAATCACATCGGTCATCTGCCCTTTGTCCAGCTTGAACACAATGTCTTCGAGCTGCTTCGACAGCATGCCGAGCTCGAAAGTGCCTAGCTCCCCGCCATCCTTGGCCGTGCTGCCTTCCGAGAAATGCTTGGCGATCTCGTTGAAGTCTTCGCCCTTTACCACGCGATTGCGCAAATCTTCCGCTTTCTTTTCAACCGACGACATTTCCTCCGGGCTCTTGCCTTCCGTGCTCAGAAAGATTTCCGAAAGCACTACCTGCTCGGGACGATTAAAATCCTTCTGGTGCTCTTCGTAGTACTTCTTGACGTCATCCGTCGGGATATTGATGTGCGAGCCAACTTCGCGGCGAATCACTTCCTGGGTCAAAAGATTATTGCGAATCTGGGATTTAAAGTCTTCCCAGCCGATGCCTTGTTTCTCGACTTCCCTCTCCAGTTCTTCCATGCTGCCGAGAGTGTTCTGCTTGCGGATGTCGTCCAGACGTTTGATCACGTCGGTCTCGACGCTGATGCCCATGTCCTTGGCGCGTTCCACCAGAAGCGCCTGATCGATCAAATCGCGCAACAAGTCCTTTTGCTTGTCTTTGTAGATCTCATCCATCTTTTCAGGGGGACAGCCCTGGCAATCGTGCGCGATCTCTTCGTGCAAAGCCTGATCGGCCTTCTGCACGTCTGAAAGCGTAATGGCATCATTATTAACGCGCGCCACGATCTCTTCGATCACGGTGCCTTTGGAGGACTGCGCAGGAACCGACGGAGGCACAACTAGGGTTAAGGCGGCAAACACAATAATCCCGGCAGAAAGCTGCGCCGGAAACACCTTCCAGATTTTCATAGGATTCACTCTAAGCTGAATTTTATCTCTACGCTTCCAGTTGTAGCAATACGTTTCTAGTGGCTCCCGTAGGGCCACCTTTTTCACCTTTCCACTCAAACCACAGGACTCCCGACGGGTCCAACCGCATCCCTTTGCGTTTACGAATCAATTTGACCAGCTTTTCCGGACCGAGGGGCGTGTCTTCATAGAATTTTATGGCCACCTGGTCCCCGCGATGATCTACCGATGCCACCATCAACCTTTCAGCCAGCGCCTTCAACACCGCGTAGTCCAGAAGATTATCGACAGACGGCGGCGGCGGGCCGAACCGATCGTTCAGTTCCCGGCGAACTTCTTCGCGCTCCTCATCGGACATGACGCTGGCGATCCGCTTATAAATTCGCAGGCGCAAGTTCTCATTCTCGATGTACTCAGGTGGGATGCGTATTTCCTGCCCCAGGTTGAGTGTGGCCCGACGTTCGACGGCCACGGCCTCGCCTTTTCGTTCGGCCACCGCACGCTCCATCATCTGGCAATACATGTCGAAACCAACGGCTTCGATGTGGCCGTGCTGTTCCCGGCCGAGCAGATTTCCCGCGCCCCGCAGTTCGAGGTCGAGCGCAGCGATACGAAATCCGGCGCCTAAGTCACTGAACTCTTTGAGCGCTGCCAGGCGTTGGCGCGCGATAGAGGTTAGCGCAGTGTCGGGCGGGACGAGCAGGTAGGCATAGGCCCGCTGGTTCGAACGTCCCACGCGCCCGCGAAGCTGGTAAAGCTCTGACAAACCGAAACAGTCTGCGCGATCGATCACAATGGTGTTGGCGCGCGGAATATCCAAACCATTCTCAACGATGGTAGTGGAAACAAGCACGTCTGCTTCGTCGCGTACGAATTTCAGCATTACTTTTTCCAACTCCGTCTCGCGCATCTGGCCGTGGCCAACCACCACACGCGCTTTGGGAACCAGGCGCTTCACCAGCGCTGCAAGCGTGTCGATGGATTCAACGCGATTGTGAATGAAGAATACCTGACCTTCGCGAGCGATTTCTTCTTCCACTACACGTTGAATCAGCGTCTCGCTGAAAGGCGCAACGGTAGTTTGAATTGCGAGGCGGTCTTTCGGGGGCGTCTCGATCACGCTCATGTCGCGCAAACCCACCAGAGACATGTGCAGAGTGCGCGGAATCGGCGTGGCCGACATGGTCAGCACGTCCACATTTTTGCGCATCTCCTTCAAGCGCTCTTTGTGCGCGACGCCGAAGCGCTGTTCTTCGTCCACGACCAGCAAGCCCAGGTCCTGAAATTTCACGTCGCGCGAGAGCAGCCGATGCGTGCCGATCAGGATGTCAACTTTGCCGGCCTCCATTTCCTCCAACACTTTTTTCTGTTCCTTCTCTGTGCGGAAGCGGCTGAGCATTTCCACTCGCACGGGGAAGGCAGAGAAGCGGCGCTTGAACGTCTGATAATGCTGAAAAGCAAGCACAGTGGTGGGCGCGAGCACGGCCACTTGTTTCGAATCCGCAATAGCCTTGAACGCCGCGCGCATGGCCACTTCGGTTTTGCCGTAGCCAACATCACCGCAGAGCAAGCGGTCCATCGGCAGCGGTGATTCCATGTCGCGTTTCACTTCCGCGATAGCACGAAGCTGGTCGGGAGTTTCATCAAACTCAAAAGCGTCCTCAAATTCGCGCGTCCAGTTCGTGTCCGCCGGAAACGCGTGGCCCGGCGCGGTCTTGCGCTCGGCGTAAAGTTTCAGAAGCTGGTCCGCCATATCCGTGACGGATTTGCGCACGCGCGTTTTGCGCGCTTCCCAAACCGTAGTTCCCAGGCGGTCGAGAACAGGTTCGACTCCGCCCAGCGACTGATATTTCTGAACCAGGTCAAGGCGCGCCAGGGGAACGTAAAGTTTGGCGTCACCGGCATAACGCAACAGCATGAACTCGCCCGTTGCGCCTTCGACTGCAACTTGGCGCAGACCTTCGAATTGGCCGATGCCGTGGTCGATGTGCACCACGAAGTCGCCCGGCTTCAAGTCGGAGAAATCGCTGAAGAAGCTTGCCGTTTTCGGACGCGAGCGAGCACGTTGTTTCGAAGATGGCGCGACAGTCTCAAACAAATCGCCATTTCCGAACAGCGCAAGCTTGGCGTCAACGAACACGAGGCCTTCTTCAAGGGGAGCTCGCACAAGAACCATAGCCGGTCCGGGTGCGCCCGATCCTTCTTCCGCCAGACGCGCCACGGTCGTGTTTTCGTCTAGTTCCCCCATGCGATAGGGCACTTCAAATTCGTGGCAAATATCGGCAAGTCGCTCTAGTTCTCCGGTGCTAGCGCCTGACACGAGCACTTGTTGGCCGCCCGCAATACGTCCACGAACTTCCGCGACGAAAGCGGCCACCTCACCGTGATACCGCGTGGTCGGCTGCGTGCGAAGCACGTGTTCTCTGGCCGGATCGCTTTCGCCGGCGATCGAAAGATGCTCGATTGCGAGGCGAGGCAGGCGTTGCAAGGAGTGCGTCCATTCTTCATCGTTTAAAAGATACGCGCTGGGCGGCTCGGCCAGCGGATCGTCAGACTCGTCAAACGATCCTTGCAACTGTTTGCGATATTTCTCCAGGCAGTCGGCGATCAGCAATGGCTCGTCCTCGATCACGAGCGGATCGGGCCCGAGGTCGAAAATAGTGGACTTGCGCTCTTCACGCAAAACTTCCCGGAATTCCCAACCGGGATAGAAACCTGCGGGCGGCGAATCATCTTCACGGTCAGAACTAGAACGCACGCGCAAGCGTTCGAGCACTTCGGCGTGGCGCGGGAATTCCGTGAGAGGCATCAGCATGGCGCGTTCCACCGGATTCGTGGAACGTTGTGTATTGGGATCAAATGCGCGGATGGACTCGATGGTGTCGCCCAGCAGTTCTACGCGCACAGGCTGGGGCGCTTCCGGCGAAAAAATATCGATAATGCCGCCGCGCACCGCGAACTGGCCGGGCATCTCGCAGGTCACCTGCTTGTCGTAGCCTGCGCTGGAAAGAAAATTAAGAAGCGCTTCGTGCTCGATGGATTGATCCCGCGCTATGATCAACGCGAGCTCTCCGTAAAACTCCGGCTCACGCAGACGCCAGACCGCGGCCTGCACCGGCACGATGAGCAAATCCGCTTCACTCAGTGCAAATCTCCAGAGCGCAACGGCGCGGTCTTCTGAAATTTCAGCGTGCGGCGAACGAGATTCGTAAGGCAACACGTCGTAGGCGGGCAAATGTACAACCCGCCGCCCCGGTTTGCGCGTCACCACGCGATAGAACCACCGCACGGGCTCAAGCATCATTTCAGCGCGCTGATTGGATTCCACGATCAGAACCGTGGGGCGTCCGAGCTGGGCCGTGGCAACCGCGGAGACAAACGCCTTCGCGGGATCGGTGAGTCCGGCCAGACGGACTTCGCCCTTGCTGCGCCGGAGTGTGTCCAGCGCTTGGTCGATTTCAGGATTCCGCGCGACGCGGGACAGAATTTCGGAAACCAGAGACAGAATCATGCGCGAAGTTGTTTGATGCGTTCGATCAAGCGAGAGGTTGAATGGCCGGGCTCGGGCGCAATCTGGAGTACGTTCATTCCCGGGATGGCGGCGGGAACATGCTGCGTCTTCCCAGCTTTCCTGGCGTGAGCGCTGCTACCCCGTACCAAAACGTCGGGCGCGAACTTTTCCATGAAGCCGTTGGAACTCGAGTCCTCGCTGAGCTCCACCACGGCGTCAACGGCTTGAAACGCCGCAACAATCTCAGCACGTTCTGCGACCGGCGTTATTGGACGGCGGGGGCCTTTTTTCTCGCGCGCGAGTGCATCGCTTTGAATCGCAACCACTAGAACGTCGCCCTGAGCTCGCGCCTGTTCGAGCAAACGGATGTGCCCAGGGTGCAGCAAATCAAAGACTCCGGTGACGCACACAACACGCTTTCCGTTGCGTTTCCAGTCGCCCCGTTGGAGAATCAAACCGCTTTGAGAAATCACCGGCAAGACCATACTCCCATTCGCAAAATCGAGAAAATCAGCAAACATTTTATTCTATCATGCTCCCTTCAACGGCCGCGGATAGCGCAGCGAGAGACAAAAGATGAAAAGTTTTAAGCCCCCGTGGTGGGAGATTGTGCTGGCTGTTACAGGCATTGTTTTCCTGGTCCTGGGAACGAAGTGGGTCCGCAGCGGCGAGTTGCCAGAGCAACAAATCGTGATCCAAGCAGGTGGCTGCCACACCCCCGCAACGATACTTAATCCGCGCATCACCAACCAGCCGCCCGGCACGGTTATCGTCTTGCACGGGCTGTCTGCCAACCGGCGAATCATGATGTATCTCGCAGCCGAGTTTGCCGGCCACGGTTTACAAGTCTATTCGCTCGATCTAGCCGGCCACGGTGATAACACGGATGCTTTTTCTTTCGCGAAAGCGGCAGAGTGTGCGACGGCAGCTGTGGAATCATTAAGCCGCAGCGGCAAGATCGATCGGTCGAAAACAATCGTTGTAGGACATTCGCTGGGCGGCGCCATTGCGATTGGAATGGCCGATCACATCCCGGTGAGCGGCACGATCGCACTTTCTCCAGCGCCCCTGGTTTTGCCGCAGCGCATGCCTTCCAATCTGCTGGTCTTCAGCGGGCAATATGAACTCGCAATCTTGCATCGTACAGCGGAAGCGCTGTTGCATGCGGCCGGGGGAACGCGCGATCAACCTGAAGATTTTGCGCAAAAGCGTGCCTTCGATTTGCGTTACCAAGCCGGTGGCACGCACACCAGCCTGGTCATGGACCGCGATGTGGCGCACCAATCCGAACGCTGGATTATGCAGTGTTTGTTTCCGGAGATTGCTCCAGAGACATTGGCCCTAAATCTGGATCTAGCTCCTTACGCAGTTGCCAATAAAGGACGTCATCGTTTGGCTGGCTCGGTTCTCGGCTTGATCGGCATCCTGCTTTTATTTCCGTTCTGCGCAGCGCTGGTAGCGTCTGTCGCTGGTCCTCCGCACGCCGAGCCACTCCTAGATCATCCGCCCTACGCACTTTCACTGGCGGAAGCAGCAGTTGCGGCGCTGGCCGGTATCTTGCTTCTCCCTCTAGGCATTCCACTGAAATTTCTGCATATCTATACGGCGGACTATTTTTTATCCGTTCTACTAATGGTAGGTCTGGTTTTGCTGTTTTTCAATCGCGCTCGGATCTGGGAAAGCTGGCCTCCCAGCGCTTGGAGTTCGATCATCGCGGCCATTTTTGCATTGGCCGTCGTTTTGTCACTGGGCGCATGGCTGAATTGGCAGCTCGATGATGCTTGGCTCAACGAGCCGCGCTGGATTCGTTTCGCGGCGATTCTCCCAATTACACTCATTTTCTGCGGCGCAGAGGAGCTTGTCCTCGGTCCGGTGCAGAGCGGAAAACGTCGCGCGCTACGATTCGCGGTATTTCTATGGCTCAGGCTCGAAATCATTCTCGCCTGCACGCTGGCCTATTACGAGCTGCGTAGCGGGCAAGTTTTGATTCCCTTGCTCGCTGTTTTTCTCGCACTCTTTTCTGTTCTGCAAAGGCTCGGCGCGGACGCCTTGCGCAAGCGAACCGGCTCCATCGCGGCTGCCATATTATTTAGTGCTATACTCGCGGCATGGTTCGTGGCTGCCGTTTTTCCGCTGACGTGATTAGGCCATAATAAAGTTCTCAGATGAGAGAGATTGCCATCGTCGGCGGAGGCCCTGCTGGCGCTCTGTGCGGAGAGCGGCTGGCCAGCTATGGTTTTAAAGTCACGATTTTCGATGAACGCTTGGCCTGGGAAAAACCGTGCGGCGGCGGGCTGACGCATAAAGCGATCGAAACCTATCCTTTCCTTCTCGACTCGCCTCATCCCAAGAAAATCATTCGCAGCGCAGAGCTGATTTCAAGCCGCGGACATCGCGCGCGCTTCGAGCTGAACCATCCGATCGTCATCTACGCGCGCAAAGTTTTGAACGGATTGCTGCTCGATCGCGCGGTTGCCGCCGGATGCACCGCCCTTTGTTCACGCGTCACCAGTTTAAATACAAACGGCGAGCGAGTTCGCTTGATGGTGGAAGGCGAAGAACGAATCTCCGATTTCGTTGTGCTAGCGTCGGGCGCGCGCAACCAACTTTTGCCCGGCACTACTGCCCTAAGCGCTGACGATCTGGAGATGACGCTCGGCTATTTCGTTCCCACCGAAGAGAACATCATCAAAATAAAGTTTCTGAAAGAGTTCGAAGGATATTTGTGGTCGTTTCCTCGCACCGATCATTTGTCTGTCGGAATTTGTGCGCGCATGGGACAAACGACGAGCCAGCAGTTGCGTCGGCATCTGGATGCATTCGTGGCGGAAGAAAAGATTCCCACCGCGGGAGCGCAGCTTTACAGTCACGTTTTGCCTTCCCCACAGGCCAAGACGATTACACGGCGCCGCATCGTCGGGGAAAATTGGGCCATGGCTGGCGACGCCGCCGCCACGGTTGATCCAATCACCGGTGAAGGTCTTTACTACGCGCTACGTTCGGGAGATCTGCTCGCACAAGCTATAGCGCAAGGCGCGCCTCAGGAATATCCCGAACGATTACGCGCAGCATTTTCAGCGGATTTGGAATTCGCCGCCAATATCGCCCAAAAAGTCTTTCGTGGCAACTTTGTCGGCGGCGCCATCACCACGCGCATGGTGCAATTACTGAACTACTCCCCCGCATTCCGCGACTTGGTTCGCGACATTTTCAGCGGCTCGCAAAGTTACCGTACACTGAAGCGGCGCCTCTGGAGCCAGCTAGGTATCACGATCGCAGAGTTTGCGCACAGCTTCCTCGATCCGCGCCGCCTCCGGCCAATTTCTTCGCCAAGCGAAAACGAAACCCCGGATTGAATTCCCGGGTACCGAAGGCATTTCTCACTTCTAGAGCCTGGTCAATGGGCTTACCGGGGCGGCTGAGCGGCTACCGAAGCTCGGTCCGCACCGCTTTCCCCCGAGCAGTAGGCCGGCAGTGCCGTGTTTGTATGGACGCTCACAACCGCTTCTTTATGAATGGCTTGGACCTTCACATTACCTACACAAAATTCTTACCGCGCGTCCATCGCCATTTCACCGTCCATCCATTGCCATTAGGGTACTGACTTTGCGATACCACTCGCGCGAGAAACCCAGAAATCTCAAATCTCAGGCTTTCAATACAGCTTCGGATTAGTCCGAGATTTTTGGTCAAGCTCAAACTCTAGAGGAGGAAGTTCCTTATGAATTCGAAATGGATTGCGGTCACGTCCATCGTGATTGCGTTTTTCGTGTTGTGCAGTCTCCCGCAGGTCACCGCAGCGCAGAGTGACAGAGATGCGCTGGCGGCCACCTATCGTTCTTCGGCCACAGTTTCTACAGGCATCGCTGGAATCAAAACCTTTCCCGCGCCGCCAGAGGGCTTCGACCCACTGGCCGCCGCAGATTCCGATCTCGCCCGTTATGGTTATCCACCGCACCCGGATCCACAGACTCAACCGGATGGCTATGCCCTATGGGCAAAAGATGTGAAAGCGTTCAACCATCGTCCCCAGAGCTTGTCCAAGGACATGGGCGCCTACAGTATGCCGATGCAGCCAGCTAAAGGTCCCGCCGGTACGCAGGCGGCCAGTGTAACGGGCACGGGAGGACCCTCGACGGATGACTCGTCGAACTGGAGTGGCGTAGTGAACACCAACAAACTGACCAAGTGGAACGATAACACCTCATTCGATATCGTTACCTCCGAGTTTACTGTGCCGGCAGTGACGCAGCCCATCGGCTCATGTGACGGCGGATATGATTGGACGGTGACCTGGAATGGAGTAGACGGTTACGGCACGGGCGACGTGGTGCAGGGCGGCGGCTCATCACAAGCCTATTGCAGCGGTAGCACGGTGGCCGAGTATTACTGCGGTTGGGTGGAGTGGTATCCAAGTTACCCGATTATTTGCGAGTTTACCGTGAAGCCGGGTGACGTAATGTCTGCTGTCACCTTTGCATCCGCCGGCACCGTGGACCAACTTGTCTGCATTGCAGACCTAACGCAGGATTTCGGCGACTGCTACACACTGTCCTATATTTCGGGACCGGGAGTAACTGGCAAGACCGCTGAAGCCATCGTCGAGAGACCGTGTTGTAGAGGTTCGAACGGCTATCCGTTAGCGAACTACACTGCCAGTTACTGGTACCCGAGCGAAGCGTACGATGGACATGGTACGGTGTTCGTTCCGAGCAACCAGAGTACCTCCACCGTCATAGTCAGCATGTACGATGATTTGTTCGATCAAGTGATCTCCTACCCAGTACCTGGAACGGGGGGACTTGGTGACGGGAAATATGGTATCGCCTTTTTTAATGAGAACTGCGCACGCTCCGGTGGTTGCACACCGTAAGCGCAGCTGATTCTGGGAAGTTTTGACGCAACAACTAAAGAGAAAACTGGGCGTCTCGTGCGGAGGTTCTAGCGAGACGCCCAATTTTTTTCTCTCCGATTTTTCTCCGGCGAAAAATGTCTCTCGATGTTATTTACTAACGCTTGCCTCCATTCTCCGCCTGAGTTGCTGCAAAGGACGCTAAGGCTTGGCGGTCGTGACGGCGATCAAATCCGATCCGAGAATCGCCAGCCTATTGTTGCTTCCATTCTGTGTTTGCATTTGTGCATCCTCCGTTTTCCAATCGATTTCTTCTTTCCTGGCCTAAAGCCATCTTTGGGGCCTGCGCTAGGGAAATCGGAAACGGGAAGAAAAAGACGACAGGGTGGCGAAAAAATTTATTGGGGTGACAGGAGATATTCTCACCTAGCTCCGAAGCACACCCTCGCCGCCGTCGAGCGATTGGATGTACCCACGGCGACTCCAACCGACACCACTACCGACACTGAGGTCCTAGATGCAGCGAACATCGATGGCAGAGGGTTGCAGCAAGTAATTCATTAGGATAGAGTTGCAACAGAAAGCTCGAGTGGCGGAACTGGCAGACGCGCCGGACTCAAAATCCGGTGGCCGCAAGGCCGTGTGGGTTCGATTCCCTCCTCGAGCACCATCTATCGAGCCAATTTCATGGCATAAGCTGAATCGGAATTTCCGTCCCGGTCAGTACAATTTTCGTTTGCCCGCACCCACTGCAGGGTTACTTCGCCGATACTCGCGCAATCGTTTTTTCCATCTTCCATAGATTTTGGACAATAGTAGGCGAGGCATTTTCCTGGGCGTGCCTTACAAAGGGGGAAGAAAGCAAATGGCGCAGCCGGAAAATAGAAGAAGTGAACGTGTACTCGCGGACGTTCCCGTCGCGATTCGCGGTGAATCCGCGGACCACAGGCCCTTTCAAGAAGAAACTTTTACCGTGACAGTAAGCGCGCACGGAGCGCTGGTGATGTTGGGAACGAAGGTAGCCATAGGCCAGAAAGTCACGCTAATGAATCCCCAAAATTGGGACGAGCGCGAAGGACGCGTCTCCTACATGGGACGTGAGCACGCCGGCCTGGCACAAGTGGCGATTGAATTTCTCAGACCGGCGCCCGAGTTTTGGCCAATCAGTTCCCCGCCGGCTGGTTGGAGATCGAAATAGCGGTGAATCTTTTCGTTTGGGCTTCTTCTCACGACAAACATTAGTTCTGCCCGCGTATTAAGCGGATGGCCTGGGGTAGAGCGGAATCGCTCGAGCTCGACGGGGGTTGCGTCTCCGAGTCTCGTTCCTCCTTCGACTCCGCGCCGCCTTCTCCCGGCGCAAGAAATAAATTGGATTCCACGCCGTGCTGCTTGGTATAGAGATCGTAATAACGCCCGCCCGCAGCGTAGAGCGAAGCGTGTGTACCGCGCTCGATGATTCGCCCCCCTTCGATTACCAGGATTTGATCGCTGCGGCGCACGGTGGATAGACGATGCGCGATCACAAACGTCGTTCGTCCGCGCATCAGATAGCGAAGCCCTTCTTGAATGAAGGCCTCGGATTCAGAATCCAGACTGGAAGTAGCTTCGTCGAGAATCAGGATGCGGGGATCGGCCAAGATGGCGCGCGCGATGGAAACCCGTTGCCGCTGTCCGCCTGAAAGTTTCACGCCGCGTTCGCCGACGATGGTGTCGTATTTCTTTTCAAACCCGTCCGCAAATTCATCTACGCGTGCGATGCGGCAGGCGGCCATAATTTCCTCTTCGCTGGATTCGGGGCGCGAGAAGGCTACGTTTTCGCATATGGTGCCGTCGAACAGGAAGGTTTCCTGCAACACAACTCCGAGTTGCGAGCGATAAGAATCCAGACGCACGCGCGATAAATCATGCCCATCCACCAGGACGCGCCCGCTAGTGGGCGTGTAAAACGCAGCAATCAAGCCGATGATCGTTGATTTGCCCGCGCCAGACGGACCCACAAGTGCGGTTATTGTGCCAGGCTCCGACTCGAAACTTATCTCGCGCAGCACCGGTTTCCCCGTGTCATACGAGAAACTCACATTTTCAAAGGCCACGCGTCCCGTAATCCGGTCAAGCCGGTCGGTCCGATTGGGACTTTCGTCTTCCAGATTTTCGTTAAGAACTTCGCGCGTCCGCTCTAGCCCGGCCAGAGCTTCCGTTATCTGGGGCCCGATCCCAACAATTTGAAACACGGGCGCCACGAGCAGTCCCAGGAAAATCGTGTATTCCAGAAAAACGCCAAGCGTCATGGTCCCGGCTAGAATATGGCGCGCGCCCAGAAACATAATGGAAGCACTAACGATGCCCATCAGGCTGGTGGCGCCCAGGCCCATCAGGGAGGTAGCCGTAAGCGTTTTTAATACGTTATCCAGCAGCCTTTGCACTCCTGCGGCAAATACCTTTTCTTCACGCGCTTCGGCGTGATACCCCTTCACTACGCGAACGCCGCCGAGAGATTCCGTCAACCTACCGGTAACCTCAGCATTAATTTTTGGACGAGCGCGAAAAATTGGCCGAATTGTCTTGAACGCGCGATTCAATCCCAAAGCAAAGATCAATAAAACGGCAAACGCCACCGCCGTCATGCTTACGCTGATTCGCAGCAGCACGATTAAGGCGAACACCGCGGTTAGAATTCCGCCAGCAAACTCGATTAGCCCGGTGCCGATCAAGTTCCGCACACCTTCCACGTCGCTCATAATGCGCGAGACCAGAACGCCCGTCTTGTTTGCATCGTAAAACGACACGGGCAGACGCCCCACATGCGCCTGTACTTTGATGCGAAGCTCAGTGATCATTCGCTGCGATGATTTGGAGAGCAGCTGAGTGAGCGAGTAAGACGTAATAGCCTGAATAATCGTCGCAGCAACAACCGCAACAACGATTGGCAACAACAGATTGGTTTGCCTTTTGTTTATTACATCGTCCACCAGGTATTTCGTAGAGGCCGGCAAGATCAGTCCCGACGACCGATTGATGATCATCAGCACGAAGCCGATCGCGATAACTCCCCGCCGTGGCTTCAGCAGCGCCAGCACATCGGGCAGCAGTTTCCAATCGAACTTCTTCGCAACCTTGCTTCCAGCGATGGGCGTTTTTTCGTTAGCCATAGAATGTGAAAGCTACCGACCTTCCTGTTAGATGCGGAGCAGCGCTGCAAGACTCTCCGCATCTTTGGGTCACCCTTCTCGTTCTAGTCTCGCATTGTTCGCTGGATTTGGTGGTGATAGACTTTTCTTCTTATGCCAACGAAAAAGAAAAACCGCAAGAAGACCGCTTCCAAAAAGCCGGGCTCCATGAATTCCAAGAAGAAGGTATTGAAGAAGAAACCGGCAGCCAAGAAATCAAGCCGCAGAAAGAAGTCCGTTCGCTCGCAAATCTCCGTTCGCCGAAGCATTCCGAGCCCCGCTGGCCGCACCAGCGAGGTGAACTCCGGCATGCTAACCCAAGGCCGACGTGGCCTGGGTCCTGCGGCCGGAGGACAGTCCGGAGATATTCAAGGGCTGCCCCGCGATGAAGAAGTCGATACCGAGAGCGTGGAAGAGTTAGTAGAAGAAGGCCAGGCGCTCGAAGCCGAATATGTGAGCGGAGTCGAAAACGCGCCTGACGCCGATCAAGGCCAGATCAGGACCCGAGAAGTTCCTGAAGATGACGTTCCAGACGAATACAAAAACCCGCGCGAGAATGAATAGCCGCCTCCCACAAGTCGCGCGGGTTCGTCGAATACATAGGAATTATTGACTGGGTTAGAGCTAACCCTAGTCTGCCGCAGCGCCCGCCGAAACCAACTCGCTCTCGCGCTCCGAGTTCGACGTGTTTTGTTTCCCGCGCTCGATTTCGATGCGTCCCTTGAAGAAGGCGCCGTCTTCGATGCTGATACGCGCGGTGATCACGTCGCCGGTCACGGACCCGTCTTTCTTGATTTCCACGCGGTCGCTCGCTCGCACATTGCCGTGAACGTTGCCGTATACCACAACTTCGCGCGCGGTAACTTCGGAATTGAGTTTGCCCGTACGGCCCACAGTCAAGCGCTGGCCCTGCAGCGAGATCGGCCCTTCGACCTTGCCGTCAACCTGCAAATCTTCTTCGCCTGAAATTTTGCCCTTGACCTCGATCGTTTCGCCCAGGCAGGCCACGCTCCGTGCGCTCGGGGCGCTCGGCCGGGCTGCATAGTTCGTGCTCTGGGAGGGAGCGGCCGTCGTCTGCGAAGGCGCCACAGGCGACGGAGAATAGCTGGGAACTTCGGCTTGCGGCTGCTTTGTCCACATAGAATGTCTCCTTGTCCAAACTCAGCGATGAGCGGAATCAGTCCTCTAGGACCGCTGTGAATCACTGTAGGCGCGAGTCGGAAACCTAAGCAACGCCCAAAAGGTTCAGGTTTGTTCACATCGGAAACTGACCGTTGGTACAGGGTCTTTTTGAAGCCCCGCCGGGGCCGGCCGCGCGCACTAGGCAAATGAACAGCGCGGCGCAATTCCGCTGAATTTAGGGGGGGGGGAATTCGGGTGATTGAAACTACGATACGAAGCTTTTGATTGCAGACCCTTCATCAGGAAAGTCTGTGAATATCCGGTGCAGGTTGGTCAAACGCAAAACTTCCGCGGCTCGCGCGCTCAGATTCACGGCCCGCAATTCCGCGCCATTATTTCTGGCGGTGTACAGGCTGCGAACGAGCTGGCCGATTCCAGAACTGTCCAGATAGGAAACGTCACGAAAGTTCAGCAAGACTTTCGTGCGCCCTTCTCGAAATAGATCCAGCAGCAACTCATGAACTGCTTCCCCTTCCGGGTTGGTGAAGCCGCCCCGCACATCCACCACCGTAACGTCACCTAACTGTCGCGTGTTCGCGCTAAAGTTCAAACATCCCTCCCCGGGCTCGGGCTACATATCTTACCGTACGGTGCGAAGAATCCGAATTTTTAGGTGAGCAAGAGAAATGCCAAACCGTGAACTGCGAAAATGGCGGGTCGAGTGCAGTCCGCTTAGGAGGAGAGTTCAGTTAGCCAGGTATCGAGCGTCTTCAACTGGTCTGCGGCAACTTCCAGGAACGCGACACCCATGCCCATTCCCGTTTGGACGTAAACAATCTTGCCCTTTGATTCGAAGACGCCTTGATCGCGGGATATTCGGACTTCAAGCGGCGTGCCCTCCGGCAAGGTAATCAGAGTGTCCACGTAACACCCCTTGCGGCTAAGCTCGGAAATTCGCCCGGAAATCTTAGTGTCACTGTCCGGCTCGCGGAGCACAACGGTGGCAATGAGACTAAAGCGCGGGACCTCGCGCTTGTTGGGATACGGTCCGCTTCCGCCGGTTGGATTGGGTGGGGTACCAGAGAATGCGCCCATAATCTCGCTCCTCGTTGACTCCCCAATTGGCTCCCAAATGGGTATTACGCTTCCGCCAGATTGGCACAGTCACCGGCGTCTGGCCAGCTCTGCAAATCATGCTGACGCGTAAAGAGAAACCGCCCGCGATCTATATCGCTGCGCGGAGACATGCCGTTCGACGAAGTTGGAATGTTGCTTATCATTGCAAGCAGGGACCGCTCAATTCGCATTCTTTTTATCCGCCTAGAAAATCGTTCGAGTCTATCAAAAAGGTTGATTCACCCCCCGGATACCTTTAATCTTAATATCACAGCCCTAAATGCCAATTTCAAATCCACATTCAACGAAGTAAAGTGCACGCAAGAGTCTATGACGCTGCTCGTCCATCCTGGGGATCGCCTTAGAGAGTTGCGGCATCGTCTCGGCATTACCACTCGCGAAGTGGAAGAGCTCAGCCGCCGAATCGCAGAAGATCGCGCGAACGAAGAATTCTCGATCTCGAACGCCTGGCTTACGCAGCTCGAGAACAAAGATTCGGTTCCCAGCATCTACAAACTGTTCACCTTAAGCGTGATCTACCGCGCCAAATTCGTAGATCTCCTTAGCATCTTCGGAGTGGAATTGGAGGACACTGTCCGTTATCACTCCACTTTGCCCCTTCACAACACTCACTTAGCTTCCATCGAAGTCTCCGACCGAGAGCGCGCCATCCGCTTCCCTGTCCGGTTCGATCCTGGCTTTCAAGTAGAGACGACCAGCTTGATTTCACGCATGGTGGAAGTCTGGGGTGAAGTCCCGATCGCTCTGATTCAGAAATTGGACGTGCGCAACTGCCAGTACGGGTTTATCGGCATGCAGGACCGCACCATGGATCCGCTATTGCGTCCAGGCTCATTCGTTCAAATTGATAGTCACAGAAGGCGCGTGGCGGTTTGTGGATGGCGAACTGAGCTTGACCGGCCGATCTATTTTGTGGAGCTCCGCGAAGGCTACGCATGCTCCTGGTGTGAAGCGCGCGACTCCAATTTGACGCTAATCCCTCATCCCCTTTCGGGATGCGCTCTGAGGCAGTTCGCTTACCCTACGGAAGCGGAGATCATCGGGCAGGTTACTGCGGTAGCGATGCGTTTAGTGGCTGCCGGGAATGGCCATTCTGATGAGCTTCCCAAATCCACAGTGCGATCTTGACGTTGGAGCATAGGAATTCCGCTGCCAGCGGGTCGGTCTCCGCCGGGACCGCAACTCGGTACGGTTGCAGGTTCTTCCACGCCGCAATGAAATCACGGGGCGCGGAATTTGTGGATTGAACGTAGGAATCGAGCTGCCGGACGAGATCCTCGATAGAAGACTGCAAAACCTTCTGGTACGCTTCGCGATGGCAGTTCGCCAGCGCCTGGCAGGCAACCATCTCGGAAAAGCGCGACGCGAGGCCATCGTGATAGTAAAGCCCGGTGTTGTAATCGCGCGCAGATCCTAAATAAATCATGCGTTCCAATGGAGTCGCCATGTGTGCCAGCGAACGCCGCCGCAGGTCGTCCTCGGCTTGCTCGACATTCGTATGGTTCGTGGAAAAGGGCATGGTCCGTTACACCGATGCGCCGTGATGCGATGGATCGTTTTTAAGCGGATCGATCTGGTTCACTTTCAGGAATACGAGAGATTTTTCTGAGATCGTGCACACCGTTCCTGCCGTGGACGCCACGGTTCGCACCATCCCGGGGGCCGCGTACGGTCCGCGAAGATATAAGGCCATCTCCAGAATCCGGCACACCATCAGAAGTCGGGCAAAATTGATCGCTAAAAGCAGTTCCGTTGAGAGATTAAGCTGCGCGTACAACCTTGCATGTCCTCGGTGAAAACGCATCAAGCTCAAAATTGCTCCACGAACCCGTCGCACCCAGGCTAGCGAGATGTCCTTGCGTTCTGAAAGGAAGAGCGATTGAACTTGTGGCGCCGCGGCCCTGCGAACATACTCCAGGTCTTCTCTTGCAAAAATTCTATGTACCAGATCGTTCGGTAGTAAACCAAACTGCAATGAATCGAGGGTCTGCTTGGCTTCCCTAAGCTGTTGGGCACTGCCTTCGGCTGAAACCTTGCCTCCGCGCGCAAAGAAATAAAGAATTAAGAGAAGCGCGATGCCGATTAGCAGCGAAAATACAAACTGAATCATCGCGGCGGCGTCCCATCTAACTGATCGTTGATCGATCCCAGAAGTTCCTGCGTACGCCCTGCTAACGTGCGATATTCCCCGCCGGAAATCGGGGGCCTCGGCGCGGGCCCCGGATCGTAAGACCACAGGGCAACCGCCCAAATGGAGAGCGCCGCGAGGTAGGAGGAACTTTGGATCATGCTCCAGGCGGTATCGAATGCAGGCCCCACGAGCAGGCGCAGGCTCAGGGACAGTATGCTTGCACCTACATAAACTCCCAACCCCAAAATCATTCCTTTGATATTTTTGCCCGTCTCGATGCGGTAATATCCGGCGAGGAAAAGTATGGTCATCAATACGATGGCCTGGGCTATGCGGAGATCCCTTTCCAAGTCGGCACTATTCGTCGTTGGATTCCACTGCGGCAACAAAAATGCGTGTACCGAGACCAAGAAAAAAATCGCGCCGAAAGTGATGGCCATGGACCATCGAGCAACACGATCTAAAGTGACGCGGTGCGCAAAGACCTGCCGCGATATTTCGAAAATGACGCCGCATCCCAAGGACAAGGTCATGAAGTTCACAGACCAATAGAGGCGTCCAAGGCGTGCATGTATTACAATGTCTACGACATACAGAAATATAGAACCCAGAAACACAGAGGCAATGTACAGGTAGAACAAATAATATTTCGTCAAGAACTTGCCATAAATAGCTCGAATGAGGATGACGCCTTCCAGCAAAATACCGGCCAGCCACACGAATTGGGTGAAAATTGTCATCCGGCTGCGTTAAATCCTAGCACAAAAGCTGAGGAGGAGAAGCCGGAACTTCCCCTCCCGCTACTTACTCATGTAGGAATTCTTAGCCCCCGGGGTAAGGGATAGGCGGCTGGGGCGGCTGCGTTCCGTCGATACTCCAACCTGTGCTGGTAACCGCGGAAGCGTGTGAAACCGGAACCGTCAACAAAGCGACCGCAACGAGAAACAACCAAGCAATCTTCTTTTTCATAAAATCTCCTCGAGTGAAGTGGTGTGCGCGTTGAAAACCGCGGCCAAATTAATCGAGGAAATCGAAATTCAGATCGCCGGCGGAAATTTGCTCAGGATACGAAGCACGACCGTTTCGGGCCACTGCGCTCACATTCACGTGGCGGAATTCTTTGTCTCCGGAAGAGCTTGCCTTGTTGGCTCGGGGAAATTATCGTCGGCGAGCGAAACAATTACTGATCCGCAAAGACCGGTTACCCAGATGGAAACGGCCTGGAACTTACGTATAGAATTTCGCGCCCGGAACCTGTAATTAATAGATCAGGCGATTAATCCCGGCGCTAGGCAATCGTTTTCTGAATAAAATGACTACGACTAATGAGCGAACGCTGCAGCCCGCCCTCGGCGGCCCCGAATTCCCGCCCGAACATTTACGCGATAATCTTCGCCACCTGGATCGCCGCCAGTGGTGGCTGTGGTCTACTACGTTCGCTTTAATATTGCTTTTGACTATTGCCGTAGCGTCGTTTGCCTTCCCCGCCCTATTGAGTCTCGAGCAAAACACTTATTCTTTTTATCTGAACCAAGCCGTGCGCGCGCTTGTGGGAATCGTTCTGGTATCCAGCGTCTATCTCATCTATCAACAGCACATGATTTCAAAGTTGCGCAACCAGCTAGCCGACCAGATTCATTCGCTGGCCAAAGTCGAAAGCCTAGCCTCGGAGGTTTACAAGCTCGCCGCACTCGATCAATTGACCGGCCTTTACAACCGCCGCTCGGGTGAACAGCGCCTGGCCCAGGAAATGAGCCGGGCTCAGCGCCACGCACGCCCGCTGACCGTCTTATTGATGGATCTGGATGGCCTGAAGCAGGTGAACGACAGGCACGGGCATGCCGCAGGCGACACATTGCTGAAGGGATTTGCTGATCGTTTGCAGCGCGCGATTCGCGGCTCGGATCTTGCCGTGCGTCTCGGCGGTGACGAATTTATGGCTTTGCTGCCGGAATGCCGCGCGGAAGAAGTTCGTCACGTGCTCGCGCGCATCGAAGGCCTGGAGTTCTATTGCGACGAAGAAAAAATCCGCCTGCAATTCTCGCGGGGCTGGACCGACTACAAACCCGGCGAGACTCCCCAGGAATTGCTCAATCGCGCGGACCAGGAACTCTACGCTAATAAGCGCGCGGGAAAACTTACCGGCCCGCCGTTAGAGTCTTCTCCTATTCCGCAATCCGTTGGCTAACCCAGGATGTTCCTGACAGGAAACATCACATCGAAAATTGTCTTGCACCTGTCAGAGAGTAACTCGTAAGATACGCCCCAGTTATAGGAAAGATAACAATGCCCAAAGAAAAACCTAAAGTTAATATCGGTGAAGTGATCAAGTCTTACCGTAGCGATCGCGGCCTGTCGCAGGGCGACATCGAACGCCGCACCGGACTCCTGCGTTGCTACCTTTCGCGCGTGGAAAACGGCCACACCGTTCCCTCGCTCGAGACGCTGGCAAAAATCGCGGAAGCCATGGAGATCTCGCTGGCCGACTTTTTCCCCGGCAGCGATACCCCTCAAGACCGCGAGACGCGCAAAATGCTGGGAGAACTGTCTGAAGAAGAGATTCGCTTCCTGGCCGACATCAAGAAGTACTCCACCACGCTTTCTGACGACGACAAGAAACTAGTCCTGGCCATGATTCGCAAGATGGCTACGATTATTCCGCCGGTGCGCAGCAACAAAGCGAATGGCGTTGCCGCACGGCGTCCCGAATACTAGGTTTTTGAGGTTCCATTACCGTTGATGCCCTTCCCTGACGGGTCTTTCGGGGCATCGAACCTCTCGTTTTCCAAGAAACGCATCTCGACCCACGCGCTACCCAACTTCCCGCTACTTCGCTACAATAGATAAGACATGACGCAGAAACGTCACCAAACTGTAGGAGTCAAAGTCGGCAAGATTCAGGTCGGCGGAGGCGCGCCCGTGGTGGTGCAGTCCATGACCAACACGGACACCGTCGACATCGCCTCTACGACGCAGCAATGCTTTGAACTAGCGCAGGCTGGCTCCGAACTCGTCCGCATCACGGTAAATATCCCGGAAGCGGCTGCCGCGGTACCCGAAATTAAGAAGCGCTTGCTTGACTCGGGCTGCGACGTACCCCTAATCGGTGATTTCCATTACAACGGCCACGTGCTCCTGAAGAAATATCCCGATTGCGCCGCCGCGCTCGACAAGTACCGCATCAATCCCGGTAACGTTGGCCACGGCCAGCGCCGCGACGAGCAATTTTCCACCATCTGCAAAGTGGCGCGCGATCTCAACAAGCCTGTTCGCATAGGCGTGAATGGCGGCTCACTAAATCAAGAACTCGTGATGCGCAAGATGCAGGAGAACACGGACCGGGACCTGGGCAAAACTTCCGAAGAAATTATCAACGAATGCATGGTCCTTTCCGCGCTCGAGTCCACCGAATTAGCGCTCGAAGCAGGTTTACGCAAAGACCAGATCATTATTTCGTGCAAAGTTTCCCGTCCCCACGACCTCGTTGAAATCTATCGCGACCTCACGCAGAAAACCGACCAGCCTCTGCACCTCGGTCTCACCGAAGCCGGAATGGGCGCGAAGGGCCTGGTCTGGTCTGCCGCGTCCATGGGAATCCTGCTGGGTGAAGGAATTGGCGATACGATACGCATTTCATTGACGCCGCGCCCCGGTGGAGATCGCCGCGAGGAAGTTTATGCCGCCTGCGAACTGTTGCAATCGCTCGGACTGCGCACGTTTGCACCCAGCGTAACCGCCTGCCCCGGATGCGGACGCACCACCAGCACCACCTTCCAGGAGCTGGCGGAAAGTATCCAGGGTTACATTCGCGACAAGATGCCGGAGTGGAAGCGCTATTACGAGGGCGTCGAAGAATTGAAACTGGCGATTATGGGCTGCATTGTGAACGGCCCCGGGGAATCGAAAGCAGCCAACATTGGAATCAGTTTGCCCGGCACAGGCGAGTCACCGCGTTGTCCCGTTTACATCGACGGCCAACATTTCACCACGCTGGAAGGAAATTACGACGAGCTTTCCGCAGCGTTTCAAACGCTGCTCGACGATTACGTCGAAAGCAAATATCACAAGCGCGAAACACCTCTGCCCGCTACGACCACGCCGTTTTCGCCCGAACCCGTCAAGCCCGCTCTCCGCGTCCTGGCCTAACGATTTTCGCTATCATGCGCCTGTCACCGCTTCATTCATGACGCAGTGCCACCAGTGGGTCCACGCCCGCGGCGCGACGCGCCGGAATATAGCTAGCCGCCAGCGCTACTAGAAACAACAAAGCAATCACGCTCAAAAACGTTAGAGCGTCCGTCGGCTGCACGCCAAAAAGCAAGCTCGACATCAACCGCGTCAATGCCAGCGCCGCAACCACCCCAACTACCACACCGAAGAAAACCGCGCCGATTCCCTGCCCCATAATCAGCCGCAGAACGTCGCGCTGTTGCGCTCCCAACGCCACGCGAATGCCGATCTCGCGCGTTCTTTGCGTCACCGTGAACGACAGCAAACCATACAGCCCCACCATTGCCAGAATTACAGCCAGTGCCGCGAAGCTTCCAATCAGGTATGTCGGATACCGTCGCAGGAAAACCGCCGGCGCTTGCGCCGTGAAATCTTCCATAGTGCTGGGCGCGATCATCGGCAATTGCGAATCCATCGAGTGGAGCGCCGCTAAGGCAGTGCCCACCAATGCTCCCGGTTCGCCTTTGGTCCTGATCATGTAAGACAAAAACGTCGAAGGCCCCTGATCGTTGGGAGCGTAAAGAACGGGTGGCGGCGGACCTGCGAGATCGTCCTGCGCCACATTCCCCGTCACTCCCACGATTTGCCGGTACGGCTCCTTGGGGTTAAATGTGAAACGAACCCGTTTTCCAACCGCCTCTTCGTTGGGGAAATATTTGTTCGCAAAGGCTTGGTTGACCACGATAACCTGGGGCGCATCGTGACTATCCGTGTCAGCAAACACGCGCCCTGAAACCAGCGGAACTTTCAGTGTCGGAAAATATCCCGGACTCGCCGTTATGATGTCGCTCTCATCTTCTTGTCCCACTGCTACGGGCCGGCCCTCCACAACAAACCGAATCGTGGCTCCGCTTCCGCCGATCGGTATGGCCGTGGTCATGCCCACGTTTTCCACCCCTGGCAGATTGCCAAGGCGTTCGCTGAACCGATGCTCGAACTGAATTGCCGCAGGACTGTCAAATGGATATTCCTGCTGGGTCGGATAGGCGGAATCGGGCAGATTCACGGAAAAAGTCAGCAAATGTCCGGGGTCGAATCCGGGATTCTGGTGCAGCAAGGCGTGCAGACTCCGCAACACGAGTCCCGCGCCCACCAGCAGTACCAGTGAGATCGCTATTTCGGCGGCCACGAACGCATTACGCATGCGGCCGTGCGACGCGCTCGTTCCTCCACGCGATTCATCTTTCAATTCCTCGCTGATTCGCGTTTGCGAGATCGATAGCGCCGGCGCCAGGCCAAAAAGAATTGCCGTCAACAGCGTAACTCCAGCAAGGAAGCCGACGATCGGAAGATTCGCGCCAGCCTCTCGAAGATTAGGCAGCGTTGCCAGCACCGCGTTGGGGATTGCGGCAATCAACAGGTTCACTCCCCACTGTGCAGCGATAAATCCAACCGCTGCGCCGAGCGTGGCCAGCAAAACGTTCTCCGTCAGCAGTTGCGCCAGCAACTGGCCGCGACTTGCGCCCAACACGCTACGCACGGCAAATTCCCTGCGACGTCCGATTGAACGCGTCATCATCAGGTTCGCCACATTGGCGCATGCGATCAGCAGAACAAATCCCACCGCTCCGAACAAAACCAGAAGCAGTGGCCGGATTTTTCCCACGATTTTGTTGCGCAAGCTTCCGATCACCACAAAGACGGCGCCGTCTTGTTGCGGATATTCGCGCGCCAATTCCGCCGTTATGCCGTCCATCTCCGCGCGCACTTGCTTCCTATTCGCGCCGGGCGCCAGACGGCCAATTGCGTTCAGCCAGCGGTAGCTCCGGCGCGTTGCGCTGTCGACGCCGGGATGCAGGGGAACCCAAAGAGGATTATTCGCCGGCGAGAATTGAAAATCAGGCCGCAGTACTCCCACCACTGTCACCGGCTTGCCGTCCAGACGTATCGTGCGGCCAATCACTCCCGGATCGCCGCCAAAATCGCTTTTCCAATATGCATTGGACAGAATCGCCACATGCGGGCCGTCGGCTACTTCCTCGCCGTCAACAAACCCTCGGCCCAACGCCGGCTGCACTCCCAATGTCGAAAAAAAGTTCGGCTTAACTTCCGTTACGAAAACGCTCTTGGGCTCGCCGTTTCCAGTTAATGTAAAAGTGTTGCCACTATAAGCCGTCAGCGACTGAAGACTCTTCGCCATCTTCTGCCAGTCGAGAAAATCCGGATTCGAGCAATCCGTGTCTTGAGCAAATCCGCTTTGTTTTTGCGCGCGCCCTTCGCCCAGTGTGATCAGGTGGTCGGGCTGGTAGTAAGGCAGAGGCCGCAGCAGCGCAGCGTAAACAACTGAAAATATCGCGGTGTTAGCGCCGATGCCCAATGCCAGCGTCAGCACAATGATCGCTGTGAACCCCGGGCTCTTTACCAACAAGCGCACGGCGTACTGAAGGTTTTGCCAAAGTCGGCTCATGCCACACCTCCGCTGGAGGTGGCTGACTGCAACTCCCTGGCCACCCTGTACCGCGAAAGGCCCCGGATTTACAGTGACTTATGCGTCGGTTGGTTTAAATTACGTGAAGAAGTGACCGCCCATGGGACTCCGCGTCGCATCACCGCACACCGTGCTCAGATCCTCAGATCCCCGCTGAATTCATCAGCACCACGCGCCAGCCGTCGGGATCTTCGATGGTCACACCTTTTTCCTTCCAGTATGGATTTTCAGGTACAACCGAGGGATAGCCAAGAGCAGAAAGCCGACTTGCGATCCGCTCAATAGACTCTTTGTCGCGAATATAAAACACCAGCAAATTGTCTCGGCTTGGCGCCGGGCAGGCACTTCCGGAAGCATGTTGCGTGAATTCCAAATGGTAGTCGGCTCCCGGTAGACCGAGCAGGTAGCCCGTATATCCTTCGTGCTCCTTGAATGCGCCGACAAGTTTCAACCCCAGACCCTCGGAATAAAAACGCAGAACCTCTTCGAGTTTGTCCGTCGGACGCGCGATTCGCACTTGCCTTACGGGCATGTCTTTCGGCCATTCATTTGTCATAGACAAACTCTCTAACACATTTTCGTTCCGTCTTGCCAGCCAGCAGCGCACTGGTTAGACTGGCTCGGCTTCAACATTTGCTATCAACAGAGCTGCACGGTTTTTCACACCGCCCCTCATGAAGAAAGAACCAAAACCCAAAGCCGGACGCTCCTGGCGAGCCGGCTTCTGGAGCCTGATCGCCACCCAGTTTCAAACCGCCTTCAACGACAACGCCGTCAAGTTCCTGGTCATTTACATCATCGTGGGCATGAATTTCCCCAGTCATTTTCGCGACCGCCTGATTCTCATCGTAGGTGCTCTGTTTGCAATTCCCTTCATTTTATTTTCCATGACCGGCGGATATTTTGCCGATCGCTACAGCAAACGCAGCGTCACCATCGGCACCAAACTGCTCGAACTCCTCGTGATGGCCTTCACCATCCTTGGCCTTTATCTTCAAAGCTTGCCCATGGAATGCACTTCAGTTTTTCTGATTAGCATGGAAGCGGCTCTGTTCGGACCTTCGAAATACGGTCTGCTGCCTGAGCTGCTTCCAGACAATCGGTTGTCCTGGGGAAACGGCGTCATCGAGCTCGGAACGTTTGTAGCCAGCATCTCTGCCACCATGGCTGCCGGCGTCCTGGCTGAAAAATACAGAGGTCATGAAGCCATCGCAGGTTGGCTGCTGTTTGCCTTCACCTGCTTGGGCCTGGCTACCAGTTTGGGAATCTCTCACATTGCCGCAGCCGACCCGCATAGGGCATTTCGCTGGGACCCCCTCGGCGAACTTATTGCACAGCTTCAAATAATTTACGCCGACGCCGTGCTTTTCTGGTCCGTAGTCGGCAACACGTATCTGTGGTTTCTCGCCGCCTTGCTTCAATTCACCATCGTGGTGTACGGCCACGATGTCCTGCACATTGATGACACGCGCACCAGTTATCTCCAAGCCGCCGTGGGCATCGGTATAGGCCTCGGCAGCCTTGCGGCCGGCTATCTCTCGCGCGGCAAAATCGAAATGGGCCTAATTCCCATCGGCGCGATGGGCATGACGATTTTCGGAGCCTTGCTTTACTTCAGCCAGCCCGCCGCTCTGCTTGCGCACTGGCTCAGCACGGTAATGTTCCATCAAGGCGGCACGATAGCCGTAAAGTTCGGCGGCCTCATCGTGTCTGCAGTGCGTCTGCGCGTTCCGGACCTGAGCCTGCTCGGCTTTTTCGGCGGCTTCTTCGCCGTACCACTGAACGCCTTGATCCAGCATCGTCCGCGCCCTGAACAAAAAGGCGGAGTAATCGCCGCAGCGAACTTGCTTTCTTTCGTCGGCGTCTTCCTGGCCGCGGGAGCCTACTATTTCTTCTCCACCGTCTGGCACCAAACCCCGGCAGGAGTTTTCCTAAACGGCGCCATGCTCACCCTGGTCACCACCGCCGCTTCCATTTACCTGCTGCGCAATTCCCTCTTCAGCTTCCTCCGCAGATCGCAAGGGCCAAGTTAAAAAAGCCTGGCCCGCTGTTTCTGGATTCCCTTTCGCGCGCGCATAGCGCCATTCGCTAACGAATATTCCCCATTCAAACGTTTCCGGTTGTCCCAAGCGGTTTCTTCCCCGAAAATGTAGCATCGGGAGAGAATCCGAAATGTTGAAGCAAGACCCCCATTCGATGCAGTCAGCTGAGGACGCGGAACTACGCCGCGGTCTGGGGTTCGGTTTCATCCCAACCTGCGCGTAACTTCCTGAATCCCAGCTTTTGAATTCTGGACCAAGGCAATGGCGGCGGATCCGTCCGCTGATGCCGTTTCTATGTTGCAGTTTCTTTTCGGAATCGCTCCCGTGCTTGTGTTTCTGTTCGTGCACCTCGCGTCGGTAATGCTGAAGTCTTGGCTTACTGGGAAAGGAGGACCCAAACTGATCACACTGAATCTTCCGCGACTGCGCGGTGCGAAGGCGCGTGGGGCACAAGTCGTGTCTCCGGCCATCGCTCCGCCGTCGCGCAACAGTCTCTGTGCCGTGTGCGTTTACGCGCACGTGGTGCGGGGTTACCAACCGTACGAAGTTCTGATCGCTTGCGGATACCTATTTCCGCCGCGAGAGGTCCCCTTCCCGGTTGGTGAATGCAGTGACTACAAGCCGAAGCGCAAACGCAGCGGTGTGGAAATCGCGAGCGAGGGAGTGGTGAGTTTCCCGCCCCTCGATAATTAGGCAGCAGGTTTCCACCCCGTCGCTGCCAAATGGCTTCGGCCAGGAGTGCATCATCAGAGAGGAACCAACATCCCGGCAGGGGCTGCGCCGTTTGCGAAAAACGACGCGGCCCCCACCGGCTATCTAAGAAAGCAACGCGTCAACTGCTAAGGAAGCTATAAATCAGCAAGGTAAGCACGGCCAAAGTAATTCCGACATACATCCAATCTTTCTCCAACGCGAAACCGAGCACCGAAAACGCCACTCGTGCCATGGGCGTCGCAATCAACAGCAGTAGCCCAAACTGGATCACCGCCCGCGCATTCAATTGCAAGGCTTGGTGAACGATTTCGTGCCCATATCGCAAGTCGGCCGGCTCGCCGTGAAACGCTTTGTAATCCGGCTTGGCGCCCCGCGACTGCATCAAATAATGGATCCCGCCCGCCAGCACCCAAGCGGCTGCAAGAATTACGCCGAAGCGCAATAATTTCCCGATCACTAGTTCAAATTGCTTGTCGTCCCAGATTGCGCCCGAGGTCATAAAACTAAAACATTCCCTTTACGCCTTTAAGAATCATTTCCACTGCGAGCGCCGCAATCACGATGCTGAACACCAGCCTTAATGTCCGAACTCTCGCGCCCGGCAGAATGCGCGCGCCAATTAGCGCTCCGGCCAAAACTCCCAGCATCACGGGCATGGCAATGCCCGGGTCGATGTAACCACGATGCAAGTAAATTCCCGCGCTCGCCGCCGCAGTTACTCCAATCATAAAATTGCTGGTGGTAGTAGACACCTTGAACGGTATGCGCATCGCCTGGTCCATAGCCAGCACCTTCACCGCGCCTGAACCAATTCCAAGCAGGCCCGACAGCACGCCGGCGATGTACATCAGCCCAAATCCCGCCGGCACATTACGAACGTGATACGACTTCTCGCCGCGCGCGGTCGGATATTCCCCATCCAATTTCAACAAGCTTGCCCAGCGATCCGGCGGGTCGTCGGTTTGTGAATCCTTCGGGGGTTTGTTCGCGGAGTATGCGGAATACAACAGCACCACTCCAAAAATGATCGCGATGGCTTTGGTTGGAGTGCTCACGGCCAAGTACGCGCCCGTCACCGCGCCAATGGTGGTAGCTACTTCCAAAAACATCCCTACGCGAATGTTGGAGTAGCCTTCCTTCAAATACGCAGCCGCGGCCCCGGATGAAGTCGCAATGACGGAAACCAGCGACGCACCAATCGCATAGCGAATGTCCACGCCAAACGCCAGTGTCAGCAGGGGCACTATCACCACCCCACCGCCGAGCCCGGTTAGCGCGCCCAGCAGCCCGGCCAGCAGCGACCCAATGGCAATCAGTATTGTGAATTCGAAGGTTGTCACGGTGAGCGGAAGGTTTTGGCGAGATTCATCACCACGATTCGCTTCTAATCTTCAAGTACGCTTTCCCCCACGCACGTTCAGCGCAAACTTCGATGCAAACCGGCGTTTCGCTCAACTTCCAGATTTGCTTTAGAAAACCGCCAGCTTCACGTGCAAGAACTTCTTCGGGTTTTGCCGGAAATCATTGACCATCAGCCGCAGATCGCCGGTGAGCGCGGTCATGTTGTCATACAGTTTCGGATCGTTAAACAGTTTCCCCGCGGTACCTTCATTGGCATTCAATTTCGCGGTAGCATCGCGTACGTTCGCCGAAGCGTCGCGCAAATTATTGTAAAGCGTCTGGTCGTTCAGCGCTTTTCCGATCGTTCCTTTGCCAGAGCGCACGTCGTCCAGCACTCCGTTCCCTTTATCCATAAAACTCTTCGCGCTGTCGTAGATTGCCGGATCGTAAACCAGCTTGCCAATCGTGCCTTTCTGCTGCTGTACCGCGCTCACCAAATCGTCCACTTTGTTGTACAGCTCGTCGGAAGCAGTCAGCTTGCCCAGAGTTCCCTGGCCTTTTTGAATCGAGCCGGCCACTGCATCCAGCCGGGCCGCCGTGGAATTCAAACGGTTATAAAGAGCCGGATCGTTCATGAACAATCCGATGGAGCCTTGCCCATTCTGCACTTTGTCCACGATCCCGCGCAAATCCTGCGAGAGAGAGCCCAGGTTTTCCATTAACGCCGAGCCTTTCTCTACCAGCGCCTTCATCTCCGCTTCTTCTTTACCCGGAATGGTCCCGTTATTCGGAATCACAGATCCGCTCAGGCCGCGCGATATCGTCACATAGCGGTTGCCCAATAATCCTTCCGTGGCCAGGCTGGCGTAGGAATCGGTCCGAATTGAATCCGCAAATTTCTTATCGATGCGCAGCACCAGCTCGATGCTGTGCATCCTGTCCGGTGGGTTGGGCGTCAACTGCATGGTCTGCACGTTGCCAACCTCTAAGCCGTCCAACCGCACGGGCGCTCCGGTGGTCAAGCTCTCCACTTCGGGGAGATAGGTGATGATGCGGTATTTCGGTCCCAAAATTCCGGCGCCGGTAACGTAGAAAATCGCCACCGCCATGATGAATAACCCGGCCAGGACGAACAGACCCACCCGAAGTTCAGCCCACGTCAATTGCTTGCGTTGCGGCATCGCCTTACCTCCTCAGAGATCTGTGTAGAAATACTATTTCGCTGAAGCAAGAAATTCGTTCAAGTACTCGTCGGACGTATTCAGCAGCGCGTCCGCGGCGCCTTCAAAATAAATTTTTCCGTCGCGCAGCACTAGAACATTTGTCGTCGAAATTCCGCCATCGCTCGCCGGCGATCCAGCGGGCTCCTTGGCACCTTTCAGGCGACCTACGGATTCTGATGCCAGCGATGTTTTTCTCTCCGACGGCGTCCGATTTGCAGGATCCGAAGTCTGCGCTGCGCGATCAGCCTCTGTTTTGTCTCGCAAGATACGTCCCGAGTTTTTGTCGAAGTGGAAGTTCGCCAAGCCGAACGCGTCCTGAACGCGTTGCGTAGCCAGCAGCGACGTGGCTCCCTGCAAATCGCGTCCTCGAAGAATCAACGACATGATCGTCTGGCAGGTAACCGGGTCCAGTCCCGCCGTAGGGGAATCGTAAAAAACAATCGGAGGCCGGTCCACCAAAGCGCGCGCAATGGAAACGCGGCGTCTCATGCCCCCGGAAAGCTCTCCCGGATACCTTTCCAGAGCTGATTCCATTTCGACGAATCGCAAAGCCTCTCGCACGCGCTCATCAGCTTCGCTTTCATGCACGCCTTCCTCGTCCAGGCGAAACGCGACATTTTCGGCCACCGTCATCGAATCGAACAACGCGCCTTCTTGAAACACGAAGCCAATGTAGCGCCGAAATTGCAGTAATTCCTTCTCTCCCATTTCGCCAATGTTGTGTCCCATCACCGTTACCGTGCCGGAATCCGGACGCAGAAGCCCCGCCGCCATTTTCATGATCAGAGTTTTTCCGGACCCGCCTTCACCCAGCAGGACTTTTGTCTCTCCGTAAACCGTCTCGAACGAAATTCCCTGCAGTACTTCGCGGTCTTCAAAACCGATGCGGACGTCTTTGAACGTAATGACCGGCTCGCCCGGAACGGGAACGCTGAATTGGTCGCGGCCGTCGGAAGGAATCGCGCGCGTCATCACGCGATTATAGATGCAAATCCCGGTTTTGTAGCGTTAGCTTCGAAGGGCTTTTCGTAGAAGTATGTTCGCAAACTACTTCGAGAAGGCCCACAACAGAAGACGTGTGATGAAAGTATCTGTCACCAGCAGAATAACCGAGGAAACCACCACCGCCGATGTTGTCGCGCGTCCCACCCCTTGCGTTCCGCCTTTTACTCGGAGTCCCATGAAGCACGCAATGGTGGAAATAATGAATGCAAAAATAAAAGGCTTTGCGAACCCTTGTACCAAGTCGCCGAAATCCAACGCGTGCACGGCGCGCGTCCAGAATTGCACCGCGCCGAGCCGCAGGGTAAAATACGCCACTAGAAATCCGCCGATCAGCCCCATGAAATCCGATACCGCGGTGAGCAGAGGCAGCATCAGCACCGTGGCTATAACGCGAGGCGTCATGAGTTTTCGTACCGGGTCTGTGCCCAACGCGCGCATCGCGTCCACCTGCTCGGTAACCACCATGGACCCGATTTCCGAAGCGATGCCCGAGGCATTGCGCCCTGCCACTAATAGCGCCGTAATCGCCGGGCCCAACTCGCGCACCAGTGCCAGCGCCACCGCATCACCGGTCAACGCCGTTTCGCCGAAGCGCTCAAATTGCGCCGCGGTTTGCAACACCAGCACGCCGCCAATGAAAAACCCCGTCAGTACGATAATCGGCAGCGAGCCGACACCAATGATGTCCATCTGTTCCAGCGTGTCATTCCAGTAAAAGGGAGGCGTGAAGACATTTGACAGCGATTCAAACGAGAGTCTGGCGTAATCCTGCACCACCAAAACCTCCCGTTTTATTCCGTCCGCCAGAAGCGACGGTAGCGGCTCTGCTACTTCTTTTTCCTCGGGCATCGTTTGGAAGTTCCGCTCACTGTGCGCATCGAAGTCCTCGGAAGCCTAACGTCCGAGCGTTGCGCCGTCAAGCAAACATGCGCCTTTCTTGGAGGCTGTAAAATGCTAGGCCATGCTCACGCTCCCCGCGCCACTCTGTTACAATTTTCCGCCGATGCCTCATTATGCCGAAACGACAGTGCGTGTCCGTTACGCCGAAACCGACCAAATGGGCGTCGTTTATCATGGAAATTATTTCACCTGGTTCGAAGTCGGGCGCGTGGAACTTTGCCGCCAGCTTGGCTTCGAGTACAAGCGCATGGAGACCGAAGACGATCGCTTCATCGTCGTGGCCGACGCACATTGCCGCTACAAACGCCCCGCCCGCTTCGACGATTTACTCCTGATCCGAACTAAAGTGGCTGAATCGCAGCGCAGGACTATTCGCTTCGATTATGAAATTCTGAATCAGGGCTCCGGTGAGCTGATTGCAACCGGAGATACGCTGCACGTGATTTGCGACCGAGCCGGAAAACCCAAATCGTTGCCCGAACAATATCGAAAATATTTTATCGTCAGCAAAAACGACGACTCAGGATAAAACGCGGCAAAGTCCCGGTGAAGTCTGAGTGTTGCCCAACAAATTCTCAAGAGACGACAAATTAGAACATGGAGCGAATTCAAATTGACGGCCAGAATCTAACGCTGGATCAGCTTTACAGCATCGCTCTTGGCGGCGCTGAGGTCGAGTTAGCGCAACCAGCCCGAGAGCACATGAACGCCTCGCGCGCCGTTGTGGAACGCCTGATCGAATCGAACGCAGCCGTTTACGGAGTCAATACCGGCTTCGGCAAAATGGCTTCGGTGCGAATTTCGCGCGAACAGATTCGCACGTTGCAAACGAATCTGGTCCGCAGTCACGCTTGTGGAGTCGGCGCGTCACTCAGCGAACCCGAAGTCCGCGCAATGCTCGCTCTGCGCGCCAACGCCATCGCCAAAGGTTTTTCCGGCGTCAGGCCTGTGGTAGCGGAAACGCTCTGCGCCATGTTGAATAAGCGCGTCCACCCGGTGATTCCCTGCCAAGGTTCCGTTGGCGCATCGGGCGATCTCGCGCCGCTGGCCCATCTGGCGCAAGTCGCGATTGGCGAAGGCGAAGCCATCTTGCAAGGTCGCAAAGTGCCTGGCGCAGAAGCGATGCGCGCCGCCGGAATTACCCCGCTGGTTCTGGAAGCAAAAGAAGGCCTCGCGCTCTTGAATGGAACGCAAGCGATGCTCGCCCTTCTCGCACTCGCTTTGCACGACGCCGAAATTGCAGCCGATACCGCGGATGTCGCCGCCGCCCTGTCTCTTGACGCACTGCGCGGCAGCCCAGCGGCGTTTGACGATCGCATTGCGCGGGTTCGCCCTTACGCCGGCCATGCCATTTCCGCAAAGAATCTGCGTCGCCTGAATCAAGGCAGCGCGATTCGCGAATCGCATCGTGCGCCTGAAAAAGATCCGCGCGTCCAGGATCCTTACAGCCTGCGCTGCGCTCCGCAAGTTCACGGGGCCGCCCGCGACGCCCTCGCGCAAGTACGCGCGACAATCTCCATTGAATTAAACAGCGCCACCGACAATCCCCTGGTCTTCGCGGCGGCAAACGGAAAATCCAGTGAAGGTGAAATTATCAGCGGAGGGAATTTTCACGGACAGCCGCTTGCGATGGCCGCCGACCAGCTCGCCGTTGCGCTCGCAACGCTCGCAGGAATTTCCGAGCGCCGCATCGAACAGATGACTAATCCGCAATCCAGCCAGCTGCCCGCATTTCTGGTCCGCGACGCGGGTCTCAACTCCGGCTTTATGATTTTGCAGGTCGCCGCAGCCGCCCTAGCCAGCGAAATGAAAACGCAGTCTACCCCTCATTCGGTGGATTCCATTCCCACCTCGGCAAACCAGGAAGATTACGTTTCGATGGGAATGTCCGGCGCTCGCCGCATCCAACCGATGCTGGCAAACCTACGAAATGTCTTGTCGATCGAATTGCTCAGCGCCTGCCAGGGCCTGGATTTGCTCGCTCCACTGCGCACCGGCCCCCAAGCGCAGAAAGCTTACGACGCAGTCAGATCAGCTTCAGCCTTCCTAGAAGCAGATCGATCCCTTTCTTCCGACATCGAGTCCGTGGCCCGCTTAATCAACGAAGGAAGATTCGCCGCCATCCTGCACTAGCTCGCGTCTCCGCGACCGTATTGGTAGCGCCGGCATGCTGCCGGCCCTTGCGGTTTCCTAGTCGCGCTCGGAAAGAATCGGATTTCACAATGTGCGCGGTCTTTCGTTTCCGATAGCCGATTTCAGTTCTGCGAGAGCGCCGATGGCGTGCGTCTTGTGGGTGGTGGCTTCAGCCAGGACAGAATCAGAGCAAGCGGGGGGCTTAGGGCTTGAAGTTCCATTTTCCGTTGTCACACACGAATCCACGCCTGCAGCGAAGGTCCGCGATAGCCTACTCAGCGTCACGCCAGAGCTTCAAAAAGAAAAGTCCCAAATCGATATCCCGCCGCCCAACTAAACGGCGCCACGCCCAACGAATAGTGCCCACAAGGCAGCGATAAATTCTCCACCTGCAAGTTTTCCCGCTTCGCAGCGTGAAAAAACGATTCCGTAAACTCCGGCCAAAAAGTCGGATCGTAACGCCCCGTAATCGCCAGAATTTTCCGTCCCGAGCCGCTTAGCCTGGAAATATAAGGAAACGGACTAATCGGCGACCAATATCGCCGTATATCGTCATGCGAGATTTTCGTGCTAAGCGATTCCCAAACGTTTATAGTCGTCAGCCCGCTGGCCACCACTTCGCCGCAATACGTCGCCACATGCATGAACGCTCCCGCGCGCAGCAAAGGCTCGTGGCACATCGTCACAAACCCGATCGAAGACCCAATACTAGTGCCCAATACGCCCAACCGGTCGTAGCCCCGGCTTTGCAACCACCGCAAAGTTCGGCGAACATCCATCACCGCCTGCCGGTTCGCTTGCAACGTGAGCCCAACATTCGGCCCCACCAAATGGTCTCCGCGAGGGTGCTCCGGAACGGCGCGCCGGTCGTGATACGGCAGACTCATCTTTACCGCGGTAATTCCCAGCCGGTTGAGCCACCGGCAAACGTTCTGCTGCTCTTCCCAACGCGCATTCCATTGCGCCAACACCACCACCGCCGGCCCGGTATGTCGCGCCCGGAACAATTGCGCATGAACCCGATTATTCCCCGGCCACGGAGACTCGATCGCACTCGTAAACGTCAGCACATCGTCGGCCAACAAATAGTCGTCCGCCGGTGTTACGGCGTACCACTCCTCGCTGTGCGCGAGCGTGTGCTCCACGAATCGGTCCAGAAACCCGCGTGGGTCCGCCTCTTTCGCGTCTCCGCCGATATGTTCCAGCCCCCAGGCAAACGGAAGCGTGCGCCGATTGGGTTCCTGCGCCCAGCGCATATGTTCGTAACGCCGTATCCCCTGCTCGAGTAAATTCATAGGATCAAACCACCGAATATAGCGTAGCTCCCCACGCCAATCAAATCCCCTCCCCTCATCACAGGTTTGCTCAACATTGAGGCCCCTATTGAGTACGGCCATCCATCCGATTGCCAAAACATATCCGACCGTACGGCAACAGGAAATGACGGACGGCCCTAACTACGCGGGACACTCCAAGGTGTTTCTCGGGATGTGGTATGTCTTGTGCGATCTTCGCCGTCGAGGACCTTCTTGCTGGAAGAGTAATGACGGCGCGAGATTTTACAATGGTGCTCGGGTCACCTCTGGCAGCTGACGATTTCCTGCCAGGCACAGCAAGCGATCGTCGGGGGGCGCTTCAATAAAGACAGCGCGTTGCTGGTCGGCGTAGGTGCCCCGGATGAAAATCAGCCCAGATCCGGGGCTTACTACTTTGTCCTTCAAGATGAAAGGCTAGGTCCTATGCAGGCACCCGTGTAGGTAAGAGTTGCCAAAAAGCGAAGCGCTAAGAAACCACACATCTCAGGTATTTCGAAGGGTTTGGCAGATTTCATAGTAACGCTGATCGAAAATGTTAGCAGTCAGACACGACTCGCATGGCGCAGCTTGAGAGCCTTGCTCCGATATGGCAGATTCGATGTGTGACTCCGGCAATCCTCATCGGCATTTTTGTTTTTCTCTTTGGACTGATCATTGGCAGCTTCCTGAACGTCTGCATTCTGCGCATTCCCGGCGGCAAATCCATCGTGATGCCCGCGTCCGCCTGCCCCCAATGCGGCGCGCCGATTCGCCCTTACGACAACATTCCCGTGCTCAGCTATTTATTCCTGCGCGGAAAATGCCGTTCCTGCAAAACGCCCATCTCGCCAATGTATCCGCTGGTTGAACTAATCACCGGCATACTTTTCCTGACCTGCTACATCGTCTTCGGATTAAGCGTCGAAACATTAAAATGGGCTGTATTTTCCGCAATCATGGTGGTCTTGGTTTTCACCGACCTGCGCGAACGCCTTTTGCCTGATGTAGTCAACTACACCGGCCTCGCTCTCGGTCTCGTGCTCAGTTTTTTCACCAAGCCAAGCGACGGCACCGCGCTCTGGATCGCCAACCATCTGTTTGACTTTCCGCCCCCCGCGCCGGTGCTCTCTTTTGCCGACGCGATTCTCGGCGCTGCAATCGGCAGCGGACTTCTCTGGCTCGTCTCCGAAGCCTATTTCCGACTGCGCGGCCGCGAAGGCATGGGCCTCGGCGACGTGAAAATGATGCTCATGGCTGGCGCGTTCCTGGGCGTGAAACGCACCCTGCTCACAATCCTGGCGGGTTCCTTGCTCGGCAGCGTTCTGGGCGTCGCCGTGATTCTGGCGAAACGCAAGGAGTCAGACTACGAGTTGCCTTTTGGAACATTTTTAGGAATGGCCGCGATACTGGTGGTCTTCTTTGGCACGCCAGTCGTAAACTGGTACCAATCGTTATTGATGGTGCGATAAGCAATGAACACTTTCCTGATCCTTGCGCTGCTCCCCAAACGCATACCGGCTCCGCCTGCTTTTAATCTGGGCTACGCAGTCGGCCTGCTGGCTATTCTCCTGCTCAGCGCAGTGTTGTTCTTCATCCTCATTCGCAAACTTCTGCGCGAAGGTTCGCATTCTTCAGGTGGCGATTTCGCCAGTCCTAAAGCCGATACCGAAAATGCCTCCGCGTTTATGGCTGCGTCCATGCAAGGCGTGATTGAAAAGTTGCGAGCGCAGGAGAAAGAACTCGCCCGTCTGAATTTGCTGGCCCAGGAACGCGCGCAGGAATCCGAGCGGCTCACCGAAGAAGTAACCCGCAACATGCCCACAGGCTTGCTGCTGGTGAACGCGACCGGCTCCATCAGCTCCACCAATCCCGCAGCCGAAGAAGCGCTCGGCATTCGAACTCTGCGCTACCGTTCGTACCAGGAAATCCTTGGTGCCGATTCTGACTTGACGAAAATGCTCACCGCTTGCTTGCGTGATGCGCAAACTATTCAGCGCGGCGAAGTCGAACACATGACCGCCAGCGGCGAAGTCCGCCATCTCGGTGTCACGATCTCCCCGATTTATCGCACGGTCCGAAATCCCGCGCGCGGCAATCCCGCTCTGGACCTGAAAGTCAGCGGCGCTCTCTGCCTGATGAGCGACTTAACTGAACTCACGGCGCTGCAAAAGCAGATGCGTTGGAAGGAAAATCTGGCAGCGCTCGGCGAAATGTCCGCCGGAATCGCGCACGAGTTCAAGAATTCGCTGGCTACGATTTCTGGCTACGCGCAAATGATTCGCGGCGAATCCAAGCCCGGTGAAATTTCGGAATCGGCGGACCGCATTCTCGATCAGACGCGCGCCTTAACCCATGTAGTCACCGAATTTCTGCGTTTCGCCAAGCCTCTGGAAATCATTTACGAAACTGTCCCCATGCAAACGCTGATGGAAAAAGTCGCCGAAGAGCTTCGCGAAACCATTCCCGAATGTAATGTGCAAGTGGAAGGAACTTTTCAAGAACTGCCCGGCGACGAAGCCTTGATCCGTCAAGCGCTCCTGAACCTAGTCCGCAACGGAGCTCAAGCCGCAAGAGAATCCCCCCATCCCCCGCAGGTCACCATTTCCGGCACTTTGGAAGACCTGGGCGGACGAAAATGGCAGCGCATCTGTGTAGCCGATAACGGCCCCGGAATTCCTCCCGCGGATTTGCCGAAAATCTTTTTACCTTTCTACACCACCAAGTCCGAAGGCACCGGTCTCGGCCTCGCCGTGGTCCAGAAAGTAGCCCTGCAGCATGCCGGCAGCATCGAAGCTCGCAACCGCCCCGGCGGCGGAGCCGAGTTTTTGCTATGGTTACCTTTGCGGCAGGAGCCTATACCATCCCCGATTGCCTCCCGCGTCGCCCGCATCTAAACTCGTAGAAGGGATACCCAGGCAGAAATGCCTCCCCGGAGGCGAACGTCATGCGAAAACATTTTTTCGTTGGTTTAGTGGCGGCAGGATTGTTACTCGCGCCTGCCCGCGGATTCGCCTGCCGGCAGGATCCATCGCAGCAAACCCAGCAGCCCAGCTCCCCATCGAGCGCCGCGCCGAGTTCCCCACAAGGTTCGGCGCAGAAGCCGGAGGTCCAGGCAAAGCCGTCCGCGCAATCGTCCGACTCAGCTGCCGCGAAGCCCGACCCAATCGTGGCCGCCGCGCGCCGTGCTCGCGAAGAAAAGAAAGATCAAGCCAAGCCCGCAAAAGTTTTCACCAACGACGATCTGCCCACGACCGGCGGCGTTTCTGCCGTTGGCGAAATATCAGCCCCAGCCGGCGCGGATAAAGCAAGCGGCTCGGAGGGTTCCGCGTCGCTCGATACGCAGGAAAAAATGTGGCGTGAAAAATTTGGCACCCTGCGCCATAAGCTCGAACAGGACCAGCAGGAACTCGACGTAATGCAGCGCGAGCTCGGCGTCCTCGACGTGCAGTATTACAACAATCCGGTAAAAGCCATGCAGCAGGAATTAACACGCTCCGACATCAATAAAAAAACCGCAGACATCGACGCCAAGAAAGCGCAAATTGAAGCCGACAAGCAGGCCATCTCCGATGCCGAAGACGATTTGCGCAAAGCCGGCGGCGACCCCGGTTGGGCGCGCTAGAAGTCTCCCCCATGGAGCCCGTCCTTCTCGTTGAAGATAAACCCGAGCTCCGCGCGATGCTGCGCAAAGCTCTCGAACGCACTGGCTACACCGTTGAAGAAGCTCCTGACGGAAATACCGCAATCGATAAAATTCGCAGCCGCCGTTATCTTCTGATTCTTTCCGATCTAAAACTTCCCGGAAATTCCGGCTTGGATGTGCTACGCGAATCGCGCCGCGTCGAGCCCACACTTCCGGTAATTTTAATGACCGCCTATGGATCGGTGGAAGAAGCCGTTACCGCCATGAAAGACGGCGCCTTCGATTTCATCCAGAAGCCTGTGGACCTGGATCATCTGAAGCTCCTGCTCGAACGCGCCGCACAACAGCAGGAATTGCTGCGCGAAAATTTGCTTCTCCGCGAAGAATACGCGCTGCATTACGGTTTTCCGCGCATCGTTGGCGAACATCCCTCGATGAAGGACGCCAGTCAGATGACCCAGCGCGTGGCGGCCACCGATTCTACCGTTCTGTTGCTTGGAGAAAGCGGGACGGGCAAAGAACTTTTCGCCCGCGCCATACATCACCTCAGCCCGCGCGCGGATCATCCATTCGTTGCGCTGAACTGTGCGGCTATTCCCGAAGGCCTGGTTGAAAACGAATTATTCGGACACGAGCGCGGTGCCTACACCGGTGCGGGGGCGCGAAAAATCGGCAAACTGGAACTGGCCCACCGCGGTACGCTTTTCCTTGACGAAATCGGCGAACTTCCGCTGGCCATCCAAAGCAAGCTTTTGCGCGTGCTGGAAGAAAAACGTTTCGAGCGCGTCGGGGGCACTCAGGAAATCGAAGTGAACGTGCGCATCCTGACCGCAACCAATAAAAATCTCCATGCAGCCGTGTCTGAAAAAACTTTTCGCGAAGATTTGTATTTCCGAATTTCCGCCGTGCCGATTACTATTCCGCCTTTGCGCGAACGCGGCGATGACGTCTTTCTGCTCGCCGAGCATTTCCTGGAAAGATTCCGCCGCGAGTTTCGCAAGCCCGCCTTGAAATTCGTCGAAGAAGCCCGCGCCCGCTTGGCCACCTATGCCTGGCCCGGAAATGTACGCGAGTTGCAAAACGCCATCGAGCGCGCCGCCATCTTGGCCAACGGCCCAGAAATCGACGCCCGCGCGCTGCAGCTACCTGTCGCCAAGCCTACCGCCGAGCAACTACCGGAAGGCATGTTAGACGCACGTTTTATCTGGGAAGGTCCGCTGGAAGAAGTCTCGCAACGCGCCGTGGCGCACGTGGAGCGCTTTAAAATTCAAAACGCGCTGCGCGAATCCAAATGGAATAAGACCCGTGCAGCGGAAAAATTGGAAGTTTCCTACAAAACCCTGCTCCACAAGATTCGCACCCTGGGCTTGGAGAACTAACTCTTAAACCCGTTAGTCCCGCCTGCGCTGATTACCGGCACTCGAGCTGTATGCAAAACAACGCTGCCGAAATTCCAGGAATACATCCGCACATCCACAAAGCCCACTTCCCTGATCATTTTCGCCAGCTCGTTGCGGTTCGGAAATCTCGCTACCGAACCCGGTAAATATCGGTAGGCGTCCTTGCTTCCCGAAATCGCTCCGCCCACGTTCGGCAGTACGTAGCGGAAATAAAATCGGAAAAGGGCGGCCATGGCTCCGCCGCTAGGTTCGGAAAATTCCAGGATGCCCAGTTCTCCGCCGTCTTTCAAAACGCGCGCGATTTCGGTTAGCCCACTCTCATAATTTGCCAAATTGCGGAAGCCAAACGCCGTGGTGACCAGATCGAAAGAAGCATCCGGAAATGGCAGTTTCAGAGCATCCGAGGCCACAAACTCAGCGGCCCGGTGGTGCTCCTGGCCTTTCTTGCGCGCCCGTTCCAACATAGGCCGCGCAAAATCACAGCCGACCATCGGTATTCGATGCGCCCCAGAATCGCGCAAGGCTTTCATACGCACACGTTCCATGGCGAAGGTCAAATCCCCGGTTCCGCAGCACAGATCCAGAATGCGCGCGTCTGTTCGTCGAATAATTTTCCCGAATTTCACAGCCGTGCGGTGACGCCACACGCGGTCGATCGACAAAGAAAGCAAGTGGTTCAGAAAATCGTAGCGCGGCGCAATCTTCGTGAACATTTCCCGCACCTGCGCCGCGGCTTCGCGCTCATCACGCGCTCCCTTCGGCCGCGATCCCGGCGCTTGCGTCGGTAATATGGGCGTCATAATCGGCATGCCGCCTTCAATCCCTGGCCTTCATCGCGAGTTCCGGTAATTCTGAAATCGTGCGCCTAACCAGTTTCCAGGGAAGCACTATGCCTCTGTGCACTTTTCCAATTTGCCGCGGCAGCACCCAGCGGACCTCGCCCTCGCGGGTCTTCTTGTCGCCCGCTAAGATCTGTCGCAATCGTGCGGTGTCAATCTTTCCTATGGACGGCAGCGGACCCACCCTGGCCACCAGTCGCATGATTCGCACCACTTCCGCTTCTCCGAGGCGCCCAGTTGCCGCCCCTAGCAAGGTCGCCGCGTACATCCCCCACCCAATCGCTTCTCCATGGAGAAATCTGCGGTATGCGGTAATCGCTTCCAGGGCGTGGCCAAACGTATGCCCAAAGTTTAGTATCTCCCGCAGCCCGCTCTCGCGTTCATCTCGTTCCACAATGTGTGCCTTAATTCGTATGCACCGATAAATCACATGCTCCAGCGTAGCCGCATCGCGCCGCAGCAGCGCCAGCATATTGCGCTCCAGGTAACGAAACAGCCCGGCATCGGCGATCGCGCCGTACTTGATCACTTCATACAAGCCCGACCGATATTGCCGGTGCGCCAACGTCCCCAGTGTATCCATATCCGCGATGACCGCATCGGGGGGATAAAACGCGCCCACCAAATTTTTCCCGTCCGGCAGATTCACTCCCGTCTTGCCGCCCACCGAACTATCTACCTGCGCCACCAGGGTGGTCGGAATCTGCACCAACCGAACTCCGCGCAAATAGCTCGCTGCGGTAAACCCTGCCACATCTCCTACCACGCCGCCGCCCACGGCCACAATCACCGCGTGGCGGTCCGCTCCGGCATGGGTTAAAGCTCGGCACAGCAGTTCTACCGTCTGAAGATTCTTCGCGCTTTCGCTATCGTCGATGAGAAAAGTATTCTGAGCGCGAAGCCCGCCCACACTCTTCGAAACCTTCCGCCCCCAATCGTTCCAAACGTTGGGCGACGAAATCACAAACGTCCCGCTCGCATCCCTCAGTCGCGCAAGTACAGCGGGGGTGTGCGCAAGCTCGCCCCGCGAACACTGCACCGGATAGACGCCGCGAGAAGACTTAATACGGATGGTTGCCATGCGAAATAAAAATGTAGCACATCCGGGCCATTCCAGGCGCAGTCACAAGCATTGACCATCTATCCATAGATAGACTATAGTAGGCTGCCTATGGCTAAGAAATCCGATCTGCTCCCCGGAACCCTGGACATGCTCATCCTGAGAACGCTCAAGCGCGCCTCTCAGCATGGCTACGGAATCGCTCTTTCCATCAAGCACCTCTCCGACGATGTGCTGACCGTCGAGGAAGGTTCGCTCTACCCGGCGCTCCAGCGCCTTCTGCTCCGAGGCTGGGTCAAAGCCGAATGGAAGAAAACTGAAACCAACCGGCGCGCGCGCTTTTACACTTTGACTACCGCGGGCCGCAAACAACTCGGCGCCGAACTCTCGCAATTCGAACAAATGATCGCCGCTATCGGCCGTGTCCTTCAGGATGCCTAGGAGCCATTGTGGACTCGCTTCTCCTTTTCTTCCGTAAACTCGCACTTCTCTTTCGCCGCGAAAAATTCGACAGCGAGATGGAAGAAGAAATGGCCTTCCATCACGAACAGAAAGAAAAAGCTCTGCTGGCCGATGGAGTCGCCCCGGAGTCCGCGCACTACGCCGCAAAACGCCAATTCGGCAACGCCACGCAGTTAAAGGAGCAAGCTCAGGAAGTCGTGTCCTTCCGTTTCGAAACCGTTCTCCAAGATTTCCGTTTCGCCATCCGCCAACTTCGTAAAAGTCCCGGCTTTGCCTTCACCGCCATCGGCATGCTCGCTCTAGGCCTGTGCGCCAGCATAGCCATCTTCGCCTTCGTGGACGCCGCTCTGATCAAGCCCTTGCCCTATCGCGATCCTTCGCGCCTGGTTGGCGTCTTTGAGAGTATCCCGGAATGTCCACAATGCCCGCTTTCGTATCCCGATTACCTCGACTGGAAGCGGCTCAACACCGTCTTCTCGTCGCTGGATGTCTTTCAGCGCAACGGTTTTCTGCTTAGTACTCCCGAAGGGGCACAGACGGCGCGCGGCCTTCGCGTGAGCGATGGTTTTCTTGGCACGCTTGGCATCACTCCTTTTCTTGGACGTGATTTCTACCCCGGTGAAGATTTAGCCGCGGCTCAACCCGCAGTCCTGCTGAGCTACGCCGCTTGGCAACAGCGCTACGGTGGAAAACAGGACGTCTTAGGACAAACGGTAATACTCGATGGTGTCCCGCACACGATCATCGGCGTGCTCCCAGGCAAATTTCAGTTCGCTCCAGCCAGGTCGGCGGAGTTTTGGGCCACTCTCCACGCGCCGAATTCTTGCGAAGTCCGGCGAAGCTGCCATGGTCTCAATGGGATCGGACGTCTCAAGGACGGTGTCTCAATCCAAACGGCATTGGCCGACACGAAATCCATCGCAGCGCAACTCGAAATACAGTATGCTGACTCAAATCGAGGACAAGGCGCAGCGGTCTCGCCTCTTATCGAAGTAATTGTCGGAGACATCCGCCCCATATTGTTGGTCCTTCTCGGGGGAGCCGGATTGTTGCTCCTGATCGCCTGCGTCAACGTCACCAGCCTCCTCCTGGTACGTTCCGAGGGCCGCAGACGTGAGATTGCAGTTCGCGGCGCACTCGGCGCTTCATCCACAAGACTGCTTCGTCAATTTGCCACCGAAGGCTTGGTGTTGGTCGCAGCCGGCGGCTCGATGGGAATCGTTTTGGCCGGTTGGCTCATGCGATTCCTCACCCGCCTTATCCCATCCGATATGCTTGCTGATATGCCCTACCTGCAGGGACTCGGTTTCAATCTTCGCGTGGGCATTTTCGCGTTCAGCATGGCCATATTTTGCATGGCGATATTTTCGGGAGTTCCCACCTGGCCTTTATCCCTGTCGTCCCTTCGAGGAGGCCTGGCAGAAGCCACTCGCGGCTCGTCAGGAAATTCATGGCGCCGGCTTGGCTCTAACCTCGTCGTGATCGAAATCGCCATCGCTATGGTCCTGCTGGTGGGAGCCGGACTGCTGGGAAAAAGTCTGTATCGCCTGCTCCACATAAACATCGGCTTCCGGTCCGATCATCTCGCCACGCTGGAAATCGACGCACCCGACGCCGTCTATGGCAACGACGAGCCCTCCATGGCGTTGGAACGCCGGGTCATCCGTGAGATGGCAAAACTTCCCGGCGTCCAATCCGTTGGCGTTTCTTATCTGGGTATCCCCATGGACGGCAATGGCAATACCACCTGGTTCCGCATTATCGGCCGCCCCTGGCACGGCGAGCACAATGACACTCCGCAGCGCAACGTGAGTTCCTCTTATTTCACCACGCTCCAAGCGAAGTTAGTGCGCGGCCGCTATTTCAATGAAAACGAAGACACCTCCAAACCTAACGTAGCCATCGTCAACCAGGCATTCGCAAAAAAATATTTTTCCAGCGATGAAGACGCCATCGGCAAACAACTTTCTTTCGTTCCGGTCGCTACCAAGCCTATTGAAATTGTCGGAGTAGTCGAGGATATCAAGGAAGGGCCGCTGGATATCGCGACGCCTCCGGTTCTTTACTTTCCTTTAAACCAAAACCCATCCGACTCCTTTACCGTGGTCGCCCGGACATCGCAGTCCGAGGCATCGTTGCTACCCGCCATGGTTGCAGCCATCCATCAAATCGATGGCCATATCGCGGTGCTCAACGAAGTCACCATGACGGACCGAATCAATCACTCGCAAACCGCCTACCTGCACCACTCTTCCGCTTGGCTGGTGGGCGGTTTTGCCGCAATCGCCCTTCTCCTCAGTGCCATTGGACTCTACGGCGTGGTGGCCTATTCCGTCAGCCAGCGAACTCGCGAACTTGGAATCCGCCTTGCGCTGGGTGCGCAACCTCGCATGGTTTATCAACTGGTGATGAAAGAAGCCGGATGGCTGGCCGCCGCTGGGGTCGCGATAGGCTTGGCTTGCTCCATCGCTGCGGCAACTTTGATGCGCGGCCTGTTGTTCGGAGTGCGTTCCTGGGATGTTTCAACGCTGGCCGCCGTAGCCGTAGTTCTCGGCGCCTCCGCGCTCTTAGCGAGCTATGTACCCGCACGGCGAGCAGCGTCTCTCGATCCAGTGGAAGTATTGCGTAGTGAATAGCAAATAGCTGCGTGGCGGGGTTGCCGGATCTCTACTAGTGGGATTTTTTCTGCAGCTCGTTAACCGTCTCTAAGATCACGTGCCCCACAATCGCAACGCTCCGCGGACTCACCTTATCCAAGGTGTCTTGCGGCGTATGCCAATATTTCGGGTTCTGAAATCCATCCCAATCAATAATGTCAACCGCCGGAACATCACGCGATAAGAACGGCTGGTGGTCATCCGATATCGTCTCGCTGCGCGACAGAAAAACATCTCCATAACCCAAATGCCCCGCCGTCTTCCAAACCAAATCCGTCAGCCATTTCGTCGAGTTTCCTTCGCGCGGAATGGCCAGCCCATATTGGCCAATCATGTCCGCCAGTATCACCGCCTTCAAGCGCTTCAAATCGCCCGAAACGGCCATCCTGGCCGCCAGCTCGCGGCTCCCATAGGTGTGGTCCTCGTCTTTATCCCAATCCACAAACGCTTCCTCGCCATCCAAAAACGCGATCCACACCGAATTAGGCTCCTTTTTTCCACACAGCAGCCGCGCCATCTCCAGCATGACTCCATCGGACGACGCGCTGTCTTCCGCCCCCACAAAATTCTGCACGCTACTCAACGAATCGTAGTGCGTCAGCAGCAAAATAATTCCCGGCCCAGTTCCCGGCGCTTTGGCAATAATATTTTTCATGGCCACTTCACCAACTGGCGTGGACGCGTGAAAATCATCTTCGCCAACCGTGCATCCGTAACTTTTCAGTTGCTCGCGAATGTAATCCTGAACCTGATGGATTCCTTCTGACGCCGGCGGGCGTGGCCCAAAACTCACAATCTTGGCGACGTGTTGGTACGCCTTGGCCCCATCAAATCCCCCGGTCTGTGAAGCGGGCGGCGCCGTATCGGCAGGCGTGCGCAAGGCTGTGGCGCTGCCTTGCTGCGAGGCAGACGCCGCAGACTCCGAGCCAGCCCCGCTATGGCCGCACGCAGCGACGCCCAGCGCAGCCGCCAGCAATCCCGCCGCCAGCGCCCGTCTCTTGCAAGAATTCAACATCTATTGCGCCTCCCCGGTTGCCGCATCCGCCTGCTTTCGCCTCAACACCACGTAAGAAACCAGCACGCCGATAAAATACAGCAGGATCATCGGCGCCATGAACACCAGCATCGTCGTTGCGTCCGGTGTCGGCGTCACAATCGCCGCCACCACGGTAATAATCAGCATGGCGTACCGGAAATTCTTTAGCAGAAATTTCGGAGTCACAATTCCGAATAGCGAAAGAATGAAAATCAGCACCGGCAGCTCGAATACCACGCCCAGCCCCAGCAGTATCACCAACGTTAAATCAAAATATTCGTTGATGCTGATCAGCGGCTTGATCGGACCTTCATTCGCAAACCCAATCAAAAACTTCAGCGTGGTCGGCAACATCACGAAATAACCAAAAGCCAGCCCGCAAATAAACAGAAACATCGAAGAAATAATGAAGCCAGCCACCGCGCGGCGTTCGTGCTTGAAAAGTCCCGGCGCCACAAACAACCAAATCTGGTACAACACAAACGGCATGGCCAGCGCGATCCCCAGATAAAGTCCCAGCGAAATTACCAGGCTCACGTAACCCGCTGGACTTGTGTAATAGAGGTTGTCTTCCAGATGCGCCGAACGCAGCGCCATGTGCATGGGCTGCACGATGAAGGTGATGAAGTGCTTCGAGAGGAACAGCCCCACGCCCGTTCCAATCACAATTGCAATCGCCGCGTGAATTAGCCGCTTGCGCAGCTCTACCAGGTGCTCGAAAAACGACATGCGCCCGCCCGGATCATTATCCGGGGGCGGAACAGCGTTCCGATCAGGCTGGGCGGCTGCCGCCATCGCTCCCCTTGCTGTGCTCCGCTTTGGCGGACTCCCCTGCGGGTTCCGGTTCGCTATCGACGCGTCCCGAGGTCACCGGAGCCTGCGTAGCGCCAGCGTTCGCAGGAGCTTCGGCATTTTTGCCGTCGGAGGAATCCGTGTGCGTCAGCGGGGCGTCTGCTTGTGTCGCCCCAGTCGTTTCTGCCTCCGCGTTCTCTCCCGTCGACGAACCCGCAGGCGCCACCGTCCACCCGCGCGGCGCATCCGCAGTCACCGTCCCTGTAGCGCTCACAAGTTTGGGAGGCCCCATGGTGGTCTGCTCGGTTGGAGCGATGGTGGTCCCCGCTCCTGCCGCCGCCGCTGCGCGCATGCTCGCTTCGCGTTCGATCTCACGCATATGTTCATCAAACGTGGAACGCAGATCACCCGTAGCGCGTCGGAATTCGCCCATGATTTTTCCCAGATTTCGCGCCAGATCGGGCAGCTTCTCCGGCCCAAATACAATTAGGACGACCACGAAGATGATAATCAGGTGTGGAACGCTGAACATTTTGAGGTCAGTTGCGGAGTACGGCGCCGCGTTTGCAGTTTATCTCTAATCCCTGCTCACCAGACGCCGTTTCTGCAAGTTTCCCGTCGCCCGCCAAACCTACTTTGCGGGGGCCGCGGCGGCAGGCTTGGGCTGAATCGAAACCAGTTCAACCTCGAACACCAAAGTCGCGTTGGGCCCGATCACTCCGCCCGCACCGCGCGCTCCGTAGGCTAGATCCGAAGGAATGAAGAGCTGCCATTTCGATCCTACGGGCATCAGTTGCAAGGCCTCGGTCCATCCCTTAATCACTCCGCCAACAGGAAATGTTGCCGGCTTCCCGCCGTGCTTGGCCGTGCTATCGAATTCCGTGCCGTCCAGGAGCGTTCCCTTGTAATTGCATTGAACAGTGTCTTGAGCCGTAGGCTTCGGTCCCTTGCCTTCTGTAATTATTTTGTACTGGAGCCCGCTCGGCAGCGTCAGCACTCCCTCTTTCGCTTTATTGGCCGCTAGAAATGCGTCTCCATCTTTTTTATTTGTCGTCGCCGCTTCCTGCATCTTTTCCTCCTGTTTTTTCTTCATCTCGCCTTGGAACGCAGTCATCACGGTCTTAACTTCATCGTCCGTCATCTGGGCCTTGCCTGCCAACTCGTCCCTCATCCCCCGCACCAAGATGTTGGGATCGATGTCCACTGCGTTCTTGCTCATGCTCTTGCCAATATTCATTCCAATGGCGTAGCTGACCTTGTCCTTGTCCGTCTTCAACACCAGAGGAGCGGCGGCCGTGTGATGCACCGGCGTTTTCCCGGCAGGGGCGCTCTGCGATTTCGTCGCAGGCGTCTTCGTGGCATCGGAAGTTTGCGATTTTGCAGCAGGTGTTTTTGTCGCAGGGGTTTTTGTGGCAGGCGCCTTCGAATCGGATGTCTTCGCAGCCGGCTTCTTGGCATCAGGAGAGGGCGGAGTTTGCGACGCGGGTGCTTGTTGCGCTGGCGCCTGTGAATTATCGGGTGTCTGTTGTGCTCTGGCGTTTCCAGCCGCCAGAAGGCATGACACTAGTATCGTTGCAGCGATCGTTAACAATTTTTTCATGTTGGTATTTTCGCATTGGAACACGGAATCTGCAAATCGCCAAAAACATGCCGCCCCTAAGCGTGTCTTGTCACAGAAATGCCAACTCCTTGCACTTCTACACGTCCTATGTTAGATATATGTAGAAGTAGGAGGTATGGCGATGGGCGCAAAATCCGATCTTCCCCAAGGCACTCTGGACCTGTTGATCTTGAAGGTTGTGGCCCTCGGCCCGGTCCACGGTTACGCCGTTGCGCAACGCTTGCAGCAAGTCTCCCGGGACGTGGTACAAGTTCCCCAAGGCTCGCTCTATCCCGCGCTGCATCGCCTGGAAAATCGCGGCCTGCTCACCGCCGACTGGAAGGAAACCGACACCGGCCGCGAAGCAAAATTTTATCGCCTCACTCGCAAAGGCCGCGCACAACTTGAAACCGAAGCCGTAAGCTGGGAACGCCTGACTGCCGCCGTCAGCCTAATCCTCAAATTGTCCGAAGGAGGTGCCCAATGAATTGGTGGCAGCGCCTCTGGCGCCGAACGCAAATGGACGAGCAGCTGGAAAAAGAGCTGCACTATCACCTGGAGCAACACGCGAACGATCTAATCGCCCAAGGTCACGCGCCCGAAGAAGCATGGCGGCAAGCCAGACTCGCTCTCGGCGGCCCCCAACAAGTGAAGGAAAATTGTCGTGACGCCCGCGGCACCCGCTGGCTGGACGATTTCTCGCAAGATGTTCGTTTCGCTCTGCGCACGCTGCGCAAAAATGCCGGCTTCGCAGTGGTCGCGCTACTGACGCTTGCTCTCGGCGTCGGCGCAACCACAGTAATGTTCACCGTGGTCAACGGCGTTCTGTTGAAGCCGCTGCCCTACCCCGATCCCGACAAGCTGCTCGCCGTTCACGGTCACACGGAAACCTGGAACACAAAAATTTTTGGCGAACAAAACGTCGCCTATCCCGATTTCCTGGATTTGCAGCGTGAGGCTCATTCTCTGGACCTCGCCGGAACTCTCTTCAACAACGCGACCCTCAGTGAACCGGGCCAGCCCGAATACGTTGACCTCCACGAAATCTCTTCCAATCTTTTTTCCGTCCTGCGCGTGAATCTTCTGCACGGACGCGCTTTCCTCCCTGAAGAAGACCGCCCAGGCGCCGCACCCGTCATGATCCTGGGCTACAGTTTCTGGCAACAGCACTTCGGTGGCAGCCCCACAGTTCTCGGCAGCTCAGTTGTGCTCGATCAAAAGCGCTATACCGTAATCGGCATCGCGCCCGCTGGCTTCCGCCAAGACGACGACGAAGCCGACGTTTTCGTCCCCCTAGACCAGGACACCGCGCCATTTCTGAAAAGTCGCGGCCTCCACCCCATTAACGTGATTGCGCGCCTGCGCCCCGGCGTCAGGCCTCCCAATGCACAAGCCGAATTGCAATTGATTGCGCATCATTTGGCGCAAGCGTACGCGAACACCAACGCCGATCGCACTTTTCTCGCATGGCCCCTGCGCGCGGAAGTCGGAGACGTCCGCTCAACTCTCTGGCTGCTTTTAGGCGCGGTCAGTCTTGTGCTCTTGATCGCCTGCGCAAATGTCGCCAGCCTCATCCTCGCCCGCGCAGTTTCGCGCCAGCGTGAACTTTCGATGCGCGCCGCCCTCGGCGCTAGCCGCGGACGCTTGGTGCGCCAATGCCTGACCGAGAGCGCCGTGCTAGGGCTCACCGGAGGTGTCCTCGGAGTCCTCCTGGCCTACCTTGGGATCCGCCCCTTCCTCGCGTTCTGGCCCGGCAATCTGCCGCGCGCGCAAGAAGTCCAGCTCGACTGGCGCGTGATGCTGTTCGCTGTCTGCATATCCTTGCTCAGCGGTTTTCTCTTTGGTCTCGCGCCCGCTCTCCGGGCTCCCGCGCGTCACCTTGATGAAACACTCCGGTCCGGGTCGCGCACAATCACCGGGGCCGCGCGTCGCCTTCACAGCATGTTTGTAGTGTCAGAGATTGCTCTTGCGCTCGTGCTCCTGGTCGCTGCCGCAATGCTAGGCCGCACGCTGCTCCGAGTTTCTTCGCTCGACCCTGGCCTCAACATTCACGATGTTCTAGTTACTCGCATGGCGCTTTCTCCCGGAGTCCTCGCCGACCCCGGCCGCATCCGCCCCGCTTGGCAGGATGTAATCGATCGCGCCAGCCAGGTCCCCGGCGTTCAGTCCGTCGCTATCGTTGACACTGTTCCCATGCGCGAAGGCGTCAATCAAATCGGTTACTGGCCCAGCGCCAACGTGCCGCCGGAAAACCAGCGGCCCACCGCCCTGGCCACCTGCGTCTCGCCGAATTATTTAGACGTAATGGGCCTGCATCTCCGTCGCGGCCGCTTTTTGAGCGATCAAGACCGCGCGGGCAGCCAGCTCGTCGTCGTGATCGACGACGTCCTGGCCCAAAGCGCCTTCCTCGGACACGACCCTATCGGCAAACTTCTCTGGATGCCCGACATGTATTATGGCCCCTTCACCGTAGTCGGCGTGGTCGGCCATGTTCGCCATTGGGGCCTCGCCGGCGACGACCAAGCCCAAGTCCGCGCGCAGTTCTACTATCCCTTCGCGCAACTCCCGGACAGCGACCTGCGCCGTTGGTCCGAGCTGATGTCGGTAGCAGTACGCACAAATGTCGAGCCGTTGAGTGTGGTCGAGTCGCTTCGCCAGCAAGTGCGTGGCGCCACCCGCGATCAAGTTGTTTACCAAGTCCGCACTATGGAGCAATTAGCAAGAGGCACCCTAGCCCGCCAACGCTTCCTGCTGCTCCTCTTCAGTATTTTCGCGGGATTGGCTTTGGTGCTCGCCTGCGTCGGCATTTATGGAGTGCTCGCCTACCTAACGAGCCAACGCGTACCCGAGATCGGCATACGCATGGCGCTAGGAGCGCGCCCCGCCGATGTTATGTGGCTGATTCTTCGGGATAGTCTCGCGATGATCACGGTGGGGGTCGCTGTCGGCACCCTCGCCGCCCTCGGTGCCGGACATCTCTTGCAGCATTTAGTAGAAGGAATGCAGCCCACCGGTCCATCGCCCTATGCCATCACCATATCCTTGCTGGTCGCGACCGCAGTGGCGGCAAGCCTAATCCCAGCCCGCCGCGCCAGCCAAGTCGACCCCATGAAAGTTTTGCGTCAGGAATAGACCCTCGCGCGGCAGGAGTAATATCAGCAACCGCGCGTGATTAACGCAGTTACCGGAAAACGAAATGCCACTTGATACTTCCACATAGATTGGAGTAATTGCGAACACTCAGAATCGAAACGGACAGCAGACTACATACTCCCGCAAATGCCCAGCTGTCCCAATGGAACGATCGTGACTCTGGGACGGAAAATTCGCCACTGAATATCCATCGGTAAGCCCCCGGGCATCAATGTGTATAGGTAAAATGGAAGACAGAGAAGCGTAGCTGCAAGCGCAATCGTGGCCGAAATTCGCCGAAGAAAAAAACAGAACGAACGCCGTCGGAAAAAACAAGAAGCCAAGTTCCGCCATTTTCAACAGCGGTCCTGTGAGCCAACACCGCCACCGAACTCTGAAGAGCCGTCTTCATGCAAACGAACCCAGAGCACGCCTTTTCTTTCGGAAATTTCCCGATTCAACGCTCTAAGTAACGCTGAGGCACTGCCGGTTCGATACTCGACCGTCCTAGCGGAACCACCCGGAATCCGCGCCAGCCTTGCGCCCTTCTTCGGCCAAATCCTCCAGCGATTGTTGCAGTTTCTCTTTCTGCTCCTCAATCTGCTTGATCTGCCTGTTACGGTCTTCAATGTAAATTACGCCCGCCGACGCGCCACTCATAGGGTCCACGCTAACCGCGCCCTTCTTCTTAATCTCATCCTGAATTCCAGCGATTTGCCGATCCAGTCCAGCCATCTGATCTCGTAGGGCATTCGCTCTCCCGCGCCAATACGCTTCGTTATTGCCTGGAGGGCCAGAAGCAGCGCTCGCTCCGGAGTTAGCGTAAGAGTTTCCCCCGTCCGAGTTTCCTCCGCCCTGGCTCCCCGCTCCCACCGATGAAACACCGCGGCCCGACAGCCCAGACAGCTTGTCCTCCGTGTACACCTTGGTAGTCTCGGTCTTCGGCTTCTGCGCCTTCGCCTGACGCGCAATAGCTCCCAACGATTGCTCCTGCGGCGCTGATTGGTCCACCATCTGCGGCTCCGAAGCCGCCTTAGTCTGCGCTTGAACTTGCGTTTGTGTTTGAGCGTGAGTCCAACCAGATGCCTGCGCCTGGGATTGTCCAGCCGCAGGCGCTGCCGCCGTCGAAGAAGACCCAGCCTGCGACGATTGACCAAACGCCGCCGGCGCGGGACACAGCGCGAAGTACGCCGCCACAACCAACAACCCAAACGCGTCTCGCACACGCGCAAAGTTCGGCCTCTGCCTTCCCAATTCCTGCCCAACGCGGGTTTCTGCCACGATCTTCTCGGGTACAAGCTTCTTGCTCATATCGCTCATTGTTATTCTCCTACTCGGTCACTTTGAACTCTCGTAGCGCCGGGCTTTTAGCCCGGCATGCTGGCCTCAAATTTTAGGGAATGGCCCTGACACAACCGTATGCCGGCATCCATCCGGGGTCAACGCGCCCGGTCACGCGCACATCGTCCAAATTACCTGTCCTCAAGGCCAGTCAGACCTAGCAACCTTTCAGGCATGCGGAGCAGCTCATTTCACCAGCAACCTCGAACAATTAATTGTTTCCATACGTACTAGAATCAGGATAAAACGAACGCGAGACACGGCTCTGAAGCGAAGTCTATGGGCTGAGGGGTAAAGCAAGCTGTTGGCGTTAGTCCCTGTAACGTTAAATCGCTGAAGCCGCGCGCTGCAAAAGGTTTTATGGAAACGCTTGCGCAAGACATCCGCTACGCGCTCCGCACCTTAAGAAAATCCCCGGGCTTTGCCCTCGTCGCAATCCTAACGCTGGCCCTCGGCATCGGCGCGTCCACCGCCATCTTCAGCGTAATCGAAAACATCCTGATGGAGCCTTTCCCCTACCCCGACGCCCAGCGCTACATGTCCGTTCTGATCCACAACACGGAAGAGAACGAGCAAGAAGGACGCGCTGACTTCAACGGCGCCGAATTTTTGGATTACGTTGACCAGAATCATGTTTTCGATCGCGTAATCGGCAACTCCACACTCGACGTGCTCTATCGCTCAGGCGAAGGCACTCAGCGCTTCAACGGAAATCTCGTTTCTCCCGGGACCTTTGAATTTTTCGGAATGCCTGCGCTGTTCGGCCGCGTAATGCAGCCAGCCGACTACGAACCTGGCGCTCCTCCGGTTTTCGTCCTGCGTTACAAAACTTGGGTCAATCAGTTTGGCGCCGATCCAAACATTATCAACAAAACTTTCGTCCTTGATGACACTCCCCGGACTTTGATCGGCATCATGCCCCCCCGCTTCGGATGGGGCGACGCCGACCTATGGATTCCCGAAAAGCTCAGCCGCACCGCTAGCAGTAGCTACGCGGGCAGCTGGCCCACCCGCTATTGGTATTTCCTCGGGCACTTGCGCCACGGCGTTTCAATGAAACAAGCCGAAGCTGACATCGCCGTGCTAGCCAAGCGTCTGGCCCTGGTCTATCCCAAGGAATATCCAAAACACTTTACCGTCCGAATTCAATCTCTCACCGAACAGGTGGTCGGCCAGTTTCGCAACACTCTTTACATCGTGCTTGCCGCCGTGGGCTTACTGCTTATGATCGGTTGCGGAAACGTTGCAAATCTTCTCCTCGCAAAAGCCACCACCCGCGAAAAGGAATTTGCCATTCGCTCAGCTTTAGGCGCCAGCCGTGGTCGTGTCCTCCGTCAGCTCTTGGTGGAAAGCCTGATTCTGGCGCTGGCCGGTGCCTTGCTGGGAACTCTCCTCGCCTGGGTCGGTTTGCGATTCATCGTAGCGTTAATGCCGCAGGACATCATCCCTGCCGAATCCGTCATCCGCCTGAACCTGCCCGTCCTCCTCTTCACTCTCGCAGTGGCTGTCTCCACCGCGCTCCTTTTCGGATTAATTCCTGCTATGAAAGCCGCCCGCAAAGATTTGAACGAGCCTCTACGCGATACCGGCAAAGGTCTCACCGGCGGTTTCCGCCACGGAAAATTCCGCAACGCGCTGGTCATCACAGAGGTCGCGCTCTCCCTCACGCTTCTGGTAGCCGCCGGACTTTTGATGCGCAGTTTTGTGGCGCTACGCCAAGTCCCTCTCGGCATGCAAGCGGATCACATTTTCGTCACCAGGATCGCGCTTCCTGTCGAACGCTATAAAACAGCCGACCAAATTGCCGGCTTTTATGGCCCGTTGTTGCAACGCATAAAAGCCCTGCCCGGTGTCGTGGATGCCACCGAGACCACCGCGCTCCCTCCCTACGGCGGCATAGACACCGAAATCGAAATTCCCGGCAAGTCCCACTCAGAGAAATGGAACGCGAGCGTCTGTCTCTGCAGCGAAGGGTATTTCCCAGTCCTAAAGATCCCATTCCTTGAAGGACGCCCGTTCAACGAATCCGAAGTGAGCGCAGCGCGCAAAGTCGCGGTAGTGAATCAAACATTCGTGAAGAAATATCTCTCCCCCGATAACCCCATCGGCAAGCAGGTTCAAATCAGGCGGCTCTCCGAATTCGCGGACAAAGTGTCCGACCCCACTTTCGAAATCATCGGCGTAGCTGCCGACGTCAAAAATAAGGGCCTTCAGGAACCACCCGGTCCGGAACTCTGGGTCCCCTACACGGTTACCGGCTCGGCCTTCCGCGGCATCCTGGTGCGCACGACCCAAGAACCTCTTACCCTGATGAACGCGGCGCGGCACGAAATTTGGGCCACTGATTCCAACGTGGCGCTCACCTTAACCGGCACCCTGGAAGGCTACATCAGCCAATGGTCTTACGCCGGCCCCCGCTTCGGCTTCATGCTCATGATGATCTTCGCCTCCATCGGACTGATTCTCGTCACCATCGGCGTTTACAGCGTGCTAGCCTACACCACTGCGCAACGCACCCAGGAAATTGGAATTCGCATGGCCCTCGGCGCGGAAAGCTCCGACGTCCTCAAAATGGTAATCCGCATGGGTCTCCGCCTAGTAGCCATCGGTGTCGTCGTCGGCTTGTTGGCCAGCCTGGCCATGGGAAAAATCATCGCCACTCAACTCTGGGGCGTCTCCGCCTACGATCCCTGGACGCTAACGCTCGTCCCCACACTCCTATTCCTCACTGGCCTGGTAGCTTGCTGGCTCCCCGCCCGCCGCGCCTCCCGCGTAGATCCTCTAATCGCCCTCCGCCATGAATAACCGCCCAACAAGCGGCCCGTAGCGAGGTTCTCAGTCTTCGACAGATACAAATATCGTTATATACTCCCGGTCGAACTATCTTTTCGACGACCTTAAGCGCGCGAGCGTCCCCATGGCCGAAGAAAAACACCGGGTCTTTCTCAGCGGCTTTCTAGCCAACGCCGAAGTCTTCATCTATTCCGTCCTTGCTGTGTTGATCTTCGTAACCGCTCTCGGCAGCATGGCAAGCGCCGGCAAATTGCTCTGGGATGGCTTCGCTCATTGGAACATTGCCAGTCAAACGTTGGTTGTGCTGGACCAGCTCCTTCTCGTATTGATGCTCGTCGAAATCCTCCACACCGTGCGCATTTCCATCCACTCTCACATTCTGGTCACCGAGCCATTTCTTATCGTGGCCTTGATCGCTTCCATTCGGCGAATCCTCGTAATCACCTTGGAGACCGCCGCACTCACCAAAGCCGGAATCTGGTCAGCCGATGGTGCCGGCATATTTAGAGCGAGCATGGGTGAGCTTGGATTGTTGGGATTCCTAATCCTCGCCTTGGTAATTTCCATCGTGCTTCTCCGCCGCTACGCCCCCTCTCCAAAAGGCGCCGAAAGCTAAGAGACGATGTCCCCCTTCGTTGACTTGCGTTCTGCTCCACCCTAATATGTGCGCCGATGCAGGAAACTCCATCTCGAATCGGCCAGACCATCTCGCATTACCGAATCACAGAAAAGCTCGGTGGCGGCGGAATGGGCGTGGTGTACAAAGCTGAGGACACTACCCTGCGCCGGTTCGTGGCGCTGAAATTCCTCCCGCACGACGTCGCGCGCGACCCGCAAGCGCTGGAACGATTTCGACGAGAAGCGCAGGCCGCCTCGGCGTTAAATCACCCGAATATCTGCACCGTTTACGAGATCGGCGAGGAGGATGGCCACGCCTTCATCGCCATGGAGTATCTGGACGGCCTGACGCTGAAACATCGCATCGGCGGCCAGCCGATGGAAATGGACGCCATTCTTGACTTGGGCATTCAGGTAGCGGACGGCCTCGACGCGGCCCACGCCGAAGGAGTCGTTCACCGCGATATCAAGCCCGCAAACATTTTTGTCACCAAGCGCGGACACGCCAAGATTCTCGATTTCGGCCTTGCCAAGCTGGCGCCCTCACCTCGCATCGCACCAGGCGTCGGCGTTTCGTCAATGCCCACTGTCGGGGCCGAGATGCTGACCAGTCCCGGAGCAACAGTCGGCACCGTGGCATACATGTCGCCTGAACAGGTACGCGGCAAGGAACTCGACGCACGTACCGACCTGTTCTCTTTTGGCGTGGTGCTGTATGAAATGGCCACCGGCGTTCTTCCGTTTCGCGGCGACACATCCGGAGTGATCACTGACGCGATTCTGCACCAGGCTCCGGTGGCTCCCGTGCGACTGAATCCGGATGTTCCCGCAAAGTTCGAAGACGTCATCAACAAGGCGCTCGAAAAAGAGCGCGACCTGCGTTATCAGTCGGCGTCGGAAATGCGTGCGGATTTGAAGCGCCTTCGGCGAGATACCGATTCGGGCCGAATTCCCTCCTCCGCCGAAAGCGGTCCGCGCGATGTCGCTGTCCTATCTTCCGGCTCCTCGGCATCAATTCCTAGCGTCCGCGATGCGGCTGCCAAGCCCGTATCCGGCGGCGGAGGCTGGAAATATATTCTCGTTGCACTGTGCGCCCTGGTCGTTCTAGGTGCGTCGTTCGCGGCATTTCACTTTTGGAATCAGGCAAGCGCGCCAATTGCCACCGGTCAAGTGAAGAAAATCAGCCACTGGAATAAACCCATGGAGCGAGCAACGCTCTCGCCGGACGGCCATACGGTAGCATTCGCTTCACCCGTGAGCGGCACGTTTCAGGTCTTCGTCATGCTCACCTCCGGTGGCGAACCTCTACAGCTCACATCCGACGAAGGCGACAAGAATGTGAGCGGTTTTTCGTTCGACGGCGGCGAGATTTTCTATCAGCGCTCCCTCGGAAACTACGAAATCTGGGCGGTCCCCACTCTGGGCGGCACACCGCGAAAAGTATTGACGGGCAGCGCAGCAGTTCAATCCGCGGATGGCAATTCTATTTTCTTCTTGAATCCGCCGGCTCCAACGATATTCCGCGCAGACAAGTCCGGGGTCGGCGCGGAAGAGATCTTCAAATTCGACGAAGCCGCTGGTTATCCAATCGGATTACTGCCCTATCCAGGTGGGGATGCCTTGCTGGCGGCTACCTCAACTTCCGCATTTAGTGACACTCGCCTTTACAAAGTGAACATTTCAGCTCACTCATTGGCCGATCTAGGCGAAGTATCGAGAGACGTGAGTCACGCAGAATGGGCCGAGCCCGGGAAGTCGCTGATTTTTGGCCACAGCGTTAACGGACTGACGAACATCTGGAAATACAATTTGGCGGACCGCTCGTTGACGCAAGTGACCTTGGGCGCGGGTCCCGATCTTTCACCGATGCCGGATCCGGGAGGGAAGGGTTTTTACTACGTAAATGGAAAATTGTCCGGCTTTCTCACCGCGTACCATGTGCGCTCGAAAGAATCCGTGGACATCGTTTCCGAGATTGCCACCCAGCCATCGATTTCGCCGGACGCCAAGCGCGTGATGTACATCACTTCTCCGGAGGCAGGCCGCTCCGAACTTTGGGTGTCCGACATCGACGGGAAGAACAAAGTGAAGGTGGCCTCGTCGGAACACTTAGCGACCGGCACGTGGTCGCACGACAGCCGCCAGATTAATTACATCGACTCCGCAAACAAGAAAAGCCGGATTTACATCGCGGGAGCGGATGGGAGCGGAGTTCACGAAGTGCCGTGGAAGGGGGAATATATCCCCACAAGCATCTGGAGCAATGATGATAAGGCCCTTTACATCGGCGCGTTTCTACCACCCTCGAAGATATCCACTTGGAAAGTAAACGTTGACGGTTCTGACTCGCGTAAAATCTCGGACTCGTGCGCGTTTGCCACCGACGCAAGCGCGGACGGAAAATATTTGTTGGCGTTCGTACCAAGAGGTGATCGCGCGGGAATCTACCAGATTTCTCTCGGCGACGGTAAATGCGACGCGCTGGTTCCAGGCGCGTTAACTTTCGGCGTCGTATTCGCCCCGGATTACAAATCATATTTGTACGCCGTGGCCGCCCGCGGACAAATGACGATTTACCGCCAACCCTGGAACGATGGAAAACTGGCGGGCCCGGTTCAGGTCGCGCTCACGCTTCCCTTCTCGTTCAGCATTGCCTTCAGCGGCAACGGCTACGACTTCTCGCACGATCTTTCCACCTTCGTCTACGCGCGCCCCGGCGGACAGCACGATCTGTATTTCCTGAGCCAGAAATAAATCGAACTCTTTCGTACCGAAGTCCACCGCCTCGCACACTTATGTTTCAAGAAAATGCTCCTATCGGTTGCCTGGATGCTGATTGGCTTCAGCATTCGCGCTAACAAAGGCGGCCAGCAGCCGTCTCAACTGTATTACTCTACGGATCTGAAAACACTATACTTGCACATGCAAACAACCAGCACCGCAGGCCGGTTTAGAAGAGAGTTAAATCGCCAAACTGCTGAATTAGAAACGTGCGTAAGTTACAGAAAACAAAGACCGGCAACCTGCTCAAAGGGCCAAAAATACAGAAATCCAAATTGCAATTCTCAACCGTCAACCGAGCATTTTCAGCGCTCCCCGAGAGCCTTCACCCGACGAAGGCTGGTCCAGGTCCCGGAGCCGCGCACTCGATCATAGAAGCGCACGGACCTCGACAGAGGTCTAAAGCTTGTGTGGTACAATTTAATTTTGGCGCACAGTGAGGTCGCATGCACTCTCAAGCATCGTCTAAGCGTGGAATCTTCGTACTAATCGCCGTCCTCGGCATCTCGGCCGTCCTGGGAGGCCTCTTCGGCCCCACGCTCAGAGCCCGCGCCTCCACTACCGGCACTTCGGCCAACTCTGACGCGCAGCTGCAGGACTCGGTAAAAAGCTTCACGCACGTCCTCTCTGTCGTCGAACGCAATTACGCTGACCCGGTGGACACCGACAAAGTAATCTACGACGGCGCCATCCCCGGCATGCTTCACGTTCTGGACCCGCACTCAAACTTTTTTGATCCCAAGCAATACGCTCTCTTCAAAGAAGAGCAGCAGGGAAAATATTACGGCGTGGGCATGACCATCTCGCAGCGCGATAACCAAACCGTAGTCCTCGCGCCATTCCCTGGCTCGCCTGCCTACAAAGCCGGCATACGCCCCGGCGACATCGTTTTGAAAGTAGAAGGAAAATCCTGCGACGGTCTCACCGGCACGGAAGTTGCGGAAATGCTCAAAGGCCCCAAGGGCACCGTGGTCAACATTTCACTTGGTCGCGAAGGCTGGGACAAACCTATCGAGGTCAGTGTCACGCGTGACGAAATTCTGCGTCCTGCCGTCGAGTACTCCACAATGATCAAGCCCGGCATTGGTTACGTGCGCTTGGTATCTTTCAGCGAAACTACCGACAGCGATGTGGCCGACGCGTTGAAGCAACTCGATTTCCCCAAGCTCGACGGCCTCATCCTTGACTTGCGCAACAACGGCGGCGGTTTACTTAGTCAAGCCGTAGGTCTCTCCGATATGTTCCTCGACAAAAACGAAATCGTGGTTTCGCATCGCGGACGTTCCTCCCCGGAGCGCCGCTATTACGCCGTGCGCGGAAACCAGGGACTGGAAGTCCCCATCGTCGTGCTCATCAACGGACAGAGTGCTTCCGCTTCCGAAATCGTTGCGGGCGCCATACAGGATCACGACCGCGGCTTGGTCGTCGGCGAAACCAGCTTCGGCAAGGGCTTGGTCCAGACTCAGCTCCCGCTCAGCGAAGACACGGCCCTGCTGCTCACCACCGCGCGTTATTACACCCCCAGCGGTCGCCTGATTCAGCGCGATTACAAAAACGTTTCGCTCTACGATTACCACTACAATCCGCAGAAGCCCAAACAGCCGGAAGTGAAGCTCACCGACAGTGGCCGTCAGGTCTTCGGACAGGGTGGCATCACTCCTGACGACTTTGTCGCTGCTCCCAAGCAGGACGATTTCCAGCAGTCGCTCTATCGCCGTGGCGTGTTCTACGCCACTCCGCAAGGCGTCGGCGATTTCACCCGCTTTTACCTCAGCGCGAAGCCCGATGTAAGCAAGGACTTCGTGGTCGACGACCAGGTCATCAACGAATTCCGGAAATACCTCTCCGACCAGCACATCAAGTACACCGAGCCTGAAATTCAGGAGAACCTGACCTGGCTGAAATGGCAAATCAAGCGCGAGGTTTTCACCAGTGTTTTCGGATTGTACGAGGGCTTCAAAGTCGCGCTGCAGGATGATCCGCAGCTCGATAAAGCCATCGAATTGATTCCACAGTCCAAAGCACTTTATCAAAACGCGCGCAAAATCGTAGCCGAGCGCCAAGCCGCCCAGACTTCTCATCCCTAGACGGCTGAATCGCGGCCGCAACCATCTGCGGCCATACAACTTAGCCAGCCCAATTTTGACCTGTAGCGCTGTGTGTATTGCTCCTAAAGTCACGCATCCAGTAATCCCATTCGACCGAGACCTCCTAGAATCGTATCCTCAATAGCAGCCAGATTCCCCGTAGGCCAGGCATGAACGCGCCAGACACCGCCCTCAACCGATTCATGAGCCGCGCCCCGCGGATGTCACCCATATGCTGGGCCCTAACGGTAGGCTGGGCTGTCATTGTCGGCGGTTACTGCCTTGTGGCGCTGACAGTCCCCACGGGAAGGGGGCTAACCGCCTTCGGTGACATCTTCCAGTGCCTCGCGGCCGTATTCGCCTGCGTTGGGCTGATGATGAATTCATCGCTGCCAGAACGGCGGACGCGGCTGTTTTGGCTGCTCCTGGCTTTGGGATGCGCCACCTGGTTCGTGGGCCAGTCCATATGGACTTATTTCGAAGTAATTCTGCGCAAGGAAACCCCCAATCCATTTATCGGCGACGTAATTCTCTTCCTGCACCCTGTCCCCATGATCGGCGCGCTGGCTCTGAAGCCGCATGATCGCCGCGACGATTTAAACGTCCACACCGGGTATATGGACTTCACGCTGTTGCTGGTTTGGTGGGTGTATCTCTATCTCTTCGTGGTGATTCCGTGGCAATACATCGCGCCCAACGTGCAGACCTACGGCTTTATGTACGATCATCTGGCGGCCGCAGAAAACCTTCTGCTGGCGGTGGGTTTCGCCCTGCTCATGAATCGCTCGAAGGGAAAATGGCGGGAAGTCTATGCCCATCTTTTCAGCGCTTCTCTTTTGTACGCCGCGGGTTCCTACATCACCAACCGGGCCATTGACCGGCAGGATTATTACACCGGCAGCGTCTTCGACTTGCCTCTTGTTGCGTCATTTATATGGTTCGGAACCGCAGGTTTTGTCGCTTACAGCCTGAAGCCCCAGCGTCAGCAAGCGCCCGAGCCGAAGAATGACGAACGGAACTGGGCTTTCTTGCTGTCCAGAGCGGCTGTCGTTTCGATTCCTCTGATGGCGCTTTGGGCGCTCTGGTTCAGCGCAAATCCCTCTTCCGTCCAAACTTTCAGGTTCGGCGTAGCCCAGGTAACCCTGCTAGTGGTGGCCATGCTCACGTTCTTCCGCCAGCGTCTGGTGGACCGCGACAGAACACGGCTGCTCGAAGCCGCGCGCGAATCTTTTGACAACTTGAAGCACGTTCAGGAGCAGATGATTCAGACTGAGAAACTTGTCTCGCTCGGTCAGCTGGCGGCCGGCGCAGCGCACGAAATCAACAATCCGCTCGCCGGAATCTTGGGATATTCCGACTTACTGGTTGACGACCCTGCGCTGGGAGATCGCCAGCGCGTAGTCGCAGACAAAATCCGCACGCTGGCGCGCAGAATCAAGACGCTGGTGACCAGCCTTCTCAGTTTTGCGCGGCGCGTTCCCACGGAGAAAACGCTTCTGGAAATAAATCAGGTGATCGCCACCGCTCTGCACCTGAGCAATCTAGATTTGCGGGGCCGCCACATCGAAGTGGAAACCTATCCCGCGCTCGACTTGCCAACGGTACGCGGCGATTCCAACCAGGTTCTGCAAGTATTTTTCAACCTGATTAGCAACGCCGTTGACGCGCTGGAAGAAGTCGGCGGCGGAAAGCTGCTGATTCGCACCTCGCACAACGACACCCGAGTCGTCGTGCAATTCTCCGACACCGGCGCAGGAATAAAGCATCCGCAGCAAGTCTTCGATCCGTTTTTCACCACCAAGCCAGTAGGTAAAGGCACCGGGCTGGGCTTAAGCATCTGCTACGGAATCATGCAAGAGCATGGCGGCAGAATCGATTGCTTCAACCGCCCCGAAGGAGGCGCAACCTTCGTAGTCGAATTCCCCCTCGAAATGGAGCCGATCTACGCCGCAGAGCCACCCGAAGCCGTGGCATCAAAATCAACATAGATCCCTCGGTGAGTTAATGAAATCTAAAATTTATCGTTTCAGTAAATACCTCTTGGCCGGGTATTTCGTGATCTTGGGTTTACTGTCCGAGGCTGCTGCCAAACCACACATTGTCCCGTTGCGGAGTCAGATGACGTTCTCTGCTCCACCCGCTAGAATTCGGTCGGTGCCGATAAGGACCCCCAGGGAACCACAATCTACGTGCTCGGGCTTGCACCGGAGTTTGATGCCGGACGTCACGTGGTAACCCTCGCGCTTGCGCTACACCGTACCGGCGAAAATACCGACGCTCCCAATCTTCTGCAGCCGACTGGAAGGTCGCACGGTTTACGGGCCTACGATTTCGCGGCAGATGACCTCGCTCACGGAGTGAAGAAGGCCGCTTTCGCAAGAATTTGGGATTGGTAATACAGATAATCGTTTCCAAGGCCACCGTCCGCCAAATTTCAGCTGGCAACTACCGACTCGACGCGCTGGACCTCCAAATCGAAGTCGACAACTTCGGTTTCTGAGTCTCCTCCTTTTAGTTAAATGTCCACACAATTCAAGCTTCTACGATTTAAATTTCTTTCCCCTATCTGAGTTATCATCGCAATTTGATTGGGAGGCTATGTTGAAGAAGCGCTTGCTTGTGATTCTCGCAATATTGGGCAGCGTGACGCTGCTTACGGCGTATTTGTCCGCGCGGATCAGTCGCCAGAAAAGCGGGACGCTATTTGGCGGCATGATCAATGCAGTCGTGCCGGCTGCTGCCCGGCGCTCGGGCGAGTTGAAAACGCGAGCCGTGGTCCTGATTGTGCTGGACGGATTCCGATGGCAAGAAGTGTTCGACGGGCCGGAGCACGACTTGATGGACGAGAAGCGTGGCGGCGCGCAGGACGTGAAACAGTTGCGTAAAGATTTCTGGCGCGACACGCCGGCAGAGGGCCGCCAGGCTCTGATGCCGTTCCTTTGGGACCTAATCGTTCAAAAAGGTGAGATCTATGGCAACCAGCACAAAGGTAGCGTTGCGCAAGTCACCAACGGCCTGAAATTTTCTTATCCCGGCTACAACGAAATGATCACCGGGAAGCCAGACAGGAGAATCGATAGCAACGAGTACGGCCCGAACCCAAACACCACAGTTTTTGAGTGGTTGAACAACCAGCCCGAATTTCACGATCAGGTAGCAGTTTTCGCCACCTGGGATGCATTCAACGATATTTTCAACGTAAAACGGAGCGGCCTGTCTGTGCGCACAGGATGGGATTTGCCGTGGGCGCAGCAGCTCACTCCGCGCGAACAATTGCTTAAGAAACTGTACGAGACTACAACGCGCGTGGAAGATGACGACACGTTCGACTCGTTTACGCACCAGGATTTGATGGATTATCTCGGTACGCACAGCCCACGCGCTCTTTTCGTCGGATACGGTGGCACAGACGATTGGGCGCACGAAGGAAAATACGATTTGGTGCTGCAAGCGGCACATCAGGATGACCAAGCTATCGCCGAGCTTTGGAATATGATGCAGGCCACGCCTGCTTATCATGAACAGGTTACCTTCATAGTCACCACCGACCACGGACGTGGCAGTGGGCTTGAGCAATGGAAGAATCACGACAAAGATATCGATGGCGCGGAGAATATCTGGATCGCCGTAATTGGACCGGACACCCCCGCGCTTGGAGAAATGTCAAACGTTCCGCGCGTGACGCAAAGCCAAATTGCCGCCACGATTGCCGCGTTGTTGGGACAGGATTATCGCGCCTCCGATCCAGCAGCGGCCCCGCCGCTGCCTATCTTTGCGGGATCGACAAGCGAAGCAACACCCGCGGTTCCCTCCACAAGATAGTGTCATCCAGTCGCCCGACCGAGCAGCGGGACGCTGGGATCCGTCGTGCAGATCTCTGCCCACGCCACCCGTAGGGTGTTGCATGCTGCGCCCGCTGAAACCTTGGCAATATTCGCGGAAGGCAACGAAACCCGAAGGATTCATCCGGGTGGCATTGGTTATACAGAGCATCCGCGAGTTCCCGCCGACCCCGGCGACCGGTCCCGGGAAACCGAAGGCCTTGCGTTTTAGTACTACTAATGCTTTGACAACAGCCGTACACGCGGACTGCTGAGAGGCTTGCATCCATGCTTCATACTGGAACTTGACCTAGGGTCCCCGGTGCTATGTCGGACGACTCAAGGGAGGGAGTGCGATGGATGTTCCTGTAGCCGTTCTGACGGTTCCAACGGCCTCGACGACCCCTGGCGGCCCCACGGCAGCCGCGACGGCGCCTGTAGCCACAAATACCATTATTGCAACGATGTTGCGCGCTGCGTCGAAAATCAGCGATTTGATTTTCTCTCCCGGCCGCGCGCCGCAAGTGGAAGTAAACGGCGAGCTTGTGCAACTGAAAATTCCCGGCGTAGGAATGCTGAAGCCGGACGACACCGCGCGAATCGCCAACGATCTGATGGGCCGCAGCAAGCACGCCATGGAAAAGCTGAAGGAAGAGGGCTCCTGCGATATTTCTTACAGCGTTCCCCAGCTTTCGCGTTTTCGCGTGAACATTTTCACTCAGCGCGGCAGTTGCGGCATCGTGATGCGCGTAATCCCTACCGAGATACCGGACTTCAAGTCGCTTAATTTGCCTCCGGAACTGAATGAAGCGGCGAACCTTCGCCCCGGAATCGTTTTGGTAACTGGGCCAACTGGCAGCGGCAAATCGTCTACGCTGGCTGCCTTCGTGGACAAAATTAATCAAACCAAAGCCTGCCACGTAATCACCATCGAAGATCCCATTGAGTTTCTTCACCAACATAAATTGGCCACCATTCATCAGCGGGAGTTGCACACGGACTGCCCTAGCTTTGCCCTGGCCTTGCGCGCAGCGTTGCGCCAAGCGCCCAAATTGATACTGGTTGGCGAAATGCGCGACAAACAAACCATCGAAGTGGCGCTCGAAGCGGCCGAAACCGGTCATATGGTCTATTCCACGCTGCATACGATTGATGCCTCGAAGACGGTGGAAAGAATCATTGGCGTGTTTCCGCTGGAAGAACAGGATGCGATTCGCGGACGTCTGGCCAAATCGTTTCGCTACATTGTTTCGCAACGCTTGATCCCTCGCATCGATGGAACCGGCCGCGTGGCAGCATTCGAGATTCTAAAAGCGACCATACGAACGCGCGAGTACGTGCAGAAAGGCGAATCCGAAGGCAAGTCGTTGCTCGATGCCATGCGCGACGCCGAGAATGGCGAAATGCAGACCTTCGACGATGAAATTGAAAAGCTGATTCGGGCCGGCGTGATCGATATGGAGGTGGGCCTTTCTTATTGCACGAACCAGGGCAACTTGCGGCTATGCCTCGCCGACTTCGTCGAAGCTCAAGGAAATAAAGCGCCGGGAAGCCGCGCCGGGAAGCCGGCAAGCGTTGCGCCTAAACCTGTTCCGGCGTCTTACTCCGGTAAGCCAGCCAGCGCTCCGGTTGCACCGGACTCAAACCTGGAGACCGAGCTAGAAATCGAGCGGTAGATTGCGGCGCGTATTTTCACCGTTTCGAAGATTTGTGCCCCAGGAAGATCGTATGTTTGGGGCCGCCGCTTTTCAGGCGTCCACGAACGCTTTGGACCTCAACGTCGAACCTGCCGTGCCGCAAGCGTTGCTCGAATTTCCGATCTTCTCGAGCTGACCACACTGCCAGCATCCCCTCCATCTTCAGCGCCGCAAATGCGAGGGCAATTCCCCGGTCGTCATAAAGGCCAGCGTTGTTGGAAGAGGAGGTAAACGCGGCCGGACCGTTGTCGACGTCCAGCAGCACTGCATCAAATTGTCCCGGTCGCGAACTCAGCGTAATGGCGACGTCATCGGTCTCGACTTGCACCCGCGGATCTTTGAGAGGATCCTCGGCGAGCGCACCCAGCGGGCCACGATTCCATTCCACTACCTCAGCGACGAGCTCGGCAACGACCACCTTCGCGCCAGGTGGCAGCACATCGAGCGTAGCTCGAAGCGTGAAACCCATCCCCAGGCCACCGATCAGCACACAGGGCTGTTCCAGCTCCCCTGCCCGTTGGCAGGCCAAGGTCGCCAGCACCTCCTCCGAACCGTGCATGCGGCTCGACATGAGGGGCTTGCCGTTGGCGAGAATGATGTACTCGTCGCTGCGGCGCATTAGCTTCATGACGGTACCGTCACGAGAAAGCGCCTGTCCGAGCAACTCCAGGGTCTTCACGCGTGTGATGTTACAACACAGGAAAACCTAAGTCAGGAGTGATAAGTGATGCTATTCAACGCTGACAATTTTCTAACCTGAACTCCACGAACAGCGCGAAGCAATTTCAGCCAGTAGGCCGGGGGTGTTTTGCAGAGGGGTGCCTGTTTCTGCCAAATCAAATTATCCCACCGGATTTGGGAAATTGTATTTTTGTCCGCTGGAGAATCTGTTCCAGACTAATCGGGCAAGTGGAATTGAATGGGTGAACACGACGGCGTTTAGCGGTCAGAAAGGATCCGCTTGTCAAAATAGGAACTCTTTCGTCGGCGAAGTGCTCTGTTAGGGCCGAAGGGTGCGCTTAGAATCAATCCGCCCGCAGTGCCCGCATGGGATCGATGGACGCAGCCCGCCGCGCGGGCAGCAACGAAGCCACCAAAGCCAGTATCAGCACGAAGACCGCGCCCAGCGTCAGTACCAGCGGATCAAAGGGGCTCACACCGAACAGAAACGATCGCATCAGATGCGACACGGCCGAGGCGGCCAGCAATCCCACGGCGCAGCCGACGATGGCGAGCTTGACTGCGGAGGTAAAGACCAGCGCTAGAATCCCCGACCGCTGCGAACCCAAGGCCATACGGATGGCCATCTCGTGGGAGCGCAGAGCAGCCGAGAAGGCGACGACGCTGTAGATACCAAGCGCCGCCAGCAGCACCGCTGCGATGGCAAAAGCGGAGATGAGTGCGGTGTTGAAGCGTCGAAGCGCCTCGCTGTTGGAAACGGCCTGCTCCATGCTTTGGACGTCGTCGAGAGCCAGCTGTGGATCGATGGAACGAACCGTGCCGCTAAGTAAACTGGCCATTTGCTCGGGCGGCGTTTCCGACCGTAGAGCAATGTAGCCCCAGTCGCCGTTCAGATCGGTGGGCACAGCCCAGCCGCCGTTGGCTTTTTCGACCTGCTCAACGGGCAGATAGAACTGTTCCATGCTGGGAGCGTCGGGCGGTCCATCCTTCAGGTCGGCGGCTACGCCTACAATGGTCATCCACGACGCTTTGTTCGTCTCCTGCGAGTCCATGCGGATGCGCTTCCCGACCGGGTCCGCGCCGTGCCAGTAATGATCGGCGAGCTTGTGGTTCACAATCACGACCAGCGGCGCGTTCGCCGAGTCCGCCGGGGTAAAGAAACGACCGCCAAGCAATCGGACGCCCATGGCCTGCAAGTAGTCGCCCCGCACCATCACCTCGATGCCGAGGGGCTGATCGACGCCTTGGGGCGGGACGTAGCCCTCGACCACGAACACACTCCTGTTGTACATGCCCGTGTCTGGGAGAAACGATGTCAGTCCGGCATATTTGACTCCGGGCAAGTGCTGCAGGCGACGAGTCAATTCCTCACCCAGTTGATTGACCGCAGCTTGCGTCCCGTAGGGTTGCTCCGGAAGGGCGTAATAGGCAGTGAGGGTATGGTCGGGGCGGAAACCTAGATCGACGGCGCGCATCTTCTCGAAACTCCGCAACAGCAAGCCGCAGGCGACGAGGAGCACCATGGCGACAGCGATTTCTCCCACGACCAACGCGGAGCGAAGCCGTTCGTGGCCGCCGCCTGCTGCGCCTGTGCGTCCGCCTTCCTTGAGAACTTCGTTGACGCTGGTGCGCAGAGCGGCAAAGGCTGGCGCCAGTCCACATACCAGGCCCGTTGCCAAAGCGAGGAGCAGGGCGAACGCCGCAACGCGCCAGTCGAGGCCGATCTCGTTCGTACGCGGCAACGCCTCGGGCAGGCGGCTAAGGACCAGGCTTAAAGCGTTGCTGGCTAGAAGCAAACCGAGAAGCCCACCGGTGACGCTGAGCAGCAGGCTTTCCAGAATGGCATTCCGCAGAAGCGCGGAGGCGGGTGCGCCCAATGCCAACCGCAGGGCTGCTTCACGGCGACGCCGAACGGCGCGGACCAGGAGCAGTCCGGCAAAATTAGCACAGGCGATCAGCATCACGACAAAGACGGCCAGAAACATAGTGCGCACCAGATGACGCGCCCGTTCCACAGTTTCCTCGTGCAGTGAGCGCACCACCGCGTGCCAGCTGAAACCCGTGACGGAGGGCGGATGGGTACGCATGGTCTCCTGAGCTACGCGCTCGGCGTCGCTTTGCGCCTGCGCCGGCGTGATGCCAGGTTTGAGGCGTCCGACCATGTCGAAACCAAAAACAGCTCCCTGATCGAAGGAGAGTTCGGCCGAGGTCAGGCTGGCGGGAACCCACAACGCGCTGTGGTTCAGATGACGTCCTGGCAGTAGTGGGAACTCAAACCCCCGCGGCATTACGCCGATCACCACATAGGGCTGGCGATCCAGAAGAAACTTGGCCCCGAGTACTCCGGCATCGCCGTGGAGGCGGGTTTGCCAGAACGAGTAACTGAGCACCACGACGCGCTCTTTCTGTTCATCTTCGCGCTGGGCGAAAAATCGACCGAGGAGGGGCGCGACCTGAAGAGCTGGGAACACCCCGCCTGAGAGCCGTGAGGCGATTACTTGCATGGGCTCGCCCATGCCGGACAATTCATAAGTGGTTTGCTGATAGCCGCCCAGACTCTCGAAACTGTGGGTATCGCGGGTGTAGGCTTGAATGTCAAAAGCCGTAACTCCGGACTCGCCGTTTCCCTTTAAGTTCAGGCCTGGTGCAAGATCTGATACCACCACAAGCTTTTCCGGGTGGGGGAACGGTAGCGGACGTAACAACACGCCTTCCACAACGGAGAAGACGGCGGTGGTAGCACCAATCCCCAGCGCTAGCATAAGCACGGCGGTGGCGGTAAAGCCCGGCGTTTTCAGCAAGTAGCGGATCGCGAGTCGCAGCTCAAGAAGAGTCATATGGCTGACCCCTTGGGAGATGTTTGGCCCACTGATGGGCAACTGGCGCTCCAAACATGAGCCGGGCTAAGTGATTGTCCTCTCGCGATCTTACATCACAACAGGGGGGATGCGTGGCTGAAGGTGTCCCCATTTCAAAATAGTATGTCCGGAACCGGACACAGCCCGGCGCTATTGGAAAACAACCGTCGTTGTCGTCGCTTTGCTGCTGCCGTAGGTTACTGTGCCAGTCAGCGTTGCCGGTCCCGGGAAATCGGGTATGGTTTTGCCACTAAAATCCCAAGCCCAGCCACTGCCCGGACCACATGAAAAGGTACCGGTTTTTCCGGAATCGAGGGTGACCGTTTTGTTGTACTGAATCTGCGTCAACTCGAATGATGCTAGCTACCGGTGAAATTGATGTCCTGCAAAGCGATCCAACGGGCGCGGCTGCCATGCGTGATTGTGGCGCGGCGTTTTCTGACATTTCCAGCGAGCACGTCGCCAGCGCACAACGCCATGTTGACGCGTGCGCGAAGGCCGAGCCGGATGAAATCGAAAAGGTGGACGGCGACGGCGACGAACAGACCGATATTAAAGAACCCCTCACCGGCGTTCGCCAACTGTTGAAGACAGTCGTTCCTAGCAACGTCTCTGCCGTTCCAAGAGTTGACAATCAATTCGTCGTTCGCCAAGGACAACGCACCGAAAAAGAAATCTGCGAAGCACAAAAGGCAGTCGAGAAAGTTCCGGCAGAATTGGGCGCGGTGTTGTTTGACCACACGCAGGCTTAGTAAAAAGTTTGCCGAGCGTATCCCACACGATTTCTCCTTGCTCTGTCGGGACCGAACTCGGCAATGGGCGGCGGCGCGTGAGCCCTAAAAGTTTACGCGCCACCGAATTTCAAAGGTGACACCCTCATGCTGACCGAAAAATAGAAAGCCCGCGGTACGCGTGGGACGAACGACGTGCGGCAATCACCCAATTAACGGGTGCTGACGACGGCGAACACGACGAGCGACCGGCGCGAGAAGCTGCTGAACTCTACAGATTGTTTCAGCGTGGCGTTATGAGCGCGGACGAAATTGTGTCCACTATTCTAGTTGCGCCGAGACGGCAGGACCAAAGTCTAAACAACATTCAGCGGCTGCGAATCCGTTCCGCGTTCCTTCAACTTATACGAGACAAGATTGGTAACCGTCGCGCGATTGGAGGCGGTCTTCACGCAAAACTGTACGTCGCGGCTCAAGGTGAAAATGAATACTCTTGAAAAAGTAATCTTCACGACGCTTGCAACTTGTGAATCGCACGTTTCGCTTGACGTGATGCGGGAACGGTTTGCAGCGCTGGCACCGGCAGTCGCGCAGCAAGTAATTAAAGAAACGATGCTGAGTCTTAAATTACCCGAAGTTTTGGAATCGCATCGCGGGGAAATCGAGCAAGCGTGCGCTTCGGATTTCGCGGCCTACTTTATTTCAAAAGTTGACAAGGCTTGTCAGGTGATGAAGCGAGCACATACCCTGCAACCTTGCTAGGCGACCCCAAGACTGGCTCACGAAGCGCGGGCCGACGATTTAAAGTCCTAGGGATGAGCGCCCACGCCGCACAACTGCTGATCCTTAACCGAAAACTTGCCCGTAATAAATTATTTCATTACCCCTGTCGTCTTTTGCTTGCCGTTTCCGATTTCCTTAGTAGAGGCCCCAAAGATGGCCTGATGTCGGGAAAGAAGAAATCAATTTGGAAAACGGAGGATGGTCAAATGAACAGACAGAGTGCAGTCAACAATGGGCTGGCGGTTTTTGTGGTCATGGGAATCCTGCTCCTGAGTGTTAGTCCCCTGGCGAAGGCACAGAGCGATGCCTTGGGGCAAATCTACGTTTCGGCCGCTAACGTTTCCACCAATATCCCCGGCATTCACACCTATGCCGAGCCCCCCAATGGGTTCAACCCTGTGACGGCCACGGACGTAGAGTTAGCTACCTACGGCTTCCCGCCACGGCCCGACCAACAAGCAGATCCCGATCATTATGCTCTCTGGGAACGAGCCATGACAGCCGCCAAGATTCGCTGGAACGGAGAGCTAAAACCGCAGCCTGGCAAACGCGCAATGATTCCAGCCGGTTCGTCGGTTTTGCCGGAGACGGTTCACCCAGAAGTAACCGGACCACAGCGGATCTCAACCGCCAACGCGAGCGGAGTGATACTCACGAACAAGCAAAAGACCTTCAACAAGAATTCGTTCTATGAAATTTTCACCGTAATCAGCGTGCCAGTGGTCCAGGAACCATTCGGTAGTAGCAGCTGTAGCCCCGGATACTGGGAGGAGGAGAGCATCGCGGGGATCGACGGTTACATTTATACCGTCGACGGCGTTAACCTTTTTGAACCCGGGCTGGAGGGCGGTGTCAGCGCAGATGTTTATTGCTCGGAACCGAACATCTACTCGGCCTTTTTCGGATGGCAAAGTTTTAGTGGCATGGCCGGGACGACACACGTGTTCAACGTCAATCCCGGAGATCTCTTCTACACAAACCAATACGTCACGGGACCTAATAACGCCTCGGTGTTTCTTGAGGACATGACGACCCTGACCTACAACTCCTATTCCGTCAGCACCCCCGGCATAATTGGCAAAACTGCCAACTGGATAGTCGACCGCGCTTGCTGCAACCCTTACCCTGATCCCTATGCCTTAGCCAACTCGATTGGCATCTCCTTCGAGAACGGGGGCGCTGTAATCAACGTTGACGACGGCAAAAACTTCTACCCTGGGTCCCAGGCCAGTTCGACGCAAATCCTAACCATGACGGATGATGAGGGCGATCAAAACATTGAGATAGTGAATCAGGGCATCAACGGCTATCAGGGCCTCAATTCACTTTGGTTTGAGGTTACGGGATGCGCCTACTCGGGAGGCTGCACTCCGTAGCAAAGGCGTTTCACCAGCCCATCCTGGCAACGTGGCTCTTTGCGGGGCCAGGATGGGATTTGATCGCCGTCACGACCGCCAAGCCTTAGTCACGTACTAGAATTGTAGACTTGCGGCACTTGTCCCTCGGGGGAAATCCCAACTCAGGAGAAAACAACATGGCGAGACGCAGATTCTTGGCCCAATTGGCGGGTTTACCTTTTCTGGCTTTAGGAACGAAAGCGGAGGAATCGAAGAAGCCGCTGAAGATCATGATGAAAAGTGCGTGGGGATCGGACGACCCAACAAGAGCCTCATTTGCTTTTGCGCACGGACTGGCTTTGGCGGATGCCGGTCACGAAGTGCAGATTTTCCTTACGGGAGAAGCTACCTATCTAATGCGTAAGGCGACAGTGGATGCGGTCATGCCGGTGGGCTGGCCGCCGCTGAGCGAAATGCGCGAGAAAGTTGTAGCTAAACACATTCCGGTCTTTTCTTGAGGGGCTTGCTCCCGGGCCCGTGGGGTCACGGAAATGGACTTGATTACCTGGGGGGCGAAATTCGGCAGTCCGGCCATCTTTGTATCACTTGTGGAGTGGGCAGACCGGATTATTGTGGAGTGAGAAGCGACGCCGGGGGTGTGCGATTTCAGGCGATCCTGACGTTCCAGCGCGTAGCGTGCCGGGATCGCCGCCAGCGCAAAATAACCAGCCGATGGAGGGCCTGCGCCGCCGAATCGTTCAACGAGGTGGTGCAAGAGTTCCATCGACAGCGACATAGCGGCTGCCACATCGGCACAGCGCGAGGGTCAAACGTCGGAAGAGTTACACGCCAGCGACTGCGAAACTTATGCCTACCTGCAAACTGGCCAGGACCGGGCCGCCGGGCGGATAGTAAATTCTTTGGCAAAGATCGCCTCGCGCTTCGATCCGAAGGAAGTGAGATATGGCAAAGTGCACCGCTCCCAATTTCTCGCCATTCCCGTATTCATGGTTCCTGCGCTTGCTGCTCGAAGCCATCAAAGCCAATAGAATGGCCGCCATGAGTTTCCCTCTGACCATTTCGCTCCTTCAAGCGCGGGTAGTATTAAAACTAGGAGAGGTCGTTCGGATCTCTTCCAGCAAATTTCAGCGAAGAAGCCACAACATGTTTATCGCCAGGGCGAACACTGCCGCGAGGAAGATGCGGCGCAGCCAGACAGCGCTTAAAAGCATTACAATTCGGCCTCCTAGTAAGGCTCCGAAAAACATAGCGATACCAAGAATCACGCCCAACCTGATGTCTACGATGCCGCGCCAGAGGAATATCAGCGTTGCGATGCCTGACGAGAAAACGTTCATGAGTTTAGTATTTGCAACGGCTTTTAGGAAGTTCATGCCGAGTAAAACCACAAACACAGTAGTAAGCAACGTCACGTAACCGCCGCTGAAAAATCCACCGTAAACTGCCAGAAAGAAGGTGGCAGCATATCCGATTCGTTCGGCAGCACGCGACGGCGGGGCTTCCGTCACTCCCAAGTTTCTATTCCGAATGGTGAAAGCGGCGACGGATACCATCGCCGCGGCAATGACGATCTGTAGAGCGCGGACGGGAACGGATAGCACGAGTAACGCGCCTAGCGCGGACCCAAAGAGCGTGAGACCAATGCATATGTGCAGACGTCTCCCGGTGATCAGAATGCCCTTTCCTACGAACGGTACCGATCCGCCCACACTCATGAGCGTCAGAGCAAGCATGTTGGTTGCAATCGCAACGTGGGGTTCCATGCCCAAACTGATCATCGCTGGAATCGTGATGAGGGACGTGCTACCTGTAACGACGCTGACAATACTGGTGACAAAGAAGATCGCAATGAGCAGGGCGAGCTTCGCGGTGGACACGCGGGTATGATAACAAGGGTGCGCAAATGTACGGCGTTTTCACTTGACCCTGGAATGGTTCCAGGGTTGAAGCTATTCGTGTGAGAGCAAACGCAGCGACAAACCGGTCCCTTAATTCCGGCGAGTTAGCACGATTGGCGGGAGTGAGTTCGGACACGCTACGTTATTACGAGCGCCGCCGACTTCTAGCATCCGTGCCGCGTTCGGCTAACGGCTATAGGCTATTCCCTCCTCAGACGCTACATCGAGTGCAATTAATTCGAGCGGCGCTGTCCATCGGGTTTTCGGTTAGCGAACTATGCGAGATCTTCCGCGAGCGTGCCACCGGGGCCGCGCCCTGCCGTCGAGTGCGGAAGCTGGCCGCCGAGAAGCTGTACGACGTCGAATCCCGGCTTCGCGAGTTGCAGTCCTGTCGCCGCGAGTTGCGTAAAGCGCTCGCTGAATGGGACCGCATCCTGGCCAAGACTCCGCGTGGTAAGCAAGCTCGATTGTTGGAAGCGTTTGCCGCAACTCACCCGAAGAGTGGTACTCGGAGATCTCCTTTCGGAGTACTGACTCGCGGCAAATCGAAAAAGGAGAAACGAGTATGAGAATGATTTTCGCTGTGGCGCTGTGTTTGATCGCGAGCGTCAGCAATGCGATTGCTCAGCAAGCTTCCAGCGATCAAAAACCAGCGACTCAAGATTCGCACACCTCGTGTCCGATGCACGACGCCGACGCCAAGATGAACAAACGCGGCGAGAAGGGCATGGGCTTTTCGCAGACGGATACCACGCACCACTTTTTTCTGAATTCCAGCGGCGGAGTGATTCAGGTAGAAGTGAAGGATTCCGCGAATGTTTCCGATAGAGCCAATATTCGCATGCACCTAGCGCACATCGCGCAAGCATTCGAAAATGGCGATTTCGATATTCCGCTGTTCGTCCACGATACTGTGCCGCCTGGAGTACCGGAAATGAAGAAACTGCACGAACAGATTCGTTATTCCTTCCAGGAGGCTCCGAACGGCGGGCGCGTAGTTATTTCTTCCACAGATAAAGAAGCCATCACCGCTATCCACAGGTTCTTGCGCTTCCAGATTGAAGAACATAAGACTGGCGACCCGGTGGAGGTTATCGCTCGCTGACTTTCAGGGAACGTAAATAAAAATGGCGTCCGAGCCGAAGCCCGAACCATTGCTAAAGGCGAAACAGAATCGAGGTAACAATGGAACTTTGATTCGTGGGAACGCACCAACCTACGCGATGGCCCGCTTGGAACGTGACCGTCCGGACTTCTGAGACTGCAATCTAGCCTTGCCGCAAGCGTCACACCGTTGCTGATTTTCTCTGCCGTAGAATTTCACGTCGCACGCAACGCAGGTGAGAAGGTGTAGCTCTTTGCCTTCCGGCGTAATCACCACGCTGGCGCGTTCGATTTTCAGGATGGGCATACATTAATTATCCCAAGATTCTCGAAAACCTTCAAAAACCATGGCTTACTTTCGAGACTTAGAAGACCAAAACGTCAGAGAGGACGAACACGAAGGCGTTAGCGTCTACCACCCGACCGAAGGACTCCAAATAAACAATCAAACGCAGAAAACACAATTCACTATGAAGGACTTTTCCTTTGAAGCGCGAGTGAAACAAAAAGAAATCTTCGTGTACTGTGTAAGTAGACTGCTCAGCGATGAACTGCGGGGACGGTTTAAGGCAGTTGCGTGTGTTGAAATTCTTAAAACTCCCACGCTGTGCGAACGCATGAAGATTGCCTTGCCGCACACCGCGATATTTCGTGCCGGTCGCGTCGAATACTATCATCGGAGCGAAGGCCCAACTCCCCGTTATGCTTTGCCTGACTTGATTGCTAGGTCCAAATTTGACAGCTACAGATGGCAAAGCGAATTCCGATTCTTATTCTCACTCACGGATGCTTTGGAATTCGAGAAGGCCGAATATCGTTTTGTCAAAGGCGAGGCGCGAGAGGGTCCGAAACCCGAAGAACATATTAAGTACCTTGTTGCCACCCGAAGTCTCCGTGACATCTGTCGGCAGCACATCTTTTAGGTTCTCCAAATCGCGGGACAAAATAAAAATGGCGTCCAGAGCCGAAATCCTGAACGCCATTCCTACTTGGGATTATCTTGCGGGCGTCAGCATCCGCGCTCGCGCTAGTCGTTCGGAACCAGGTAGCCCTGGACGTAGCCACCTCCGGTGGAGTTAAAGGCTTGTGAGTCTGCAAGCTTCACTCCCGAGCCAACCCGGAAACCCGTTGCGTAGTGTTCGTGCCCATAAGCGTTATAATCCACACCGGTTTGGACAGCTACGGCCACACTGGCGTTAAATGTGCCCACTTCAAAATTATAAAGGTAATCGCCGATAAGGCCTGAGCTCTGAGATGAGCCTTGCCATTCATAGTCAGTCACAATCAGGGTGTAGCCTTTGGGGACTACATAGGCGGTAGACTCGTCGATTTTCCCTTCGGCATCAACCTCAGAGCAATAAGCCTTGCCCGCAAAACAAATCAATGAGACCAGGCGACTTTCAGGTTGCCCCACATGGGTGGTGTTGCCCGGGACAATCTGCACCAGCGTCGCCGCGACGGCGCGTGCCCTGTTGGGTGCGACAAACGCTACGATTACCGCAAGGACAACCAAAGCGTTCGAAACTCCCAGAGCCTGTTTCAACATTCTCATCTGTTTTCTCCTTTTTCTTCGTTTATTGCTGCGGGCCCATCTATGTAATCGGAAACGGCGGGCAAAAGACGACAGGGTGGCGAAAAATTTATTAGGGGTCAAGAGCGGGTAAAACCGTATAACCAGCCGCCGAAAGGTACAACGAGCGTACAACCAAAGCGAGCCTTACCCGCCGCTGATTCAGAAACCATCGTTTATAAAGGAAAAGTGGTGGACGTGGGGGGGCTCGAACCCCCGGCCTCATCGTTGCGAACGATGCGCTCTCCCAACTGAGCTACACGCCCATGTCTGACCGCAGTAACTTTTCTTGACTCGATTGACGCGCCTCATTTGGAAGCTGTCCAGCCTGTCCGATGAAATCGGACCGCTCTCCCAACTGAGCGACACGCCACTGCGCGTTTTATTCTAACAAACGAACGGAGAGTCGCCAAACATGTGAGGCAGCAAGTTTCTGTCGAACAGGAGAGTAGCAGGTGATGAAAATTATTTGCGGGCGTCGGCGGACTCGGTGCGGTGGCCCATTTGGGCGCGAGCGGTTTTCACGTAACCCAGGAATCTTTGAGCCAACACGCGCGTACGTTCAGCCTGACGCAAACGAATCGCTTCCTTCGAAATTAATTCTGTGCCGACTCCGAGCGCGCTGGCTCCTGCGAGAATGAAGTTGACGGCGGTTTGTTGATTCACGCCGCCAGCCGCAATCAACGGAACATGCGGCAGCATGGCCTTCAGCGCTCGTATGTAACTATCACCGCCTACTTGTGAACAAGGAACGACTTTGACGAAGTCCGCGCCGGCTTTCCAGGCTGCGATTACTTCCGTCGGCGTCAGAGCCCCTGGCAAGACCGCGACATTTTCTTTCACTGCCAATTCGACGACTTTTACGTCCAGTCCATCGCTCGTCAGGAAGTTTGCTCCGGCGGCGAGGCAGCGCTGTGCGGTTTCGAAGTCAATCACGGAACCGGCACCGACAATCATGTCTTTCGCGTGCGCCGCTAAATGAGAAATCACATCGATGGCTCCCGGCACCGTCATGCTGATTTCCACGATTGGAATTCCAGCACGCGAGACGGCTTCGGCGGCGAAGCGCGCGTCTTCTGCCGTGGATACGCGAATCGCGGGAATGATCCCGATTTCCTCGATGCGAGCGCGAACTTCTTCTTTCTTCATTGTTCGGCGGCCTCGGTCACTGACCCTGGCAGACTTTCGGCCCGATTTTACACGAAGACGACCACTTGCCGACCCAGTCCATGAAAAAGAACAAGCTAAACTTCAAAAGATTCTTCCGGCGCAGGCAGTTTGTCTCCCTCTGCGGCGATCCACACATACATAGTCGGCAAAAGAAAAATGCTCATCGCCAATGCACCGATCAGGCCGCCAACTATCACAATCGCAAATGGTCGCTGAGAATCGGAGCCAATCGCGTGCGACGTGGCGGCTGGCAATAACCCGAGCGTGGCAACCAGCATGGTCATCATAATGGGACGAAGTCGCAGTACCGCGCCTTCAATTGCCGAGTCTTCAATGGAATGTCCACGCGCGCGCAACTGATTAATATATTCCAGCATAATTACGCCGGTTTGCACCGAAACTCCAAAGAGCGCCAGAAATCCCACTCCAGAGGAAACGCTGAAATGCGTTCCGGTAATCAGCAACGCCAGCAATCCGCCCAATGGCGCAAGGACCACAACTCCCAGAATCAGCGCGGCCCACTTCCAGGAGCCAAACATCACATACAGAATAATAAAAATCACCAGAATGGTAATCGGCAGAACGATCAGCAAGCGCTTTTCAGACCGTTTCTGGCTTTCGTACTCCCCGGCCCAATCCAGATGATAGCCTTGCGGAAGTTTTACCTGCTGCTGGACTTTCTTCATGGCTTCTTCTACCGTGCTGCCCAGATCGCGGCCGCGCACGCTGTATTTAATTGCAATGTAGCGCGAGTTCCCTTCGCGATAGATTTCAGAGCCGCCGTCCGCCACTTCCACCTTGCAAAGCTGGCCCAATGAAACGCGTTCGCCTGAAGGCGCGAGCAAACGTATATTTTCGATGGCCTCTTTCGTTTCTCGATAGGGCGCTTGATAACGCACCACCAGATCGTAACGTTGTTCTCCCTTTAGCACCTGACTCACGGCATTGCCGCCGACCGCGGTTTGTATTGCATCCTGCACGTCCGATACGTTGATGCCATGCCGCGCGGCAGCGGTACGATCGATGACGAAATTCAAATTAGGCTGGCCGAGAACGCGAAACAGGCCCAGATCCTGGACCCCTTTAACACCGCTCATCAGACTTACGATCTGATCGCCTTTTTCTTCCAGCAGCTTCAGATCGTCGCCATACAATTTCACCGCAAGCTCGCCTTTTACACCGGAGACGGCTTCTTCCATATTGTCTTCGATCGGTTGAGAGAAATTCCAAATCACGCCCGGAATCTTTTCCAGTTCGCGGTCCATGGCGGCGATCAGTTCATCTTTATTCTGGTGAAAGACGGGCCGCCATCGATTCTTCGGCTTCAAGTCCACAAAATATTCCGTATTGAAAAAGCCGGTAGTGTCAGTGCCGTCATCCGGTCGGCCCACTTGCGAGACGACCTGCGTTACCTCCGGAAATTCGGCAAATACCACACGGGCTTGATTTACCACGCGCGTTCCTTCCGTGGGACCCGTGCTGGGAGCGAGAGTTCCGCGCGCCCATATCGCTCCTTCGTCAAGATGCGGGAGAAATTCCGAGCCGATCACGCCGCTAAAAGTGAGAAATAGCATCAGGCCCAGGGCTCCCAGGCCCGCGCCTACAGTCACAAAACGACGCTCGATGGCCCAACGCACGCCGGCGCGGTAGTACTTAACCAAAAACGCTAAGACCGGGTTGTGCCACTCGCGAATTCCATTGCGAAAGAAGACGCTCGCAAGAACCGGCGCAATCAGCATGGAAAAAATAAGCGCGCCCAATAGCGCGAAAGCGACCGTCCAGGCCATGGGCCGGAACAAGCGCCCTTCCACGCGCTGTAGCGTAAAAATCGGCATGTACGCGGTAATGATGATGGCAATGGCGAAAAACACCGGCCGCTGCACTTCATGCGTAGCGTCGCGGACCGACTGCATCATCGTTTTCAAAGAGCTGTCGTGCCCACTCATATGCCGCACGATGTTCTCGATCATCACTACAGCGCCATCCACCACCATTCCAAAATCGAGCGCGCCAAGCGACAGCAAGTTCGCCGGAATGCGCCGGAGGTCGAGACAAATGGAGGCAAAGAGCAGCGAAAACGGAATCGTGAGCGCCACAATAAAGGCGCCGCGAACGTTGCCAAGAAAAAGAAAAAGAATGATGACGACCAAGATAATGCCTTCAGTGAGGTTATGCAGAACCGTATGGGTGGTGAAATGGACCAGGTCGCTGCGATCCAGGTAGGGAACGATTTTTACTCCCGGCGGAAGGATTCCGTTGTTCAACTCGTTCACTTTCTTATGAATGGCTTCCAGCGTGGACTCCGATTCTGCTCCCTTTCGCAGCAGCACGATGCCTTCCACGACGTCGTCGTCATCGATCACTTTTCCGTCTTCACGATGAATCGCCTTTCCAATCTGGCCCAGCCGGATTTTGGGACCCTGCACCACTATTGCAATGTCTTTCACGCGCAAGGGCGTGCCGTTCTGCGCTTTCAGCACGGTCTGCTCGATATCCTGGACGCTCGTGTACAATCCCACCGCGCGCACATTAATCTGCTGTTGGCCTTCTTCAATGAAACTTCCGCCTGCGTTGAGGTTGTTATTGGAGAGCTGTTGTTCCACTTGGCTGAGACTCAGGCCATACGCAATTAACTTCTCGGGATCTACTAAAACCTGATATTCGCGAGTGATGCCGCCAAAACTGGAAACGTCAACCACATCCTGCACCGATTTAAACTGCTTCTCCAGCGTCCAATCTTCGATAGATTTCAAATCCATCAAATCGTACTGAGGGTTCGTGCTTTTCAGCGTGTACCAGAAGATTTGCCCAACTGGACTCCAATCGCTACCCATTTGCGGTTGCAGGTTCTGAGGCAGGGTCACCTGCGAAAGCCGTTCGAGCACTTTCTGCCGATTCCAATCGTTCGAAGATTCATCATTGAAGATTAGCGTAACGCTGGAGAGGCCAAACAGAGACACCGACCGGAGGTGCGTCAAATTGGGAATTCCATTCATCTCGATTTCGACGGGAATTGTGACTTGCTGTTCCACCTCTTCTGCCGCTCTGCCGGGCCATTGCGTAATGATTTGAACGTAGTTGTCCGCAACGTCCGGATAAGCTTCTACTGGCAAATTGTGAAATGAAATCGCGCCCCAGAAAAGCAGAACGACCGCAATCGTAAGCACAATAAAGCGGTTGTCTAGCGCGAAGTCTACAAGTCTACGAATCATTTACTGCTCCGCGGTGTTCTGCAATTCCAGCGCGTTCGTCACCACTTGCTGGCCGGGCGTTATTCCCGACAAGATTTCCTGGAGGTTATTTGGCAGCATGCCGCCAGCCTTCACTTCCACGCGCCGAAAGGCATTGCGATCGCTGACGCCCACTGGGACGTACACCCAGTCGCGATCGTGCAGGTGAAGAATCGCTGACGCCGGAACCGCTGCGTGTTTTTCTGTCTGGGAGCCGTGAAAGGTCGCAGTGACGAACATGCCCGGACGCATGAGCCCCGGGTTCCGCAATTCGATGCGAACTTTCGCCGTCCTGATATTGGGATCGAGAATCGCCCCAATATTGCTGATGCGCCCGCTAAACGTGCGACCTGGATACGCGCTCACCGTGATGTCCGCAGTCTCGCCCAGGCGAACATTGGCAAGATCGTTTTCGTACACATCGCAAAGAATCCAGATGTTCGATAAATCTGAAATCGTGAATGGATTCGCAGAAGAAAGACTTTGCACGCCGGACGCATTCGTAACTTGCTGGTCGGTAATTACGCCGGAGATCGGCGCCCTCACATCCACAATCGCGCTCGGGTGGTCCAGCGGGCTTCCCAGCACTCGAAGGTGCTCAGCGGCGGTTTCGACATCGACCTTGCCTTTCTGCGCGGCGTCTTGCGCCACTTGCAAATCGTTCAACGCGATGGCTCCGTGTTGGTACAACTCTTTTGCACGCTCGTATTGCGTGTCTGCAAGGGTCGAGTCGGCCTGGGCTTTGCGATAGTCCGAATAGGCTTGCGAGATGTCTGCGCTTTGGACACGCATTAAGAGCTGGCCTTTTTGCACCGAGTCGCCGAGGCGCGCGCGAATCTCCACCACCCGCCCGGAGGCCAGCGAAATTGCCGGAACCGTACGCGAAATGTCCGGAACAACCGTGCCCGTAACCGCCAGCGAAGATGCACCTGCGTGCTCCGCCGCGGTTGCCAGCGGAAATTGTTCTGGGTGATCCACTCGCACAATATTTACGTCCTGCTCGTGTACCACCTGCGTTGGTGGCGGAGCTTCCACCGCGGCATTTTTTTCCGAGCTTCCGCCGCAGCCCAACAGGAGAAGGGTAAGCGCTAGACTGGCAAGCAATTTTACTGAATCCATAACCACTCCAAATTACTTTTGACGGAATGCAATGCGTTCAGGAATCGCACGGCAGTTTCGGTTCTAAGGCACACCTGAGTCAATTCACGTTTTTGGATTGCCTGTCGAGGCACAGCGTTCAGGAGGTGTAGGCCCCGAGAGCTTGTTTAGAAGAGATCGGCCGGCGGAGCGCGGCCTGGCGCAAAAGGAGCGCTAAGGAGTGTGTAAGTAAATCCAGCCGGAGGCACTACTGTTCCAATCCCTTGAAAAGCATCGAAAATTACAACGGCGGGCAAAACTCCGGCCCCCGCGTGCTGCTTAAAGAGACCATCCTGCGGCGAATGATGCGGGCAGACCTGTGCACCAGAGTGACGCCGGCTGGCGCAGCATTCGTCAAAAACAACCATTCCAGAGTGAAGGTCGTCGGTGAGCGAAACCACGAAAAACAGCAGAACCAGAGCGCAGGCGAACGCCGTCCACTCACGCAGAGGATTGCGGCGATTTTCGGGCCGCCCGCGCAGCCATTGCGTCCGCCAAAGGCCAAAGGCTACGACGGCAATTGCGACCCACAAAAGATTGAGAAATAGTTCCATCACTTCCTTTACGTATACTTAGATGCGTAGTTGTCCTCGGCTGTCAACCGACGGAACGCGAAACGCTACAATTCAATTTACTATGCAACGGATTTTCAGTCCAAACAATTGGTCCTCGCGTAGCTTAATATGGCACGCACATCCGCACGCGTCCTCTGACTCGTCCGAATGAGCTATCTCGGCCTACCTTCAAATGGCTTCGCACATATCACGATAGAATAGACGCATGGCAATAAAACTAATCGCGATGGATATCGATGGCACTTTGCTCGATAGCCAAGGGCAAGTTCCGGAGAAAAACGCGCAGGCTGTGGCAGAAGCGGCTGCGCGCGGAGTCGAAATTGTGCTGGTTACCGGAAGGAGATTCGATTTTGCGCGCCCAATTGCGGATGCCTTGCCATGCGACCTTCACTTAATCGTCAGCAACGGCGCGCTGATTAAGAGCAAGAGCGGAGAAACACATCAGCAGCTTTTGCTTCCGAGCCGTACCGCGCGGCAAGTGATCGATTCAACCGGGGAATTTCGCGCGAACGCCGCCGTGATTTTCGACCGTCCTATGGAACGCCAAGTAATCTTGGAAAAAGTGGAGTGGGAGGATCCACTTCGCGGCGGGTATTTTCGCAGGAACCGCGGCTACATCGCGGAGGTTTCTCCACTGGTCGATTGTCTAAATGGCGAGGATCCGATTCAAGTGATGTTTACCGGAGGCTGCCAACCGATCCGGAAAGCTATGCGCGCGCTTGCCGCGCTGCCGATTGCCGCCGACTTCACGCTCGCGCTCACCGAATACGAACAGCGCGATTTCTCAATACTCGACGTTCTGCGCCCCGGAGTCACCAAGGGTGTGGCCCTGAAAGAATGGGCGCGCCGCAGAGGAATTCAGCGCGAAGAAATAATGGCCCTGGGCGACAATTGGAACGATCGCGAAATGCTCCAATTTGCGGGCCTGCCGGTGGTGATGGCCAATAGCGTGGCTGAACTGAAATCCTCGGGATGGGCCATCACTTCATCGAATGATGCGTGTGGAGTGGCCCAAGCCATTAACACCTACGTCCTCGGGAAGATATGACGTCGCATGCGGCAAGCGGTCCGCGGTATAATTGAACAGTGAGTCGCAGCGGGCTGCGAAGACAAAGCGAAGTGGAGCCACAGCCAGGAATGTTCGGTTCGAAAAAAATCGTTACGATATTTGCGGCGTTGAGCTTCGTTGCTGCAGCTGCGCCCACCGTCCGAGCCGACTACGCCGTTCTGCGCTCCGGAGTGCGCCTGCACATCACCGGATATGAGCGGACTGGCGATCACGTGCTCTTGTCGATGACCGGTGGCAGCGTGGAAGTACAAGCCGACGACCTCGTTTCCATCGAACCCGAAGATCAATTCATCGCGCAACCTCCTGCTCCGCCGGCTGGCGGTCCTTATGGCAACTTGATTCGTGCAGCAGCCTTAAGACACGGATTGGATGAAAAACTAATTACCGGTGTGATCGCAGTGGAATCGAATTTCAATCCGCGCGCCGTGTCTCGCAAGCAGGCCCAAGGTTTAATGCAACTAATTCCGCAGACCGCCGCGCGTTATTCGGTGGCAAACATATTCGATCCCGCACAGAATATCGACGCCGGCACGCATTATTTGAAAGATCTGCTGGAAAAATATCGTGGCAATCTTTCGCTGGCGCTGGCCGCTTACAATGCGGGCCCGGAAATGGTGGAGCGATACGGCGGCATTCCTCCCTTCCCCGAAACCCAAAAATACGTGAGGCTAATTACCGCTCGCCTCGCGTCGTCTCCCGCTCTTTTGCTGACCAAGTAATCCGCTGTTGTTTCGACTCTTAATTCCCGCAATCAGACGAAATTTCTCGCCCCGGCGCTGATGGCCCCCAAGGTGAAAATAAACATACATCGCCGCAGGCAGGAAGCGGTTTGTCACACGCGTGAGAATCGCTGGATTTTACTGAGGCTGCTGTTGCTGCGGTTGTTGTGGTTGTTGCGGTGAAGAACCGAACGATCCGGATCCAGTCGTTCCAGATCCGATCGATATACCCGAGGAAGATCCAAAACTATTGCTCAAGCTACTTCCGCCCACTCCGGGTGTTGCCCCCGCTTGGCCCGGCAATAAGCCGCCCTGCTGGCCGCCGGGCTGCTGGGCTGCTACCAGCGCATCTTCCAGCGGATTCCATATGAATTCCCAATCTTTGTACTTTTTCGCGCGACGGTAAACCTTCACGCCCTTGGCATCCGTGGTACAAGCAACGCCGGTAAAAAAGGCGCCAAGCACAGGGCTGTCAACTGGCCCGGTCGGCTTCAAAGCCAGCAAGGGGCTCAAGGTTAGTGACGATTGGCTCGAAGACCCAAGTCCCAATTGGCCGGCCGACAATCCGAGTCCTGACTGGCCATTTTGTCCTGGCGTCAGTCCAAGCCCGGCTTGTCCGTTTTGTTGCGCCGGATTTTGCAGATTCGGCGAACTACCCCCGCCTTGCTGCAAATTCTGAAGGTACTGGGTTATTTGATCCTGCGTCACGCCCGGTGGGAGTTGCATGCCCTGAACGTACTGGGCTACCTGGTCTGGAGTGATTCCCGCAGGAAGCTGTCCATTCTGCAGAAACTGGTTCACTTGATCTTGCGTCACACCCGGCGGAAGTTGTCCCGCCAAATTACCGGGTAGCTGAGGCGCCGCTCCGGACTGTGATGTGTCGGTCTGTGATGTGTCAGACTGCGTAGTCCCCGAACTGCCCGACGAATTTCCTGCCTGCGACGTTCCATTTTGCGAACTGTCTAAAGGCGGCAGTTGCGTCCCGCTGTTTGACTGCTCAGGAGTGGTGTCCCCCGGGTTTAGAATTCCAGCTAATACCGTCTGAAGTTGTTGCTGTTGTTGCAAGCTTGCGCCAGACAGGCCACCGGCAGCACCGAGGCCACCGAAGCCCGCGATCCCACTGGTGCTCGCGAGGCTCGCGGCCGAAACCCCCATCCCTGGGCCAGGCGTCATAGACCCGGTCGGCGATGCTCCCGGAATCAGGCCAGCATACTGATCGATGAGGACCATTTGCTGCAGATTGTTGTACCGCGTGCTGCCGATGATTTGGCCGGCGGCATTTACGTAGATGAACCGCCAGGTTCCATCCGTTTTATTCATCGGATTTTTGTATTCCTGGCGCAGGAAGTGAAGATTGAGTCCGCCCTTTTTCAGGTCGTCGATTGTTTGCGGGTAGCGGCCCATCTTATGGTAATAGAGCCGCACTGCGCGCTGGTATTGTTCACCGCGCCAAATGGTTTCCTCTTCGCGCGTGCGCTTGCCATCAGTAACAAAATTCTCAAGGACGACCAGCGACAGAGCGAGCGCTATAAAAATCATTCCCAGCGCCATCAGAAACGCGAAGCCCGATTCTTGCGAATGGCCTCCGCGAGCGCGGCATTGGAGGTCGTCGCGTGTGTCAGCTTGAGCCCCGCCGGAATGTCGTGGATCTCTCATGGATTGGGCGGCGGCTGGTCCCCGCCCGGAGTTGGAGTTCCGGCAGGCGGGGCCACCATCGGCACGCTCGCGTGGCGTCCGCTGGATACTTCTTCCACGTCGGCTGAATCATTTCCAATTTTGTCCAGCCGGAAGCGGCCAAGAAAAACCGATCCTTCCTGCACCACCAATACTTCGTCGCCATTCAGGAAAAATGCCAACCGGTGCGGACTACTTCGCATTGAAGCGTATCCAAAAAATTGCGCCGGAACCTCCACAGGAGGAGGTGGCGGCGGATGCTGCACCGTCGGATATTGATGTTCCTGACGTCTTTTCTCTTCTGCCGTAAGTTGCGGAGGCAGAGCTACGTTGGTAAATATGTCGCGATGCGCTCCGGCCGGATAATCCAGCTTCTGAAGTTTCGCAAGCAAATCAAGCCGCAGCTCGGGCTCGTCAACGTTCAATGGCTGGAACGAACTGTCCGACGCCATCACTCCCTGAAGGCCGGGCATTTGCGGCCGGTTGGAGATATACACAACCACCAGCAAGATCACCAGCCCTAGCAGCACTCCGATTTGTGTTCGCCGCGACATTCCTCAGGTCCTAAAATATGTGCGCAGTTCCAAACGCAGCCGGATGCCTCCCAGGTTAGACGTATCGAGCTGAAGATTATTCAAAAGATAAAAATATTTCGAACGCTCCAGGCCATTAATAAATTTAATGATCGCGGGGTAATCGCCGTCTACGGACTCCGAAATAGTGATCAGCGTCACTCCCCGGCCTTTCACTTCTTTCTGGTTCAGCGTCAGGCCGCCAACCCGCAAGCCTGATTTCACCGCGATATTTCCCAGGTCCGATTCAATGTCCGAATAACCCGTGCCTGAATCCAGAAACGCGTCGTGATAAAAAGCGTCGCAGTCTTTGCCTACGGTCGGCAGCGACGCCCTGATTTTATCGCCGCGAGCGACATCCGCTTTCAGCAGTTTGGCCTGCGTCTCCAGACGGGCCCGTTGCGCGCGCATGCTATCCACGCCTTCGCGTGAAGCTTGCCAAAGAACGAAAACCAGCGCCAAGTCCGCCAGCAGCAGAAGCCCGAGCGCCGAAAGAATTATTTTCTTCCAAGTATCCCAGGGGCGTGTAGTGTTCATGTAGTCTCGTACAATGCTGTAAGTTGCAGCACGATTTTGTCGGAAGCCGAAGTCTGCTCCAAATGCCGCTCTTCCTGCACCTGGACGTTGGAAAACGCCCGCGATTTTTCCAGCGCTTCCAGGAATTTGATTTTGCTCTCGTCGTTTACGGCGCCCACGGTGATCTGAACGACCGCCCTTCCGTTTTTCAAGGTCGGCGCAATATTCACCACACGAACACCGGCCGGCAAAGTGTTCTCCAGGTCCATGAAGATTTTGGTCCACGGAAAACTGCGCTCGCTGATCAACGAGTTTAGAAACGCGGCGCGGTCCAGAATCTGCTGGGCCTCCGGTGAACGAAAATAATTCTGCAAGACCGCCTGTCTCTGTTTATAAACGGAGATTTCATTTTCCCAATGGGCGATATCCGCGCGCAAATCGCGGTTCGCGCGCCAAGACTTGTAAGCTCCATGAGATAGCAGAAGCAACAATAGAATTCCGACCGCGCCTAAGGTTCCGGCAGCGGCAAGGAAGGGCCGTTTATTTTCAAGCGGCTTGGTGGCGAGATTTAGCCGAAGTTTCATGAGTTACAAACGCACGCGGCGCTTAAGAGCCTCCGTTCATCATCCAGCCCACCAGGCCTTCTTGATTCTGGCGGAGCAAATCTTTCGCGCCGGGATCCAGACGCGACGCGCCCTCTGACTCCGCGAGCGACCCCACCGAACACTTTAATTCTTCCGCGAGAGCGCGGCGAAATGTTTCTTCACGCTGCCCAAAACCGGTGAGCCGCACCCAGTCCACCGCGCCGCCCCAGGTATCCTGATAATAAGCAACCGCCGGGAAAATTTCGTCGAGCATGGCTTGCGGATTTAACGTAGCCGCTTCGCTGGTCATGTCCGTGGAACGATACACGCAAAGGCTTCCCTGCCGCACCATCACAGTAGTCATGGTCTTGCCCGACATGCGCACCAGAAGCGTGGCGCCACGCTCTTCCAGCAAAGGCAGCGTTGCCAGCGTCGAACTCAAGACCACTCCCACCTTGGCATCCAAACTTTCCACGATCTCTTCATATTCGCGGATAATTTTCTGACGCGCGACCGCCGTAACGACTTCCAGATTGCCTGTGTTCCCGGCTTGCCGCATCCAGGACACCACCGTCTCGTCCACGTCAAACGGCACGCTTTTTTTCAAGCGCCAACGCAGGAGCGGCATCGCTTCGTTCGCGCTACGCGGTAAACTATCGAAAGGCAAAATAAAAACGCGGACCACCAAATCAGGGATCAAAAGCACGATGCCGTGTTCGCGAGCAGGAACGCGGTCAAAAGTGCGGCGCAGCGCGGTCTTCACGGCGTCCGGCTGGGCCACGTTCATTTCCACCGGAGATGGCATCACCGATCCCAGCGGCAAAGGCTCTACAGCAAAGGAATCCAGCGAGCTGCGAATTTTCCCCCAGCGAGCCGCCGCTACGTGTGTGGACGCGATGTCAACCACCAAAGGCGGATGCGGCATTGCAGTGAGCCAGCGTTCGATGCGTCGGACAGGGCCAAGATCGTAAAATTGAGTTGTCAGGCTAGCCGTGCTAGTCAAGAAAAGTCACCTTGTTTATCTCGCGCAGCGTGGTCACGCCTGCGCGAATCTTGCCCAAGCCCGAGTCGCGCAGAAAAGTCATCCCCTCTTCTTTCGCCACGCGCTTAATTTCCGAGGTGGGCCGCCGATTGATAATCATCTCGCGAATCCGGTCGGAAAGATCCAAAAGTTCCGTAATCGCGCTACGTCCTCGATAACCGCTGCCGGAGCATTCCAAACAGCCTGGCCCTTCGTAAAACGGAACCTGCATCCATTCCGCCGGATCCAGACCGGACTCTTTCAAAACCTCGGGCGAATATTGCACCTTCTTTTTGCAATTCTCACAGATCACGCGCACCAGCCGCTGCGCCAGGATGCAGTTCAGCGCCGAAACGAAGTTGTAGGGTTCCACGCCCATGTTTATGAACCTGCCGATTACATCCGTCACGTTGTTCGCGTGTACGGTGGTAAACACCAGGTGCCCGGTGAGCGCAGAATTGATCGCAATTTGCGCGGTCTCCTGGTCTCGAATTTCGCCGACCATGATTTTATCCGGGTCGTGACGCAAAATAGACCGTAACCCGCGCGCGAAAGTGAGTCCCTTTTTCTCATTCACCGGAATCTGCGTAATGCCGCGCACTTGATACTCGACCGGATCTTCAATCGTGATGATCTTGTCTTCGTCGTTCTTGATTTCGTTAATGGCCGCGTAAAGGGTGGTTGTCTTTCCAGAACCAGTAGGGCCGGTGACGAGCACCATGCCGTAGGGCTCGTGAATGTAGCGGCGGAACCGCGTCATGTCCTGCTGGTCGAAGCCCACCACATCCAAGGTAAGATTATGGAACTTTTCGCTCAGCGTCTCTTTGTCCAGAACGCGAAGCACGGCGTCTTCGCCGTGCACCGACGGCATAATCGAAACGCGGAAGTCGATGAAACGCCCTTTATAGCGCACGCGGAAGCGGCCGTCCTGCGGAACACGGCGCTCGGCGATGTCGAGTTCGCTCATCACTTTGATACGCGAAAGAATTGTGGCGTGCCATTCTTTAGCCAGCGGCTGCATGGCGTACTGCAAAACGCCGTCAATGCGGTATTTCACCACCACTTCCAGGTTGCGCGTCTCGATGTGAATGTCGCTAGCACGCCTCTCAAGCGCCGTATAAATAACTGTATTCACCAATCGCACGACTGGGCTGACGCCCGTATCGCCGCGCGACAACTTGTCCATCGAAATGTTTTCTTCGCTGTCCTCTTCGGCGCCAACCACTTGCAGCGTGAAGCCTTCGGTGGCTTGATCGAGCACGCGCTGCGATTGTTCTGTGCGCTTCAACAAGTCGTCAATCTGCGAGGTCGTTGCCACTTTTATCTGCAGACGCTTTCCCAGCAGAAGAGAAAGCTCGTCGGTGAGCTGCAACTGGCTGGGATCCGCCATGGCCACCGTCAAAGTCGTGTCGTGCGATTCCAAGGGCACGAATTTGTAGCGGAACATCAGTTCGGCAGGAATGCTGCGGAAAAGTTCGGGATCGATACGCTGCTCTTTCAAATCCACAAACGGACAGCGATAGCGCTCCGCCAACTTGCGAGCTTGTTCGCGCTCAGCATCATTCGAAAGATTGCCGAGCACCGGATTATTATTCAGCGTCGCCATTGAACGTTAGCCCCCGTTTGAACCTATTTGGAGGGAGAACAGGGGGAGATACAACGATATCAGAATAAACCCTATCACCACCGCCATCACTACCAGAATTGCCGGCGTTACCCACACAAGAGTTCGCTGCAATCGCGTGGCGACTTCCTCTTCATAAAATTCCGCGACGCTCGTGAGCATCGCCGGGAGCGCTCCAGACGCTTCGCCGACCTCAATCATTTCCAGAGCCAGAGGTGGCACGAGATGCGTTTCCGCCAAGCTCTCGCTCAGCGTTTTTCCTTCGCGAACGCGTTCGGAAGCTTCCTCGACCGAAGTTGCAATCAGACGGCTTCCAATCGCGGCTGAGGATGTCTGCAAGCCTGAAACCAGCGGCGTTCCACCCGCCAGAAGAGTCGCCAGCGTTCGCACAAATTGTGCGATCTCGCCTTTTAGCCAGATGTCGCCAAGCACGGGAACTTTTGGCTTCAGACGATCAATCGCCAGTGCGCCCTGCAAGGTCCTGGTCCACAGATACAGCGCCGCAAAACCAAAAACGAAAACACCCGCGAACACGAAGAAATAATTGCGGAATGGTACAGACAAATCTAGCAGAATTCTGGTTGCGTTTGGCAGCGGCACGCCTAAGTCCTGATAAAGTTTCGAAAATTGCGGCATGGCGTATGTCACCAGGTAAGTGACGATCACGATGACCGCGAGTACCAGGATCGCAGGATATATTAATGCCGTTGCGAGCGCGCGACGAAAGCCCGTGCTCACGCGCAGATACGAAATATATTGGTCGATAACGCCGGTAAGGTTTCCGCTGCGCTCACCTGCGGTCACTGCTGTGACATACACCGCCGGAAAAGATCCCTGCGCAGCTAATGCTTCAGACAACAAAGCGCCGTCGCGAACGCGCTGTCGGACGTCGCGAAGAATCGGCCTTAAACGAGGCGCTGCAGCTCGCTCGGCCAGCAAATCGAGTGCTTTTAAGATCGGCAGCCCAGCCTTGATGAGTGTGCTGAACTGCTGGTTGAAGATCAGAAAATCCGCAGGGCGTATTCTGCTATCGGTTTTCGACCCGCTGAACCGCGTCAGCAGGTCAAACTGCGAGCGAACCGAGAAGACAAATAGTCCTCGGTCGACGAGCCTCTGCCTCGCCTCTGTCTCTGATTGCGCCGTTTCCAATTGCTGGAACGTGCGCCCAGAGGTATCTCCAACTTTGCAGACAAATTCGGTCATATTAGAACTTAGACGCCTCGCCCACCGAGACGTTTGATATCCAGTTTACCATACCCCTTCGGGAGCATGTTGCGAGCGCAACAACCCTGCATTACTAGGATGTTACATGACCTCAAACAGGGTGGATGACGCTTTTTGAGCCACGCACTGCGTGATTTGGCTGCTCGGAGTGTCGCCAGTGGCTGGGAAGCTGCAACAACAGGGCGTTATGACTCACTTTCTGCCAATCTCAGTGTAGCGCTCCGGCTAGGGTGGATTCGTCCACAATCGCCACTCCCGGCGGCGGCACGAAATGAAATTTCGCCTCCGGAATCGGAATGTTTTCCTCCCAGCCTCCGAACCGGAATTCCGTTTCAAGTCTACCAGGTTGCCGGATTACAACTCGAACCAGTCGATCCTCGGAATCTGCCTCCAACAAAACTTCGCTAATCTGCTGATCGGGAGCGTCCGAACTGACGCGAGGCGCGCAACGTAAGAGCGTGTCGGCGTGATCGGCGGAATCACCTTGATCCGCGTTCGCCGCGTCCACGATCTGCATGCTGCGGCACAGACGGCCGAAATCGCTTTTCCCCGTAAGGAACGCCAGTGGAGTTCGCCAATCCGAACTCGCGCCAATCTTCGCGCGGCTGGCCGTGCGATCGGCTGGAATGTAGAACCAAACGTTCGCGCCATCCACGATGAACTGTTTTTCTTCCGGTGATTCATACTCCCAACGCATCCGCCCAGGCTTCGAGAAATAAACCGTGCCGGATTCCGCGGAAACACCTCCGCTGCCGTCGGAATACTTCTCGAAAAAGTGAGCTTTCAGAGTAGTGGCCCGATGATAGTGCGCTTCGATCGCGCGAGCCACTTGACGCGCATCTTTCGGATTTTTGTCTGCGAAATGAAACGGTACTAGGAACCAAAAAAGGAGAATGCAAATCACCGTTACATCTTAGCAAGATTTAGCTGTGTAGACGAAATTTGGCGCCACGGGATAATTATTGGAGGGTAGGAAGCGCGACACAAGCGTTCGGGCTGGCCGCGAGGTTTCCAGTTGTATCGTAATGAATGACCCCAGGTTCGTCACTGCAATAACTGATGTTACCGGTAAACCCTACAATCATGGGTGTGGCGGTCACCAGATAGGCGTTGTAGCCCGGAGCGGTGCAACCGCCAGCCACCGTCACGGGAGACGACCCGGTATAGGAGTACGAATAGCCGCTCTTCTGGAACGGAGCAGCAGTTAAAATTGGATCAATCAGGTCGGCCTCGTCACAAGTAGCTTGACCACCTGCCGGCGGTCCTAACGCGCCGAGCGAGGGCGGATAACCGTTTAAGTAAGTTGTCGAATAGACCACCGCTGCCGTTGTAATAGTCCTGACACTACTTGCCGCAGCGCCTTCATTTGCCGATATGCGCGCCTGAATCAAGTTCGGAATCGCAATCGCTGCGATGATTAGAATGATCGCGATAACGACGAGCAGTTCGATCAAGCTGAACCCGCGCCGATCGTTACCGCGATCTTTCTGAGTGCCATGGCCGGCCGAATTGTCTTTCCGCAGGACTGGCATAAACTTACCTTGGATACCTCACCTACTGCAGCGGCGGACTGGCGATCGTAGGAGCGCTGCCGTCGGTGGTGTAACGGATCACGCCGCTCTGGTCGCTGAAGAATCCACGCTGGCCGCTCTGTCCTACCGTCGCAGGCCGCCCTACAACCGTGTAGGTCTGAAAACCCGTGCATCCGCCAACTGCTGGAGTTGCCGTGGCTCCCACGTACGCAAAGTAATAACCGCTCTTGGCCGTGGCTGCGGCTGTTGCTGCGGCCAGAACCGGATCAATCAGAAGAGCCGCGCCACAAACTGCAACGCCGCCCGGTGCGCCAGACATCGCTGCCAAAGACCCTGGGAACTGCACGCCCCAGCCCGAAGAATACGTCACTGCCGAAGTATTGATGGTACGAATCGAACCGACCGCGGAGGCTTCATTGGCCGCCATGCGGGCGCGCAGCAAGTTCGGAATTGCAATAGCCGCGATAATCAAAATGATTGCTACAACGATCAACAGCTCAATCAGTGAGAATCCCTTCTGGTCCCTATTCATTTCCCCTCTCTTCTGGCCCGGTGTGAACAAAGGGGATTCAGCTGGATAGGAGCCCTGTGAACCCTGCTTATTGTCTTTTTGAATCAAGCCGGATCTTGGATTGTCTTCTCTTTTAATTAGCATCTACGCACTCCCTGTGTGATTTTGTGTTTGAAAAACTGAACGCAGGGAGGAGTTGCGCTCCTCCCTGCGACAGTAGATAACTATTACTGGAGCGGGGGGCTGGCGACTGTTGGTGCGCTGCCGTCCGTGGTGTAACGGATGACGCCGCTCTGGTCGCTGAAGAACCCGCGCTGACCGCTCTGTCCCACCGTTGCAGGCTGTCCCACAATCGTGTA
>Ga0209420_1000010_pt1 | contig 124610 bp, 109 predicted proteins | sample BlaSpr_A8_OM1_O1_FD_187972 | JGI IMG/M metagenome (GOLD analysis project Ga0209420, IMG submission 187972) | Forest soil microbial communities from Thunder Bay, Ontario, Canada - Black Spruce, Ontario site 2_A8_OM1_O1 (SPAdes) (version 2) | ecosystem: Environmental > Terrestrial > Soil >... | reverse complement strand
TCCCAGAGCATGCGCGCCAGTTGCAGAATCCTGACCCGCGGAAGGACAGGATTACGGTGGAAGACTTCCTCACTATGAGTTCGCCGCTCGAATGCGACGACTGGAACGATGCCTCGCGAGGCAACGAGGAACGCATGTACGTGGTGGAAGACTGGGCGCAGTTCATTCTCGACCTGCCGATTCGCGGCCGAATGCGCGTGGGAGAACAAATCGATCCGCCGCCCTACGGAAGATATTTCAGCTACTGCACGGGAGGGGTCTTTACCCTGAGCGAAGTGCTCCAGAAAGCGACGGGCACACGCACCGATCGCTACGCACAGGAAAAACTATTCGGCCCCCTCGGTATCACCGACGAGCAATGGGTCTATTCGCCGCTGAACATCCCGCAGACCGGGGGCGGATTGCGCCTGACCAGCCGCGATCTGCTGAAGATTTCACTACTGTATCTCAACGGTGGAATTTGGCAGGGGAAGCGTCTTGTCGATGAAGCGTGGGTGCGGACATCGACCCAGCCGCACGCCCGCATCGACGACGAAACAGAATACGGCTATCTCTGGTGGCTCAAGTCCTTCAAGTCTGGAAAAGAGACTTATCCGGCATTCTTCATGAGCGGCAACGGCGGGAATAAAGTTCTGGCGTTTCCGGGACTTGATTTGGCGGTTGTTATCACCAGCACAAACTACAGCACGCGCGGCATGCACGAGCAAACCGAGAAGCTGCTTACGGACTACATATTGCCGGCGATTGGGCAGTGATTTTCGCGAGGAACCGAGCGACTTTCTCCGCCGCTGAAAATTTATTCAGTGAAGCCGCGCTCGGTGCTTGGCTGGCGGGGCAATCCCTGATAAAATCTCTAAAATCCACACCCCGGAGCGAGAATGCAAGCTATCCTTGCGCTGGAAGACGGGCGAGTCTTCCGAGGCAAAGGCTACGGCGCCAAAGGCGAATGCTACGGCGAAGTCGTTTTTAATACTTCCATCACCGGCTACCAGGAAATCTTCACCGACCCATCGTATTCAGGGCAGATTGTTGTCCTGACCAATCCTGAGATCGGCAACTACGGCACCAACCAGGAAGATAACGAAGCCACGCGTCCGTGGATCGAGGGGCTGATCGTGCGCGAGTTCTCGAAAGTGAGCTCGAACTGGCGCTCTCAGCAGGTGACCGACGAGTACCTGGAACAGTTCAAGGTGCCGGTGCTGTCGGATATCGACACGCGGGCGCTGGTGCGGCATCTGCGCGACCATGGCGTGATGCGAGGTGTGGTCTCAACCATCGAGAGCGACGCCGAGAAGCTGGTGGCCAAAGCGAACTCGATTCCGAAGATGGATGGGATGGACCTGGCAAAGGTTGTGAGCACCAAGGGCCCGTACGTTTGGGAGGTGGGCGAGCGCTCGCATGAGCCCGTGGCCATGGTTGGCGTGAAGGACGACCCCCCGCGCTTTCATGTGGTGGCCTACGACTTTGGGATTAAGCAAAACATTCTGCGGAAGCTGCGGGGTGAAGGCTGCCGGGTGACGGTGGTTCCAGCGCAGACTCTGGCGGAAGATGTGATGGCGTTGAAACCGGATGGAGTTTTTCTGTCGAATGGTCCGGGCGATCCTGAGCCTTGCACGTATGCCGTGGACAGCATTCGGCGGCTGATGGGAAGAATGCCGATCTTTGGCATTTGTCTCGGACATCAACTCGTCGGGATTGCGCTCGGCGGGAAGACCTTCAAGCTGAAATTCGGACACCATGGCGGAAATCATCCGGTGAAGCAGTTGAAGAGCGGCAAGATCGAGATCACGGCGCACAACCATAACTTTGCGGTCGATCCGGATTCTCTGCCGGAGAGCGAAGTGGAACTTACGCACATCGACCTGAATGACTCGACTCTGGAAGGGCTGCGCCACCGGAATCTGCCGCTGTTCAGCGTGCAATATCACCCCGAGGCTGCGCCGGGGCCGCATGACTCGCATTATCTGTTCAAGGATTTCGTGACGATGATGGAGGAATGGAAAGGGTGAACCCGCGCGCGATTCCGAGCTTGTTAGCGGTGTTGCTACTCCTAAGCTTCACCACGAACGCACAGGATTGGCACCCGGTAACTTTGCCCTTTTGCTCCCAGATCAAGGCGAAGGGCGCAATGGTGTCGAATCGCCCATTTTGGGTATTCGAGGCACCCGCACCGAACAGTCGGTGTTGCGCGGACCTGGACCTTAAGTTTAAGGGCAAGACTGAGCAATTTGGATATTTCAAACTCTCCGGTCTGCCTAAGGGTCGTTATTTCGTGTCCTTCGACTTGAAGGCCAAGCACGTAACTGTTCCGCTTTCCGTTGAGCGGATTATCGATTACGAGGACTGCCTAGCGAGCAGTCGAATTACCCTCGACAAGGTTACCGGGCAGATGCATTGGGAGGAGTGGATAAACGTCGATTGAAGAGCGACTGACCAATTACTAGCATCTCACGACTGATTTCATGCCCAAACGCACTGACATCTCGAAAATCCTAATTCTCGGCTCCGGGCCCATTGTCATCGGACAGTCCGCCGAGTTTGATTACTCGGGTACCCAGGCCTGCAAGGCGCTCAAGTCTGAGGGCTATCAAGTGGTGCTGGCTAACTCTAACCCGGCGACCATCATGACGGACCCGGAGATCGCTGACCGCACCTTCATCGAGCCGCTTACGCTCGAATACCTGGAAGAGATTATTCGCATCGAGCGGGAAGTGTCGCCGGGCGCTGGTTTTGCCGTGTTGCCGACCGTGGGTGGGCAGACTGCGCTTAACCTGGCGATTGAACTTTCCGACGGCGGCGTTCTCGAAAAATACAACGTGATCCTCATCGGCGCTAAGGTCGAGGCGATCAAGAAGGCCGAAGACCGCCTGTTCTTCAAGGACGCGATGCAAAGGATTGGGCTCGATGTTCCCAAGTCGGCGCTGGTCAACAGCACAAAAGACGGGCTGGAGTTTGCCGGCAAGATCGGTTTTCCAGTCATCGTGCGGCCTTCGTTCACGCTGGGCGGCACGGGCGGAGGCATCGCCTTCAACCGCGAGGAATTGGTGGAGGTGCTTAGTCGCGGTTTGGATATGTCTCCGGTGCGCGAGGCGCTGATTGAAGAGTCGGTGCTGGGATGGAAGGAATTTGAACTCGAGGTGATGCGCGACACCAAGGACAACGTCATCATCATTTGTTCGATCGAGAACTTCGACCCCATGGGCGTGCACACCGGGGATTCGATTACGGTGGCGCCGGCGCAGACCCTCACGGATCGCGAGTACCAGGCGATGCGTGATGCGTCGATTGCGGTGATCCGCGAAATCGGCGTGGATACGGGTGGATCGAACATTCAGTTTGCTGTGAATCCTGAGACCGGGCGCATGGTGGTGGTCGAGATGAACCCTCGCGTCTCGCGGTCTTCGGCGCTGGCGTCTAAGGCGACAGGATTCCCGATTGCGAAGATCGCCGCGAAGCTCGCTGTGGGTTACACGCTTGATGAGATTCCGAACGACATCACGCGCAAGACTCCGGCATGCTTTGAGCCAACGCTCGACTACGTGGTCGTGAAGATTCCGAAGTGGCAGTTTGAAAAGTTTCCCGGAGCCGACGAAAACCTTGGCGTACAGATGAAATCGGTGGGGGAAGTGATGGCGATCGGCCGTACCTTCAAGGAAGCGCTGATGAAAGGAGTTCGCTCGCTTGATACTGGAAAGCGCGTGGGCGGCGCGAAGATCGAGCCCAAGATCCTGACGCAGCGACTGGTGACGCCGCATCCGGAGCGGCTGGCATACGTGCAATACGCCCTGCGGCAGGGGCACACGGTGAAGCAGATTGCGAAGATGACCTCGATGGATCCGTGGTTCCTTTATCAACTCAAAGAGATTAACGACATGCAGCTTGAGCTGGAGAAGCATCCGATCGAGTCGATTCCGACCGAGGTGTTGCGCGAGGCGAAGCGCATGGGATTTTCCGATGGGCGCCTGGCCAGTGTGTGGCGGCTGGAGGGGCAAGAGAAGGTTCGGCACCTGCGGAAGAAACACGGCGTGATGCCTGTCTACAAACGCGTGGACACTTGCGCGGCAGAATTCGAGAGCTTTACGCCTTACCTTTATTCGACTTACGAAGACGAAGACGAAGCTGAACCCACCGATAAGAAGAAGATCATCATTTTAGGCAGCGGACCGAACCGGATCGGGCAGGGAATTGAGTTCGACTACTGCTGCTGTCACGCTTCCTTCGCGCTGCACGAAGACGGCTACGAGACGATCATGATCAATTGCAATCCTGAGACAGTCTCGACCGATTACGACACCAGTGACCGGCTTTATTTTGAGCCGTTGACGTTCGAAGATGTGTGGGCCATTTACCAGCATGAAGCGTCGAAGGGCGCGCCCTGCGGCGTGATTGTACAGTTCGGCGGCCAGACCCCGCTCAACCTGGCGTTGCCGCTTAAGGCGGCTGGTGTGAATGTTATTGGTACGTCGCCGGAGTCGATTGATCTCGCGGAAGATCGCAAGCACTTCAACAAGCTGCTGGAAGAATTACAGATTCCGCAGGCGGCGGGAGTGATGGCGACCTCGCTAGACGAAGCCATCGAAGGAGCGAAGCAGGTTGGATATCCCGTGGTGGTACGGCCTTCGTATGTGCTGGGTGGACGCGCCATGGTTATCGCATACGACGAGGAATCGGTCGTGCGCTACATGAAGGAAGCGGTCGAGTATTCGCACGATCGTCCGGTGCTGATCGATCACTTCCTCGAAGATGCGGTTGAAGTAGACGTGGACGCGCTCTCGGACGGCGAAGACGTGGTAATCGGCGGAATCATGCAGCACATCGAGGAGGCTGGAATTCACTCCGGCGATTCTTCGTGCGTGCTACCGGCGGTGGATATTCCACAGGCGCAGATGGATTGCATGCGCGACTACACGTTCAAGCTGGCGCGGGCATTGAAGGTGATCGGGCTGATGAATATTCAATTTGCCATCCCGCGCGGTGGAGGCTCGGGGAATGGCGCGGAGGGCGGGAAAGTCTACGTGCTGGAAGTGAACCCGCGGGCTTCGCGCACGGTGCCGTATGTCTCCAAAGCTACGGGTGTTCCTCTGGCGAAGATTGCGGCGCGGTTGATGACGGGCCGCAGGCTGCGCGAGTTCCTGCCGGAAAATATCCAGCGGCACAGCGATCTCGACACGGGAAGCTGCTACTACGTGAAGTCGCCCGTATTCCCGTGGAGCAAGTTTCCTGGGGTGGACACAGTGCTGGGGCCGGAGATGAAGTCTACTGGCGAAGTGATGGGCGTAGGCGACAGCTTCGGCGAAGCTTTCGCGAAGGCGCAGTTGGCGGCGGGCCAGAAGCTGCCGACTCAGGGAACCGTGTTCCTGAGCGTTACCGAACATGACAAGCGCCACGTTGCCGACCTCGCTCACAAGTTTGTGGACATGGGCTTCAAGTTGGTCGCTACCTCGGGCACGGGCGACGTGATCGAAGCCGCCGGGATGAAAGTGGAGCGCGTCTACAAGGTGAAAGAAGGCCGTCCGAACGTGGTCGATTTGATCAAGGGCCAGCGTATTCATCTCATCGTCAATACGCCCACCGGGCTGGAGCCGTGGTTCGACGAAAAGGCGATCAGGCGCGCGGCGGTTATGGCTCGCATTCCCACCATTACCACGCTTTCGGCAGCGCGCGCCGCGGCGGAAGGAATTGCCGCCCTACAGCGCGGCGAATTGAACATCCGGGCGCTGCAGCAGTTGCATGCGGAGCGGGCGGTTAAGAGCCGGTAGAGTCGATATCGCGGCTTGGTCGCGTGTAATAATGTACCCGCGAGGTTCCTTGTGCTACTTCACGGTATTTTCCCTCCCATAACCACACCGTTCTATCCGGACGGCAATGTGTATTTCAAGAAACTCGAGAGCAACGTTGAGCGTTATTCGCGCACGCCTTGCGCCGGAGTTGTAGTACTGGGCTCGACCGGCGAGGCGATCCTGCTTTCTGACAACGAGCGGCGGGATGTGCTGAAAGCCGCGCGCGATGCGGCATCGCCGACTAAGGTGCTGGTTGCGGGCACCGGGATCGAATCGGCGATCGAGACTTTGCGGCTTACCGAATATGCAGCCGGGCTGGGCTACGACGTTGCCATGGTGCGCACCCCGCATTACTACAAGAAGCAGATGTCGCCAGCGAGCATCCTGGCGTTTTACCGCACCGTGGCCGATCGCTCGCCGCTGCCGGTGATCATTTACAACTTTCCGCAGGCGACGGGGTACGACATACCCGCGGAGCTGGTGATCGAACTGGCGGAGCATCCGAACCTGATCGGGATTAAGGAATCGAGCGGCGCCGTGGAAAAAGTCCTCAAGATGGTGGAAGGGACTCGGCACATTCAGCGTAGCGTTACAGTGACCGAGACGTTCGAGGCGGTCACGCCACGGATGCTCGCGGCTGCAAGCTCGAGTGCGAATGGTGGAGAGCTGGTGCAGGTCGGGGCATTGGCGGGCCCATCTTCGGTCAAGCCTTCCTCGGCGGCCGTCACGGGCGTTGGCAAGATGAAGACGCGGCAGAAAGAAACGGGATTCCAGGTGCTGGTGGGGGCGGCGCAGAAGCTGCATCCGTCGCTCGATGCAGGAGCGGTGGGCGCGATTCTTGCTTTCGCGTGTCTTGCTCCGACGTCGTGCTATGAGATTTACGCAGCGTGGAAAGAGGGCGACGCCACATTGGCGAGTTGGAAGCAGGAACGCGTTGCCGGGGCGGCGCAACGGGTGGCTGGCGACCTCGGCATTCCCGGCGTGAAGTATGGAATGGACTTTAACGGTTACTTTGGCGGCCCGGCGAGGCTACCGCTACTGCCGCTGACGGGTGAAGGGAAGAGCGAGATCGAACGGCTGCTAGCGGATCTGAGGAACTAAGAGTAAGAAACTCCTGGGCTTGTGATCGAGAGCCGGGTTCCCGTATACTAGATTCGAACGAACGTTCGAATTAGAGCACTTATGTCAAGCCCTTCAACAACGGCCCGAGTGTCCGCGCGACGGCATCGCGCCGCTCCTGTTCCGGCCACGCGCTTTGACCGGCGGCTGGCACAGATCCTTACCCACGCTACGGACGTCTTCTGCGAGAAGGGATACAAGGGCGCCTCGATGCGCGACCTTTCGCGCGCCAGCGGAATGTCTTTGGCCGGGCTCTATTACTACTTCGAGTCCAAGGAGCAGCTGCTCTTCCTTATCCAGAAGCACACGTTCACAACCATCGTGCAGCGGCTGAAATCACGCCTGGAAGGCGTTAGCGATCCAGAGCAACAAATCCGGATTTTCATTCTCAATCATCTGGAGTATTTTCTGGCTAATCCGGCGAGCATGAAGGTGCTGACGCACGAGGCGGAAGCGCTGAAAAATGGTTTCGCTCCAGAACTAGCGGCAATCAAGCGCCAGTACTACCGAATCTGCGTGGGGCTGCTGGACGAATTGAAAAGCGTCCGAGGACTGCAGTTCTCCACGCGCATCGCGGTGCTCAGCCTGTTTGGCATGATGAACTGGATCTACACCTGGCACAACTCACGGGTCGATGCTGATGCCGACCAGCTCGCAACTGAGATGGGCGACATCTTTCTTCGCGGTGTAATGGCAGGTGCTAGGGCACGGAAAGATGGGCGCTGATGCTAGGTTCGTGCGGGTTGTCGGCGAAAGCAGATTCCTCGCTTCGCTCGGAATGACAAAGAGATATCGGAATGACAGAGAGATAATAGATAGACACGGACCAAGTCAATTGAGATCTGCAAAATTGAGATCTACAAGAAGATAAGGAGCTACAAATATGGCTACTACAACCCAGCCGACCGCCGGCGAAACCACCAAGCAACTTGTCAACTACCGCAGGGATGGCGGCATAGCTGTGATCGAGATGTGCGATCCGCCGGCCAATACCTACACCTATGAAATGAACCGGCAGCTCGATGAGGCAATTTTGCGCGCTCGCATGGAGAACGACGTCTATGTGATGTTGCTCACGGGCGCAGGGGACAAGTTTTTCTCCGCCGGCGCCAACATCAAGATGCTGTCGAGCGTCGATCCAACCTTCAAGTATTACTTCTGTCTGCACGCCAACGAAATGCTGCTGCGGCTGGAACACACTCCCAAACTGGTGATTGCCGCGATCAATGGCCACTGCGTGGGCGGCGGGCTCGAGATTGCGATGGCTGCCGACATTCGCATCGCGCGCAAGGATGCGGGCAAGATCGGATTGCCGGAAGTGAATCTGGGTGTGCTTCCCGGCACCGGTGGTACGCAACGGCTCTCGCGGCTGGTGGGCAAGAGCAAGGCGATCGAACTGATGGTCACTGGCAATACTTTTTCATTTGAAGAAGCGCAAGAGCTCGGCATTATCAATGACATCTACGAGCGGGACGGCTTCATGGAAAACATGATGGAGTATGCCAAGCAGTTCTGTCCCCCAAACAAGGCTGCCAAGGCCGTGGGACGGATCAAACGAGCGGTGCAGACAGGATGGGAAATCCCCATGGAGTCGGCGCTGGCCGTAGAGCGTGAGAACCAGCAGATTCTATTCCAGAGCGAAGATGCTAAGGAAGGTCTGGCAGCGTACGTGGAGAAGCGGCCAGCAGTCTTCAAGGCGAAGTAGTACCGAGTACCTGATACCGTGTACCGACTGCTCGACGAGACGAGTTTGGAGACTAAGGAATGAGTTTATGCCAGGCAAAGTAGCGAAAATCGGAACCTTCAGTGATTGGGAAGGCATGTTCAATGATTGGCGCAAGGACATTGGCGTCAACACCGTGGATATCGAGGCTTTCCACTTCGATACGCTCTATGGTGCGATCGACACCGAAGAAATTGAATTCGGTTCGTATAAAGGCCGGCGCAAGTGGGAAAACCTGCGCCAGATTCCTACCCAGCAGATGCGCGACGCGCTGATGAATATGATCGTCTATCAAGGTGACACTGAGTTTGCCAGCGTCGAGCAGCAGCGCAATCTCCTGGAGAATGCTCCGACCGACTGGGATCGGCGGGCCATCACGCGCGTCATGATTGAAGAAATGCGGCACGGCTGGCAGATGTGCGCGCTACTCGTCGATCACTTCGGATATTCGGGCAAAGTTGAGGCGCAGAAAATGTTGGAGCGCCGCGCCTTTGAGAATAAGCGCTTGCTGGGCGCTTTCAACGTCGATGTCGACAACTGGATGGACTTCTTCACTTACACCGACTTCGTGGATCGAGACGGTAAATTCCAGTTGCAGATGCTGAAGTATTCCGCGTTCGCTCCGCTGGGACGGTCAATGTCGTATATGTTGCGCGAGGAGGCGTTCCACATGGGCACGGGCAACGACGGCCTGCGCCGTATTGTGGAGGCCGGGGTGATTCCGGGATGGCTGATCCAGAAGTATCTCAACAAATGGATTTCGAGTTCTTACGATCTTTTTGGCACCGACCATTCCTCATCGGCACACTGGGCCTATGTGTGGGGGGTCAAGGGAAGATATGACGAGCCCAAGAACGAGCACACCCCTGATCTTGACGATCTGAACGATTACAACCGGAATCTGTATCGCGACGAAGTCGCGGGCCTGATCGAGCGCTTCAATGGCGCGTTGAAGGCGGGCCAGCCAAAGCTGTACGCGCCGCATATCAAGTTTAATCGCGAGATCGGGCGGTGGGCGGGACAGAAGTTCCACGCGCAGACTGGCGAAGAGCTCGGCGATCGCGCCTATGAAGAACACCTGAAAGAGTACATGCCGTCTGCCCAAGACAAGAAGTTGCTGCTGGAGATCATCGGTACTGAGAAAAAGTGGATTGCGGAGAAAGTTGGGGCACGCGATCCGTTGGCGAGCATAGGAGAGGTTAGAAAGTCGGCGATCAATCTGTAGCGCGAAGTGCTCTTAACCACTGAGGCGCGGAGGGAATCTGATGACGATTGCCGTCGAAGCAAAACTTGTTCGGCTCACGGTCGACATTGTTCCTCCAGCGGCCCGGATTGTATTGCGTCATGCTCCGCTGAATGTCATCGACATCCTGATGATGGACGAGTTGGCACAAGCCTTGCAGGAAATCGAAGCGCGATCCGATGTTTCTGTGGTCGTGCTGCAAGGCGAGGGCAATGTGTTTTCAGCTGGCGTCGATGTGGCAGCGCATACTCCCGATAATGTCGAGACGATGCTGCTCAAGTTTCATGCGGTGATTCGGGGCCTGGTTGCTAGCAGGAAAGTGACGATCGCTGCTGTGAACGGGCATTGCCTGGGTGGCGGTGCGGAGATGGCCATGGTGTGTGACGTTGTGTACACTGCCGCTTCAGCGCAATGGGGATTTCCAGAGATCAAACTGGGTTGTTATCCGCCGGTCGCATGCACAGCACTGGCCGCGGTGGCGGGGCAGAAGCGGGCCGCGGAATTGATTCTAACCGGACGGACGATTAGCGGCATTGAAGCAGCTGAGATGGGGCTGGCTAGTCGTGTCGTTCCCGAGGAACATCTGGATTCTGCGGTTTATCAAACGGTGCGAGAACTGTTGGGGCTGAGTCCGATGGCGTTGGCCGTGACCAAGAAAGCGATCTATGCGTGGGATTCAATGCACTTTGACAAGGGCCTGGCGCGGGCTGAAAAGATCTATCTGGAAGAGTTGATGAAGACATCTGACGCGGCGGAAGGCATACACTCCTTCATCGAGAAGCGTGCGCCGATTTGGGCGGGGAAGTAATGGCACTGACGAGAGCATGGATTACGAAATTACTCCCGAAGAAGTGAAGATGAAGCTCGACGAGGGCGAAGCCGTTACGCTGCTTGATGTGCGCGAGCTCTGGGAGTTTGAAACAGCGCACATGCCTGGGGCGAAGCTGGTGCCGATGGGAGATATTCCATCTCGCGCACACCAGGAACTGGATCCGGAGGATCACATTGTGGTGGTTTGCCATCACGGCGTGCGCTCGATGAATGTAACTGCATGGTTGCGGCAGCAGGGATTCGAGAACGCGCAGTCCATGCGAGGCGGCATCGATGCCTGGTCGCGGCGCGTGGACGGAACTGTGCCGGTTTATTGAAGCGATAGCGATTTCGCGGATTACGAGCTTGCGGCGCCGGCTTGCGCGCCTATGCAGGGCACAGAAGTGAGTTTTGCTGAATGATCACAGACTGCCACATCCATATCTCGCCGCTGGAGATGTTTAAGCCCCAAGCGCTGGAACTCATGAAAAAGAAGCGGCCGAACTTCGCGCAGATTGCCGAGTTCTGTCGCTCGCCTAAAGCATTTCTGAAACATCTGGACGCTTGCGGCATCGACCGCGCGGCGCTCATCAACTACGTTGCGCCTGAGGTAATCGGCTTTACCAATGGCGTCAATCAATTCATCGCGGATTATGTTAGGGAAGATCCAAAGCGGCTGCTCTCGTGCGGCAGCCTGCACCCGCGGCATACGACGAACGTTCTAGCCGACATGGAACAGATTCTGCGGCTGGGAATCCGCATGATCAAGATCCATCCTCCGCACCAGCTTCTGTTCCCCAACGACTACCTGAACGGTGTGAAGGAACTGGAAATCATCTACCGCGCTGCTGAAGCGAACGGCGTGCCAGTTATGTTTCATACGGGAACGTCAATCTTTCCGGGAGCGCGCAACAAGTACGGCGATCCTATTTATGTGGATGACGTCGCCGTGGATTTTCCCAACCTGAAGATCTTGCTGGCGCACGGCGGTCGTCCGCTCTGGATGCAGACGGCGTTCTTTCTCATCCGCCGCCACCCCAATGTCTATCTCGACATCAGCGGCATCCCGCCCAAGACTTTGCTTAAGTACTTTCCGCGGCTCGAGGAAATCGCCCACAAGGCTCTGTTCGGCACAGACTGGCCCGGACCGGGCGTGCCGGACATCAAGAGGAACCTTGATGAATTTCGAGCGCTGCCGCTTAATCAGGAACTTCAGCAGCAGATTCTGAGCAAGACGGCCTTAAGCGTTTGGCCAGCCTGATCCGATACTCGCGATCTTTTACTTGGCCGCCGCATCCCCCTTAGCACCCAGCAGTTCGTCCGCCAGCGAGGTAGCGCCGTAGATCTTGCGCAGCGCTTCTTGAATTCCGCGCGAGTCCACGGATACGGCCCGGCCCTGCACGTCGCTGTAAGCAAAGTTCCAGGGTAACGACTCGACGTTGCCGTCGAAAATGATGCCCACAACTTCGCCCTCTTTGTTGACCGTCGGTGAACCGGAGTTGCCGCCGATGATGTCAGGAGTAGATACGAAGTTGAGTGGAGTTTTTAAGTCCAGTTTGGATTTCATCTTGACCCAGCTTTCGGCCAGGTTGTACGGCGGCTGGCTATTGTGCGCCGCGGCATGTTCAAAGGCGCCACCCATCGTCGTAAAGCAGGGAATGTCTTTTCCATTTTCCTTGTAGCCTTTCACCGCACCATAGCTCAGGCGGAGAGTGAAAGTTGCATCCGGAGGCTGGGCGAAGCCGCTCTGGTTAAAGCGGGCTTTGGCGATGAGTGTGCCATCGCGGCGGGCGACCGAGTCAATCTTGTCGTCGAATTGCTTGCGTGCAGCGAGAGCATCAGGTTCGATCGTTCTCATGGCGACGATAAGCGGGTCGGTGCTGGCAGCGATCGCAGCTTCGCCGCCTTCATATAGTTGTTTGCGGACGGCTACGTCGTCCAGTTTGGTGCCGGCGATCATGTCTTTCGCCGCGTTAGCAGGAGTCTTACCGCTCAATACTTTTTGGACGTCGGGGTTGTGTTTGCCCAGGGTGTCCTGCATTTCGGCTAGCGAATCGGCCAGAATAACGGTTTCGAGGTTCTTGTATACCGGAGCCGTGGAGAACAACAGCTGCTCCAGCGAGGGCAGTGCGGAATCACGAAACTCGCGAAGCCGGTCCGCGTTGGGTTTTGGTTTCTCCTCAGCCGCTCGCACCAAGGTGCGAGCCGTCACAGGCAGTCCGGAAGATCCCAGTACAAAACCGCGCATGCGCTCCAGGTAGGTGAGTTGGGGATAGATGTCGCGCTGCAGCTTCATGGCCTGCGCAATCTCATCCCAGGGATCGGGCGTGCCAGCATTCTTGGCGTCCGCCTTGTAGTACGCCCGGAGTGTCGCTTCATCGGCAGCCTTCGCATCCATGATGGCCTGATCAAGTAGCCCGGACTGATATCCAGTAATAGCCTTCTGCGAGTTTTGCCAGGAGAAGAGATCTTCCTGGGCGATGCGGGCGTTCTCTTCGGATTGTTTGCTGAAGTCCTGCAGCAGGACGATGTGGCGCTTCAAGCTGCCCAGAATCGAAGGGAAAGCCACGTTGCGCGTGAACTCCCATTGAGCTAGCGTCTGCTGGCGGCTGGTACTGCCGGGATGGCCGGAAACGAAAATCAAATCACCATCTTTCACGCCGCTCCGCGACCACCGTAAATAGTTATCGAGGTGCGCGGGATGGCCATCTTCGTAAACGCGGAAAAATGTGATGTCGAGGTCGTAGCGTGGATAAGTGAAGTTGTCAGGATCGCCGCCGAAGAACGCGGCGTCGAATTCGGGCGCAAACACGAGGCGCACGTCCGTGTATTTCTTATATTTGTAAAGGTTATAAACCTGGCCAGAATAGAAGGTGACCACGTCGCAGCGCAACCCAGTCGAAGTCGCGCAGTCTTTCTCGATCTGCGACATGGCGGCGCGCTGGGCCTGCCCCGCGTCGGCGACTGACATTTCCGGTTTCACGCCGGCATTCACCTTATCGGTGACGTCCTCGATCCCAACCAGTTCGTTCAGTTCGAGACTGGGACACTTAGCTTCTTCGGCCTGGGTCTTGGCGTAGAAGCCAGTTTTGAGGTAGTCGCGGCCGGCGCTGGAAAGTTGCTGCACGCAGCCGGCGCCAACGTGGTGGTTGGTGAAGGTCAAGCCGTCAGCGGAGACGAACGAGCCCGAGCCACCGTTGTTAAACCGCACCGACGAAAGCTGTACATGATCGAGCCATTGCTGCGTCAACTCAAAACCGTACTTGACCTTGATTTTTTCCTTCGGAGCTTCGTTGTAGAGCCACATCCCCTCGTCGGCCGAGGCTGCGGTCGAAAGAAGAAAAGACAAAGCAAGGCAAATCGAAAAAAAGCGCTTCATTAGGATTCCTTCGGGAGGGATTATTAGGAGCGATTGCGGGTTCCTCGCCGAGCCACAAGCAGACCTATTACTATACGCTGCGACCGGAGGCCGTTGCAAAAACGCACGCGCGTTCCGCTGAAAACTGAGCACCGTGCTTCCAGTTGATAACTGTCACACGCCGAAGTTACCGGCAGCGTTTGGAAACGCAGCCGCCTTTGGCGTATAAAAGGAAGTTGCATGCCCCGCTCACCTCTGGCGTGGTTCCGGCAACGGCTATCAATCCACTTAAGCGAGAGAATATGTCCACCGTGACCAGCGCTTCTGCCCCGAAAGGACTGGAAGGGATTGTTGCCACCAATTCCAGCATTTGTTACATCGATGGCGACCGCGGGGTTCTAGCGTATCGCGGCATTGACATTCATGAACTGGCCGAGCACTCCACGTTTGAAGAGACTTGCTACCTGCTTTGGTTTGGCCATTTGCCGAATCGCAGCGAGCTAAAGGATTTGCAGGGACGTCTGGGGCAGGAGCGTCGCCTGGACCCGCCGATCATCCAGTTTCTACGCACCGTACCCAAGGCAGCTCTGCCGATGGACGTGCTGCGCACGGCGGTTTCAGCGCTGGCTTTTTACGATGCCGACGAGAAGAAAAACGATCACGATGCCAACGTGCGCAAAGCCATCCGGCTAACTTCGCAGATTGCGATGATTGTTGCCGCCTATGACCGGGTTCGCAAGGGGAAGCCGCTCGTCGAAGGCGACCCCTCGCTGTCGCACGCTGCCAATTTCCTGCTGCAGTTGAATGGAGCGAAGCCCTCTACCACAGCCGAGCGGGCGCTCGATATTGCTTTGATCCTCCATGCGGACCACGAACTGAATGCGTCGACCTTTGCGGCTCGCGTAACCGCGGCGACCTTGGCCGACATGCACGCAGCCATTACATCTGCCATCGGGGCGCTCAAGGGTCCTCTGCACGGCGGAGCCAATGAAGCTGTCTTTCGCATTCTGGAATCGATCGACAGCAAGAAGTCCGACCCCGTCGACTATGTGCGAAACATGTTGTCCGAGAAGAAAAAAGTTCCCGGTTTCGGCCATCGTGTGTATCACACTGAAGATCCAAGAGCGACGCATCTGCGCGCGATGTCCCGCGATCTAGGCCGTTCCAGCGGGCATCCCCAGTGGTTTGAAATGTCAGAAAAGATCGAGGAGTTCGTGAAGGCGGAGAAGAAACTGAACGCCAATGTCGACTTCTACTCTGCATCCACCTACCACGTGCTCGGGATCGATGAAGATATGTTTACTCCGGTATTTGCGGTTTCACGTATCAGCGGCTGGGCAGCGCATGTCATCGAACAACTCGACGACAATCGCCTGATTCGCCCGCGTGCGGAATATCTCGGGCCGGACTATCCTAACCCCTACGTACCGATGGAAAAGCGGTAGCAGCCGCCCAAAGTGCCCAACCGCGCGCTCCTCAGCTAGAATGGAGGAGTGAGCGCGATGCCCCGGATCTACCTCGACAATAACGCCACCACGCCAGTTTTGCCGGAAGTGTTCGAAGCCATGCGTCCGTATTTTGGCGAGCATTTCGGCAATGCCTCGTCGATCCATCGTCATGGGCAGGAGACGCGGGCCGCGGTTGAACGCTCGCGGGATTCCGTGGCTTCATTGTTAGGTTGCCGCGCGGCGGAAGTTGTGTTCACCAGCGGGGGAACCGAAGGCGACAATCTAGCGATTGCCGGATTGACGGGCGCAGGCGACCACATCGTCACTTCCGGCATCGAGCACCACGCTGTGCTGCATGCCTGCAGGCATCTTGAGGAAACCCGTTGCGAGGTCACCTACGTGCCCGTTGATGGCCTTGGGTTGGTGGATCCCGATGACATGCGGCGGGCGTTGCGTCCGAACACAAAATTGATTTCGATCATGATGGCCAACAACGAAACCGGAGTTCTCCAACCGGTTGACGAGATCGGAAGGATTGCGGCGGAGGCTGACGTCTATTTCCATACTGACGCTGTGCAGGCCGCGGGCAAGGTTCCGATTGATGTGAAACAGATCGGCTGCGATGCGCTTTCGATTTCCGGCCACAAGATGCACGCGCCGCAGGGCGTAGGCGCGCTCTACGTGCGCAAGGGAACGCGTCTGCAGCCCCTGTTTTACGGTGGACGGCATGAACGCTCGCGGCGCGCTGGAACCGAGAATGTTCCGGGAATCGTCGCGCTGGGCAAAGCCGCGGAGTTGGCTATGCAAGGCTTCGATCGCGGAGATGATCAGAAGATGTCCGCATTGCGCGATCGCCTGCAGCAGGGAATTCTCGCTCAGGTGGAAGAGGTCGGAGTGAACGGTGGCGGCGCAACGCGTGTGCCGAACACGACGAGTATCTACTTCGATCACATCGAGGGCGAAGCGATGGTAATCTCTCTCGACCTCAAGGGCTTGGCAGTCTCCACGGGGGCTGCATGCTCCTCCGGTGCGATTGAGCCCTCCCATGTGCTCGTCGCCATGGGGCTGCGCGCCGACCGAGCGCGGGCCAGCACCCGCTTCAGTTTGGGCAAACAGAACACCAACGAAGAGATCGACATCGCCCTCGCGCTTGTGCCCGAAACGGTAGCGCGGTTGCGAGAGCTGTCGCCGGTATATCGAAAGGAAGCTGTTCACTTTTAACATGACGAGTCCGAAGACTGTTGCCGTAGCCATGTCAGGCGGAGTCGATTCCTCGACCGTCGCGGCCATGTTGCGCGCCGACGGACACAACGTCATCGGCCTGACCATGCAACTCTGGAACCAGCGCAGGCTAGCCGGACACGACGGTATGCCCGAGCAGGTTACGGGACGCTGTTGTTCGCTCGACGACGTTTACGACGCCCGCCGCGTTGCCGAGCACATTGGTATTCCCTATTACGTCGTCAATCAAGAAGAGCGTTTTGAGCGCGATGTGGTGCGCCCGTTCGTCGCGGAATACCTTTCGGGACGTACGCCGATCCCCTGCAGCCTGTGCAATAATTACTTGAAGTTCGATCAACTGCTCGTCGTCGCCCAGCAGATTGGCGCCGAGTGCGTCGCCACCGGACATTATGCTCGCGTCGAATACGACGACGCGCGTGCGCGCTGGCTGCTCAAGCGTCCCGCTGATCGCAGCAAGGACCAGACCTATTTCCTTTTCGGACTCGCCCAGGAGCAGCTCAGCCGCACGCTCTTTCCGCTAGGCGGTATGACCAAGCCTGAAGTTCGCGAGCTGGCGCGTAAGCAAGGTCTCGCTTTAGCCGAGAAGCCCGACTCGCAGGAGATATGCTTTGTCCCCGGCGGTGACTACAAGCGCTTCATCGACGCTTATCTCGCGGAGAGTGGCGAGGCCCTGCCCGATACAGCCGGTGAACTGGTGACCGCTAGCGGGGAAGTGATCGGCGAGCATAGCGGGATTCACAACTTCACTGTGGGCCAGCGCAAGGGTCTGGGTGTGGCAACTGGATCGCCGCTCTACGTGATTCAGATTAACGGGGCCGACAGACAGGTGATCGTGGGCAGCGACGAACACCTCTATTCGCGGGCGCTGCGCGCTCGTCGCGTAAACTTCATCTCGGTCGACGACCTGCGCGAGCCCAAGCGCGTCTCGGTGAAGATTCGGCATCGCCATGAGCCAGCTTCGGCAATGCTGGAGAAAGCCGGAGACGACGAGGTTCTCGTAACTTTCGATCAGCCGCAACGTGCTATCACGCCCGGCCAGGCGGCTGTGTTCTACGATGACGATGTCGTCGTCGGCGGCGGCTGGATCTCCTAGAGACTCGTGCGACTGGGCCACAGTTCGGCCACGATTAGTGCCACCGCAATACCCAACGACACCTCCACAAAGCGATGCCAAGACACGATCCACGCTGCACTTTGGTGTGCGATCAGAAGAATAATGCTCAAAGTGATGGCCGCAAAACGGTAAGCACCGCGGATTCTGAGAAGCGCACAGAGCACTCCGCACAAGAAAATGGCGACTGCATACACCAGCGCCGTAGCGGGGACAAATGTCGCGAAAAATGTCGCGATCGAGGCTGCTAAGACGGCGCCTAGAGCGGTTCCGGCAAACCGCTGCCACGCCAAGGTTCGCGGGTCGATCGTGGACTGAATAATCACGATCGCCGAAATCGGCGCCCAATAATACTCGGGAAGCTTTAGAGCGCGAGCCAGCAGCATGGACACTACTGCCGCTACCGTGGTTCGCGCCGCGTCCAGAAGCGTGCTCAGCGCCAGCTTGTAGGGAATTGCCATGATCGAAGCGATCGGGTGCCCTCCCAAGTTTAGGACGGACGCGGATTTTTGTGGAGCTTGAACGGGGAGGAATCGCCCTGTGATGAGAGGTCGTGCGGTGGATCGCAGAGTAACGAATCGTTGCCAGCGCGCAAGGAATCAAGGAATGGTGTGCCCGCCTGTTTCAGCTTCTGCTCCAACCGCGCCGTGCAATCGCAGTCGCCGCAGGCCCAGGGTTCGCTTCCGTTTTCGTCACGGCATTTGCCCCGGTCGTGAGCATCCTGCACCCGCGCCAGGTCGAAGTATTCTTCCCAGTAAGGCCGCTCTTCCTGCAGAGGCGTGGGGCAGTAGCAGACTTCCACCCAGCGCACGGTCTGGTCGGCACAGACCCGCGCTTCGCTCATGTTACGCAGATACTCGCCTTCGGCAACTGAGCCCTGGCCGAGGGTTTCTTTTTCAATGGCCTTGAGCAGATCGCCGTCGCGACCAGGTTTAACACGTGCTCGAACCAGGTATCGCATGGGGGGATTGCTGACCGTTGATTTGTTGATTGCTGACTTAAAACAGGCAGTCCGGATGGTGCAGGTGTATCAAAATCGGCAAATCAAAAATGTCAGATGAACATCTCATCCTGGGGCACGGGCCGCCGCGCTTCGCGGCTGGCGCCGTTCTTGCGTCCACGATTGCCGAGCAGGAACTCGATGCCCGCCGTCACACCTTGAATTAGGCCGGAGAACTGCCGTACGGGCGAAACCACAGTGTTGTGCACTATGTCGGAAGTCTCTTCCACCCGGTCGAGCGTGCGGCTGAGCAGTTCATCGGCGCGAATGATTTGTAGACGCGCCCGGTCTACCACGTCATTCACTGTCGCATCCATGCGTTCGACCTGTGAACGTACCGAATGCGTGGTTTCGGTAAGATTGTCGGCGATCACGATCAGCTGTGGACGGAGTTCCGCCAGCATGGCTTGCGCGGTCTCGAGCGTCGGCAGGGCCTTGGTCTTGACTTCGATTGCCAAAGCCTCCATGCGGGCGCTGGTCTTGCGCATGGTCACATACATTGCCGCAAGAACGCCCGCTTGCAGAAGCACCGCAGCTCCGGTCAGAGCGATAAACACCGCAGTAAGATTTTCCATAAAGCGTTCTTGACAGCCGGCTCCAAGAAATCTACAGGCTCTTGGGTGCTCCGGTCTCGGTCGTAGCTTCTTGATAGGCCTGCCTGCCGGCCTCGTAGGCGGCTCGGAACTGGTCCTTTTGCTGATTCACAACGTCGCGCCCGCGATCGACCCATTCGGAAGCCTGGCTGCGAGCCTCGCGCGCCCGGCTACGCATGTAGTCGCGCCCTTCTTCGGCTCGAGCGCGAAGAACGTCCCGCGTCTCGTTACCCGGCCGCGGAGCGTACAGAACTCCCGCCAACGCGCCCAGACCCAACCCGGCCAGGAACCACACAAAACTGTTGCTCTCGCGATCTGACATGGCAGATACCTCCCGGCTATAAGTGCCGATAATCGGATGGTAGCACCCGCATCAGGGAAATACAATTACGGCTAAACCCGTACGCAGGCATCCCCGACACCTCAACTTCGATCGTTAATTGTTTGAAATTCGGATTTCCGGGAATTCAGCTTATTTCTGCGTGGGCGGACTTGAGGGCGTGGGCGCGGGGGCAGCCGGCTGCGTTTTGACCGGCGCGGATTTTACGCCCTGTAACACGGACTTAGGGCCCCCCTGCTTGATGGCGTTGATCGAGAGCGTCACGGAAGTCAGCATGAAAAGAACAGCGGAAATGGTGGTCGCTTTGGAGAGCGCCGTGGCCGCGCCGCGCGGTCCAAAGGCGGCCTGACTGCCCTGGCCGCCGAAAGCCGCCGAAATGTCTCCCGCCTTCCCGCTCTGCAGGAGAACAACCACAATCAGGAACAGACAAACGATCACGTGGATGATGGTGACAAGAATGATCATGAAATCAAGAGATCCTAAATAGTTCAGAATGCCTACATTACTGCGGACGGGGGGATTTGAACTACTCCATCATATTGATAAAACGTAACTTACTGATTCTGCATTCGACCTAAAGGCCCCACTATCCCATTTTCGTTATATGTTTATTGTACGGCGAATATTGCACGGCGAACGCTTGCAGAAGAGAAAACCGCGCCGAAGCGCTTACTCTCCAATGCTGCAAGCTACAGTTTGACATCCCTCTCTCCCATCGGTCAAGACCATCGGAGATCGCTGGAGACGCCAAAATGCTCGAGGGTCGAGATGGTCGTTTTGAGTGCGGTTGCGCGGCTGGCTCCGCACCTATGGAATTTCACTCCGATTGTGGAGCGAAGTTGTGGATATGGCGCTCGCCAACTATCAGTCTCCGTCAGGCGAACCTGCGGGATCGCCTGCTAACGACCGGATCAGCTTGCTGACGCTATGCGCGACGCAGAACGACTCCGCGACCGCGGACGTATCGAGCAGTCCAAGTCCGCAGGTGGCGGTGACCATCGCACGCTGTGCGAATTTCTGGGGATCACCCGCCAGAGACGCGGCCTTCAGCCAGCGAAGGAAGATGCTCGCCGAATCGACGGCGTTCACTCCGGGACGTGTGGGGACTATTCCATAGGCAACGGTTCCGCCTTGTTGCATGAAGTCCAGCGCATGCCAATCAGCAAAGAACCAGTCGAGTCCTTCATGCGCATCGAACGAAAGGATGTCAGGCTGCACACGGCACATCCGCTCGAAGGGACGCGCCGCGCAGCAGTGCAACCCAGCATAGGCTCCGCGAATTCGAGCATCCTCGAACGTGGCCCCCAATGCATTGAGGCGCTGTTCCTCTGGAACAGCGTTCGCGACAGGCGCGTCCAGGCAAAAAGCGGGCTCATCAACAAATAGCAAGACAGGCAGGCCAGCGGATTTCAGGCGATCAATCTGCCAGCCGATGATCTGCGAGACATGGAACACGATGGCTGCGAAAAGAGCTGGATCGGCCAGGAAAGGCCGGCCGTTATGGAACAGATACGCCGCCAGCGTAATTGGGCCCTCGATCTGCCCCTTGACCGCCACTGCGGAGCTGAAGAGACCCGATGACAATGCTTCTTCGAACGCGCCGAAGCCGGCCGCGTTTGCCGGTGTCAATTCTCCGCTACTCCGGTGAAGAGTTTCGAGAACTGAATCGAGCTCGCCTTCTTTCACCTGATAGCCGTAACCTTCCTCACGAGGTTCAATCAGGTTTTCGACAATGCCAAGACCCTGGCCGACGATACTCTCTCGTTCTGAGAGCTGAGGCAACTGAGGCCAAAAAGGAATTTCGGGCGAGAATTCGGCGACCGAACGAACTGCCGACGTAATCGACGTGAGAGGCAGGCTGCCAATGCCTGTGACCGCGCCAGCCGCGACAAATGGCATTCGGCCGATTTGCGACTTGATGGCTGTAGTCTGCACGCTTTTCGATTCTCCGTGGAAAGCCTTGTCGTCAAGGTCTCAGCTTAGACGCTATCACGATTACTTCAGTGATCACGCACCTCAGAGCTTGGATATCCTGCCACTCGCTATAATAAAGGCTTACTTTGAGGAAATGTCGTCAAGTCAGGCCGAATCGAAGCCTGTTTAAGGTCATCAAAAAGACATGAAGAAAGTTCAACAGCATCGTCTGGAAAAGATTCTGGAGAATCGAATCGCCATCATCGACGGAGCGATGGGCACGACCATCCGCACCTACGGCATGACCGAGGCGGATATCCGCGGGGAGCGATTCAAGGACGCGACAAAGAGCCTTCTGAACAACGGTGACCTGTTCTCGCTGACTAAGCCGGAGATGATTGGCGACATCCATCGCCGGTTTCTGGAGGCCGGGGCGGACATCATCGAGACCAACACCTTCGGCGCAACCAGCATTACTCAGAGCGAATTCTTTGTCGAGGATCCACGGGAGCGCGGCGGCCGAAAGGATCCCGCGTTTTATCAAAAAGTCGTCGATGATCAGTTTCTCGGAACTCTGGCTTGGGACATCAACGAGCAATCGGCGCGGCAGTGCCGAGAATGGGCCGATCGTGTCGGAACCGCAACCTCGCGTCAGCGTTTCGTGGCCGGCGCTATCGGACCACTGACCGTATCTCTTTCAAACTCGCCCGATGCCGACGATCCGGGCTTTCGGGTGGTCACGTTTGATCAGGTTAAGACAGCCTACGCTCAGCAGGTGCGTGGCCTCATCGCCGGTGGCGCAGACCTGTTGCTGGTCGAGACAATTTTCGATTCACTGAATGCCAAGGCCGCACTTGTCGCCATCCGTGAGGTGCTCGATGAGCAGGGCAAAGATAAAGATAAGGACGGCAAGGAACTGCCTGTAATGATTTCGGCGGCCGTGGGGCGTGGCGGCGAGACGATGATCTCGGCGCAGACGACTGAAGCGTTCTGGAACGCGGTGCGGCACGTGAAACCGCTTTCGATCGGGCTGAACTGCTCTCTCGGTCCCGATCTGATGTATCCGTTTTTGGAGGAGCTCTCGGAGAAGGCCGACGTTGCGATCTCCTGTTATCCCAATGCCGGGTTGCCGAATCCGCTGTCGGAAACCGGCTTCGATCTTGGTCCGGAAGATATGGCCCGTTATCTGGGCGACTTTGCACGGGGAGGGTTGATCAACATCGCCGGCGGCTGTTGCGGCAACACGCCCGAGCACATCGCGGCGATCGCCAAAGCGCTGGACAGCCAGCCCCCGCGAAAGTGGGGGACAGCACACTCTGAAGCATCCTACGCCGGCCAGATCGAGAGTCCTGCGTGAGCGAATCTGACAGCGCAAGCTCGCCGCAGCCCGCGAAGGCGAAGCCTCTCCGCCTCTCGGGATCACAGCCCTTCACCCAGCAGGCCGGCGTCTACATCATGATCGGCGAGCGGACCAATGTTGCCGGTTCGCCGAAATTCGCGCGGCTGATCAAAGAGGGCAAATATGAAGAAGCAGTAAGCGTCGCCCGCCAGCAGGTCGAGAATGGTGCGAACGTCCTCGATATCTGCATGGACGAGGGCATGATCGACGGCGTCACGGCGATGACACGCTTCCTGCAGTTGCTGGGGAGCGAGCCCGAAGTCGCCAAAGTGCCCTTCATGGTTGATTCCTCGAAATGGGAGGTCATCGAAGCCGGGCTAAAGTGCTTGCAGGGCAAAGGCATCGTCAATTCGATCTCGCTAAAAGAAGGCGAAGAAAAGTTTCGTCAGAACGCTACGAAAGTTCTGAAATATGGTGCGGCCGTAGTTGTGATGGCTTTCGACGAACAAGGCCAGGCCGCGACTTACGAAGCCAAGACTCGCATCTGCGAACGCGCATATCGCATCCTCGTCGACGAGGTTGGCTTTCCTCCTGAAGACATCATCTTTGATCCCAATATCCTCACCGTTGCCACCGGGATGGAGGAGCACAACAACTACGCGGTCGACTACATCAACGCCACGCGATGGATCAAGGCCAACCTGCCGCATGCGAAGGTGAGTGGCGGCGTTTCAAACATCTCATTCAGTTTTCGCGGCAATAACAAGGTCCGCGAAGCGATTCACTCGGCCTTTCTTTACCACGCCATCGCAGCGGGCATGGACATGGGCATCGTGAATGCCGGAATGCTCGAGGTCTATGAAGAGATCGAGCCGGAGCTGAAGGAGTTGGTCGAGGACGTGTTGCTGAACCGCCGTCCCGACGCGACCGAGCGGTTGGTAGATTACGGCGAAAAGCTGAAGGGCGTCGGCAAGGCAGTAAATGAAAAGAAAGCCGAAGAATGGCGCAACGGCACGGTCGAAGAGCGGCTTTCTCACGCGCTGGTCAAGGGCATTGACACCTACATTGAAGCTGACGCCGAGGAAGCTCGTGTAAAGCTCGGCCGTCCTCTATTGGTGATCGAAGGCCCCCTGATGGCAGGCATGAGTGTGGTGGGCGATCTGTTTGGCGTGGGCAAGATGTTCTTGCCCCAGGTGGTCAAGTCCGCGCGGGTGATGAAGAAGGCCGTGGCGCACCTGACGCCGTTCATGGAAGCCGAGAAGGAAGCCAGGGCTGCGGCGGGAGAAGTGGTCAAGGCGCACGGAAAGATCGTACTGGCGACGGTCAAGGGCGATGTCCACGACATTGGGAAAAACATTGTCGGAGTGGTCCTCGCCTGCAACAACTACGAGGTGATCGACATGGGTGTGATGGTCCCGTGCGAAAAGATCCTCGAACGCGCGAAAGCGGAAAAGGCGGACATGATCGGACTCAGTGGCCTCATCACTCCTTCTCTTGACGAGATGGTGCACGTGGCTCGCGAGATGGAGCGTCAGGGCTTCAAGTTGCCGCTCCTGATCGGCGGCGCAACCACGAGCCGGGCGCACACGGCCGTCAAAATCGCGCCGCATTACAGCGAGCCGGTAGTCCACATCCTCGACGCCAGCCGAGCAGTGCCGGTCACTACCAGCCTGCTGAGCGACGCAGGTAAGTCTGCGTTCGTGGAGCAGCATCGCGCCGACTACGAAGCGCTCCGCAAGGCCCACTCCGCGCCCAAGCTGAGCGTGGTCTCGCTTGGTGATGCCCGGAAAAAGCGCACTCCGATCGTATGGCGTGCGGAAGATCTGCCCACGCCTTCATTCACCGGTGTGCGCGTGCTTGACGACTTTCCACTGGCGACGCTGCGCGCATTCATTGACTGGAGCCCGTTCTTCCACACCTGGGGACTGAAAGGAATCTACCCTCGGATTCTTGAACACACGGAGCATGGTGCCCAGGCGCGCCAGGTCTTCGGCGAAGGCAACGCTCTTCTGGATATCATCATAGAAAACAAACTCATCACCGCCCGCGGGGTATATGGCTTGTTCCCCGCCAGCACCGTGGGCGACGATGTCGAGTTGTACACGGACGACAAACGCGAGACGGTGCTCGAACGTTTTCATTTTCTCCGCCAGCAATCGAACAAGGAGGGCAGCGAGCCTTGTCGGTCTCTCGCCGACTTCATCGCACCGGGCGAAACCGGGCTACCCGATCATATCGGAGCGTTCGCGGTAACCAGCGGGATCGGCTTGAAAGAACTGTGCGACTCATATAGGACCAAGCACGACGACTACAACGCGATCATGGCGGAGGCTATCGCCGACCGCCTGGCTGAGGCTTTTGCCGAATGCCTGCATAAACGCGTGCGGGATGAATGGGGTTATGGTTGTGCGGAGGGCCTGAGCAACGCGGATCTTATTCAAGAGAAATATCGCGGCATCAGGCCAGCCGCGGGTTACCCGGCGTGCCCGGACCACACGGAAAAAGGTCCGCTTTGGCGTTTGCTCGATGTGCAGGCGAATACAGGGATGCTGATCACCGAATCATTTGCGATGTGGCCCGGATCAAGCGTGAGTGGCCTTTACTTCGCCCATCCTGAATCGCGCTATTTCAGCCTCGGTAAGATTGACCGCGATCAGGTCGCCGACTACAGCAAACGCAAGGGGATGAGCGTAGGAGAAGTCGAGCGGTGGCTCGGGCAAAACTTGAACTACGATCCTGCGGGATAGCGTCCGGATCTCCGCTCCCAGAGCTGACCGCGACGCACCCCGGATCTCCATTCGAGTCCCCATGATCCCTCCAGAAAAATGTACCGGTGCTAGACCAGCACGGTTCCACCGTCTACCACCACCACCTGCCCGGTGCTGAATCCTTCCTGCATCAAAAATAAATAGGCTTGCGCTAGGTCATGAGCCTCGCCGACTCGGCCAACAGGGAGACTCTTTCCCAGGCTTTCATATAGACGTTCGCGCTCCGGGGCGCTCATGCTCTGCCAGAGGTTTGTCCGAACGACTCCGGGAGACACCGCGTTAACCCGTATTGGTGCCAACTCGACCGCCAGGGCCCGCGTTAGTGCTTCGATGGTTCCGCAAACGCTTGCCGCGACCACCCATCCCTTTCGTGGGCGCTGGCCAGCGATTCCTGTTGTGAGCACGATAGAGCCTTCCTTGCGAATATGGGGGCTTCCGTATTTGACCGCGGCGAGCGCCGCCCAATAGCGCAGTTCAAAAGCGCGTCTGGCTTGGTGGAGATCCGTATCGGCAAGGTCGTGCAATTGCAGGCTGTCGCCCGCGGTGAAAACCAAATGATCGAAACTGCCAAGCTTGGAAAAGAAGGTTGCAACGGCTCGTTCGTCCGAGACGTCAACCGCTTGGCCCTGCGCTTCTCCACCAACGGATCCAACTGCTTTCTCAACTCGTTCCGCACTACTGGAAACGATAACAACGCGCGCGCCCTGCGATGCTGCTTGCTTGGCTACCTCCAAACCAATTCCCGACGAACCGCCCAGCACAACCACCCGCTTATCTTGCAAACCATTTCCCTTCATTGAATTCTCCTTGTGCATTCCTCTTGCTTACACAGTCAAAGATGACTCCCCAACCATATGCGGATCATGCATAATAGTCATGGTCGCCATGCGTTTAGAGAAGCTACGACAGGTCGACTTGAACCTCCTGATCACATTTGCCGCAATTGCGGAGGAGAAAAGCATTACTGCGGCCGCGTCTCGGCTGCTCCTGAGCCAGCCTGCGGTTAGCCGGGCGTTGCAGCGCGCCCGGATGATGTTTCAAGATGACCTTCTGGTCCGGTCGCCGCAGGGCTTCGAACTCACCTTGCGAGGCCGCAAGATTCTTCAGGAGCTTGAGAGCTTGCTGCCGAAGATGGAGAACATGGTCACGCCGAGCCTGTTCGATCCGATGCAGGAGAAGAGCCACTTTCGCCTTTCCGGCCCTGACAATGTCTGCACCGTTGTGCTCCCACGCTTGTGCCGGCAGTATGGGGACGGCTACCAAGTACAGTTTGAATTCCTTCCCTGGCAGGCCGGTATTTCAGAACTGGTGGAACGTGGGCAACTCGATCTTATTCTTCACATTGATGACGGGCTTCTGCCGGTGCACTTTCACACTGAAAGACTCTATCGCGAAGATTGGGTTTGCGCCGTCGCGCGTGACAGCCACTTTGGAGACCGACTCTCGCTAAAACACTACCTGGCAGCGAGCCACATTGTTGTTGCTACTTATGGCGGCGTGCAGACAATTCCAGACAAGCAGCTCACAGCAGTCGGTGCGAGACGCAGTTCCTCTATCCGGGTACCTTACTTCGGTGTGGCTTTGCAATGCCTGCCAGGTACGGAACTTGTGCTGACTTTAACCACTGGCATGACCTCGGCCGTCAAACGGAATCGCGACCTACGCCTCGTAAAAGCACCTCAAGAGTTACGTCCGTTTTATTTCTTGATGGCTTGGCATCCAAGGCTGAACAGCGATCCGCCGCATGTGTGGCTTCGCGAGGCGATACGATCAACAACCGGCGCTTTGGACGAGTGATCGTACCGAGCGAAACAAATTTTAGTTTTATTGATTTTGTTTTCAGGGACTGTGGTGCGGAAGGGGGGATTTGAACCCCCACGCCTTTCGGCGCCACCCCCTCAAGATGGTGTGTCTGCCAGTTCCACCACTTCCGCACTTTGTTAATTACTTGTAATCGATTTTCCCAGCAGGTTCACGAGGGCAGTTTCCACTTCAACACCAATGTTATCGTGTCCCGCGACATACTGCAACGTAAAGAGGGCTTGGATTCGCAGAGATCAATAGTTATCCCTTCTAAAGAAAACGAACCGACGATGAACTGCAGCGGCGGCTCCTAGTCTCCCGACGGCAGCAACATCTCTTCCGGCCCAATCTCAATTCTGACGGGCGGGTCCGGACAATCTCCCAGAATCGGCTGGCCAGCGGCGGTATCGTGTTCCGGCCGCAGCAACGGTGTGCTGCCTCCGAATTGCTCGGCCTCGGTCGATTCCTTCAGTGCCATGGTCGAGGCCAAACCTCCGCTGATGATCTGCTGTAACTGATCAAAGTAGCCGGTCCCTACAAATCGCTGGTGCTTTACCGCTTCATATCCGAATTGAGCTTCACTGCGGAACTCTTTCTCCTGCAGCCGCGAATAGGCGGTCATGCCTGCGAGTTTGTATCCGCGCGCCAGTTCGAACATGCTCAAGTTCAGAGTATGGAACCCGGCCAGCGTTACGAATTGAAATTTGTATCCCATGCGAGCCAGTTCGGGCTGGAAGCGTGCGATGGTTTCTTCATCCAGCTTCTTGCGCCAATTGAAGCTGGGCGAACAGTTGTAGGCCAGCATCTTCTCCGGATACTTGGCATGAATTGCTTCAGCAAACTGCCGTGCTTCTTCGAGATCGGGATGCGAAGTCTCGCACCAGATCAGGTCGGCGTAGGGAGCATAAGCCAGGCCGCGCGCGATGGCCGCGTCGATTCCGCCCCGAATGCGGAAAAAACCCTCCGCGGTGCGTTCTCCCGTGCAGAAAGCCTGATCGCGCGGATCGATGTCGCTGGTCAGCAACTGTGCGCTGTCGGCGTCGGTCCGCGCCATCACCAGCGTCGGCACGCCCATGACATCGGCAGCCAGTCGTGCTGCCACCAGCTTCTGTACTGCTTCATTGGTTGAAACCAGCACCTTGCCGCCGAGGTGTCCGCACTTTTTCGCCGAGGAAAGCTGATCCTCGAAGTGAACACAAGCCGCTCCCGCCTCGATCATCCCTTTCATCAGTTCGAACGCATTCAGCGTGCCGCCGAACCCGGCTTCCGCGTCGGCAACCAGCGGGGCAAACCAGGTTTGTGCGGGAGCGACCTTTCCCTCCGCATGATGGACCTGGTCAGCTCGTTGCAACGCGCTGTTGATCCTGCGGCAAAGATTCGGAACACTATCCGCTGGATACAAGCTCTGGTCGGGATACATCTGTCCAGCGTTGTTGGCGTCCGCCGCCACCTGCCATCCACTCACATAGATCGCTTTCAGTCCCGCTTGTACCTGCTGCACCGCCTGGTTTCCTGTCACCGCACCCAGCGCGTTGACGTATTGCTCGGTCTGCAGCAACTCCCACAGACGCTCCGCACCAAGGCGTCCCAGCGTATGTTCAATGTGCACCGAACCCCGCAGACGCAGCACATCTTCCGGCGTATAGGGACGCTCAATTCCTCTCCAGCGCGGGTTGTTTGCCCACTCGTAGTTCAGGCAATCCTGCGCCAGCGCGTACTGCGCGGTCTTTTCTTCATCGCGCATTAGAGGTGAGGGGAAGTGCGGTTGGCTTGGGTTCTGCGTTTCGTTTTTCTTGGCGGACATCGGGTACTCTCCTGGGCCATTTTGCATGTTCAATATACTGAACACACATTCACCATACTGGCGAAGCGTAGGTCAGGACCCAACGTCCGTCAAGCTCGTCGTTCAATATGCTGAACATATATTCATTTAATTGGCCGCATCAGGTAAACTAGGAAGTATGCCGGTTCTTCCCGATTCTCCGTCCGCGGCCGTGGAGCGCGCTCTGGCCATCCTGGAAGCTGTCGCCCAGGCGTCCGAGGGCTTAAGCAATGCCGAAATTAGCCGCAAACTCAACATTCCAAAGAGTTCTGCCAGCTACATCCTGCGCACGCTGGAGAACCAAGGCTATCTCACTCGCGATGCCGAGTCGGGTAAGTACCGCGTGGGCCTGAAGATCCTCAGCTTAAGCCGGGGAGCGCTGGGCGGGTTGGATGTTCGGGGAGTGGCATTGCCCATCATGCGTCACCTGACGCGCCAGACCGGACTCACTTGCCACCTGGCGGTTCTGGATGGTCCGGAAGCCGTCTACATCGAGAAAGTCGAGCCGGAGGGTTTCATCCGCATGGATACCTGGGTCGGGCGCCGTATGAGGGTGCACGCCACCAGCGTTGGCAAGGCGATCGTCGCCTACATTCCTCGGGAGCAACTGGAAGAAATTCTGTGCAAGAGCGGCATGGAAAAGCGCACGCCGAAGACTATTACCACGCTGCCGCGTTTGCTCAAGGAACTGGAGAAGGTGCGCACCCAGGGCTATGCCGTCGACGATGAAGAGAATAACCTGGGCGCACGCTGCGTTGGCGCCCCGATTTTCGATGACCGCAGCTCCATCGAAGCCAGCCTGGGGTTGAGCGGCACTACCCAGCAGGTAAGTCCGCAGACTATGCCACGCATTCTCGAAGCGCTCAAAGATGCGGCCCGGCACATCTCGATGGGCATGGGATACCGAGTGCCGCAGCGCCGCGCTAGTGGCGCCTAGCCCCGACCGCGGATTGCGTCCGCGAAACTCGACTACCAGATCTATGCGGATTCTCTGTACTGCTCCATCGCTATCCTCGCGCCGACCGGCGGTCGCGGCAATGGCACCAAAACAATTCCCCGATGCCGGTCGTGAACCAGCGTCCAAACCCCGGCGCAATCGTCACACAACCAATATCGCTCTACCCGGCGGCCCCTTGGCCGCATGGGGAGCGATGGCGCAGCGGTCACGTCTGCGGGGTTCGCCATACACTCCACCAGAAAAAGCGTGCCTTGGCGCAGTCGGAGAAATGGCCTTGAGCATCGGGAATTCGCGCAGTGGCTTAGCATCACTCCCTCCGCGGACTGCTCTTCAGCTCAGACTTGCCGGTTCGGACTTGCTCCCTGAGACTTTCAACAGCAGCCAGATTCCAAAGCGCTTGCATCTGAGATGCCAGACTATGTGAACGGCAAGTCACGCCGATTGCTTGCATCCCACAGCGTGTCCGGCTTCGGGTCTCGGCCTTCGATGCCGACTCATCGGCACTGTGACGAGCTTTCGTCCTCCGTACCTTGCTTCAGTGCCCGTCCCTCGCTAACATTCCAGCGATGGCAAAGCAAGTCCTCTTGTGTCCACCGGCCTATTTTGACGTTGTCGATCAGAAAAACCCTTACATGTCAGAAAAGGTTGCGGTCGATCGCGGGAAGGCCCAGCGGCAATGGCAGGCTTTGTGTTCCGCCCTCGAGCGTGCTGGATGCCAGATCGAAACCATCACTCCAGCGCCGGGACCCGAAGACATGGTCTTTGCCGCCAACCCGGTTTTCGTAGGCTTTTACGAAGGAATCGGCAAGTTCGTCGTTCCTAGTCGGATGGTGCACCCTTCAAGGCAGTGCGAGGTCCCTCTCTATGTGGATTGGTATCGCCAACGCGGGTTCAAGATCATCGAAATCGACCTCGGTCCCGACTATCTCGAGGGCCATGGAGACCTGACTTGGCAACCGGACGGTTCCCGCATCTATGCCGGCTACGGATTTCGTTCGACCCAGGGCGGCATCGAAAAATTCAGTAACACCGTATCCAAATTGGGAATCCCGCTCGTCCCACTGCATCTGGTCGACCCTTATTGCTATCACCTCGATACCTGCTTCTGCCCCCTGAACCACGAAGCCGCGCTGATTTATCCGGGAGCTTATGCTCTCGAATCCCTCACGACCCTGCGTGGGTTCTGGAGGAGGGTTCACGAACTCACTGCCGACGAGGCTCACAAGTTCATGGGCAATGGCATCGTCGTCAACGGAAGCTACCTCACTCCGTACATCACGCCGCGCCTGGAAAGCATCCTGCGTCAAGAAGGCCTGGCGGCTGTCGTCGTCGACACCTCGGAGTTCGAGAAGTCTGGCGGCAGCTTGTTCTGCATGAAGGCTTTTCTACCCTGAAGCTTGGGAAACTTCAGGGAAGCTCAATGCGCTATCGCCCCCATCACCGCCACCGCCACTCCCACTACGCTCAGCACGATCCCCACATGCCAGAAGATTCGCCGGCCTGAGAGTAACGTGATCGAGGTCACTACCAGGCCAATCTCCAGGAACACTTCCGCCAGGTCGAACAAGTCGGCACGATTTCTCTCGGTCGCGACCTCTTGCTCTAACTTGCTCGCCTCGGCTTGAATTTCTTCTTTGTCATGTTTGTAACGGTCCGCTTCCTGTCCAACTTTTTCACGGAACTTGGCCATTGCCGCGGCGTCGTTGCTCGCCACTACCGCACTCAGATCGCCGAATAACTCGTCTTCGTGCTGGCGAATGTTCTTGGCCTGATAGTAGGCCCACTGATCCGATGACTTCGCCTGCAGCACGACTTCTTCGGTGTGCGCCCTGTGCCCCAGCAGAGACACCACCGCCACGAGGACTGCCAGAACTGCCATGGTCAGCGAGACGGCGGCCAGCGACCGATCCTCTCGAGCCTTCTCCGCTTGTTCTCGTAATTCTTGAAGTTCGTCCGCCATATTTGTCCGATCCTGATTCAAAGTGGTGGTGCAGACTCAGGTGCAGATATTACGCAATCGTTGAGCTTTCGCCAAGCGTGGGATTGTTCTTTGGCGTGTAGGTTCGCGAGGTGCGATTGAACATTGCACCACCGGCATGGTTAGAACGACGGCTCTCCATTCACCAGCATCTTCTTCAAGCTGAACTCTTGCAGTATCCGCTGCTGCCGGAGACGGCCGATGTTAGGGTGGACAAACTCCACGCCCATCTTTTCCTCCGGACCAAGCTGCTTCGGACGCGGAAAGGTGAATTGAAAAGTATCGTCCTTGATGCCATAATTCAGCATGCTCAACCTCTCTTTGCCGGCATTCAGAAACACCGACATGCTGAGCGTCGCCGGACTCTGACGCTCCCAGTAATTACGCAGCGCACTTACATAGTCCTGGACGTTGGAGTTGTAAGTAACGGAGACTACGACGCGGCCGGGAAACTTGACCTCCAGAAATTTGACCGAACTGGCGTCGAACGCCGCCTTCTGTGCCGCGCTCATCGCGTCATACTTCGAGTTCAACTGAGCCGTGCGCACCTGGGCCTCTCGAATGGGTTGTGCGGAGTGGAATTGAAGGTTGTAGGAAATGCTGGGATCCGTCTCCATCTCGTCCCGGTTGCCGTGGTTATTCGGCGAGTCGCCACTGGTTATGGTGGTTTGAACCGAGCCCAGCGTGAGCGTCGTGGCCCAGGGCGATTCTTCGAGGATGCGGTGAGTCTCCTCCGCGGACCAGCTTTGATAGGGCTTCTTGGCCCAGAAACCTGCGCCCCAAGCTGTCGGCAAGGCAAACCACTAGGAGAGGAGCGATCCGGCGATAGAGTCCCCGTCTTGTGCCAGGCATAGCGAGTCTCCTTTTCGACGTGAGAAACGGCACCTAATATAAATCCAAGCCAAGAAATCTAGAGTTGAAAAGCACCGGTGAGGCGAGGGGTTAGATCTTGCCCTACCGCATGGTCTCTTCAATCTCCGAAATCCAGTTGGGACGCTTCAACACTTCCCGCGGCTTGGGGCCATCCGCCGCGCCAACGATTCCATCTTGTTCCATCAGATCGATCAAGTGCGCAGCGCGCCCGTAGCCGATTCGCAGCCGACGTTGCAGAAGGGAAGTCGAAGCTTTCCCAAACTCCACCACCAGCTTTACCGCATCGGTATACAGAGGATCGTCCTCGGCGCTGGCTTCTGATCCCTCAACTCCATCACCGCTGCTACCGCCGGGCTCGCGTTCGTCCTTGGGGGCTTCGAGGAACTGCTGCTGGTACTCCGCCGAGCCTTGCTGCTTCCAGAATTCAACCACCGCGGCAATCTCTTTTTCGGTGACCAGCGGGGCGTGCAGCCGGTGTACCCGTGCCGATCCCGAGGGCAGATAAAGCATGTCGCCCTTTCCGAGCAGAGCCTCCGCACCGTTGGCGTCGAGAATGGTTCGCGAATCCACCTTGGTCGCGACCCGAAACGAAATTCGCGCCGGGAAGTTCGCCTTGATCAAACCAGTGATCACATCGACCGACGGACGCTGTGTTGCCAGCACCAGGTGAATACCCACCGCACGCGCCATCTGTGCCAGCCGGGTGATCGACTCCTCCACATTGCTGGAATCGAGCATCATCAAGTCAGCTAATTCGTCGATGATGATCACGATGTAGGGAATCGGCTTGTCGTCGGAGTCTTCTTCAAAGAGGCTTGGCGTGCCGTTATCGAACAGGCGGTTGTACTGGTCGATATTGCGGACGCCTTTTGCGGCCAGCAACTTCAGCCGCCGTTCCATCTCGCGAACGGCATTGCGCAATGCGTTTGCCGCCAGCTTTGGTTCGGTGATGATCGGTGTGTAAAGATGCGGCACACCTTCGTAGTTGCCCAGTTCCAGCCGCTTCGGATCGACCAGAATCAGACGCACCTGGTCCGGAGTCGCCTTATACAGGATCGACATGATGAAGGCGTTGATCGCTACACTTTTGCCAGAACCAGTCGACCCGGCAATCAGCAGGTGAGGCATTCCGTTCAGGTCCGCAGTGACGATGCGCCCGTTGATGTCCTTGCCCAGGGCCATCGTCAGCTTCGACTTCGAGCCCATGAACTCCTGCGACTCGATGTTCTCCCGCAGCCAGATGATCTCGCGCTCACGGTTCGGCACCTGAATGCCCACCGTTGATTTTCCGGCCATGCGCTCAATCAAAATGCTTTCGGCTTTCAACGCTAAACAAAGATCATCGGTAAGGTTGGTGATCCGGCTGTACTTGATTCCAGCGTCGGGCTTGAACTCGAACGTGGTGACCACGGGGCCGGGATTGATTTGCGTGATCTGTCCGTGGACATCAAACTCCGCATACTTTTCCGTGAGTACCTGGGCCAGCAGTTTCAGTTCCTCGGCATCCACGGCCTGCTGTTCGTCGGGACGCTGCAGCAAACTGCTAGAGGGCAGCTTGTAGCCGCCCGCGATGCGCGGCATCGTCGTCTTGGCTTTGTGGTCGCTGTCGGCACGCTGCGTCACTTCGGGGTCCGCTGCGGCCTCTACCGAGGCAAGAGACTCAGACAGAATCCCACCCGTCGACGATGAAGCGGCGTCTTTGACTTCAGGCTCCAGCATGCGTTCGATGCCGGTACGGCGAGGCTCGGCAGAAGCCCGCGACGGCTCCATCGACTGGGCGACCTGCCGCGATGGGATCAGCTGCGTCTTGACCACCGGCTTCGAAATCCGGCGCTTGTCCAGTTCCTTTTGCTGACGCCGCTTGGCCCGTTCCTCCTGCCAATCCCGGTAGCGGTTCCACAGTGCGGTAACAAAGGCAAACCGCGTCGGTGCCCACAGTTGGATCGCCGAAAACGAGAATGCCGTTGAAAGATAGAGCGCAACCGCCAGCACGCTGGCGCAGACGATGTAGGCGCCGATCAAGTTCAGGTAGTGGATAAGGACATCGGCGACAACTCGCCCCAGAAGACCTTCAACCGGGATCACATGCAGCCAGCGCAAATGTCCCGGCAGCAGCGCCAGCAGCGCCGGGACGAAAACCACCAGCCAGATTCCCCCCAGACTTTTCGCCATCGGTGATTGAATCTTGCGCGAAGCAAACCAGCGCAGCCCGAGCATCGCCGGGAAAATAGGCAGCAGAAAAGCTCCGACGCCGAAGAACTGCAGAGCCAGGTCTGAGATGAGCGCTCCGACCACCCCAATCCAGTTGCGGGCAACGTGCGTCCCGGTAAGCACGGAAGCGCTATTGAGCGAAGGATCGAGCGGCGAATACGAAGCCAGCGCGAGGAAGAGGAGGAGCGCAGAGACGCACAGCAGGAAACCGATCAGCTCATTCAGCCGCCGGTTCCCCGTGGGCACAAAGATACTTGCCAGAAAACGCATGTGGGCCGTTTCTTCACCGGACAAACCGTCCCGTGGCGCAAATCGGCCAGAGCCCCATTATTATGCCAAGAAGCGGACACTCCGGCAATGCCGTAATCGGACGGGGGTATTGAGTTGGCTTCCGGGGCCATCGCCGCAACCAGGTCAACGAGTGCTATCGCCTGTGAACAGCACTCATCGTGCCTGCATGAGCTTAAAATCGACGTCTGTACGCCACTCCCCGTCGCCAAGCCCGATTACCTTAGCGTGATTCTTCGAGGTTACGCCGGGATAGTAGACCCGAGATCTCCAATCCCCACTATCGAACGGAGCTAACAGTCCGACACCCACAAGGTACTTTCCCGGTGGCCGTCCGTCGATTTCGAAGCGCCCATTCTCGTCCGCATCCACAATGAACTGTGGGTGGACCGGAGAGATCGGGATGGTCGCGGCCTTTGCGAAACTTGCGGGCCGTCCGTCCGTGGTGGTCACTTGCCCTGCGAGTTTCCCATCGACTACGAGCCTGAAATCAACATTGGTCCAATCGTGCTGCCTGACTACTGCGTTGCCGCCAAGGCCGTACGCTAACGCAGCGGCATTCTCCGTGAAGGGCGCTGCGTCCCGTAGACCCTGTCTCGTAGACGCGCTTACCTCCTAATGACCGTCGGGAAGTTCGAACTCGAAACGCCCGGTGGAGTTTGTGAACGCGACGTATTGGGTGCCGGTACCCAGATTCTTCGCGATCACCTTGTGATTCGGAACGGCCGTCGGATTCAGGTTGTCGACGGTCTCCCCGATCCGAAAGACACGCCCGGTGAGAATGCCTCGGTCGGTCAGCTCGCCCAGGCGTCTTAATGTCGCGATATCATCGTTGGCTTGGCTCACTGGCTTGCTCGGGCTCCACACGGTACCTCAAACCGCGAGTGCTAACGTGATGCGTTATTTCGTGCGCATACGGCTTCGGGCGAATGTAGAAGAGCCATTTATCTCCCACTTTGAGCTGAGGTTCGTCTTCCGGGAGACAAGCCTCCATGATAGTGGCCGTCACTGCGCTCTTGTCGGCCGACGAATACTTCGTCCGGAACGAGTTCCAACCGCTTGTCGGAATCGGATACATGCTCAGCCGATCGGACGGTTCCCGTGAAGACCAGCGTATATTGCTGTCCACCGATAGACCATTGGTTGGGCCCTTCGAGCGCGGAACTACAAATAGGCATCGTGCATCGGTTTTCTGCTTGTGCAGTATGTCGCGGGCATCTTCGCCGACCAAAAGCGCCGAGCAGGCGAAGGTCAATACCAAGATCCAGCGTGCTTCATTTCTCACGTGCATATTGTAGGCCCTTTATGACTGGCTGTTGAAACATCGCTTACGCTCATTGACCCCGCACGGTCGGCCAAATCGTCTTGCGGGCCGGATTCATCGACAGCAAGGCCGCCGCCTGACGGCCCATCCCCTCTCTCCGTATTTCTAGCCCTAATCCGTGGAGTACGATGAGCGGAAAATGAAAAACACAGCCGTCTTGCTCCTAAGCACTCCTATGCCGCTTGCTCGCAAAGGCGTGGTGGCGGAAATCTCCCAATTCCTGATTGGGCACAACGGTAGCGTCTTGCACAGCGACGATCATCTGGATAGTGGCCGCGACTTGTTTCTATCAAGGCTGGAATGGGATCTGGACGGGTTCGATATTCCAGTTTCCGATTTCGAGCACTACTTCAAGCCGGTGGCCGAACGTTTCCGGATCAGCTACAACCTGGCATTGACCAACTACCGCCCCAAGATCGCCATCCTGGTTTCCGCCTATGACCACTGCCTTGCCGATCTGCTGTACCGACACAGAACAGGCGACCTGGCGTGCGAGATCGTCATGATTATCAGCAACCACCCGACCGCCAAACCGTTAGCCGATTTTCATCGCGTCCCCTTCCATCTGCTAACCAACCCCAAGGACAAGAGCGATTCTGAGCGGGAAATGCTTGAGCTACTCGGGCAGGACGTAGACCTTATCGTGCTCGCGCGCTACATGCAGATCCTGGGAACGGATTTCGTCGCCCAATACCTGTTGCGTATGATCAATATCCACCATTCTTTTCTTCCCGCTTTCATCGGGGCGAAACCCTATCATCAAGCTTTCGAGCGCGGCGTGAAGCTGATCGGGGCCAGCAGCCATTACGTCACTGCCACTCTGGACGAAGGACCAATCATCGAGCAAGACGTGGTGCGCGTTTCCCATCGCGACACAGTCGAGGACATGGTAGGCAAAGGTCGGGACTTGGAGAAGGTCGTGCTCTCGCGCGCCGTGCGTTGGCACCTGGAAAACCGCGTCCTGGTCTACCAGAACAAGACAGTCGTGTTCGCTTAGAAACTGAACGAAAGGGTAACTGTCGGCAAAGAGATTTTGCTGCGAGTGCCCGATCGCCTCCCAGAATATTCACAGCCCATCCCTGTGACATCTAACTTTGCGTCTCACCCAGAACTCACTCCATAATTGCCCAAGCAAAGGCAACAAATTCAGAGGCTGCTACGGACCAAAAATCGGCGCTCAACTCCTTTGCTTTGTGGATTTTGACCACTAAGTCCTTTGTCCGCCGTATTTTGCGGGGAAAAACGCGACGTGATGATTCTACTAGGCGGGAGGGGGGAGGGGGGTACCCTATTATAAGAAGGTAAACAGTTATGAAACTATAAACTGACCTTCGTGCCAGGCAGAGAGGGAAACGTCAAAGCTCGGCGGTCACGGCAGCATCGCTGCCAGTTCGTGACCACTCGTCAAAAGGCGTAGCAGATGGCCGCAATCTTCCCGGGTTCATGATGTTGTCGGGGTCAAGTCCACCTTTAATCGCAGCGACTGCCCTCACGCCCACAGGCGAAATGTCATCGGTCAGCCATGGCAGGTGTTCCGTGCCGACGGCGTGATGATGGGACAACGTGGCGCCGTGATCGATGAACGACTGCTGCACAACGCGTTTGGCGTGCAGGTACTGCTGCATTTCGTGGCCGTCCTGCTGCCTGCAGGCGAAAGTTAAATAGAGGCTTGCTCCGCATTGATAAGTGTGGCTGATATGGCATCCGACCCAGGGCCTTACGCCACTCTCCTGAATCGCAGTGCGCAGCCCCGCAGTCGTCGCGCGGTAGAGAGGAGCGATATTGCTCCAGACGGTCGAGGTCTCGCTGACATCAGAGGTGATACCGCGATCCAGCAGAAAGTCACGAATGTGCGGAAAATCATACTTGGTCGACTCGAACGACTTGCCGGAGCCGGAGCCCAGGTCTACCGCGCCGAAGCGCCGATAGATAGCGTTGACATGATTGTGTTGGCGGACGGCCCCGCCTTTGCTGCCCTCAAAAGTGGTGAGCATCAGGCAGGCCCGCGAATCGAATCCTTTCGCCTTCAGGTAACCTTTCATGACTTTGGTCGCTGCCTGCGAGAGTCGCGACGACGGCGGTTTGAATGCCAGCGACAGCGCTGTCTTGTCGGGGTCGCTGAGGCGCAACATCGACGGTACACACTCTTTTCGCACACATTCGTGCATGGCTTCGATGCCAGCTTCGAATTCGGGAAACAGGTAGCCATGCGTGCGGCGCAACTCGGGACGGGGATGAACTCGCATGGTGGCTTCCGTAATCACTCCCAGCGTTCCCTCGCTACCGATGCAAAGGTGATTGACGTCGATGCCGTTTGAAGACTTGGGTACAGTTCGCGTGGCCAGCACGCCAACCGGAGTGACCATGCGCAGCGCGATTACCATATCCTCGATTTTGCCGTACTTGTCGCTCTGCATTCCCGCGGAGCGTGTGGCGATCCAGCCACCGAGCGTGGAGTGTAAAAAGGAATCAGGGAAGTGGCCGAGGGTTAAACCGTGGCCGTTCAACTGCTCTTCTAGATCCGGACCGAAAGCGCCAGCTTCGATGCGCGCCGTAAACGACTCTGCGTCTACCTCGAGCACGCGCCGCATGCGCCGCATGTCGAGCGACACGGCCATGCGTCGGCTCTCGCTTCGCTCCAGGCAGCCGGCGATATTCGAGCCGCCTCCGAAAGGGATGACCACTACATCATGATGCGCCGCCGCCCGCAACGTCATCAACACATCGTGCTCGTTCTCGGGATAAAGCACGAGGTCAGGAGCGCCCTCGGCCGATCCCCGCCGCATGCGGAACAAGTCACGAAAACCCTTACCGCAGGCGTGGATCACGCGCTCGCGGCGGCTGTCGCAGATCTGATCGGCGCGCATCCACAACCGCAGTTCAGCCCGGAACCCATCATGCCGAATCGCATCGCGCAAGTGGACTGCCTCGAGCGGCACATGCGGCGCATCTACTTCGTCTGTTTCAACATCAAGTACCGCTTTGGCATAAGGCCACAACCCGGGATGGGCACGAGAGTCGAAGCCGAGCTCCTCATCTCCCCATCCCCACCACTTCATATGCTGGGCCGTGTACATAATTTCTTTTCAATATAAGACTATGACATTCCACCGAGATTGTGGCTTCTTGTATTCTGGGCTTCCTGCGCCAACCCCGAAACGGAAATCGTCGTCTGCTCATCCCGCAGTCCGGCAAAGCCTCCGGCGGGCGGCTTCCGGCTAAGCCCGCGGATACGCTGTTCGAGCAACTCGACCGCCGCCTTCCGAGCCCCGCGCCCAAGCAAAGGATCGGACGAATTCGAAGCGAAGCGAATCGGCTCTCCGAAGCGTACGGTGACGGCCCCCAGCCGCGGCACGTTTTTTCCCTTTGCGAGAATCTTGTGAGCACCCTCTATGTAGGCGGGCACGACGGGCACGCCCAGCTCCACAGCAAACAGACCAGCACCTTTCTTGAATGGCTGCATTTCGCCGCTACTAGAACGCGTGCCTTCAGGATAGAGGATCAAGTTGCCGTGCGTTCGCTGCAGAAAGTCATCACACATTGCCAGACTCCGCTGCAGTGATTTGGGTTGGGCCTGGCGATCGATGGGGATAACGTTCATGAATCGAGAGACTACGAACTTCACCCTGCGGGAGTCAAAGAAATAATCGCTTGCGCCGAGCAGTGCGAACGAGGAAAACGGACGCCTCGAAGCTGTCATCAGAACTGCGCTGTCGATGTGGCTCGAATGATTGCTACAGATGATGAATGGAGAAGCCGGAATGTGATCGCGCCCAACGACCGTCAGCCGGCAATAACAAAGGAAAAACCCCCGGCAAAACGTCTGAAACATGGCGCTACCAATGGCAGGCGCCAGGAACATGCCTTCCGCTTTGCCCAAGCCAGTCATGGGACCTGCAGGTGTTGCCTCAGCTCTTTTCCCCGAAAAAAGACGAGCGCATCTGCGCCGACGTGCCTACTGAAGATGCCACACGTACGCCAGGGCGATCACGACGATGCCAACCACGATCCGGTAGATGATAAATACCCGCAGCGTGTTGGACTGCAGGTAGCGAATGAGCCAGGCGATGGTGGCGTAACCCACAATCGCAGAAACGACAATACCAACCAGGAAAGGTGCCTGCATCCCGGCAGGCAGGCCCTCTTTGTGAACCTCGTATCCCTTCAGCAGGGCTGCGCCGGCGATGAGCGGAGTCGAGAGCAGAAAGCTGAAGCGGACCGCGGCTTCCCGGGTCATGTTGCGGAACAATCCCGCAGTGATGGTAGAGCCGGATCGCGAGACGCCGGGGAGCAGGGCAAACGCCTGCGCCACGCCGACTACTAAAGAGTCGGAGAACGAGATGCGCGTGAGAGGTTTCTCCCGGTTGCCAACTTTCTCACCCAGCCACATTAGAAGCGCAACTACGATCAACACAGCCGCGATCAGGACAATGTGTTCGCGAAAATAGTCTTCCGCGGAATGCTCGAGCAGTTTGCCCGCGATGGCGCCGGGTATCGTCGCCAGAGCCAGAAACCACAGCAGCATGCGTTCCTCTTTACGCTCCTGGAGGGTGAGATTTTCGTCCGAGCCGCCAGCTTCGGAGAAGCGGACGATTTTTCCTCCCAGAGCGGCGCGGACGATCTGAAACCAGGTGCGGCGGAAGTAGAAGAGGACGGAGAGCAAGGTGCCGAAGTGGAGCGCGACATCGAAGGTGAGTTCATGAGCCGGGGAAAGCTCGTTCCAGCCCAGCAACCGGCGCACAATAATGAGATGCCCGGAACTTGAAACGGGAATGAATTCCGCCAGTCCCTGAATGATGGCAAGAACTACCGCTTGATAGATGGGCAAATTCAGTCCGCCGTATTTCCGTAGGTTGGAATGCCTTGCTGAATGTAGAAGATCAGCCGCTCGGTGCGCAAGGCCCAATCGCTTAGGCCATACTGACTGACAAGTTTCTGTGCCAGCGCCAGAGCACGATCTTTTGATTCAGCAGACTTCTTCTGGTTGGGCTCTGTCCTGTAAATTTCTATCAGCACGGACCGGCGCCAGGCCGCGTTGTACAAAGCCTCTGGTGCAGCCGGAGATTGTGGATGCTCCTTGGCGTAGTTTTCGTAAAGATCGGCCTCTTTGTCCGGACACTTTGCCAAACCCTCCCACTCGCCGCACAGTTTGTTTTCAATTAACCGAAAGGCGGCCAGGTCGGCCCACTTCGTAGTGGGATACTTCTTGAGCACCAGTTTCATCCACTCTTCTTTCATTTGACCGCGCATGTAGGCTTGCCGCTCGCGCGCGGAAGGGCGAGTCATTACGTCCGCCCGCTCGATCTGCCAGCGAATATCGGCGGCACGATAAAGCGCCTCCGCGGCCAGGGGCGAGGTCGGCATCAAATCGTAAATACGGTAGTAAAGCTGCATCGCGTCCTGAGCGGAATCGCGGCGGCCGCGGCGGCTGCTGGCCGCATCTTCGGAGTCTGCGGCTTCGCCAAAGATGATCCGGTCACCGTCTTGGGTCGTGGTGGTTATCACCGCCCTCGCCGGAACCCAGCCGGTAATCGCCTTGCCCTCCTCTTCGTCTTCAGTTGCGCCCTCGTCATGGCTCGGCTGGCGCAGAATTGCTTCTACATGAACCCAATCACGGCTGGTATCGATGATGACTAACTCGCGCCCCCGCCCTACCTCGGCCAGCTTGGCGGCACCGCTGTCTGGAGCGACGCGGATGGCTTCTTCACTTACCAGCGTTCCCCGCAGGGCGTCAGCCCTGGCGGCGGGAACGGGAAGCAGAACGTTGGCGGCAATCGTGAGTGTAACAATGGTGGCGAATCGCAGTTTCATAACATTCCAGAAGCTAGAAGTATGTTAGCCCAGAATCAGGTTCTGGGCACACGCCGCGCTGAAGTTTGCGGATGCCAAACAGGAACCGCCCGCGCCACGCCGGTCCCGGGTGCCACAGGAATTGATAAGATTGGTAAACGGGATCCGGTACTCCGATGACACCCTTATCGATATTCGGCCTCTTTGCAGTAACTGCGATGCTGGTGGGCTACGCCTTGGAGGGGCGGAGCCGATGGTTCATCCTGGCTTTCGCCGGGGCTTGTGCGCTCGGCTCTGTCTACGGTTTTCTCCAGGGAGCTTGGCCGTTCGGATTGGTCGAGGCAGTTTGGTCAGTGGTCGCGATTCGGCGCTGGGCAGTCGCCGGACGCGCAAAGTGAGCTGGGAGACCTTGCTACGAACTAACCGCGGCGGAACTCCTCGAGCATCTTAGGATCGATGTTTCCGCCGCTGATAATGGCGACGTTTAGTTTCGTAACCGGAAGCTGGTCGCGGTGGAAGAGGAAGGCGGCGACAGCTACCGCTCCACTGGGCTCGGCGACAGTGTCGGGATTCGCCGCCAGCAGGCGGACAGCCTCACGGATCTCATCTTCCGTCACAGTTAGGATGTCGTCAACGTAGCGACGAATGTGCTCGAAGTTGATGGGGCCAATGCTTTGCGTGCGCAAACCGTCGGCGATGGTGTGTGAGACTTGTTCAGCGGGGAACTGAACGATTTTTCCGGCACGAAAGCTGGCCTGCGCATCGCCCGCCAGCTCTGGCTCTACGCCGATTACCTTGACCGAGGGCTTGCTTAATTTAATTGCGGTCGCCACGCCGCTGAGCATGCCTCCGCCACCGACCGGGGCGAGGACCGTTTCGACCTCCGGCAGGTCTTTGAGAATCTCCAGCCCCATTGTGCCTTGACCGGCAATGATTTGTTCGTCATTGAAAGGAGGCACGATCACGTATCCAAGCTCCGCCGCTTGCTCTTCAGCCTTGAGCTGGCGCTCTGCGCTGCCCGGGCCCACTAGGATAACCTCCGCTCCCAGCGCCGCCGTTGCTTCGCGCTTAATCGACGGAGCGTTGCTCGGCATGACGATGACGGCCTTCACGCCCAGCGCCCGCGCCGCATACGCTACGCCTTGCGCATGGTTGCCGCTGGAGTAGGTAATAACTCCGCGCTTGCGATCGCCTTCAGAAAGGGAGGCGATCTTGTTATAAGCTCCGCGAAGTTTGAAAGCGCCAATGGGCTGCTGGTTTTCGGGCTTGAGGAATAGGTGACGGCTGTTGGATTCGGGGTGATCGAATTCGATCAGGCCTGTACGGACAGTGATGCCGCTTAGGCGGGCTTGGGCGGAGCAAATTTCTGCCAGGGTGACCATCAGCGGCTCGAGTTAGATCTCCAGTATCACCGGCATAATCAGCGGCCGCTTCTGCGTCTGCCTGGAAATGTAACGCTTCAAGTCAGCGCGAATCTTTTCCTTAATCACGCCGTAATCGGCCTTCTCTTCTTCGCTGGAGTGCGCCAGGGTGTCTTCGACGATGCGCTTTGCTCCTTCCATCAAGCCGTCTTCCCCAGGATTGAAGCCCCGCGTCACTATCTCCGGCGCGGTTTCCACGCGGCCTGAAAGCTTGTTGATGGCGATAATGGGCAGCACGATGCCGTCTTCGCTCAAGTGCCGCCGGTCTTTAATAATCAAATCCTCTACCACATCCGTGCGTGAGCCGGAATCGATGCATACACGGCCCACGTTCACGCGCCCTGCCTTGCGGGCGGTGTGTTCGTCAAACTCGAGAATGTCGCCACTCTCGATCAGAATCACCTTGCCCACCGAGCTGTGCATGGCTCCGGCCATTTCGGCGTGCAACTTGAGCTGGCGGTATTCGCCGTGAATGGGGATGAAGTATTTCGGCTTCACCAGGTTGATGATCAACTTCAGTTCTTCCTGGCTGGCGTGTCCGCTGACGTGAATGGGCGGCGAGGTGCCGTCTTCGTAAATTACGTAAGCCTCGCGGCGGAACAGGTGATCGATCATGCGATAAATCGTCTTCTCGTTGCCGGGGATGATGCGCGACGACAGCACAACCGTGTCGCCCTTCTCGATCTTCGCATGCTTGTGATTATCCACGGCCGCACGCGACAGTGCCGACATGGGCTCACCCTGGGTTCCGCTGATCATCACGCAGACTTTTTCCGGGGGGAAGTTCTTCATCTCGCCGGGATTGATCACGAGCCCTTCAGGAATCTCGAGATAGCCCAGATCTTCTGCGATCTCGGCGGAGTTGTTCATCGAGCGGCCAATGAATGCCACTTTACGCCCGTGCTGATGCGCCAGTTCCACTGCTAACCGGATGCGGTGAATGGAAGAAGAAAAGCATGAAATGAAAAGGCGACGTTGAGTATGCGCAAAAACTTCGTCAAACTTCCGCCGCACCGCTCGTTCGCTCGGCGTATAGCCCTTGCGCTCGACGTTAGTCGAATCCTGAAACAGCGCCAGCACACCTTGTTTGCCGTATTCGGCGAAGGCGTGCAGGTCGAACAGATGATTGTCGGTAGGAGTGGGATCGACCTTGAAGTCGCCCGTATGAATGATCACGCCCAGCGGAGTATGAATCGCGAGCGCAACACAATCCACCAGGCTGTGCGTCACTCGAATGGGATGGATGGTAAATACACCTGCCTTAAAGCGCTCGCCGGCACGAATCTCGCGCAGGTCGGCATCTTCAAGCAATCCGTGCTCGTCGAGTTTGTCTTCCACATAAGCCAGAGTGAACTCCGTGCCCCAAACCGGCACGTTAAGCTCGGAGAGAATCCAGGGCAGCGCGCCAATGTGGTCTTCGTGGCCGTGAGTGAGAACGATGCCCCTCACCCGCTGCCGATTCTCGATGAGGTAGGAAATATCGGGAACCACGATGTCGACACCAAGCAATTCAGCCTCGGGGAACATGAGCCCCCCGTCGATCACAATAATGTCATCGCCCCAGCGCACGGCCATGCAGTTCATACCGAACTCGCCGAGCCCTCCGAGGGGGACAATCTGCAGTTTTCCAGTTGGCATTAGATATTGATGATGCTAGCACACGCGGCAGTGCCCAGTAGCCAACGGCGAGTCAGTGAGAACTGAGAACTGCTGTTCCAGCTAGCCTTTCGCGTTAGGCTGAGCTAAGGTTGAAGCAATGGCCGACACTGAATCGAAATCCTGGCTTCGCGGGCGCGCCGAGAAAGCGCTCATCAATGGGTTGACGCGCGCCTACTCCACTGTCCAGGTGGATCCCGGAAAGTTTCTCGTACAACTCCGCACCGCCTACCGCCTGCCCATCAGCGGTTATGACGGAGTCTATTCCCTGGAGATGGGCGAGCTTGACGCTGTCGCCGACGGACTCATTCGCAGCGGCATGAAACTCGCCGCACTTGAGGGCGCCGGGTTTGGTCTCGGCGGCTTGATCACTATCTTTCCTGATCTTGGCATCTTGTCGGCAATTACGATGCGCACCATCCAGAAGCTGAGCCTCGTATACGGGTTTCAGTTCAACACCGACCATGAAATTGCCGAGCTCTGGATCGCTGCCGCCAGCGCCGCCGGGGTCGACATCAGCCGCGAGCTGATCGAGAAGGAAGTCGTCAATAAATTCGTTCCGCGTGTGATTCAGCGCATCGCCGCCCGGGCCAGTGCTGAGGTAGTGGAGAAGTGGGCGGGACGCATGATTCCACTGGTCAGTTCCGCCCTTGGCGCAGGTCTGAACTACTGGTTCGTGCGCGCCTGGGGCGAGCGCGCCAGGGCTCACTTCCGCCAGCGTCATCTGCAACTCCGCGATCGATCCCAGAACCCTGCATTGGCGCCGCCAGCGCGCTAGCGCGCCCTCTTGTGGTAGAAAAAAAGAATGACCACCTTCCTGTGTGCTGCCGTTCTCTTCGACCTCGACGGAGTTCTCGTTGATTCGACTCGCTCAGTGGAGCGGCAATGGCGCATCTGGGCCCGGGAGCGGGGAATTGACGAAGACAAGGTGGCGGCGGTTGCCCACGGAGTCCGGGCGGTCGAAGTGATTCGCAAGATTGCTCCTCAGCTCGATGCTGAGGCGGAAGTGCGGAAGCTCGAAAGCCGCGAGGCGGCCGATCACGACTCCGTGGCCGTGATGCCCGGCGCCGCTGAACTCGTGCGCGCAATCCCTGACGGACGCTGGTGCGTGGTCACGTCCGGAACCCGGCATCTAGCGAGCGCACGCCTGCAACTCGCAGGAATACCAGTTCCCAAGGTGATGGTCACCGCCGATGACGTCGTCGATGGAAAGCCGCATCCTGAGCCATATTTGAAAGGTGCGAAGCTATTGGGCATGAACCCGGCAGAATGTTTGGTGATCGAAGACGCGCCCGCCGGCATCCAGTCGGCCCACGCTGGGGGGATGAAGGTGATTGCGTTGACCAGCACGTATCCGGCGTCTGCCTTAAGCGAAGCCGATGCTGTGGTCGAGAAGCTTAATCAGATTCGAGTTGGTCTCGATGACACGCGGATGCTCGCGATCCATGTCCTTTAAAATCCGTGTCCTCTAAAAAGTGCGCTAAGAAACAATGCAAGCGTCAGCGCAGCCAATCTTCCAACTCAATCGTGTGGTCTGTTTTCTCGTCGCGATATTTGACAATTACTGGCGTATACAACGAGATCCCCAACTCCACTGCCGCACCCTTCGTCACGGCGCGCGACCCTGGCACAACCACAGCTCCTTCGGGGACTTCGAGCGGGGCTTCGAGCGTCGGACGGTAGACTTCACCACGAACCAGGTCATAGAGCGGCGTTGACCGAGTCAAAATCGTTCCTGCGCCCAGCACTGCGCGCGAGCGTACCAGCGTGCCTTCATACACTCCGCAGTTGCCGCCGACCAGCACATCGTCTTCAATGATCACGGGCGCAGCGTTGACCGGTTCGAGCACGCCACCGATCTGCGCCGCAGCGCTCAGATGCACGCGCTTGCCGACCTGCGCGCATGAACCCACCAGAGCGTGGGAATCAACCATCGTTCCCTCATCCACGTAGGCGCCGACATTGATGAACATCGGCGGCATGCAGATTACGGAAGGTGCCACGTAAGCTCCCTCTCGCACCGACGACCCGCCGGGAACGATACGAACTCGGTCAGCTATCGAAAATTGCCGGGCAGGGAACGTGTCTTTATCGATAAAGGTCAGAGCTGCGCAGCTCGTTTCGGCCAGCTCGCCCAGCCGAAAGCCTAGCAAAATGCCATGCTTCACCCAGGTGTTGACGACCCAGCGCCCATCGATCTTTTCGGCGGCGCGAATTTTTCCTTGAGTGAGTGCGTCCCGGAACTCGAGAAACACCGGCCGCGCCTCGGGATTGTGCTCCACTTCGCCCAGGGCGGAGAGACGCTCGATGGAAGACTTCAATGACTGCATGCGCGGAAAGTATAAAGGAAATGAAGAAGGTAGAAGCTATATCCTCTTAAACGCACTTGCACTCACTGCGGATCAGTATACCGGTCATGCCATGCGCGGCCTCGCGGCCTTGCACCAACGTGGCGTATGGTCCGTGCCAGCGCGCGTGGTTGGCGTCATGTCCGGCAGGACGGCCTTTGCCCTGGTTACACTGCCCGCATGATCCGCGGTGCAGCACAATCTTATGCGGCCCGGCCGCCCAGTTTTCGTAGATGTAGAATTGTGCTGTCTCTGGGGCGGGCGCTGCTGGCTTCGTGATCAGTCCAACCTCTGTCACAATTTTCTGCAGTTTCGAGCGAGTATCTCGTCGCATAGGCAGAAGCGGCAGGCGATAGTTTTCTTCGATTTTGCCCATCATCGCGAGCACCGCCTTCACCGGAAGTGGACTCGACTCGATGAAGTTCGCTTGCATCAGCGGCAGATATTTGCGATGGATACTGCGGGCCGTCGTCCAGTCATTGTCGAGCGCAGCCCGCGTCATGGTCGCCATCTCGTGAGGAATCTCGTTGGATGCCACCGAAACAATCCCCACGCCGCCGAGCGCGATGACGGGTAGGGTAACCGAATCGTCTCCGGAAAAAACCAGAAAAGTTTCGGGCACCATGTTGATGGCCTCGGCGACTTGGGTCATGTTGCCGCTGGCTTCCTTCACGCCCAGAATGTTGGGAATCTCGGCGAGCCGCGCTAGCGTTTGTGGTTCGAGGTTTGCTCCTGTGCGGGTGGGAACGTTGTAAAGAATGACTGGCTTGTCGCCCACGGCTTCGGCAATCGCTTTGAAGTGCCGATATTGGCCCTCTTGTGTCGGCTTGTTGTAGTAAGGAGAGGCGGTGAGAATGGCGTCGACTCCGGGCCGCGCGGCGACTTCCCTAGCTTTTTCCACGGCATCGTGCGTGGCGTTCGAAGTTGCGCCCGCCACGATCGGCACGCGCCCGGCCGCTACCTCGATGGTCGTATCAATCACGTGCAACCATTCGTCGTGGGTGAGGGTAGGCGTCTCGCCCGTGGTTCCGCAGGGAACCAGAAAATCTATACCTGACTCCACCTGCCAAGCCACCAGGCTGCGCAAGGAGGCGTCGTCAACAGAACCATCTTGATGAAAAGGAGTTACAAGTGCCGTACCACACCCACGGAGTTGCATGCTTAATAAGATAACGCTAATGAGGGGTTGTGGAAACGGGGCGGTCAGTGCAGTTCCTGGCCCGCTGGAAGAGTCGCTGGTCGTGCCACGTCCCGCGGTGCGCCAAATGGCTTGCCACAGGCAGATCAACGCCGGACAGAACCGGACTGCTCGCTGGAGTTGCCCAGCTTCTTGACGAGTTCGTCCAATTGGGTTTCGAGCGCATTGAATTTGTCCTGCTCGGCTCGCAACCGCTGCTCGCCCTCGATCTCCGCCGCCTGAAATTGCTGCGCTATGCGCGTAAAGTCTTCAAGTTCTGACTTGGAGTGGCTGAGCCTATCTTGGAGTTCCCTCCGCTGCACCAGGTTTTCCTCGACGCTCAACGCGTCCTCCAGCTGCTTTACATCAGCCGTCAAATGCTGCTGGTGGGTCTGTGCGTCGGCGCCTTTCGAGCGAGAGTCGTCCAGGTGCTCCGATGCATGCGTGACCGCGGCTTGTTGGGTCTGCAAGCGAGATAGCAAAATCTGGCCGCTTTGCATTCGTGCCAGCGAAGTCCTCAAGTCCTGACGAAGTTCGCGGACTTCGGTTAACAGAGCCTGTAGTGTTTGCGAGTCAGACGCAGCCGCCTGGCCAAAGGCAGCGGCTGGTACTCCGAAAACCACGAGGGTGAGAAACAATGCTCGCCGCATTGCGATCCTCCTAATCGAAGATTACAGCTCCCGCCAGACGTCTTTGAAATCGTAGAACCCCTTCTTGCCCGCAATCCACTCCGCCGCGCGCACCGCGCCATCGGCGAAACCCTGGCGGGACTTGGCGTCGTGACAGAGATATATCCTGTCCGCAGCGGAGTCGAGCACGACTTCGTGCATACCCACGACGTCGCCTTCGCGAAAAGAAGTGATTTCGAGAGCGTCGCCCTTTTCGTTGCCCTTCAGCCCGCCCTTGAGGCCGGCTTCGCTAATTACGCGCTGGAGCGCCATAGCCGTCCCCGAGGGTGCATCCTTTTTCTGAGCGGAGTGCCGCTCGAAGATCTGTCCGGAGTATTCATGCCGCAACGCAGCGGCTGCCGCGCGCGCGACGTCATAAAAAAGGTTCACTCCCACTGAAAAGTTGGCGGCGTAAACTAATCCCGCGCCATGCTCCTCGACCAATCTCCGAATCCGATCTACCTCTCCATACCATCCGGTGGTGCCAACAACCATGTTCTTGCCGGCGCCGACACAGGCCTCGATATTGCAGACGACGCAGGAGGGAGTGGTGAAATCGATCACGACATCGATCCCGCGTAGCTTCTTCGTCGAGAGCGCGGCGGCCTGGACGTTCTCTGCAGCGCCTACAATTCGAACCTCATGCCCGCGCTGGCGCGAGACTTCCCCCACTAAAGATCCGGTGTTCCCACGGCCGAGCAAGAGAATATTCATGAAGTCCAAACATTTTAACCGCAAAGGCCGGTAAGAAGGGCCGCGAAGGCCGCCAGAGAGTTCTTAGCGACTTTGCGGTTGAGGGCTGTTGAACCTACGCGTAGACTTCCGGATCTAAATCCGCAAAAAACGTCTTATGCAGTCTTTGGATCACGTCCGGCACTTCATCTTCCTCAATCACAAAAGTCAGATTAATCTCTGATGCGCCCTGCGAGATCATGCGAATCTTTTTGTCGGCCAACTCGCTGAATACGAGCGCAGCTATTCCCGGTTTGTCCCGCAGGCTCTCACCCACAAGACATACGATGGCCTTGCGTCCCTCATACTTCACATCGGCCAGCTTCGCCAGATCGGCAGCCAGGGCCGGGATGGCGTTATTCGAATCCACGGTGAGCGAAACGCTCACTTCCGAGGTCGAGACCACGTCGACCGCGACCTTGTGCCGGTCAAAGGCCTCGAAAATGGCGCGCAGAAAGCCGTGAGCCAGCAGCATGCGAGGCGCGGCCACGTCTACGATCGTGATTCCTTTCTTCACGGCAATCGCTTTGAAAATATTCTTTCCCTGAGGAGCGCGGGGCGTAATTTTCGTCCCCTCGCATGACGGATTCCGCGAATTCAGAACATACACGGGGATATTTTTCTGGATGGCAGGCAACACCGTCGCCGGATGCAGCACCTTCGCCCCGAAGTAGGCCAGCTCCGCCGCCTCGTCGAAGCTGATCACTTTGATGCGCCGCGCGCCGGGACAAATACGAGGATCAGTGGTCAGGATCCCGTCCACGTCAGTCCAGATCTCGATGCGCTCGGCGCCTAGCCCAGCACCCACAATTGCAGCAGAAAAATCGGAGCCGCCTCGTCCGATCGTCGTGGTGATGCCCGCGCGGTTTGCTCCAATGAACCCGCCCATCACCGGGACCTTGCCGACATCGAGCAGCGGTTGCACTTTGTTGTGCAGTCGCTCGTTGGTTTCGTCCGTCTGCGGCACCGCCTCCATGTAGCTGCTATCAGTGACCAGAATTTCCCGCGAGTCGACATGCATGCCGTTCAGACCGTGAGCCGAAAACGCCGCCGCCACAATCTTGCTGGAAAGAATTTCGCCAAAAGCGGCAACGTGATCGGTGGTCCGCGGGGTCAACTCGCCGACCGCGGAGATGCCGCGCAGCAATTCGTCCAGCCCCTCGAAGTCGCTCCCCAGTTCCGAGTGGAAATCAGTGAACAACGCGGTGCCGAGCAGTTCACTCGCAGTGTTGTAATGCCTTTCCTGGAGCGACCGGCAGAGTTTGAGTGCGGTTTTGCGCTCCCCAGCTCCCGCCGCGCGCGCCATGGTGAGCAAAGTGTCGGTGACTTTGGCCATGGCGCTCACCACAACCACTGGTTTTTGCGGCAAACGGTCCTTGACGATTGCGGCCACGCGCTCGATGGCCCGGGGGTCTTCCACAGAGGTACCGCCGAATTTCATTACGATCATCGGCGTCGCTTCCTTGCAGAAATAGAAGAGTGCCGACTATTAAACGACGGTTCGGGTTTCATTCTAAGAAGTTGCGAAGTAGCCCTTGGCCTTCAGCAGTTCGGCATTCAACACGGCGGCGCCGGCGGCGCCGCGAATGGTGTTGTGCGACAGCACGGTGAACTTCCAGTCCAGCACGCCGCAAGGCCGCAGCCGCCCCACCGCTGTGGTCATGCCTCCTCCCAGGTCAACATCAAACCGCGGTTGCGGACGATCATTCGCCTCGAGATAAACGATGGGACGCTCCGGAGCGCTCGGCAGCTTCAATTCCTGGGGTTCGCCGCGGTATTCGTTCCAGGCAGCGATGATCTCCTCCGGCTTAGCCTTGGTTTGCAGGCGCACAGAAACTGATTCCGTGTGCCCGTCCTCCACGGCGACCCGATTGCATTGCGCGCTCATGGCGAAAGTTGCGGGAATAATCTTGGTTCCGTTCATTTGTCCCAGCAGTTTAAGCGTCTCCTCTTCCATCTTTTCTTCTTCGTTGCGGATGTACGGAATCACATTCCCCAGAATGTCGAGCGAAGCCACACCCGGATAGCCCGCTCCACTGACCGCTTGCATGGTCACTGCCATCACCGTCTCCAGGCCGAAGCGCTTTTGCAAGGGCACCAGAGCCAGCACAAGTCCGATCGCGGAGCAGTTAGGATTGGTCACGACATAGCCGCCGGATTTTTTTCGCCAGGTCTGCCCGTCGATCAGCTTGATGTGCCCGGCATTTACCTCGGGAATCACCAGTGGCACGTCGGACCGCATGCGCAGCGCACTGGAATTCGAAACCACGGCACAACCTGCGGCGGCAAACAGAGGCTCCATTTCGGCGGCAATCGAAGCGTCGAGTGCGGCGAAAATAATCTTCGGTGCGCCCTCCGGCGTGGCCGGCGAGACTCTCATTGCAGCTACGTTTGCCGGAATCGGTGTCTTCAGCCGCCAGCGTGCAGCTTCGGAGTAGGTCTTACCTTCAGAACGGTCGGATGCCGCCAGCCACGCCACTTCGAACCACGGATGGCGCTCCAGCATTTGGATAAAACGCTGCCCAACCACGCCAGTCGCGCCAAGAATCCCGACAGGAAGCTTATTGCTCATAAGAGGGCCTTTCGATTCTACAACAGCCTCTATTTCACGCGCGTCGCGGGCTCGTAGCTAGGTTCGGATATGTTCATCAACCCAGTATTGCCGGAATCAGCGGCAGGGTTCTTTCGCAGCGTGAGGGCAGAAAAAGCAACCGGGGCGGGCGCCTCAGGTGGCTGAATCAGAGGACGAACAGAAATGCAGCGCAGAACGAGAAGGGAAGCGCCGAAGAGCCGAAGACTGAGAACTGCTCTACTTCTGCCGCCCGATCTGATTATCCAGCACGTACTCACTGAGCGGCCCGAACTTTCTCTTCTCCGCATACAGCCGCCAACGCCGAAAAACAATTCGTAAACTTGCCATCACAGGAATGGAAAGGAAAATACCCAGAATGCCCGCAACTTCGGCCCCCGCCATTACGCCAAAAATCGCCGCCAGAGGATGCAATTCCATACTGTGCCCCATAATGCGGGGCGAGGATACATAGTCCTGGATCAATCGCCAGATACCTAGAAAGATGACCAGCGCGACCCAGTGCTGGTAGCCCATCAGCAAGGCCACGCCCACGATTGCTACCGCGGCGGTCAGCGGCCCCAGGACCGGAATAAATTCCAGCAGGCCGCCCACTGTACCCAGGACTAGCGCATAGGGCATTCTCATCATGGCGAGAACGGCCGAATACATGACGAACGTCAGCAAGGCGAGGGTGAGTTGCGCCCGAATGAAATGGGCCAACATCTGGTTTAAATCGCTAAGCACGCCTTGCAGTAATTCTCGCTGGGGTCGCGACTGAACCAGAGCCAGCAGCACTTCGCTGAAGGCGCGGCCATCTTTCAGAAAGAAAATCGACAACAAGGGAACAATCACCAGCAGCCATGCCTGTTTTGCCGCTTGCGCTATGCGCAGCCCAACGTTCTGCGCCAATTGGTCAATTTCATCACTGTGCCCGCCGAGGTAGTCGCGAAGCAGTTCGACCATTCGAGAGTTCCAGCCATGCTGTTCTCCCAGTTGTTCGGCGATCTGCCCGGAACTCAGCTTTGCCAGAGCCGGCAGCGACTGGCCTAAGCGTGCCCCTTCGTGGCCGATCCGCGGTCCCATGGAAATGAAAAACAGCACCACTAGGCCCAGCAGCAACAGGTAAATTGCTGCGATGGCGCGTACACGCCCATGCAGCAATTTTTCCAGGCTCGACACCAGAGGGCTCATCAGGTAAGCAAAGAAAATGGCAAACAGGAAGGCAATCAGCGTCTGGCGCGCCACGTAGAGAAACCCCAAGCCCAGCGCAAACAACAGCACCGTGATCAGAACCCGCGCCGTACGTGCATCCGCCACCGGCATGGTGCCCAGTCAGCTCCTAATCGAATCCCTTGCAACCACCGCGTCCCGGCTAATCCCGCACCACTTCTGTATTATCGTCCGGAATCAGCACCCGCATTAGCTTGAACTGGTCCTTGTCATCCACCCAAAGGGCCCACGAGAACGCTTCGCCCTTCAAGTCCAGCCGCAACAGTTCGCGCGGCGTTCCCCGAATGTTGACCTTTTCTCTTCCTACCAGCTCCAGACGCACTCGCAACGAAGTTCGATCCTGCGGCACCAGCACGCCGTACTCCCCTGGATCCTTCTGGCACCGCAACTCCCCGCTCTCGCTGTGGCAATTTGTCTTCAAGTAGCGCCAAGCCAGCACCTCACGGTGAACAAAAAAATTGTTATCCAGAATCGCTGATGTGCTAGGCATGAGAAAGGGCTGCTCTGCGGGTTTCGCACCTGCCGAAGGCGTGATCTTTTCGAGCAGGAAATCGTTGTTGGGCGTGACCACCAGTGAGCTGTTGCCATCGCCCCACTCGTACCTAAGCAACTCCGCGGAGCCAGTCATCTCTAATTCCGACCTTTGGCCGGATGAAGCGGAATTGCCTATTTCCTTCAGTTGCGACTTCACCGTGCTGACGTCATTCTCCTGCTTCACGCTAAAAGTCTCGGTCACCACACGCTGGCCTCTGACGAACACCCCGAATGAGCCCGAATCGATCTGCTGGGCGCCCGCCGGCTTCGCCTTGTCTTTCTTATCGCCGCCGTGCAATAGCGCCGCGCACCCTAGAACCGCCACCGTTCCCCATCTCATCCGTGCCTTCAGAGTCACTGCTTCTCTCCTCGCCTGTCTCGTCTTCGGTCCAAGCCCAAAGTTTGCATCACCTCGGTCGCAATTTCCTGGATGCTCTTCCCGCCGGTCTCCTGCCTGAACGCAGCCTTAAGATAATGCGGCTGCCGCGCCTCGTAGAGCTCGCTGAAACGTTCCAGACTGCCCAGCAATGGGCGCTCAATTCCTTGCTGCTCGGCCTGTTGCCTGCAACGCCGCCACAACTCCTCCACCGCAGCGTCCAAGAACACGGTAGGAACGGCTCCAGCTTCGATCAGAGCGGCATTTTTCCTCTGCACGAAAGCTCCGCCGCCGAGGGCCACGATTCTCTCAACACCGGAACGGAGCTCCCGCAATAGTTCTTTTAGAGCTGCGTGTTCCGCTCGCCGAAAACCCACTTCGCCCGACGCGCCGAAGATTTCGGCCACTTTACGTCCCTCCTGCTGTTCAATCCGGTCGTCGAGATCCTCAAACGTCCATCCCAGTTGTTCGGCCAAGGCCCGGCCCACACTACTCTTGCCCGCGCCCATGAAGCCGATCAGGATCACGCCCCGCGCGCCGGCCTGCCGGCCTGGCTCGAGGGCTTTGCTGTCAAGCACACGAAGTCCCGCTGGTTTCTTCGGGCCCTGAGCAGACCGTTTCCGCCGAACCGGTTTTCGCTTCGTTTTCTTTATTGTTTTTCGGAGCGTTTTCTGAGGTGAATTTTACCACTGAAGGAGCGCAACACCACGGTAGAGGACACCGCTACTCGACCCATGGTACCTGCGAAGGCACGTCCCTTGTCGATGGGGAACCAGGTGTGATTCTTCGGTTGAAGAGGAATATCGTCGTGCACTTCTCCGCGCACCGAGCGCGCACTCACGTCGGCGGAGGTCCATTCCGGGATAGTGGCTTCGATGTCGCCGCTGTGGCTGGTGAGCCGGTATTCGCCGCTGTTGCCGAAGTCGCCGAAGTAGTTGATCCTGCCGCTGGTAGAAACTACCTGCACCAGAGGGCCGGTTACGCTCCTCAGCGTGACGTCCCCGCTCAATGAATCGACCTCGACATGTCCGTTTTGGATGTTGTCCAGATTCACGGATCCGTTCATTGTCTTGACGTGGACGTGGGCGTCAGAGACGTCGCGAACATCAACGGCCGCTCCCGCACCTTCCAGGCTGACATCGCCGTGCAATTTCTCGGCCCGCAGGGAACCAGTGCTGGAATGCAGCGTGACGCTGGCATCGGCGGGAACCAGAACCTCATAATCGACGCGTCCGGAATCGGCGTCGGCCCCGGCCAGCAGGTGCGATTGAATATCCACGCGGTTTCCGTTCTGATTGTTGTCCACCTCAACTTTGTCGGAATGCAAAATCGCGTTGACCACGACGGTATTGTTCAACGACGGCTTCACCGAAATCGAGCCATAGGGATTCATCACCGACACCCCGGCTCTTGGCCCCACCGAGAAGTGATACTCCTTCTTGCTCTCGGCCACCAGGGTGCCCGCCACGATTACGCCAATCGCAACCAGTTTTGCCGCGCGTTTGCTCACCATGTGCAACTCCCCCAAGCCCGCTGATCCGCCATCGCCGTAAGCCGGCTCAAAATTCTCAATACTATTCCGCCGAGTGATCCATCGCCAGCTCAAAAAGCATCGCTTTCTGCTGGTAAGCATCCATCAATGACCTCCGGGCATCCTCGTCATTTGGAGTCTCATCCACAACACCCTGGGCATCGCGAATGGAGTCATTCACCTGCCGGAGATTCTCTTCATAGAGCGTCTTTATCTCCGGAGTGTTGTTCGCAATCTCCTGCCTCAGGTCGTCGTCATTGAGATCGGAGGGATTCACCACGGGAACAGCCACGGAGGCCTGTTGAGTGGACGGATTTGGGTGCGACTCACGTCGCACATTGATTCCCAAGGCCAGCAGCAACATCGCCGCCACGGGCACCAGCCATCTTGCTGCCCCCCAGCGGGCGCCGAAGGTAGTTATTAACGGCCGGACCGGCCGCTGGGGACGGATCAGGCCCTCCTGCCGCAAAGCGACCTCAATGGAATTCCAAACTCTCGGACTGGGCTCGTCCGCCGCTCGCAGCCGGCTCGCCGCCGCAGCGATCTGATTCAGGTCTCTCACCAGCGCTGAGCACGCCGGACACGCTCTAAGATGGGCCAGCCGTTCCACACTGCCGCCATCTTCCACTTCCGCCAAGCTCTGCTGCAGCTCAACGCAATTCATAACCTCTCCCCGAAATCTGCTGCGGCTCCAACGGTTACCGCAGCGCTTGCGCCCCTGCTCAGATTAATGTCGTTCAGTGGTCGTCCTTCAGTAGTCCAACGCCTGCCTAACCTACTCGAGATTTTGCGGCCTTTTCGGCTCTATTCATCTTGAGCAGATCGCGCAACTTCATGCGCGCCTTGTGTAGCTGCGACTTGCTGTTCCCAATCGAGCATCCCGCGATTTTGGCGATTTCATTATGCTCGTAACCTTCTATATCGTGCAGCACAAATATCGTTCGGTAGCCAGGAGGCAGATTGTCCACCGCCCTCTGCAATTGCATTCGGTCGATCGATCCGGCCAGCGCGATATCGTCCGCTCCGAAGTCCCTCTTCGGAGAATCCTCTTCAGTCCCCTGCGTCGTCTCTTCCAACGAAACTACAGGAAGACTCTTCTTCCGCAAGTGCATGAGCACAACGTTGACCGAAAGCCGGTGTAACCATGTCGAGAATGCCGACTCCCCGCGAAATGTAGCGATCTTGCGGAAGAGCTGCAGGAAGGCTTCCTGTGCCAGATCCTCAGCCTCCGCAGTGTTAGCTGTCATGCGCAGACACAGCGAATATACCCGCCGCTTGTGCTTGTCATAGAGCGCCTGGAACGCTACCGCATCCCCCAGCTTGGCCCGTTCAATTAACTCGGCTTCGCTGGGTTCAGTCGCCTGTTGATGTCGTGGCTCGGTCAAGTTGCCTGTCCCGGGCCGCAATCACTGGGATGCGGCATAAGTAGTTTGTGTTGTACCGTTTGCGCGGGTCTTGAGTAACCGACGTACCCTCTGCACTTCCAGAATATCAGAGTATTTCTACCGATCTTCGGATGTTCCCGTCCCATTTAATTTCCGCCGCAAAAAGTCTTTGCATTCGGAGGTTTGGATGAACCGACTCAAGCCCAGACTTCAAACCCCAACCGGACCGAAGAGTCGCAACCTCCGGAAATTGGTAGTTTACAACGCCTATGCCGCACCCTTGGCGGTAGTAATCGTCTCCAGCCCATGCCCATGAGGCCCCAATTCCCGCTGCCGCAACAAAAACGAAAACAGCACGCCAAGCAACCCCAGGACGGAGAACATCCACACCCAAGTTGTAGCCGGCCGGGTTGCCGGCATCGGCGTGGCCATAATTGTTGGCCCACCCGATCAGTAGGTTGAGGCCGAAGAGCCCAATATTCTGGATCATCGTCATCAACCCATACGCCGTCCCTAATTTCGACTGATCGAGAATATAGGCCACCGAAGGCCACATTGCCGCCGGGATCAAAGAAAACGCCACCCCCATCATCGCCATCGGAATATAGAGGCTGACCTGGGTATAGGCCATGATCAGATACACCGGGATCAGCAGCAACGACCCGAACATCATCAGGAGCGCGCGTTTTCCGATGCGATCGACCCACTGGCCAAACAACGGCGTAGCGATCATTGCGAACAGCGTCAGCATGCTCGACAGAAACCCGCCGAATTCGCGTGAAGTGCCATGCGCCTCCATGAAAACCTCACGGCAAAAGTCTGAAAAGGGAAGATGGCGGAATAGAAAACAATGCAAGGTGCGACGATCAGCCAATAGCTCACGCCGAACTTCCACAGGTCGGCGAAGACCACCTTGTCGGTGGAAACTGCTCCGAGTCTGTAGTTTTTCTCGGCCCATGCTTCCAGGAACCAGTAGGTGACAGCTCCCACCACGCACAGAGCCGCAAAGGCCAGCGCTATCAGGAAGGGAGTTCGCCAATTGGCATAGGCTGAGCGAGCCCATGTCGGAGAGTTGAGCGCGGCAAAAGTGCCCAGCCGCGAAGCTGTCAGGTTTAGTCCAAAGGCAAAACTAAGTTCTTTACCCTTAAACCAGCGTGCCAGCGCTGTGACCACGGCAACGTTGAGGGACTCCGCCCCCATGCCGAAAATGAGGCGTCCGGTCGCCATAATCGAGAGGTGCGCGGAGGCAGCGGTGATCGTCGGACCAATAAAACAAAGCGCGCCGAAGATCATCAGCGATTTTCGCAGCCCGATCCGGTCAATAATGAAGCCGCCAATAACCACTGTGAAGATGTTGGTAAAACTGTAGATTGCCTGCAGGAACCCGATGTCCAGATCAGTGAATCCAAGCTGCTGCTTGAGCACCTCGGCGAGCGGGCTGAGAGCGTCGTACACGTAGTAACTGCCAATCATCGCCAGACTGACAAAGATCAAAACCAGCCACCGATACAGGCGGCTCGGTTCAGGAGGCGCAGTTTCCGTCATTGACGCTCTCTATCTTTATTTTTGAGCAGATTGAACCCCCGGGTCACACAGGCAGAGAAGATTAGCAGATCGCGACAGTACTTCGCAGCAGACAGCTCTCAGCTACGGGCGGGTCACTTTAGTACTTCACAATTGCCGCAAACGATTTCGGATCGAGCGATGCTCCGCCCACCAGCGCGCCATCGATCTCCTCCTGCGCCATCATAGAGGAAGCGTTCTCTGGCTTAACCGACCCTCCGTAGAGAATGCGGAGCTTCGATGCGAAATCCTCGCCAAACACTTCTGTAGCTTCCCGGCGGATCACCGAATGAGCTTCGGCGGCCAGTTCTGGAGTTGCCGTCTTGCCGGTGCCGATCGCCCAGACCGGCTCATAGGCGACGACCAGTTTCGCGGCTTTCTTGGCAGAGATGGCATGAAAGGCTCGGACACACTGTCGTCGCAACACATCATCGGTGAGCCCAGCCCCGCGTTCCTCGAGTACTTCGCCGACGCAACAGATCGGAGTAAGGCCGGCTTCCAAGGCGGCTTTCAGCCGCAGGTTCACGGTATCATCGGTTTCGCAAAAATACTGCCGCCGTTCCGAGTGTCCGACGATGACGTGAGTTACGCCTGCTGCCACCAGCATAGCCGCCGAAGTCTCTCCCGTGAACGCGCCTTCGGGTTTCCAGTGCACGTTCTGACTGCCGATAGCCACGTTTGAGGCGTTCGCCGATTCCAGCGCAGCCGCCAGGTCAACATCAGGTGGGCAAACCACGACCTCGTCCCGCGTGTGACCGGAGACCAGAGGTAAGAAGTCACGAAAGAATTCGCGCGTCTGGTCGGGCGTCTTGTACATCTTCCAATTGGCGGCAATCAGCTTCTTTCTCATGAAGATTCCTTCTCGATTCTGTACGACAAAGCGGAGTTTGAGCGGCTCAACTTCTCGGCAGCCCGTGTGTACACTCTGAAAGTGGCGACGTCAAACAGCACGAATCGCACTTTGCTTAAATGATTAGCTGAAGCCAGAGTCTCGACCGTGGAGGCGACTGCTACGGACGCAGCTTCCGAGGGTGGGTATCCGAAAGCTCCCGTCGAGATGGCAGGAAAAGACAAAGATTTCAGGGCGTGCTGATCAGCCAGCCGAATGGACTCGCGATGACAACTCGCCAGCTGTTCAGCCTCTCCGCGCTCCCCGCCGCGATAAACGGGCCCGACAGTGTGGATCACATGTTTTGCCGCCAGGCATCCGCCGGTAGTGATGACAGCTTTTCCAGGGGCCAAGCTTCCAATCTTGCTCACGATCTGCCTGCATTCGGCGAGTACGACAGGTCCACCCGCTCTGTGAATGGCGCCATCCACTCCCCCGCCGCCCAGAAGAGATGAGTTGGCCGCGTTCACTACCGCGTCGGTTGTCTCGAGAGTAAGGTCAGCCGGACCATGGAACTCGATTGTCTTCCCGCCGTCCAGCATGATCCGAATTCTGAAATCTGGCCCGCCCGTATCCAAGCCGCTCACTTCTTGTCCGTCAGCGCTTCGACTCCCGGCAGCTTCCTGCCTTCCAGAAATTCCAGCGACGCCCCACCGCCAGTCGAAATATGCGTGATCTTGTCCGCAATTTCAGCGCCATGCACCGCCGCGACCGTATCCCCGCCGCCCACAACTGAAATCGCTCCCACGTTTTCCGCGACAGCATGGGCGATCTTGAAAGTCCCGCGCGAAAATCCGGGAACTTCGAACACGCCCATCGGCCCGTTCCACACGATCGTGCGGGCCCTTGAAATTTCCTCAGAGAACAGCTCAATTGTCTTGGGACCAATGTCGAGCGCCATGCGGTCGGCCGGAATGGGTTGGCCTTCACCGATCTGCTGCACCACGGCGTTGGTCTCTGGCTTAGTTGCCACCACGTGGTCAATCGGCAGCAGGAACTTAACATTCCGCTTCTTTGCTTCCTCCAGCAGTTGCCGCGCCAGGTCGACTTTGTCGGCTTCCAGCAGCGACTTGCCGATTTCCTGTCCCTTAGCCTTCAAGAAGGTGTAGGCCATGCCGCCGCCGATGATGAGCGAATCGACCTTGTCCATCAGATTCCGAATCACGCCGATCTTGTCACTCACTTTGGCGCCGCCCAGGATCGCCACAAACGGCGGCTCCGGATGCTCCAGCGCCTTGCCCATGTACTTTAACTCCTTCTCCATAAGCAAGCCGGCTGCGGATTTTGACACGAACTTTGTAATGCCGACGGTGGAGGCGTGCGCCCGATGCGCTGTGCCGAAGGCATCATTCACATAGAAATCCGCCAGAGTTCCTAATTGCTTGGCGAACTTCTCATCATTAGCTTCCTCTTCCGCGTGAAAGCGGAGATTCTCCAGCAGCAAGGTCTGCCCTTTTTCCAGTTGCGTGGCCACTTCCTCCGCTTCAGGGCCGACACACTCGGGGCAGAAGCCGACGTTTTCGCCCCGTGCCAGCTCTTTGTCGAGCACCATGCGTAGCCGCTCGGCGACGGGCTTCAGGCTCATCTTTAGATTGACTTTGCCTTTGGGCCGCCCTAGATGCGAGGCCAGAATCAGTCTCGCTCCGTGGCGTAACGCATACTCGATGGAAGGCAGAGTTTCGCGGATGCGCGTGTCATCCATCACGCGGCCGTCTTCCAAAGGAACGTTGAAGTCGACGCGCATGAAGATACGGTTACCGTTCAGCGGGAGATCACGAATAGACAGCTTGGACATTGGCTGGTTCGTCCTTAATAGAGGCAATGTGAAAGTAGCGCCGGCGGCTGTCGTGCGGGCATCCCGCCTACACTCCTGACACCGGCAGGAATGGGCGCTACAAACTGTGACGCATTACAGACCCTTGCCGGAGATGTAGTGAATCAGATCCCGCACCCGGCAGGAATATCCCCATTCATTGTCATACCAGGAGATCACCTTGACGCAATTGCCGCCGACCACGAGGGTCATGGGCGCATCGACAATGGAAGAACGCGGATCGCCCTTGAAATCCGACGACACCAACTCATTCTCCTCATAGCCCAGGTAGCCCTTCAGCGGCCCGCTCTCGGATGCCTTCTTCAACGCCGTATTCACTTCTTCCTTCGTCGTTTTCTTTTCCACCCAAGCCACCAGGTCGACCACCGAGACGTTGGGCGTGGGCACGCGCATGGAGAAACCATCCAGTTTTCCGGCCAGCTCGGGGAGGACGAGCTTCAAGGCCTTCGCTGCTCCCGTGGACGTAGGAATCATGTTGATCGCGGCAGCTCGCGCCCGCCTCAGGTCTTTGTGCGGGAAGTCGAGGATGACCTGATCATTGGTATAGGAGTGAATCGTGGTCATGGTCCCGCTGACAATCTTGAACGTGTCGTTGATCACCTTGGCGATCGGGGCCAGACAGTTCGTGGTGCAGGATGCGTTTGAAATGATGTGATGCTTGGCGGCGTCGTACGTCTCGTGATTGACGCCCAGCACTAGCGTAACGTCTTCATTCTTCGCGGGAGCCGAGATGATGACCTTCTTCACCGATCCCCGCAGGTGCTTCTTCGCGTCGTTCGCGTCGGTAAAGTGCCCGGTCGACTCAATCACCACCTGAGCGCCCACTGAATCCCATGGCAGCGCGCCCGGGTCTCTCTCCTTGAAAACCTTAATAGTCTTGTTATCGATGGTGATGCTGTCTGCGCCCGCAGAAATCTTGTTGGGCAGGTTCCCGAGAATCGAATCGTATTTCAGCAGGTGCGCCAGCGTCTTGGGGTCAGTGAGATCGTTGACCGCCACGAATTCCACGTTGGGGTCGTTAAGCGAGGTCCGCAAAACGTTGCGGCCGATGCGTCCGAAGCCGTTGATACCAACTTTGACTGCCATAATTTCTCCGTTCTTATGAATGCGACATCAGAAATCTTCCTGAGCCGGTAGACAGACAAATGATGTTAGCAGGAGAGCGAACCGGCGTAAATGATTGGAGCACTGATTGAGAAGGCTCCGGTTCCCATCACGGAAACCTCTGCTTCCGGTCCTTGACAGGCGGGTTACGGGAAGCTTATTTCCAGAAACGCATCAGCCCTGCTAAACGGCGATGTCAACCGGGCCAACAAATACCTGCGGTTGATGGTCTGCCGCGCGTGGGCGTGGTCCTCCGGCGGCAGAATGCGCGCCAATGCCGCGACTTCGGGCCCGGTCACTTTCCCCCGTATGGTGCAAGGAGCCACCGTAACCTGCGGATTGTTGCGAATGCGCTTCGTCTTGCCCATCTTGCTAAGGGTCATCACGTACAACTTGTCGCCGTCTTCTCCAAACCATACTGGAGTCGCGATCTTTGCCCCGGTCTTGCGGAACGTGCCTAGAGAGATGTATCTCTGGCCGTGGATTACGGAGGGGATCGGCTCAGCCATGGTCACATTCTAGCGGAATTTGCTCGGCTATCGCGCGTGGTTCGCCTGCGTCCGGCCGATTGATCCCGCCCTCTCTTCTGTGTTAAAAGCCTTGCATGCGTAAATGGATGCGCGAGCGCCTGCAGCGCCGCAAAAAGACGCCGGCAGAGCCCTCCGACCAGCCCACTCCCCCGCCCCTGCAGCCTGCTTATTTTGACGCCGAGCAAGCGCCCAACGAGGCTCCCGACGCCGAGAAGACGGAGGCGGAAGTCTCCGCCCCTGCTCCGCCTGCGCAGGAGGTTCGCCCCGCGCGCAGGTCGCGTTCGAACTCGGTGGAACATACGTTGGAAGAACAACCGTCGGAAGCACCACCCGCGACCGCGCAGCTTGGCTCGATCAGCACCGGATCAACCAGCCGCGGGCGCCGTCGCCGCGGCGGCCGCGGACGAGGTGGCCGTGTGCGCGAGCAGGCGGTCGCTCAAGCCTTTGCACCCGCTGCAGTTAAGGGATCTGTTCCGGTAGTGCCTGCGGAGCCCGCAGAGGAAGAGTTTTCGGACACGGGAGAGGCAGAAGAGCCACCAGTAACTTCTCCAGTCGCCGCCGCGGTGAGGGTTCCGACAGCTCCTGCACCCGCCGCCCAATGTCCTCCGAAAGGCGTCGTAGTGCTCGCCATCGGACTGCCCGGCTCGGGCAAGAGTTCTTGGTTCAAACGCCACAACGTGGTCCCGCTATCGAGCGACATGGTGCGGTCGCTGCTGTTCGACGACGTGCGAGAGCAGCGTTTTCAAGACCTCGTTTTTTCCAACCTCCGCTCGATGCTCAAGGCCAGGCTCATCGCCAAGCGTCCGACGAATTACGTTGACGCTACCAACCTGACGCCGCAGGAACGCCAACACTGGATCAAACTAGCCAAGGACTACCAATACGAGGTGCACGCGGTCTTCTTCGACGTACCGCTCGATGTCTGCCTCGAGCGCCACTCGCGCCGCGACCGGGTCGTTCCAGAAGACGTTATGCGCCGCATGGCGGCCAAGCTGAAGCCTCCGGCGTTTGAAGAGGGCTTTGCGAAGATCACAGTGGTCCGGGTCAAGAAGAAAGAGGCGGAAAGCTAATACTGTTTTCGTAAGGCGTCGGCCAAGACACATTTGTAATCCCGGTCGGCGTGTAAACGGGCCGGACGCTTATCCCTTGAGATAGGGCAGCAGCTCCCTGAACGCCGGCGACGACGAGGAGCGCATCAGCTCATAGATCATCATCTCGGTGGAGGAAATCACCGCGCCCGCATCGCGCATTCTTTCCAAGCCGACCTTCCAGTTCCATTCCGTTCGCGAACTCACCGCATCCGAGGCGACGTGCACGAGGTAGCCTTCGCGCAGCGCTGCTAGCGCCGTCTGCATCACGCAGATGTGGCTTTCCATGCCGCATAGCAGCAGAGTGTTGCGGTTTCCCGGCAGCCGCTTGAGCAGCATACAAAAAACGTCGCTGCCAAAACAGGAGAATCTGTCTTTGTCGATGACCTTGGTTTCCGGCAGCAGGGAAGCGATCTCCGGCACAGTCTGGCCCAGCCCCTTCGCATATTGCCTGCTCACAATCGCCGGAATCTTGAGTACACTTGCCGCGCGGATCAGCAGTTTCGAATTTTTCACCAGTTGTTCCTTCTCAAAAATCGGCGGCAAAAGCTTTTCCTGGATATCCACCACGACAAGGGCACACTGATCCGACTCCAGCGGCCTGCGGGCGACTTCGGTATATTCGGTGGAAATGGCAGAAACATTCTCAGAAACAGTGACCATAAATATTCCTTGGGCAACCCAGCGGACAAATAGAGTTTAGCGCGAATTGATAGCGAAGAGACAGCGGTTGACCACGCGGATGACTCGTTGGATAATGAATCGAATGCCCCCTCGTTCAACGGCTAGGACACCTGCCTCTGGAGCAGGCTATCGGGGTTCGAATCCCTGGGGGGCAGCCAAAGCATTTCTAGCGCGTGTGCGTTTTTCTGCCATCGCTACAAAAACAGCGCTGGAAAGCCCAACCGGACTGGTATAAGCTCTTGGAACGTCATTGCTGCTCCTGGCGTGTGTTTCAGCGGCGGCCTGCGGAATCAAGTCTACCCCCCACTTACGCTGGTAACTTGTCTACCAAAGCCCTCCCATACAAGACTCAGAATTAGGTGTGAATTGGGAACCGTCGACTCATCCAACCTGTCTTCCGAGATCATTATTGTAGGAGCTGGCTTGGCTGGCTCTACCCTCGCCGCTGTAGTGGGCCAGCAGGGGCGACGGGTGATCCTTATAGACCCGCGTTCAAGCTGCCCGCCGGTTTTCAAGGCTGAGAAAATCGACGTACGCCAGGTGCAGTTGTTGCGCAAGTTTGGACTTTTTGAGTGTTTGCTCCCGCATTCCGGCTGATGGAACGAGGTCCGAATGGGTACGACGGTCGCATTTTCAAGACCATCCGAGTCGAACAATACGGCATCAACTACGCAGACATGGTGAACGCACCGCGGGCGAAAATGCCCCCAGAAGTCGACCACCGAAGAGGGCAAGTAGAACTCGTCGCCAACAGCGGGCACATACAGCGCGTCAAACTCAGCGGGGGCGAGGAGCTAACCGCGCGCCTGATTGTATTTGTCGTCAGGCGTCAGCAGTGGTCTGGAGGCTAACTTAGGGTTACGCCGCCGTGTGGTCAGGCGGGATCAGTCCCTCGTCCTCGGCTTTGATGTGGCTGCCCCTTCGGCGCAGCCTTTCGAGTTCGACTCGGTCGCCAATTATTCCGTCAGCCCGTCGACGCGCATTACTACCTGACCCTTTTCAGGCAACACGATGCGCGCAAACCTCGTTGTGTTTCGCTCCGCGTACGATCCGTGGGTTCGGGAGTTCATTTTGGCGGGAGTTCATTTCAGAGCCGGACCAGATGCTCCGCCGCCATCTACCTAAGTTAAGCCGTGTAACCGGCGAGTATCGCGGCGTCAGCAAAGTCGAATCCGGCCGTGTCGACCTATACTGCGTGGACGGCAATCCTCAGCCAGGCATCGTCTTGATTGGCGACGCCTTCCAAAGTGTCTGTCCCTCCACTGGATTGGGGCTCGACAAAATCCTGACCGATGTGGACGTGCTCTAGACGAGCGTCTCTCGGTGGCTCGCGACTCCGGGCATGGGTTGGGACAAACTGGCCGACTTCTACAACCATCCGCGCAAGCGTGGCACGGATTCGCGAGCCCTTCAGCGTGCTCACAACGATCGAAGTGTTGCGATAGGCTCCTCGCTTCGATGGCGGATTCACCGCCTCCTTTTGCATTTCAAATGGCGGTTTTCGGCTTCCGTTCAGGCCCTGCGCAGCCCTGGCCACGGTTCTGTGCGGTCAGGGAAATCGCCTTCCATACGCACAACCGGTGCCACTGATCCTCCTTTCCCCCTTTCCGCGTTTCTACTTCGGAGGATCCGCGACATTCCCGCCCCTGAAATTTGCGCTACCTGGCGAGAGCATCCAGATCCGCGGCAGCAGAATCAATAAGCGCAGCTTCATTTTCGAGCACTTTGGAGACCCGTGCGATCTCAATGTCAGCTTCCTGCCAGCGGCGTTGCTCGATGGCCTCGCGGATGCCGGGCATGGTCTTGGGCCCGTATCCGGTATAAACGCCGGGAGCGTAAATCATGTGCCGGTACCAGGGACGGCGCGGAAGACCCGCTGGATCGGTAAGTCGGCGCTCGCTTTGCAATAGCTTCTGATTTAGCGCGGCCAACTGCTTGTCGCTTCCGGGAAATCCCGAGGCTTCGGCTTTGTTGAAAGCAGTTTTGTAACGCTCCGCACTCTTCGTGAGCGCTTCGAGAGCATTCTCCAGAGGCGCGAAGTTCAAGTGCGGAGGAACATTCTCCGGAGGAGGAGCGACGGTCGGCTTGCGTGGATCCAATGCGGCGTGAAATGCCCCCTCCTTCAATTCCAGTTCGCGCTCGCGAGCTTCATCCTGCTTACCCTGCAAGAGTTTTTGCAGGTCTTTGTTGTAACTCTGCACGGTGTCGGCAAGATCAGTGAACTCGTAAGGCAGAACATCGGCGTCTGCCATTCGCATGACCGCCGTGCCGATGGTTTGGGAGAGCGCGACGCCGTAGACAAAATCCGTATCCGAGAAATGCGTGAACCAATAGAAGTCGTCGTAGATGGAGTGGTAGATCCCGCCGTCGTCTTCGCCTCCGTAACCAAGGTTGAGAGACGCGACGCCGAGGTGGTCGACAAATGCCGTGTAATCCGTGCCGGAGCCGAGAGCGTTCATGCGCAAGTCACCCCGTTGGCGCAACTCCTTGCGATCCTCGTCCGACTTGGCCTCGGTTATGCCGCCCAGGCGCTCACGCTCGAAAACTGACAGGTTGCTTTCCGGATCGTCGATATTTCGCGCCACGTTGTTCATGAAGTGCTCCAGCGAATGCGAGCCCTCCATGAGCAAATAGCCGCGGCCGTTGCTATCGGAGTTGATATACACAGCGGCATGTTCCTGTAATTCGCGTCCGTGGGTTTCGGCCCAGGCAGTGGAACCCAGCAGCATCGGCTCTTCGCCGTCCCAGGCGCAGTAGACGATCGTGCGTTTGGGCTTCCACCCTTGCTTCAGAAGTTCGCCGAACGAGCGGGCTTCCTCCAGCAAAGCGGCCTGGCCTGAGATTGGATCTTCAGCGCCATTCACCCAACCATCGTGATGGTTGCCGCGCACTACCCATTCGTCGGCTTCAGACGAGCCAGGAATGCGGGCGATGATATCGTTTACATCTTTCACGTCCCAATTCGATTCGACCACCAGATGCACCTTGGCAGCACCAGGACCGACGTGATAAGGAATGGGCAGAGCCCCGCGCCATTCCTCGGGTGCCAGCGGGCCCGTGAGAGCTGCCAGCAAAGGCTGGGCGTCTCCGTAAGAAATGGGCAGAGCCGGAATCTTGGTGAGGCTGGGAGCATTACCGGCGGTCATGCGGGGCGCGCTGGGATCGCCTCGATCAGGGGTGAGTGGATCGCCGGGATAAGAAGATGCAAAGTCCATCACGCTCCCGCGCTGCACCCCTTGGTCGGGACGCATCCCGCCCTTAGGAAAAACATCGCCACCAAAGTAGCCATCGTCCTTAGGATCGGAATAGATGAGGCAGCCGACGGCGCCATGCTCGGCGGCAACTTTGGGCTTGATGCCGCGCCACGAGTTGCCGTAGCGTGCAATTACAATCGCGCCCTCCACCGAAACGCCGAGGCGTTGCAAACGGTCGTAGTCTTCCGGCAAACCATAATTCACATACACCAGAGGCGCGATCACATCCCCATCGCGAGAGTAGGCGTTGTAGGTGGGGAGCTGTTCATCCGGCTGACTGGACGTAGGATCTTCGGCTATGGCAGGTTCCTGCAATTTAGCAACGTAACGTGTAGGCGCAATCAACTCCAGCAGGCGGCGCTTAGGCGTGGGGAAAAGCACTCTGAAGGTTTCGATATGGGCATCCAGCCCCTACTCTCTGAACTTAGAGAGAATCCACTCGGCATTCTGCTTGTCGTAGGCAGATCCCACATGATGCGGCCGGGCGCTCAGCAATTGCATATATTCACGTTGCTTCTGGGCGCTGGGAACACCGCGGAATTTGCTTTCCCACTCGCGCTCCGTACCCGCGCTTTTCGTTGAAAATCCGTCGAGAGTGGCGTTTGGATTCGGTTCCGGCGAATCCGCCAGGGCTGAATGCAGAAACAAGCCGATGATGAACAATGCGAGGATTGAGCGCCGCATAGGCCTCCTGAGAATTACGACCAACGAGTATGCCACGGAAGCGCGCTGCTTTGATGTGCTCGGAGAAATTTGTTAGGCTGTCGCCGTTCACAGGAGGCACTTGTGATGAGATCCCGCGGCCTGAAACTTCTCGCTATTGTCATTCTTCTTTCAATTCCGGGCTGCTTCGCTCACGCGCAGCAATCCTCCTCGCCCGCCCCCAAGCGCATCGCCATCCTTGCCGGGCGTCTGATCGATTGCAAAGGCGAATCTCCCATTGCGAATGCCCTGATCCTTATTGAAGGTGACAAGATCCTCAACGTCACTCCAAGCGGCTCTCCTCCACCGGACGTTGAGCTGATTGATCTTTCGAAGGCCACCGTCCTTCCCGGCTTCGTTGATGCCCACACCCACGTTTTACTCCAGGGAGATATCACTGCGGAAGACTATGACAAGCAACTCCTCAAACAGTCCATTCCATACCGCGCAATCCTGGCAGCGCGCAATGCGCAGATCGCGCTCTCCCATGGCTTCACCGTCTTGCGCGACCTCGAAACCGAAGGCGCGATGTACGCCGACGTCGACGTCAAGCAAGCCATTGCCAACGGCGAAATCCCCGGCCCACACATGCAAGTGGCCACCCGCGCGATGACTCCGACTGGCATGTACGGCCCGCTTGGATATTCCTGGGAAATTCGAGTGCCTCAGGGCGTGCAATACGTCGACGGTGTGGAAGAGGCTCGTAAAGCCGTCCGCGAACAGGCTATGTTCGGCGCGGATTGGATCAAGTATTACTCCGACCGTGGCTACTTCTATGGTCCTGATGGAGTGCTGCACAGCCACGTCAATTTCACCGACGAGGAAGCCAAGGCGATCGTCGATGAAACCCATCGCATCGGAAAGAAGGTCGCCGCACACGCCATCGGCAATGACGGCATCGCTGCCGCCCTAAGAGCTGGCGTCGACACCATCGAGCACGGCGACGGGCTCAGCGCGCCGCAAATGGAGGAAATGGCCCGCCGCGGCATCTACTGGGTTCCCACCATCGCGGTGGGCGCATATGTCGCCACGGGACGCCAGGGCAATTGGCCGAAGATGGTGGAGACGGAAAAGGCGGCCTTTCAATTGGCAATGAAAAAGGGAGTGAAGATTGTTCTCGGCACCGACGCCGGCGGTTTCGACTGGAGAGATCTGAACGAAGCGAAGGAATTCGAATATTACGTCGACTACGGCATGACGCCGCAGCAGGCGATTCGAACCGCAACCACCACCGCCGCCGAACTGCTCGGTTGGTCCGACAAGATGGGCACTATTGAGGCCGGAAAGTGGGCCGATTTGGTAGCCGTCTCCGGCGACCCCTTGAAGGACATCACCGAACTCGAGCGCGTCAAGTTCGTGATGAAGTCAGGTAGTGTTTTCAAGAATGAGCTCAAATGATCTCTCGTCTCCGCCCGCTTAGCGAGCGCTTTCGCGGAGAGTGGCTTCCGGGAAAAGCGCACAAAACTTTACAGCGTCAGGCTGCGCAGAGCGGTATCATCCGAACAAGACGGCGCCGAACGTCTGCGCGATGCTATGAGAAGTTCTGGTCTTCGCATTTCGTTTTTTGCAGCATTCAAAGAAAAGCTGCGCCCTGAATTCGTCTTCCAGCTTCTCTTCTTGCTTCACGTTGCGGTGTTTCATCCGCATTGGTTGCGGGCACAAGATCCTGCCCAGGCTGCCGCACCAACGGCCCCAGCGCGAGCCATCCACGGTGTTGTGAAATCGGGGAATCTGCCGATTCCAGGCGCTGGAGTTTCCGCAGTGAATACCGCAACCAAGGAACAATTCAACACATGGACGGATGTAGACGGCCGTTACTCCCTGCGTATTTCCGCCGATGGGCGCTACGCTGTGCAAGTGCAGATGTCCGCATTCGCCGCGAGCTCGCAGGAAGTGGTTTTGGATCCAATCCATCAGGACGTGGAGACCAATTTCGAGCTAATTCTGCTGTCGCGAGCACGCGAAGCCGCCAGTAAGGAAGCCGCGAGTAAAAATGACCAGCGACAGGCGAACGCCGGCGGACGGGGCTTTCAGAGCCTTTCCGTGTTTCAGAGCGGAGCGGGGCAGGATGCTGCTGGTGGCTCCATGAGCGACGTAGTTCCTTCCGGTATGCCGGTTCCCGGCATCGCGCCCGACAGCGCCACGGAATCGGTGGCGGTTTCCGGCAACACTTCGAATTCCTTCAATGCGATGAGCGCTGACGAAATGCAACAGCGCTTCAACGATGCCCGTCAGCAGGGAGGAGGATTCGGCGGCGGCGGATTCACTGGTCCCGGAGGGGGAGGGTTCGGAGGAGGTGGCGGCTTCGGCGGCGGCGGTTTTGGCCGGCGGGGTTTTGATATCAATCGCCCGCATGGATCGCTATATTACGGCGTCGGTGATTCAGCTCTGAATGCATCGCCGTTTTCGCTCACCGGCCAGCCCACGGAAAAGCCGGCGTATTTGCAGAATAGCTTCGGGGGTTCCGTGGGCGGCCCGCTGAATATTCCCCACGTCTACCACGGCGGGACGAAGACTTTTTATTTCATCAATTACAACGGCAAGCGCGCGGAAAATCCTTTCGACCAGTTTTCGACCGTGCCCACGCTCCTCGAGCGGCAGGGAAACTTCTCCGGCGTCACCTACACTTCGGGACTCGAAGCCGGACAACCGGTGGAGCTGTTCAATCCCGCCACCAATACTCCCTACGCAAGCAACATCATTCCAGGATTCAGTTCTCAAACCTGTCCCGCGGGCGGTCCGGCGAGCGGCGTCGCAGGGTTGCTGCAGTATATTCCGTGCCCGAACCTGCCGGGAGATTTCCAGAACTTCCACTACGTAACTTCTGCCACCAGCGACAGTGACGATCTGAACATGCGATTAAACCACACGTTCGGTGCAGCGCCCGCGGTTGGAGGCCGACGGGGCGGAGGCCGCAACGCCCCGCGCAACAATCTGACATTCGGTTTTCACTACCACGGGTCCAGCGCCAACCTGACAAATCCGTTTCCAACTGTCGGCGGCAATACTACAGTCCGCAGCTTTGATATTCCGGTGTCGTACACGCGCAGCGTCGGTAAACTGACCAACATTGTTCGCGCCGACTTCAACCGCAGCCGCACGCGCACCCAAAATCTATACGCATTCAGCGACGACATTGCGAGTGCACTCGGAATCACGGGAGTTTCGCAGAATCCGTTCGACTGGGGCTTGCCCAATCTGTCGTTCACCGATATCGCCAGTCTCACGGACACGACTCCTGCGCTCACGCGAAATCAGACCTATACCTTCTCCGACAATGTGATCTGGAACCATGGCAAGCACACCTGGCGCTGGGGCGGAGATTTTCGGCGCGTGCAGGTCAACACGGAGACTGACGGCAACCCGCGCGGCTCGTTCGTGTTCACTGGCCTAAACACTTCAGAGATCATCGGCGGTAATCCCGTCGCTGGGACGGGATACGATTTCGCAGACTTCCTCCTCGGATTACCGCAACAAACTTCCGAGCAGTTTGGCGAAAGTAACCACGGCAACCACTTCCGCGGAAACTACTGGGATTTATACCTGCAGGATGAATGGAAGATGCGTGGCAACCTGACGCTCAATCTCGGAGTGCGCTACGAATACGTTTCCCCGCTCACCGAGACAGATAATTTGATTGCGAACCTCGATCTTTCTCCCGGCGTGCTGGTGCGGAATCCAGCGCTTCCGCTGCAGGTCACTCCGATCGAGCCTGGGCAAGCCGGGCCATCCTACGGCCCTTTGCCGGCCAGTCTTGTGCGGCCCGATCGCAACAACTTTGCGCCGCGCATTGGCTTTGCCTGGAAGCCGTTTTCCAAGACAGTGGTGCGCGGCGGATATGGCATCAATTACAACACGGGCGCATATCAGGGCATCGCGCAGCAACTTGCTTTGCAGCCGCCATTCGCTACTACGGCGACCAACGTTCAGACGGCTCCCGGAGAACTTACGCTACAGAGCGGCTTTCCGGCGCCTACCGGCATCAGCAACAATTATGCGGTGAATCCGAATTACCGGCTGAGCTATGTGCAGATTCGCAATCTGGATATTCAATATCAGATTCGTCCCACCCTGCTCCTGAATATCGACTACACCGGAACCAAAGGAACGGATCTCGACATTCTGGAGGCGCCCAACCGGACCCCGACTGGAATTCGTATTTCCGAGGTGGATGCGTTTACCTACGAAAGCTCGGTGGCGGATTCGGAGGCCAACGCGGGATCGGTGCGGCTGCGCAAGCGTCTGGCAAAAGGATTCTCGATCGGCGGCACCTACACGTTTTCCAAATCGCTGGATGATGCATCGTCCATTGGCGCGGGGGCAACGTCGGCAGCGAGTTCACCCGGACTGGGTGCAGGCGGTACCGGTGCAGCTGGTGGAGGCGCCAGTTCGTCGGCCGGTGCGGCAAACGTTGCGCAGAATCCCTTCGATCTATCCGCGGAACGTGGGCTCTCCAGCTTTAACCAGACGCATAAATTCACAGCGGATTATTTATTGGAACTGCCCTTTGGCCACGATAAGCGCTGGCTCACCGAGAACACTCCGTGGCGAGCCATCTTTGGCGACTGGCAATGGAGCGGCGACTGGACGATCGCATCCGGCCTGCCCTTCACGCCCCGAGTAGTAGGCGACATTGACGATGTGAATGGGGGAACGAACGGTACGCTGCGGCCCAACCTGGTTCCCGGGCAATCGATTTCCTTGCCCAATCGATCCATCGGCGAGTGGTTCAACACGGCCGCCTTCGTTCAGCCGCCAGCGGGCACTTACGGCAACGCGCGCCGTAACAGCATTATCGGGCCGGGCAGCAAAGTGTTTGACATGGCGTTCACAAAAATCGTTCCGCTCAAGGAGTCGCGCATGCTCGAGTTCCGGGCACAAGCCACAAACATTTTCAACATCCCGAACTATTCCTCGATCGACACGAACTTTTCCCCCTCTTCGCTCACTTTTGGCCGCGTCACGGCGGTTGGGGCCATGCGGCAGTTTACGATTACAGCGCGGTTTCGTTTCTGAGCATGATGCGAAAGGAATATTCCCGAAGAGGGCTGATATGACGTTCACCTCAAACCGACTCGCTGACAAGGCGATAGCCGTGCTGCTGACGCTCGTGCTCCTGTGCACTGCCTTGCCTTCACAGCAGGAGTCAGGGTACGTCCTTCACGTGGAGTCGGATCTCGTGCTGGTGAATGTGACAGTGCGGGACAAGAGCGGAAACTTTGTGCCGGGATTAAAGCCGGAGAACTTCACCATTCTCGAAGACAACAAGCCGCAGAAAATTGTTTCCTTTGATGTAGAAAACGTCGATGCCGTCCCCGCAGCGGACGTGGCGCAGGTGAAGCCGCTGCCGGCACCGGCTTCGGGGCAACCCAGTGCTGCGGTTTCCCCAGCGAACACGTCCGCTCAGTTTAAAGACCGGCGGCTAATCGTCCTGTTCTTCGATCTCTCTGCCATGGAACCAGACGAAATCGACCACGCGGTTACCTCAGCCGAACACTATGTCGATACTCAAATGGCGCCTGCGGATTTGGTGTCGATTGTTTCGCTGGGAAGTTCGTTGCTGGTGAATCAGGATTTTACGACTGATCACGCCCTGCTGAAAAAACAGCTGGACGCATTCAGTTCAGGAAGCGGCCAGGGCTTCGAGGAAGGCACCACGGGAACGACCGAAGGGACGCCCGACTCGGGTCAGCCATTTACTGCCGACGACACCGAATACAACATCTTCAACACCGACCGCCGGCTGGAAGCCCTGCGGTCGGTGTCGGAAAAGCTTTCGCACATTCAGCAGAAAAAGTCGCTGATTTATTTTTCCAGCGGCATGGACCGCACCGGCATTGAGAATCAATCGGAATTGCGCGCGGCCGTGAATGAAGCCGTGCGTTCGAACCTGGCGATTTACACCATGGACATGCGCGGCCTGCAGGCGCTGGTGGCGGGTGGGGAGGCGCAGAACGCCAGCCTGCGCGGGGTTTCGGCGTATTCCGGACAGGCGACCCTCAACGCCCTCAATTCGAATTTCACCACCCAAGAAACGCTGGTGACTCTGGCCAGCGATACCGGGGGCCGCGCCTTTCTCGACTCCAACGACTTCACCAAGATATTCAAGGGCGTGCAGCAGGATACATCGACCTACTACCTCCTCGGCTACCACAGCACAAACCCCGCGCGGGACGGGCATTACCGTCGCATCGTCGTGAAGAGCAGCGTTCCCGGAGGGAAAATCGAGTACCGCCGCGGCTACTACGCGCCTGCGGATTTCAAGCATGCTACCAAGGACGACAAAGAGCGCCAGCTTGAAGAGGAACTTGCTTCCGAAATGCCTGCCACGGATTTGCCGCTGTACCTCGGCATCGCCTATTTCCGTCTGGAGGGCAACAAGTTCTTCGTTCCTATGTCCCTCGTCGTGCCCGGATCGCAGATTCCGTTCGTGCGCTCTAGCGACCTCGACAAGGCGACCCTGGACGTGATCGGAATGGTGCTCGATAACGAACACCATCCGTTGAACAGGTTCCGCGACACGGTGAAACTTGCCGTCAACACTACAACCGACGTTCAGAAAAAAAATGTGCAGTATGACACCGGGATGAGCCTGCTGAGCGGCAAGTATCACCTGAAATTCGTCGTACGTGAGAATCAAACCGGCCTCATGGGATCGTTCGAGACCGACATCGACGTGCCCGACTTGAAGACGCAGCTGCTGAAGATGAGTTCCGTGGTGCTAGCCAGCCAGATCCAGCCAGCAAAGAAGAGCACGAATCCGAACCCACTGGTTCATGACGGTTCCGAAATCATTCCCAGCATCACACACGTTTTCTCCGCCTCGCAGCACTTGTTTGTTTATTACGAGGTGTACGATCCGGCCCAGCCCGCGGTCGCAGCTTCCGCCGGAGCAGGAGGGCAAAAGCCCGGCATACGCCTTTTGACCAACGTCGCGTTCTTTCAGGGCAAAGCCAAGGCCTATGAGAGTTCGCTGGTCGAGTTGACCGAATTAAACGCTCGCGAGCGCAAGGCCGCGGTTTTTCAGCTAGACGTGCCGTTGACCTCACTCAAGCCCGGTTTTTATACCTGCCAGGTAAATGTGATCGACGATGCTGGAGGCCACTTCCTGTTTCCGCGCCTTGCGTTGCTGATCCGAAAGGAACCTAAGATCTGACGCATTACAGGTCTGACGCACTACGAGAGGCTAAGAACTGCCCGCCATTCAGCTCCCGACGTATCGCGCATACAGACTGCGCGCCACTCCGGTTTCCGTCGTCCCTTTAATGATTGCCCGCCCATCGGGAAACAGCGTCATCTCATAGGGTTCACGCCAGAACTTCAGCACGAATTCATTGTGCCGAACCGTACCGTGCGCCTCCAGTCGCCTCTGCATCTCGGCAAAATCAATCGGCCGGGCACGTTCGTGAATCTGCACTGAATTTCGTCCGCACATCGTGATATGCGGACGCCCCTCGCCCGCCAGATGGACAAGGTCTCGTTCTCCACACGCCCGGCAGCCGGCCCGCGGATGCGCCGCTGCAATCTCTGCGTGCTCGTTCTTCCAAACGTCAAACGACCACAGCGTTTTCCTGAGTTGCTCCGCCGCAGCGCCCCCTACCAGCAACTTCAGCGCCTCCGTAGCCGCAATCGACGCCACCAGGTTCACCGGCGTATTCAATATCCCCGAGGTTTCGCAAGTGTCCACCATTCCATGGGGAGTGTCCGGAAAGATGCACGCCAGGCACGCCGTCTTGCCCGGCAATACATTCAGCGTCACGCCATAACTGCCCACCGCCGCCGCATAAATCCACGCCAAAGAGTCCTTTACCGCATAATCGTTAACCAGATAGCGCGTCTCGAAATTGTCGGTGCCGTCAAGAATTACATCCATTCCATCAAGTAATACATCAATGTTTCCTGGGACCAGATCGTCGACCCGCGCCTCAACGACGATCTCCGAATTGAAAGCGGAAATCTTTCGTGCCGCGGCGATCGCCTTGGGCAATGATTCAGCCGCGTCTCTTTCTTCAAACAGCGACTGCCGCTGCAGATTGCTTGCCTCGACGTAATCGCGGTCGATAATCCGCAACGTTCCCACGCCCGCGCGTGCCAGTAACGACGCCAGCGCCGATCCCGTCGCGCCGCATCCCACGATCGCCACTCGCCCCGCCGCCAGACGCCGCTGGCCCTCGGCGCCGATTCCGCGGAATAGCATCTGCCGCGAGTACCGCTCCTCGAACTTTTCCATCTCCACGCCCGGTCTCAAAGAGGTCACCAGCTTTCACCCTCAAAACCTTTATTATAAGTGTCTGGACTGCTTCAGCCGCCAGGATGCAGACAACACCGGCCGCCCACGCTTCATCGAACATAGGCAACAGGCCCAAGGACATTAATTGCTGAGACGGTACGCCTCATTCGTGATGGTGATCATTGCTTCGTTCGGCCCGGCCGCCCAGGCCGGATCGTCCGGATACAGCTCGTCGCAATCGTCACAGTCGTCTCAGGAGCCGCAAGGCCCGCAGTCTTCCTCCGCTCTCGCCACTATGGCCGCTTGTGCCGGACGCACCGTCCAATCCATCGAACTGCCCGGCGTGCCGGACCGCGACCACTTGCTCCAAATCCTCCCTCAGAAAGCCGGCCTGCCGCTCGACCGCGACCAGGTTCGCGAGAGCATCCGCGTTCTCTTCGCCACCGGGCGCTTTGCCGATATCCAAGCCGAGGCCGTACCCTCCGGCTCGGGCGTGCTCTTGACTTTTACCACCTCGCTCAATTTCTTTGTCGGAGCCATCGATGTGGAAGGCGCTCCCGCCCATCCCAACTCCAACCAGGTAGTCAATGCCACCAAGCTCCAACTCGGCGAGCTTCATACTCAAGACAAACTCGAACTCGCTTTGCGAAACGTGCGCCAGCTCATGCAGGAGAATGGCTATTATCGCGCCCGCGTCACCGCCGAAAGCACTTCCAACCCGGCCGACCAGCAGGTCAATATTCTCGTCCACATCACTGCTGGAGAACCTGCCCACGTCGGCGAGGTCAAACTCACAGGCCACGCGACGTTCTCCCAGGGCCAGTTTGAGGACATTGCCAGGATGCACCGCGGTGATGGTGTCACCGCCGCACGCATCACCAATTCTCTTCAGCGCCTGCGAAAAAAGTTTCAGAAACAGCAGCGGGTCCTGGCGCAGGTTTCCATTGCCGATCAGCAATACCGCCCTGAATCCAACGCTGTGGACTATGCCTATCTGATCGAGCCCGGACCCATCGTCCTGATCCATGCCGAGGGTTTTCACATCAGCCACGGTGTCTTAAAGAAAGAAGTTCCAGTCTATGAAGAAAACGCCCTCGACGATGACTTGCTGAACGAGGGCAGACGCAACCTTCTCGACTATTTACAGAGCCGTGGCCATTTCGACGCCACGGTTGACATTAAGAAGGAAAGCGCCCCCGACACCCTCCGCGTCAACTACCAAATCGATCCTGGCCCGCTGCACAAGTTCGATCTCATCGAAATCGCAGGAAACAAATACTTCTCCCGGCAAATTCTTCGCCTCCGCCTCCAGATTCAGCCTTCGGGAAGATTTCTATCTCACGGCCGTTACAGTGGAGATCTACTCAAGAGCGACGTCGACAATCTCCAGGCCTTATACGTTTCCAACGGCTTCCGCGAGGCCAAGATTCAAACCAAGGTCGACGACAACTATCACGGCGCCAAGAACCACATTGCAGTTCACATTCAGATTGAAGAAGGCCCGCAGACCGTCGTCGGCTCTCTTCAGATCGTCGGCAACCAGAAGATCGATGCCAAGGCCTTCCCTGAACTCTATACTGCCGAAGGCCAGCCTTACTCCGAACAGAATCTCGCCAACGATCGCGAGTCCATCCTCAACTACTACTTCAATCACGGGTTTTCCAACGCCAACCTCGAAATCACCACCGAACCCTCACCCGGCCAGGCTAACCGCGAAGACATCACCTACGCCATCCATGAGGGGGATCAGTTCTTCGTGAACCAGGTAATGGTCGCCGGTCTCGATCACACTCGCGATTACGTAGTGCAGCGCGAGATTCGAGTAGTTGCCGGCCAACCTCTCAGTCAGGGTGATCTCCTTGATACCCAGAGCAGACTCTACGACCTTGGGATCTTCAGCCAGGTTGACACTGCCGTCCAGAATCCCGATGGCTCCGACTCCCAGAAAAACGCTCTTGTGCAGGTGCAGGAAGCCAAACGCTACACCTTCACCTACGGCTTCGGTCTGGAATTCGAAACCGGACTGCCCGCCGGCTCCACCGCCCCCACGGGTTCCACTGGCGTAAGCCCCCGCGTCGGATTCGATATTACCCGCCTGAACGTCGGCGGCCGGGATCAGAGCCTGATCTTCCAGTCTCACGTCGGCCGGCTCCAGCAACGCGGCCTCATCAGTTACGAAATCCCCAAGGCCTTCAACAACGACCACCTCAAGCTTTTCTACACCGTCTTTTACGACAACAGTCTTGACGTTGCCACCTTCACCTCCCAGCGCTGGGAGGGCAAAATTGATCTCCGCCAGCAAATCGGCAAACTCCTGAGCAATTACTCCACCTCCATCACCTACCGCTTCGATTACCGGCGCGTGAAAGCCAGCAGCATCGTTCCAGACCTTTCCCCCGCCGAATTTAGTTTGTTTTCCTTGCCCGCGCGCGTCGGTGGTCCCGGCGTTACTTACATCCGCGACAAACGTGACAACCCCCTCGAAAGTACAAAGGGCCAATACTTCACGCTGGACGCCTTCACCGCATCCAGTTACTTCGGTTCTCAGGCCAATTACGGCCGCATTCTCGGTCAAGATGCCACCTACTACGCCTTCGGGCGACCCAATCACAAGTTTGTCTTCGCTCGCTCCACCACCCTGGGACTGGAACAGGTCTATCACGGTTCCGTGGTTCTGCCGCCGGGAGCATGTCAAATCGTTAATTTGATCAGCTCATGCCCCTCGGGTATTTCGGTGATTCCGCTGCCCGAGCTTTTTTTTGCCGGGGGAGGCAACTCCCATCGCGGGTTCGGGTTAAATCAAGCAGGACCCCGCGATCCCGATTCCGGTTTTCCGATTGGTGGAACAGCACTGTTCGTCAACAGCGAGGAACTGCGCCTCCCCGAGGTCAGCTTGCCTTATCTCGGAGAAGGCTTCAGCTTCGCCATCTTTCACGATATGGGCAACGTCTTTACAGCAGGTCACGATATGCTTAAGGGCACGCTGCGTTGGCACCAGCCGAATCCTTCTCAGTGCCTGCAGTTCGTCGCCCCCGGCGGACTGCAATACGTCTCCCAGACGGCATTGAACCAGTACAACGGCTGCGTCACCCAATTCGACAATTCGGGTTACGATTACACTTCCCACGCGGTCGGGATCGGGTTGCGCTATAAGACACCCATCGGCCCTCTGCGGTTCGATTTCGGGTACAATCTGAATCCGACGGCCTATCCGACTGGATTTACATTGATTACGCAGGTGCCGCCGCCTCCTCCGGCGCCGGCGGTGCCAGCGTTTACTCCGGAGCGCATGCGTCATTTCAACCTCTTTTTCAGCATAGGGCAGCCATTTTAATGAGATTTCGAATCAACGGAACGATTACCGCGGCAGCGTCCGCACTCCTGCTTTCGGCACTCCTGTTTGCGCCAGCGAGCGCTGCCGCCGACGTAATTGACCGCATCGTCGCAACGGTCAACGGCCATGTCATCCTGCAGAGCGACTGGGACGAAGGTCTCTGCTACGAAGCTCTGCTTACCAACCGAACCCTCGCGCAGTTCACTGACGACGATCGCCGCGCCGTTCTGGACCGTCTCATCGACCAGGAGCTGCTTCGCGGTCAGATGAGTTCCGCTGACTTCCCGCACGCCACAGATGCCGAGGTCGCCGCCCGCGTGGCCGATGCCCGTAAACTGTACCCGCAGGCCACATCGCCGGAGGCGTGGCAGGCTCTGCTTGCCCAGTATCACCTCGCGGAAAAAGATCTTTTTGCGCACGTCCGGCAGCAGATCGATGTGATGCGCCTCGTCGACGCCCGCCTTCGGCCCGGCGTCGAGATCGATTCCAAGTCAATCGAGGCGTACTATCGCGATAAGTTCGTCCCCAAGTTGAAGCAGTCGGGAGCCTCCGAAGTCCCTCTGGCTGAGGTTTCCGCCAAGATTCGCGAGGTGCTCACGGAAGAAAAGGTCAGCGAGTTGCTCGTCTCCTGGCTGCAAACTTTACGTTCCGAAGGGCAGGTTCATATTCCCGGGCCCTCTGCCAACGACCCGGGAGTCCAATCGCAGTGACCGAACCATCCACCAAATCTGCCGGCCGCCGCTGGTGGAAGTATCTGCTATTCGTTGGCGCAATTGGCACCTGCACGGTTCTCGCCCTGCTGGTCTACGTCAACACGGAGTCATTCCAATCACTCGTCCGTCGCCGTCTCATCGCCGAATTGGAGCGCATCACCGGCGGCCGCGTCGAAGTCGGCAGCATTCACACCACGCCCTTTCGCTTGCAGGCTGATGTGCGCAATATTAGCGTCCACGGCCGCGAGTCTGCCTCCGAGGTTCCTCTTGCCCACGCCGACCGTGTTGTCGCGCGCCTGAAGATCAGCTCCCTTGTCCGTTCCGAGTTTGGCTTCCGCGAAGTCGTTATCGAGCAGCCCGTCGTCCATGTGGCCTTCTATTCCGACGGCACTACCAATTTTCCGCCGCGAAGCGCTGCGCCCTTTTCCAGTAAGGCTCTCGTCGAGCGACTCTTTGCTCTCTCCATCGACCGTCTCGAACTTAACCATGGCCGCATCCTTTGGGACAACCAGACCATCCCATTCGACTTCGCGTCGCGCGACACTGCGCTCCAAATGGACTATTCGCTGCTCCGCCGCCGCTACGACGGACGCCTTCGGCTCGGCATGGTCGACACCAAGCTGAAAGACTGGCGACCCTTCGCGTGGATGACTGAGTTGGAGTTTAATCTTGGAGCTAACTCCGCTACCGTCTCCTCTCTTAAATGGAACTCCGGACGCTCGCATTTCTCGGCCAATGGAGCGATCACCGATTTTATCCACCCCAATATCCAGGGTTCCTACGATGCCCAACTCGATCTCACTGAGGCTGCCTCCATCGCCCGTCGCCGCGATCTTCGTTCCGGTGTCCTCGACCTCAAAGGGAGCGGCGACTGGTCACTCGATCAGTTCGCCACCAACGGCCTTCTCACGGTCCGCGATCTCGCCTGGCAGGACAATCAAGTCTCGTTCTCCCGGGCCTCTCTCAACACCGGCTACACCGTCACCGACCAGCAACTCAAACTCTCTAAGCTGCAAGGGAATATTTTCGGTGGCAGCTTTACTGGCAATGCTGAATTGAATCAATGGCTCGCGTCCGCGCAGCACATCTCGCCCGCCGCCAGAAAAAGCCTGGAGACCGCCACCATCTCAGCCGCCCCGCCCGGGGCCAAATCCGGCCGGAAAATCGCGAGCCGAAACCCGCCGGCGATCCAAAGCGCCCTCGTCTTTCTTCGCCTGCGCGACCTCTCCGTGGAAGATCTGATCGGCGCCTTCAGTGCTGAAACTCACCGCCTTGCCCGGCTTCACCCTGTCGGATCAGCCTCCGGGACCCTCGAAACTCGCTGGAAGGGAACTGTTGGCGACGCCGAAAGCCAATTCGCTCTCGATCTAACTCCTCCCGGAAATCCTGTCCCGGCGGAACTGCCGCTCACCGGCCACGCCAGCGGCATCTACCGGGCAGCCGACAATACCTTGATCCTGCCGCAGTTCGCGCTTACCACGCCCACTTCCCACGTCACGGCCTCCGGCACACTATCTGACACATCATCGCTCCACCTCTCGATCAACACCTCAAGTCTTGCGGACTGGCTGCCTTTCATCGAGGTTGTTCGCGGCCCCGCGCTCTTTCCGGTCGCCCTGAAGGGCAGCGCCGCCTTCAATGGAAGCATGAGCGGTTCGCTCTCCTCACCTCAAATTTCCGGCAATCTGCAAGTGGACGATTTCGACGTCACCCCGCCTGCCACAACTAAAACTCGTCAACTTCAAACCCACTGGGATTCTCTTTCCACCACGATCCAGCTTTCGTTCCGGGGCATCTCTCTTCGCAGCGCTACTCTGCGACGGGATTACACTTCCGCCGAGTTCGACGCCTCCGCGAGCCTTCTGCACGGGCATTTCACCGGAGACAGCACTTTCAACCTGCGCGCCAATGTCCAGAATGCCAGCCTCGCCGAACTCGAGAACTTCCTGGGATACGACTATCCCGTGTCTGGCAAAACCGATCTTTTCGTTCAGGCCTCCGGCACTTTCTCCGAACCGCACGGCCAGGGAAACGTTCACCTGACCGAAGCCTCTGCCTACGGTGAGATCATCGAGCAGTTCTATTCCAACTTCCGCCTCTCCCGGGGCGAAATCGCTTTCGATGATTTACATCTCTTCCACCACGATTCAGTTACCACGGGGAGCGCCGTCTATAACCCTTCCACCCACGCCTTCAGTCTCGATCTTGCGGGAAGCAATTTCGACCTTGCCCTGGTGCGGCAGCTCTACTCCGACCGTCTCTCTGTAGAAGGACGAGCAGACTTCGTCCTGAAGGCATCGGGTGTTCCCGGCGCGCCCTTGATCAATGCAGACGTCCACGTACACAACCTCACGCTCGATCAGGAACTCGCCGGTGACGTGGACTTGCATGCCGTAACCGAGGGCAGCGAGCTGCACCTCACCGGCAATTCCAATTTCCAGCACGGCTCGTTACTCGTCGGTGGCAAGGTCCAGTTGCGCGACAACTATCCCGTCGAGCTCACCTTCAAAATGCAGCAGCTCGATCTCGACGCCTTCTGGCGCTCCTATCTCCACGGCCAACTTACAGGACATTCCACCGTTGACGGCTCTCTCGACCTGCGCGGCCCACTCCGCCAGCCCCGGCAGTGGATTCTGGAGGGCAACCTGACCTCCGTTTCGCTCGATGTCGCGAATGTTACGGTGCATAACCAGGATCCAGTTCGTTTCTCGCTGGCCAGTCAGTCGCTCAACATCCAGCAACTCCACTTGGTTGGGGAGGGAACTGACCTCACCGCGCACGGAGCGGTCCAACTCTCTGGAGACCGTACGCTCGACCTCACCGCCGATGGACGTCTTGACCTCAAACTTCTCTCCAGCTTCGATCCCAACGTCACCTCCTCGGGCTTCGTCACGGTCAATTTAAACGTCGGCGGTACCCTCGCCGAACCCTTCCCTCACGGCCACGTTCAGATTGCCAACGGCGCCCTCTCCTACGCCGGGCTGCCCAGCGGCTTGAGCGAACTCAACGGCTCCCTTATGTTCACTAGCGATCGGGTCCTCGTAGAGACGCTCACTGCCCGCACCGGAGGCGGCACACTCGATCTCAAAGGCGATGCCACTTACATCAAGCAGCAGCTGAACTTCAATCTCACCGCCACCGGCAAGGATGTGCGCTTGCGCTATCCTCCCGGCGTCAGTTCCACCGCCGATACCGAACTGCATTGGGTCGGCACGCGCTCCGCGTCAACCGTCTCCGGCGATATCAGCATCACCAGGATGGCCGTGACTCCGGGCTTCGACTTCAGCAGTTATCTAGAGCGCAGCCGGAATTTCTCGACGATCACGACAGCCAACTCTCCGCTCAACAACGTGAAGCTCGACATCCACGTCGTGACCGCGCCTGAACTCCAGATGCGCACGGCAATCGCCCGCCTCTCGGGTGACGCCGACCTGCGCCTGCGCGGCTCCCTGGCACGGCCCGCCGTCCTCGGTCGGGTCGATATTCTCGAAGGCCAGGCCACTTTCCACGGCATCCGCTTTACGCTCGAGCGCGGCGATATCACCTTTGCCAATCCGGTGGCCATCGAGCCCCAATTCAATCTGCAGGCCTCCAGCCATGTCCGCAACTACGACCTCAACATTACGGCAACGGGCACACCCGAGCGCCTGAACATTAACTACAGGTCCGAACCTCCTCTGCCGAAATCCGATATCATCGCTCTCCTCGCTCTCGGCCGAACGAATCAGGAGTCTGCGCAACTTCAGGAACAGTCTGGGCAGAGCGTCTTTTCCGATCAGGCCAGCGCTCTCATCCTCAGTCAGGCGCTGAACTCTACCGTCAGCAGCCGCCTTGACCGTCTGTTCGGCGCCAGCAACATCAAGATCGACCCTCAAGGACTTACCACCGAGACCAATCCCATTAGCAACGGTCCGCAGATCACCATCGAGCAGCAGTTCTCCAACAACCTGTCCCTCACCTACTCCACCAATGTTTCGCAGAGTTCGCAGCAGATCATCGAGGGGGAGTACTATGTGAATCGCAACGTTTCCCTCGTCGGCAACCGCGACCAGAACGGTGTGGTCAGCTTCGACGTGCGCATCCGCCATCGCAAACAATAGAACCAGCGAGCGCAGTCAGTCGCCGCCCTGAGGCCGTCCAGCCTGCATGCCGAAAGTCCGAAACCGGAGAGCCGTAATTCCATGCCCGATCCAAACGCCGCGCGCCAACTCATGGTTGACTCCCAGCTCCGGGCCCGCGGCATCTCTGACCCTCGCGTTCTCGAAGCCATGCTTCGCGTCCCGCGCCACGAATTCGTTCCTGAAGGCTACCGGGGCCAGGCTTACGAGGATCATCCCCTGCCCATTGGTGAGGGCCAAACCATCTCTCAGCCTTACATCGTCGCGCGCATGCTCGAATCCCTCCAACTGACCCCCGCCGACAAGGTTCTCGAAGTTGGGACCGGTTCCGGTTACGTCACCGCTCTGCTGGCTGAGTTGGCGGCGCAAGTATTCTCCATCGAACGCCACCCAGCTCTGGCGGACTGCGCCCGCAACGTTCTTGCGGTGCTCGGCTATACCAACGCCCAAGTCCTCACAGGAGACGGTGCCCTCGGCCTCTCTGCCAGCGCTCCGTTTGACGCCATCCTCGTCTCCGCCGCCGCTTCCGATCTGCCCTCCACTCTCGTCGCCCAACTTGGCGACGCTGGACGGATGATCATCCCCGTCGGTTCCCCCGGCTCTCAGCAGCTGCAGTTCATCCGAATGCAGAACGGTCAGCCCGCAATCTCCCTTCGCGAACTCGTGCTCTTCGTTCCCTTAGTGCACGACCGTGATTGAAACGTGTCGGGATTTCGCGATGCTTAGGGAACACTTGAAACAGCGGTGGAGGAAGGAATCTCCGGCGCAGGCCGCTCGACGAGTTGCTGAGCGGAGTCCTGGACAAATTGCAGCACACCGTTGGGAAAAACTCCGAAATAAATAGTCGCGGCGAGGCAGCTCGCCAGCGCGAGGCCGAGGGCGAACGGGACCGGAGTCACCGGCACTTCTTTCCGCGATTCACGCATATACATCCTGACGATGATACGCAGGTAGTAGTACGCCCCCACGCCGCCATTGACGACGCCGATGATTGTGAGCCAGATCAAGTTGGCCTTTACCGCCGCATTGAACACATAGAACTTGGCGAAAAAGCCCCCGGTCATAGGGATCCCGATCAGCGACAGAAAAAAAATAGTGAGCGTCGCCGCCAGCAGAGGAGAGCTGCGGCCCAGGCCTTCATAGTCTTCAAGCGTCACATAGCGCTCGCCCGCGTTGGAGAAGTGGCTAACCACCGCAAATGCGCCCAGGTTCATCGCGGCATAAGCTGCCGTATAAAACATCGCAGCCGAGGCTCCCAGAACCGGCGCCGCTGCAAACGCCACCAACAAGTAACCCGCATGCGCGATCGAGGAATAAGCCAGCAGCCGCTTCACATTGTTCTGCACGAAAGCGCTCAAGTTGCCCAAAGTCATGGAGAGTGCCGCCGCAACCCAAATGACCCAGACCAAGCCGTGCACGTTGATCACGAAAACCACACGTAACAAAACCGCAAAAGCCGCTGCCTTGGGCGCGGTCGACATAAAGCCAACAACCGGCGCCGGTGCTCCTTCGTACACGTCAGGAGTCCAGATATGGAACGGCGCCACAGCCACCTTGAATCCCAGCCCCACGAACATGAACGCGACAGCCACGAACGCCAGCAATGGAACCGGGCCGGCCCGCAACGTGCCGCCGATCTGATCGATGTTCGTCGAGCCCGTGGCCCCAAACATCAACGCCACACCATACAGGAAAAATGCCGTAGCAAATGAACCGAGCAGGAAGTACTTCAGCGAAGACTCGGCGCTCGCAGCCTCGTGCCTCCGAAATCCCGCCAACACATAAGAAGAGATGGAAGAGATCTCAAGCGCAATGAAAATCAGAACCAGTTCAATGGCTGACGACATCAGCGCCATGCCGACCGTACCGAAAAGAACCAAGGCATAGTATTCCCCGGCTCTGATCCGCTGCACTGCCATGTATTCATAAGAGCTAAGGATCACGAGAGCGGCAATCGCAATCATCAGAACGTGGAAGAAAACGCTGAAACCATCCACCTTCACCATGTTCCAAAAAGCCAGTCCCGGAGCTTGCGCCATCAACCAGGTCGCCCCAAGTCCCACCAGCGTTCCCAGCAGCGCGATCAGACCCAAAACTTTCTGACCCGTCTCCTCGTCGAGCAGAGGTTCGAGCAACATCACAATCATGCCGAAGACGGAAAGAACAATCTCAGGAAGGATGCGGACATAATCTCCGCTCTGCGGCAGCGTCCGCGAGAACGCCTGGGCCAAGATGGCGATCACGGTCCCGACGATCACTGTCCCACCATCCTGCTCGCCACCCGCACAAAGGGTGTAAGCGCTGCCTGAACTGCCGGATCAATCGACCCCAGCCACAGAATCGGTGCGACGCCCATCACCAGTGCCACTGCAGCACACGGCCAAATCGCGATCTTCTCGAACCCGGACAGATCGCTCAGAGAATTGTTTACAGGATGCGTCACCTTCCCATAGAACACTCGCTGATACATCCAAAGCAGGTAAATAGCGCTCCAGATTATGCCCGTGGCGCCAAGTATTCCGTAGACCGGCTTGTCCTGAAATGCGCCGCTCAATACCAGAAATTCACCGATGAAGCCATTCATCAGCGGCAGACCCACCGACGCCAGAACGATCACCAGATACGTTATGGCATATACCGGTAGGGGCGAGGCCAGTCCGCCGAACTCGTTGATCTCATAAGTGTGCCGGCGTTCGTGCAGAATTCCCGCCAGCATGAACAATCCGCCGGTAGAGATTCCATGGGCCAGCATCACGAACATCGCGCCATTCAATCCCGCCTGCGTAAAGCTGAAAATTCCCAGCACAACAAATCCAAGATGACTGACCGACGAGTACGCGATCAGTTTCTTCATATTGGGCTGCACCATCGCCACCAGCGCGCCGTAGATGATGCCAATTAAGGCCAAAGTCATGATCCATGGAGCGTTCTGTCGCGATTGTTCAGGGAACAGGCCCAGATTAAACCGCAGCATTCCGTAGGTACCCATCTTGAGCAGCACCCCGGCCAGCAGAACCGACCCCGCGGTCGGTGCCTCGACGTGCGCATCAGGCAGCCATGTATGGAAGGGAAAAAGTGGAACCTTCACTGCAAACGCCACGAAGAACCCGAGGAACAACCACTGCGCCGCCGCCGGAAACCTCGTCACAGCGCCGCTCGCGATCGCATCGCGAATCACGACAAAATCAAAGCTGCCGGTCTGAGCATAAAGCCACAAAATCGCCGCCAGCATAAACACCGAGCCGATCATGGTATACATGAAAAACTTCACTGCGGCATACACTTTGCGCTCGTGGCCGAAAATGCCAATCAGCAACGCCATCGGTATCAACGTGGCTTCCCAGAAGAAATAGAAGAGGAACAAATCGAGAGAGGTGAAGACCCCGATCAGCGCCGTCTCCAGTATCAGCAGCAGAATGAAGAATTCCTTCACCCTGCCATGAATCGACTTCCAGGAAATCAGCACGCACAGCGGCGTGAGAAATGTAGTGAGCACCACCAGCCACAGCGAGAAGCCGTCAACCCCCATGTGATAATGGATATTCGGACTCGAAACCCACTGCCCGTCGACTTGGTATTGAAAATCAGTTTGTCCACGATGAAAATAAACCGGCAGATGCAGAGACAAAACAAAAGTCAGCAGTGTGATGACGAGAGCAAAAATGCGAATGTCACGGTCGCGGCGCGGCAGAAGCATCAGCAGCAGTCCGCCTGCGAACGGCACGAACGTCACCAGAGTAAGAATGATCGGGCTGAGATTGTCAGTGCTCATCGCACCCCCACCCAGATCATGAAACCAATCACCACCGCCGAGCCCGCTGCAACCCAGCCCGCGTAGGATCGAATGTTGCCAGACTGCATGTGGCGAACCTCGTCCGAAATGTGGCCAGCTCCGTCCGCAGCGTCATTTACGGAAGCATCGATAATCTTTCTGTCCACATCCTGCCAGAGAATTCGAGTCGAACCCTCCACGAGCGGCTTGACGAAGATCGCACCGTAGAGTTCATCGATGTAGTACTTGTGCAGCACCGCCTGATAGAAGCCACCGAGCGAATCCGCAATCTTCTGCGGCAGGTCTTGGCGCTTGTGGTAGAGCAGGTAGGCGAGGTAGAAGCCAAGAAACGCCGCCGCCACAGAGACCAAGGTCAAGTACAGCTCCATGTGACCGCCGGACTCCGCAACGCTTTGTGCTGGAAACGCAAGATCTCCGCCCTGTGTTCCAACGATCACGGTCTTAAACGGCTCAAACACTGGAGCCAGGAAATTATCGAAGCGGTTTCCAATGCCTACCCATCCTCCAACAATCGAGAGTGCCGCCAGGATTCCAAGCGGAACCAGCATCACCGCAGGGCTCTCGTGCGGTCCGCCGTGTTCATGCGAGTCATGCCCATGGGAGCCGTGGCCATGCGAGTCCACTTGGGCCCCGTGATAGTCGCCGAAAAACGTCATAAACCACAGCCGGAACATATAGAACGATGTGATAAACGCCGTGATCACACCGATCAGCCAGAAAATCCAGCTTCCGTGCTCGCTGGAAAACACCTTCCACAGAATCTCATCCTTGCTGAAAAAGCCCGCCAGAGGCGGAAATCCGGCGATAGCCAGCGTCGCAATACTCATCGTGAGGAACGTCCACGGGATGTAAGACCTGAGCCCGCCCATCTTGCGCATGTCTTGCTCGCCACCGACAGCGTGAATCACGGAGCCAGCACCGAGGAACAGCAAGCCCTTGAAGAACGCGTGGGTCATCAGATGGAAAATCCCCGCCGAAAAAGCGCCAACTCCGCAAGCCATGAACATGTAACCGAGCTGTGAAATGGTTGAGTAGGCGAGAACTTTCTTAATGTCAGTCTGAGCAATGCCGATGGTCGCGGCAAAAAACGCGGTCAGCGTTCCAATGATTGCCACAACCATCAGTGCTGAAGGCGCACGTTCAAAGATCACATGCGAGCGCGAAACCATATAGACGCCCGCGGTGACCATGGTCGCGGCGTGGATGAGTGCCGAAACCGGCGTGGGACCTTCCATCGCATCCGGAAGCCAGACATAGAGCGGAATCTGCGCCGACTTGCCACAAGCGCCCACAATCAGCAAAATGCCGATAGCCGTGAGCAGTCCCGCGCTCGCCGTTTCCGCCCCGAGAGGAGAGATGCTGCTGAACACTTGGTCAAAATTCAGCGATCCGAAGTGCCTGATCAGCAGGAACAATGCGATCAGGAACCCAAAATCGCCAATCCGGTTTACGATGAACGCCTTCTTGCCCGCTGATGCCGCCGAATCTTTCGTGAACCAGAATCCAATCAGCAGATAAGACGCCAGCCCCACACCCTCCCAGCCGATAAACATCACCAGGTAGTTGTTCGCCAGCACCAGCGTCAGCATGAAAAACATAAACAGGTTCAGGTAGCTGAAGAACCGGTAGTAGCTGGGATCATCCCACATATAACCGACGGAATAGATGTGAATCAGAAATCCGACTCCGGTCACCACCAGCAGCATGACCAGCGAAAGTTGATCGAGATAGAACGCGAAATCCGCGCGGAAACTTCCGGAGCGAATCCAGTGCGCGACTAATTCTTGATAGGGAAGACTCAACGTAGAGAAGCGCGCAGCGACCCACGAAGCCATCACAAAAGCAGCGCCGCTGAAAAACAGCGCGACCGTGCTCACAGCTTGGCGCGAAGCCTTCTTCCCAAGAAAGCCGTTGATCGCAGCCCCCGCCAGCGGCAAAACCGGGATCAGCCACAAATTGAGATTCGGGTTCATAGCTTGAGCAGGTTCACCTGATCCACGTTCAAAGTCTCGCGCGTGCGATAAACCGCGATAATGATCGCCAGTCCGACGGTCGCTTCCGCCGCCGCCACCACCATCACAAAGAAAACGAATACCTGCCCGGCCAGCGCGTGCCAGTGCGCCGCAAACGCCACAAACGAAAGATTCACCCCGTTCAACATCAGTTCAATCGACATGAAGATGGTGATGATGTCGCGCTTGATCAGAAATCCAACCACGCCACAGGCAAACAGGAATCCGCTCAGCAGCAGGTAATACGATAACGGCACATACGAGGGAACCATCAGTCCACCTTCCCCGCCGGCGCTTCCGGCTTACTCGCCAGAACCACGGCGCCCATGATGGCAATCAGGATCAACACGGACGTGACCTCAAAGGGCAACAGGAAATCGTGAAACAGAAGCTGCGCAATCTCTGTAGGATGTCCCGGCAGTGCACCGATCGGCACAGTCTCAGTCCCGGAGTGCTGCAGCACCACCCATGCCACGAGCACGCTGCCGGTGAGCACTCCGGGCACACCCAACATAAGTGCGACCCGGCTGCCATTCGTGTGCTCTTCTTCGCCTGCGTTCAGCAGCATGATGACAAAGACGAACAACACCATGACGGCGCCGGCATAGATAATGACTTGCACCGCAGCAACAAACTCAGCGCCCAGCAGTAGATATTCGCCGGCCAGCGCCGCCATCACTGCAATCAACGACAGCGCGCTGTTAATGGGATGCCGCTGCGCCAGCAGGTTGACAGCCCCTCCGACGCAAACCGCTCCGAAAGCGAGAAAAAGTATGAGATGGAAACTCATGAAGTCAGTACCTAGCTGCCGGTACCCAGTTCCGAGTCAAGCGCAGTCTTCTTACTGGCAACCCGGTACTAAGTACTGGCAACTGTTTTACCAGGCCACCGCAATCGCCGTTGCCACCAAATTCGCAATCGCCAGCGGCAGCAGAAACTTCCAGCCGAAAGACATCAGTTGGTCGTAGCGGAAGCGCGGCAACGTCCCACGCACCCAGATATAAAGAAAGATAAAACAGAAAATCTTGACCCCAAACCAGAACAGCGGCAGCAACGACTGCAGCAGCGGAGACCCAAACAGCGGTCCATGCCAGCCCCCGAAAAACAGCAGCGTCGCCAGGCAAGCCACCGTAATCATGTTGGAGTACTCAGCCATAAAGAACATGGCAAACTTCATGGCGCTGTATTCAGTGTGGTATCCCGCGACCAGCTCGGTTTCGGCTTCAGGCAGGTCAAAAGGGATTCGATTGGTCTCTGCATACGCAGCCATCAGGTAAATAAAAAAGCCGATGAACTGCCCATAAAAAATATTCCAGCGCGGAATGAACCCCAGAAAGTATCCTCCCTGGGCATCAACGATCGCGCGCAGACTAAAGCTGCCCGACTGGATCAGCACTCCCACCAGCGAAAGTCCCAGCGCGATTTCGTAACTGACCATCTGCGCGCTGGCCCGCAGGCCGCCGAGCAGAGAATACTTATTGTTCGACGACCATCCCGCCAGCGCCACACCGTACACGCCGAGTGAAGTCACGCCCAGAATCAGCAGCAACCCGATGTTCAGGTCAGTGATCTGCAGCGGAATACTCGTGCCCCAGAGCGTGATCGAATTGCCGAACGGGATTACCGATATCGAAGTCAGCGCAAAGATCAGCGCCATCATTGGCGCCGCCAGAAAAAGCGGCTTGTACACGTGCGGCGGCGTGAGATCTTCTTTAAACAGAAACTTCAGTCCATCGGCCGCGGGTTGCAGCAGTCCAAAGGGCCCCACCCGCGTCGGTCCCCATCGATTCTGCATGTGGCCCACCACTTTGCGTTCAAGCCAGACCGTGTATGCGACCGCGGTCAGCAGCACCACGAGCACGATCACCGACTTGATCACCGACACGAGTATGAAAACGCCCGCTGACAATGCCTTACTCTCCAACCGCTGGAATCAGTCCGCCGCGACCTCAGTGGACTTGACCTCGTGACTCTCCATTACCGACTTCAGTGTGCGCGAATAACGTCCCAGCGTTCCAGAACTGAAAAGATCATCATTCGCCGGCGCAATACATTCCGCCCGATGCGCCACCCCGGGCCCAGCCTGGGTTAGCGACGTATGCTCGCTGTTACCCGCCAGCAGATTCATGCGAGACACGTCGTAGCCCGGAACCAGCCGCTGAATTTCATCCAGAATCGCCGTGGGATCGAACGGGCTCAACTTCGGCTCCAGTCCATGAGCCTCCAGCCAAACCGCATGCCGGTCAGCCTCGCCCGACTGCGCCCCGCGCGACTGTCCCATGTCGGCATAAGTGCCGCCACCGAAAGGCACAAGCTTGCGCACATCAAACCCCATGGCGTCCGCGATCCGCACCGTCATCTCAAAATCGGTTTTCGTGCCGGTAACTTCGCCGGCCTTCTTCAGCAGCTGTAGGTCGCCACAAGTGTTAGTGAACGTTCCCGACTCTTCGTAAGCATTCGCAGCCGGTAACACGACATCGGCCATCACCGCAGTTTCGGTCAGGAACATGTCTTGCACCACGACAAAACTCTTCGAGAAGGCGAACGGATCGAGATCTAACCGCCCCACGGGATTCGACCCCACAACATAGAGCGCTTTCAGCTTTCCCGCTTTTCCGGCTTCCACCATGCCATCCAGATCAAGACCGGCAGCCTGCGGGATTTCTCCCCACTCCCGATGGAACTGGCTGCTTCCCGCGGTCGGGTGATATCCCGGCAACAGATCGGGGTACAAGCCCATGTCGGCGGCTCCGCGAGAGTTGGCGTAGTCCGCTAGACATACAAACTTGGCCCCAGGAATTGCAGAACCGAACCTCACGAGGTCGGCAAGGTCGTCGCCACGGAGTTCAGATCCGAAAACGATCACCAGATTCTGCTCGCCGCGCAGCTTGTCGCGCACCGCGATCCATGCATCTTTACTCCTCGATGAAGACGAACCAACGAGTGAATCCGCTGCGGCGTCGCCTCCGCCGAGAAACGCGGCAACTTGTCCTTCGCTTCCCGCTGGGATCTGCATGAAGTCCGTCGCTTGCCGCCGCAATTTGATCGGCTTTGAGTTAATCACATAAAGCCGCGCCCGGTGCAGGCGAACGTTATTGCGAGTCTGCCACGCCAGCAGCGGATGCTGTTCCGTCGGATCATTGCCAATCAGCAGAACAGCGGGAGCAGTGAACACATCGGTCATACTCGCAGTAGCATTCGTCTTCCCACGAAGCGCCGCAGCCAGAGCAGGGAAGTCCGCCGTGCGGTGGTGGTCCACGTTGTTCGTCTTCAGCACCACGCGGGCGAACTTCGAAAGCAGGTACGCCTCTTCATTCGTAATGCGAGTCGAGCCCAGCACTCCAATGGCCGCCCCGCCATCCCGGTCGCGAACCTCCGCGAACTTCCTTCCGATCAGCTCAAACGCTTCTTCCCAACTCGCCGGAGTAAGTTTTCCGTCCCTGCGAATGAGCGGCCGCGTCAGCCGTTCTTCATGATTCGCAAAATCAAATGCATATCGCCCTTTAATGCAAAGAAAATCGCCATTCGTGCCGCTCTTGTCACGATTGTCGCCGCGCACAATCTCCATCCCGGTATCCGCGCGACGCACGCCCAGCGTGGTTTTGCAGCCGTCGCCACAATGCGTGCAAATCGTGCCCACATGCTTCATCTCCCAGGGCCGCGTCTTGTAGCGATACGCGCCGGAAGTGAGCGCGCCCACCGGACAAATGTCGATGCACATCCCGCACTCTTCGCACTCTAGGTGATCCTCTTTATTAGGTGCGATAATCGTACTGACGCCGCGGTTCTGCACCCCCAGAGCCCACACGTCCATGCCCTCACCGCAGACCCGCACGCACCGGAAGCAGAGAATGCAGCGCGGCCGGTCGAAAAACACCACCGGCGACCACTGCTGCTCGTCTTTGTGGTCCTTCGCCTCCATGAACTTCGACTCAGCGGCCCCGTAGGAGAACGTCATGTCCTGCAGTTCGCACTCACCCCCGGCATCGCACACCGGACAATCAAGCGGATGGTTCCCCAGCAGCATCTCGAGCGTCGACTTGCGCGCCTGCTTAACCTCTTCGCTGTCCGAAGTGACGACCATGCCTTCGCCGATCACCGTGGTACACGCCGTCTGCAGCTTGGGCATCTTCTCGATCTTCACCAGGCACATGCGGCAAGCGCCGCACAGCGACAGGTTGGGGTAATAGCAAAACGAAGGCACTTCAATGCCCACGGTCTTGCAGGCCTCGATCAACAGTGTCCCAGCGGGAGCCGTGACCTTCTTGCCGTCAACTGTAAGAGTGACATCAGCCATAAGTAACGCCACAAGTAACAACAAAAGTAGCGCCGGCGTCCCGCCGGCCGTCGCGAGGGTGTCTCGCCCTCGCTGTCATCAGCAATCCAAATCCTGCAGACTTCGGCCCGCACTTCGAGCCGGCGAGACCCAGGTGCTACGCCATCACAGGCTCCGCCGCCCCCGCCTTTTCATACGGACAAGGCCGGCCTTCTAAATGATCTTCAAACTCTCTGCGGAACTTTTTCACGAAAGCGATCGTCGGCATCGCAGCCGCGTCGCCCAGCGGACAGAACGTCCGTCCCAGCATGTTCTCCGCCAGATACTGCATGTTGTCGATGTCTTTCTTCACGCCGGCGCCGGAATGAAAGCGCGTCAAGGTTTTTTTCAGCCAGTCCGTACCCTCGCGGCAGGGAATGCACCATCCGCAGCTTTCATGCTGGTAAAACTTCATAGTCCGCAGCGCGAACTTCACAATGCACTGCGCATCATCGACCACCACAACTCCGCCCGAACCCAGCATCGACCCCGCCTTGGCGACGGAATCGAAATCCATATTGACATCGATCTCATCGGCGGTGAGGCAGGGACACGAAGCCCCGCCCGGCACAACAGCTTTCAGCTGGCGCCCGTTAGGGATGCCTCCGCCGACTTCGTGAATCATCTTCTTCAGGTTGTAGCCCATCGGCAATTCGTACACGCCGGGCCGCGCGATATTCCCGCTCAGGCAAAACAGTCGGGTCCCGCCATTCTTCGGCGGACCAATCTTCGCAAACCATTCAGCCCCGCCGAGAATAATGTGCGGCACACTGGCCAAAGTCTCCGCGTTGTTAATAACCGTTGGACCACCCCACAGACCGACAACAGCAGGAAACGGCGGCCGAATCCGCGGGATCCCACGCTTGCCCTCGAGCGACTCCATCAGCGCAGATTCCTCGCCCACTTCATAAGCCCCTGCGCCGCCATGCCAGTAAACGTCGAAATCGCGCCCGCTGCCGAAAATGTTCTTGCCCAGAAAACCCTTGGCGTAAGCGTCGCGGATTGCCTTCTGCATGATGTTTAATAGATATCGATATTCGCCGCGGATATAGATGTATCCGCTTTGCGCGCCCACCGCCAGGCCGCCAATCATCACTCCTTCGATCACGGAGTGCGGATCATGTTCAAAGATCAGCCGGTCTTTGCAAGTGCCGGGCTCGCTCTCATCACCGTTGCACAGCACATACTTGGGTTTCGCCGACTGCTTGGGCACGAACGACCATTTCATCCCGGTCGAAAACCCAGCTCCGCCGCGCCCCCGCAGCCCCGAATTCTTCACCTCATTAATAATGGCGTCGGGCTCCATCCCCAGCGCCTTCCGGACGGCCTTGTAGCCGTCCAGTTCGAGATAACGGTCAATGTCGGTCGCGCCCATGCCGAAGCGCCGGGAGACGACCTTTACCTCGTCGGGATGGGAAACCAGGTCAGCCATGGAGATTACTGCGCTGCTTTCGTCCTGTACTCGTCAAGCACCTTGTCGATCTTCTCAGTAGTCAGGTTCTCGTGAAAATCGTAATTCACCTGCGCCGCCGGAGCCCAGCTGCAAGCTCCAATGCATTCCACTTCTTCCAGCGTAAACAACCCGTCAGCAGTAGTCCCTCTGTGGCCGACTCCCAGCTTCTTGGCGCAGTGATGGAGAATCTCTTCTCCGCCGCGCACCAGGCAACTGATGTTGGTGCAAATCTGCACGTTGAACTTTCCGCGCGGTTTCGTAGTCAGCATCGAGTAATAGCTGATCACGTTGTGCACTTCAAGTTCCGTCAGATCCAATCGCCCAGCAAGCTCGGCGACAACTTCATCGGACAAGAATCCAACTTCATCCTGCGCATAAAGCAGAGTAGGCACCAGCGCCGACCGCTTCGTGGGATAGTGCGTAACCATCTCCGCAAACCGCGCCTCGAATTCATCCGAAAACTTCATCGATCTATTTCCCCGAGCACAATATCGATACTTCCAATCGCGGCCACCACATCCGCAATCAACCCGCCCACGCACATCTTCTCCAGCGTCTGCAAATTCGCGAAGCAGGCCGCGCGCATATGCACGCGATAAGGTTTAGCGGTCCCGTCGCTGACAATGTAGTAGCCCATCTCGCCGCGCGGAGATTCCACTGCCTGATACACCTCGCCCGCCGGCACCGCAAAGCCCTCAGTAATAATCTTGAAGTGATAGATGAGCGCTTCCATCTGCGTCTTCATCTTCTCCCGGTCCGGCAGCACAATCCCGGGGGCATCAGCCTTGATGCGACCTTCCGGCATGCCATCCAGAGCCTGTTTCACAATCTCAATCGACTCGCGCAGCTCCCGCACCCGGCACATATACCGTGCAAAGACGTCGCCCTCCTGCGCCACCGGAACCTTGAACTTGAAATTCTCATATCCCGAATAAGGCATGTCGCGGCGCAAATCGATGTCCACACCGCTCCCGCGCAGCGTCGGTCCCGTGGCCCCAAGCGCAATCGCATCTTCGGCAGTAAGCTTTGCCACACCCTTGGTCCGCATCATAAAGATCGGATTGCCCGTGAGCAGGTTTTCGTATTCATCAACCTTCTCCGGAAAGCGCCCGGCAAATTCGCGCACCCGCTCGAAAAATCCCAAAGGCGGTTCCAGTGCAACCCCTCCCACTCGAAAGTAAGAGGTCATCATGCGCTGTCCGCTGACCATCTCGAACATGTTCAGCACTTCTTCGCGCTCGCGGAAGCAATACAGGAACACCGTTAGCGCGCCAATATCCATCGCGTGCGTGCCCAGCCACACTAGGTGCGAATTGATCCGTGTCAACTCATTCAGCAGCACCCGCAACCACTGCGCCTTCGGAGGAATCTCCAGCCCCAGCAGCTTCTCCACCGCGAGCACGTAGCACAGATTGTTGGTCATGGGGCAGAGATAGTCGATGCGGTCAGTCAGCGGCACCACTTGCTGATAAAACTTTGCCTCGCAGGTTTTTTCGATTCCGGTATGCAGGAATCCAATGTCCGGCATGATCCGCACTACGGTCTCGCCATCGATCTCGAGCAGCACCCGCAGCACACCATGCGTCGAAGGATGTTGCGGCCCCATGTTCAGGATCATGGTCCGATCCTGACCGGGTTCAAGCACGGGAGTGGGAGCAAGGTGGGCCATGGTCAACCCTAGCGGTAGCCCTCCACCGGATAATCTTTCCGCAGCGGATAACCTTCCCAATCCTCCGGCATCAGAATGCGCCGCATATAAGGATGCCCCGTAAAGCGGATGCCAAACAGGTCAAACACTTCCCGCTCAAAATAATTAGCGCCAGGCCACAGCGAAGTAAGCGACTCCACCGCTGGGCTCGCAGAGTCCACCCGTACTTTCAGCCGTACTCGTTCCTTCTTGGGAATCGAAAGCAGGTGGTAAATAACTTCAAATCGAGGCTCAGCTGGATACCAATCCACGCAGGTGACATCAGAAAGAAAGTTGAAAGCGCACTCCGCATCATCCCGCAGCAAAGCACAGGCTTCGCGCAGGTTCGCGCGATCCACGGTGATCGTCATCTCATCGCGGTCGAACTTCACCCCCACGACAGATGATGGATTCCAAGCCAGCAGCCGCGCCACCGCCGGATGTCCCTTCAGCTGTTCAAGATCGGTGATGGCAGGCGCCAAAGCCACTAGCGTTCTCCTCGCCGAGCATTGGACCCGACATCGGACCGCAAGCCCGATGGTCCCCAGTCCAGAACGCCCTTCTTCCACACATAAAAGAAGCCAACCAGAACAATGCCGATGTAGACGAACATCTCCCACAATCCGAAATGCTTCAAATCGCGCAGAATCACCGCCCAGGGATAAAGAAACACAGCCTCAACGTCGAACAGAATGAACAGCATAGCCACCAGATAGAACTTCACCGAGAAGCGTCCGCGCGAGTCCCCCACCGGGGTCATGCCGCATTCATAGGCTGACATCTTGGCCGGAGTCGGTTTACGCTCCCCGATCAGCCACGAAAGCGAGATAATTGCAGTCGCAATCCCACCTGCGATCAACACATGGATCAGAAACGGCAGGTAGCTAGCGAAATAATTGTCGGGCATAGGACAGGCTATATATAATTCGCGCCAAGCAGCAATTAAACATTCTAGATTAGGTGCTGGTGCGCGAGAGTGTCAAGGGAAGCGGGGAACAATTTGGCAATTGTTGCAATCGCGTGATTTGACAATTGAAAATCAAAACAAAATAGCCCCGCAAACGTAGTAAGCTCGGGCTGTTGTGGGTTCCAATTGCGCAATCCGCCCCATCGCCTGGTCACACAATTCTTATGATTTTCGGATTTAACACTGACGTAAAGCACGGCGACACCATCTACCACGTGCAAAGCGAAGCGCGCGAGAGCGAAAAACTGTTGCAGACTCAGGTCTTCGTGCGCGGAAGATGCATAGGCAAGCGCGCCATCTCCTATGCCACCTCGGCTGCGGAGTCCGGCTTCGGCGATCCTCAAGGGGATCCTCAAAAAGAGCAGCAACTCCGCGACCAGCATCGCCTCGTGCTCGAAGCCATTCGCGAAGGCAAGTTGGAAAGCGTCCTCGACCGCGCCGAAACCGAGGCATTAGCCGGCATCAAGCAACTCGACGTGCAATGGGAGAATGCCGCCTCGGTCCACAACGATCGCAGTCTAACCATGCAGTTGCGCGTCACCGAGGACGGAACCGCAGTGCCCAGCGCCCGCCTCACCTTCCGCTTCGCTCGTCCCGACGCCACGCCTTTCTATACCCAGGCTGTCACCGATTCCGGAGGCAACGCCCAGATCTCGATCGAGGTCGAGGAAACCGCCTTGGCCGACGCCTCAGTTATGGTCCAAGCCAACCACCAAGGTCGCACTGTAACCCGCAAATTCGCCCTGCACAAAGCGGAATAGGTAGCGCCGCCGTCTCGGCGGCCGCAGCGTGTGGGGACGGTCGCCTCGAGAGCCTGCCCTGAGCGAAGCCGAAGGGTCCAGCCGAGCGCAGCGAGGCGCCGTCCCGCTCCGTGAGACAATACAACTTGCAAACAGGCGCTCTCGGCGTCTCTTTGTTGGAACGAAATGAATCTTCACATCAACGGAGAAGAGCAGGCATTCGCGGACCAAACACCACCCGCCGCCTTCACCCTCGCCGCCCTCCTCGAATCCCTTGCCATGAAGCCCGACCGCATAGCGGTCGAACTAAACCGCGACATCGTCCCCCGCGACCGCTGGCCGCAGACTCACCTCAAAGACGGAGACTGCCTCGAAATCGTCCACTTCGTCGGCGGCGGCTGTCTGTCTAGCCCTCCCGCGCACTCTTCTAGTTAACCCTCCTTCTTTGAATCTTGGTTGACACCGGCCAACTCACGTCTAGAATGTTTCAAACATTTGACTCGTAGACTGTTTCAAACATAAACGGGGATTCATGCAAGATAGCTTTTCATCGCAGGAGGTGATCGCTCTCACCGGCATCACCGCCCGCCAGCTCCAGTGGTGGGATGAACGCGGCGTGGTCAAGCCCCAGCGGTCGGGGCATCGCCGTGTGTATTCCATGCGGACCCTCGCCGAGATGGCCGTGATCTGCGAACTGCGCCGCAAAGGTTTCTCGCTGCAAGGCGTCCGCAAGGTCATGCGCTTCCTCGATCGCGAGTTCGGCAAGGGACTCGCCGAAATCGTCGGCCGTAACTCCGACGTTCACCTGCTCACCGACGGCAAACACCTCTATCTGGAAACCTCGGCACGTCAGATCGTCGACATCCTGAAGAATTCCAGCCAGCCCATTCTGGGCATCTGCCTCAGCGACGCGGTTCGGCAGGTACGAGCCGAGGTCATCGCCAGAAAAGCGAGTACCTCCGTAACATCGCCGCCAGTGCGTCGGCGTGCTAGAAAAGCTTCTTAGGCAACAGTGTGAATCGAAGGATCGGATCGCGGTAGCGGAATACAGGAGGAGTGCATGGTCGGCGAACTGGACATTCTGAACGAATGGATTCCCGAACAGATGCAGCCCGGAACAATTTTCGTTCTTGAAAACGCTGGCGAAGTCGGCGAGAAGGAAGACCCTTACTGGGCCGTGCTCGCGTGCCCATCCTGCGGCATGCTCGGCCTGATCACGCGCCGGCAGATCAACGGCCTGATGCCTGTCATTTGCGGCTCGGAGCAATGCTCCGCGCAGTTTTTCATTCGCGAGAGCGAAGTCGTCGTGCGCAAACCTTTCTAGCGACGGGCCGCGCCTGCGGCCCTTAGTTCTTGGTTTTTCCAGCCTGCACTCCGCTCAACTCCACTGGAACCTGATCGACGATCTCGATGCCGAAACCTTCGAGCGCGGCCACACGTTTGGGCCTATTCGTCAGCAGGCGAATGCGGCGGAGGTTCAGGTCGGAAAGGATCTGCGCGCCGATTCCGATTTCGCGTTGCGTTTGCCGCTCGTTGTCGAGCAGGGACGGCAGCTTTCGGCCGCGGTGGAAGCTGAGTGCGCTGCGTTCGCCCGCCTTCTCTATGGAGAAGCCCTTCGAGGTTTGGTGTAAATAAATAAGAGCGCCGCGTCCTTCCTGGGCGATGCGGCGGAGTGAGCCTTCGAGTGTGGCGTGGCATTCGCAGCCGGTTGCGCCGAAGACGTCTCCCATCAGGCAGTGGGCGTGCATGCGGACCAGCACTGGCGCGTCGCTCTTCTCGTCTTTATTTTCTACATCTCCTTTGATTAAGGCCACGTGCGATTCGCCGCCATCCACTTCGCTCTCATAAGCAATGAGGCGGAATTCGCCGAAGCGGGTGTCGACCAATGCTTCGCCCACGCGATGCACGTAACGCTCGTGGGCCATGCGGTAGCGGATCAGCTCCGCGACTGTCAGCATCTTCATGTTGTGCTGGTGGCAGAAATCGATCAGGTCTGGGACGCGGGCCATCGTGCCGTCGTCCTTCATGATTTCGCAGATGATGCCGGCGGGAATCAGTCCCGCGAGGCGCGCCAGATCTACCGAGGCTTCGGTTTGTCCGGCTCGGACGAGCACCCCGCCTTTGCGGGCGCGGAGAGGGAAGACGTGGCCGGGGCGCGCCAGGTCTGACGCTTGCGTTGCCGGATCGATCGCTACCTGAATGGTGCGGGCGCGATCGTAGGCGGAGATGCCGGTGGTCACTCCCTCGCGCGCATCGATCGCTTCACAGAATGCGGTGCCGTATTGCGACGTGTTCTCGGCACTCATGGGGCCGATTCGGAGGTGAGCGAGGCGCTCCTCGGTCATGGTGAGGCAGACCAGGCCGCGTCCATACTTGGCCATGAAGTTGATGGCTTCGGGCGTGACCTTCTCGGCGGCGAGGGTGATGTCGCCTTCATTCTCGCGGTCTTCATCGTCGACGACCACGATCATGCGGCCGGCGCGGATCTCCTCGATGGCGGTGGGGACGTCGGCGAAGGAGTCGTGATTCATGCTTTTATTTTAGCTTTTCAGCCCCAGTACCTAGAACCTGGTACCTAGGTGCCGATCGGGTGCAGTGCTGACTTACTCTTTGTCCAGTTCTTTCAACATGCCGGGGGCGAGATCCGCGTTCACCTCTTGGATCGGGCTCTTGATCTGGCCTTTGTTCGTGAAGAATCGGGACACGTCTCCGTCTCGATCGGCAAGCCGCGCAATGATTTCTGGCGATGAAGCCTTTCGCGTCCTACGATTACTCTTCATAAGGTCAGTGCGCGTTTCAGAAGATCGCAGACTTCTGGGCTCATGACGTTATTTTACCTATGGATTTCGGATGCAGATATCTTTTTCCGAGCCTCCGTGGAAGAGCCTTCTCTATTCCATTTGGTGCTTTGATTTTGAAAAGATCGTTGATACCCCTCCCCCTGGGCCTAGTGGAATCATCGCGTTAGCGCGAGATTCCCTCGCAAAATCTGGAGCCTAAAGAAGTTAGAGATCAAAATCTTGGAAGCAAAGGAGTTACGGCTTCGCCTCGTTCTGCGAGCTGTACTGCCTCTGCTTGGGCAATGACGGACGAATTTGGAACGAGGCGCAAGGTTAGATGTCACAGGAGAGCTGTGGAGAATTGTGGGAGGTCAAAATCCCCGCCCTGTCTCTCCGAAGAACGGAGAGACAAGGACGGGGCGCCCTTAATGTGAATTCGCGGGGGAAAAGCTGGGCCAGCCCCCGGATCGTGTCGTCCCTAACGGGACTCGGTTCCGTCTCTCGTGGCCTTACCCACGACTTCCGCCCTGGGCTATCGTATGCCGCCCCTACGGGGCTGGAGCATTCTGCCCATTGAATTTCCACAGCTTTATTTTTTCTGATGTTCAGATGATCTTGCCTCTCATTCCGAAATGGGAATACTGGAATCAGCAGGCGCTGAAGCGCGGTGAGTTTTATGGGGCTTGGCGGCACGACTGAAGTCGTGCCCTTCCCGAGCCTTGTCGGGCCCAGCGTCCGTCGAACTTGCGGGGTTCTAGCGGTTTGCTGGGGCGAAAATCACGACAATCTGCTGGGGAAGCGAGCCAAACGCGCCGCGCCCTTTGGTCGCTTGCGTTCTTCAGGCAGGCTCGTTGGATTCGCGCGGGTCGCCAGGATTCCCTCGGCAGAGTCGGGACAGCTTCTTCGGTCGCAGAAGCGGCGGCCTCAGGATCACAACCCAACTACGAGGAAGGTGTGGAGGAGAATTATGGGTCTGGAAAATGTGAACCGGGGCCAGCATGTGAAGGTGAATGGCACACAGTGTGGGTCTCCGGCGCTGCGGCGGCGGCGGCTTTGTTTTTTTCATGTGCGTTGTTCAGGAGCAGGGGGCGCGGATCGCGGGGAGCCAGTTTGGGCAGGCGCGGTTTGTGGTCCCGTTGCTTGAAGATGCGAATGCTGTGCAGATGGCGCTGATGCAGGTGATGCAGTTGCTCAGCAGCGGTCAGATGGAGCACAAGACGGCGGCGCTGATGCTTTACGCCTTGCAAACCGCCAGCTGCAACCTGCGGAATAAGGAGTTTGAGGCTGAGGATGTGAACGATGTTGTGATCGACCGCGGCGCTGTGGGGGCAACCTGCATTGGGAGTCCGCAGTGGGTGGTGGAGACGGTGAAGGCGGAGGCGGCTGGGCGGCCGGGATAAACGGGAGGGTCAGTAGGTCAAAATCCCATGAGCTTGAGAGGGTTGGAATCCCACCCTTCGGCTTCGCTCCAGGCAGGCTTTCTCGCGAAGGACGCGGAAAATGGGGCACCCATCGCCTGTGCTGGGAACAAGGTCAAAGGCAGCGGGCGGGGGCGCCCGCTCCACACGAGCCATGGCACCCGTCCGTTTGTGCTTGCTCTCTGCTGGAAGTACACGATGGAAACTTGGGTTCCGGGTTGTCAGATTCGCTTCTTGAGCTGTTGATGCAACGAGTTGCGCGTGGATGCGGAGGGGCCACCTAAGTGCACAAGTTAGATTGGAGTGAGCGTCCTTGCTCCTCCTTCAGGTTCCCTGAACTAAGTCAGCCCATCTGAAGCTCTCTTTCTTAGCTACCCTCAACCCTAGGAGGTTGCCTATATGTTTGCACGCAATGTGTCTATTCATCTGAAGGCGAATATGTTGTCTGATTACACGCGAGCTTTTGACAAAGACGTCCTGCCTTTACTGCGTAAGCAGAATGGCTTTAGAGACGAAATCACGCTGGCCGGTCAGGGCGGAATTGATGTGACGGCGATCAGTGTGTGGGAAAACAAGAACGATGCCGACACTTACAACGCGAATACCTATCCGCAAGTGTTGAAGACGCTGGCAAGATTTATCGAGGGAACGCCCCAGGTTCATACCTTTGACGTCGTCACCTCGACCATCCAGAAGCGCGAACTTGTAACCGCGTAACGGACACGCTGAGTTAGTTGGCCCGAGGGGCGGAGTTAGTCCGCTTTCTCGGGCCAACATGCTGAGGAAGCGAGCCAAACGCGCCCTTCGGTCGCTGTCGCTCTCTCAGGGCAGGCTCCGTGGAGGCGCGTGGCCTCGCCCAGGTCCCTTTCGGCTTCGCTCAGGGCAGGTTTTCGCCGCACCAAAAACGCTTGCTCAGGATGACAACGGGATCGCGCCAAGGAGGGCAACCATGCACCTAGCGCTGCAGAACGCGGAGACCATCAATCGCCTGGTGGAACGGGCCGAATTCTTTCTGAAGATATTCCGTGTTAATCGCGTTGTTGTCAGGACGCGGTTGGGCCTTCCCGAGCTTGATGTCCCAAGGGGTGCGACTCATGCCTTTTAAAGCTATCCTGCACGAAGTTGAGCGGTTGCATGACGTCAGCGAACGTCTGGTGGCGTTGGCGGAGCAACATCCGCGGGTGTCAGCGCAGCTCATGACTATCTCGGGAAGCGTGCGGAACGCCGCCACGGTTCTGGGAGTGCTGGTGGCGACGAAAATGACCCGGCCGATGTGACTGGTGTCTGGCGGCGGTCCCCACATTTGGGCCTGAAGCCGGCGGGACCCTTCGGCTTCGCTCAGGGCAGGCTGCCGGCGCTACACTACCGCGACCGGCGGGACGCTGGCGCTACCTTCCTGCCAATTCTTCTTCTGCGCCTTGGAACAGCTTGCGCATGGCTTGGATCACTACTCTTGCCAGCAACACTATTACTGCTACCAGGGCCAACGCGATTGTTGCCGCCGCGTAGGGATGGCGGGTGGCTAGCCAGGTTAGAGAGATGGCCAGGGCGTCCTCGGCGAGGCTTAGGGTGATGTTGGAGAAGGGCTCGGGGGATGGGGTTACGGCGGCGCGGAGGGCGGTTTTGCCGGAGTGAGCGGTTAGGGCTATGGCTGCTCCCAGGGCGGCAGCTAGGAGTTGTTCGCCGGGGGTTAGTTGGCGGGTGGCTCCGTAGGCCAGGAGGGCGGCTACCGGGACTCGGACGAAGGTGTGGAGGGCGCTCCAGATCAGGTCGAAGGTGGGGATTTTGTCGGCGAAGAATTCTATGGCGAAGAGAGTTGTGCTGGCTGCGATTAAGGGCCAGGTTTGCAGGAGCTCGAGAGCTGGCGGGAGGGGGACGTGTCCGAAAGCGGGCGAGGAGGCCCAGGACGGCTACCGTGGCATAGAGGTTCAGGCCGGCGGCGAAGGCTACTGCGGCTAAGACTGCGAAGAGTTCGGGGAGCGGGAGGTGGAGGAGGTTTAGCACTTCTGGGGTTGCTGCCTAATGTCCTTATCAGGGAATTCTCTTTCGCCCCTTCGGCGCTAGGCTATCACGTCGGGTCTTATCCAGGGCTTGCGCCCCTTCGGCTTCGCTCAGGGCAGGCTCTGGGCTGCATTTTCCGCCGCTTCGCGGCTGCGCCGGGCGGCGCAGCGGTGCCTACAGGTAGAGTTGAGTTGATGTCGGCGAAACTAGGATCCCTCGCTTCGCTCGGGATGACAATCCTAATTGTGGCAATGCTTATGCTGCCTTAGAGCGTGGATTCGATTTCGAAGCCCCAGGCTTCCAGGAGCGGCTCGGGGATGTATTTGGAATTCTTGTTGCGGCGGGCCCACTCGCGCAGGCGGGTGGAGCGCAGATACTGGTCAGGGGTGAGCTTGTATTCGCGCACCACTTGCTCGAACTCGGTGATGGTGGGGACGATCGGGCCGATGGGCTCGGGCTTGCCCCAGTTGGGATTTCCGCGACGCTTCGCCATGCAAGAGCCTTTCGTACAAAGGGGGGATGGAATCTATTGATTGCTCTATCTATATGATTCTCCGCAGGCTATTGGGATTCAGGGAAAATACAAACTGGGTTGGACAAGTCTTTCTGCAGCTTCTCTGATGATCCCAATGCTGATCGGAGAGTCAGCATGTTAGGGCAACTGGGGGCGGAAGTCAATCCTAATTATGCGGTGCATCACTTTACTAAGTTGTTTCTAAGTAATTGTGTTCATTGTCCTTAAGTTCTTAAGGCATGACTCGGAGTCGGCTCTGGACTGCGCCTTGGCGGCGATACGCCTAACGACAGGCTCTGCCCACCATCCGCCGCTCGTTACGGTCGTAACTTCTGGCGCGATGGGGCCATTGATCGGGTTCTTGAGGCGGGCTTAAAGTGAATGAGGCTGTGTTTGGTTTCCGTTAGCCAGATTCCCGCGGGAGAAATGCTGCCTTCTCGACTCACGCCAAGTGACTACGACTGGGCTCAAAGGATTTAAGACAGCGCCATGAATCTGAAGTCGCTTCTGCTTTGTTCCGACGAGAAGATCGTGCGTGTGCTGCGCCGGACGCTGGGCGATCTGGACATCAGCGTCGAGTTGTGCGCGAGTTCGGAGATCGCTTTACGCAAGCTTACTCGCGAGCGGTTTGAGGCGATCATTGTGGATTGCGCTGGGCCGGGAGCGGCGGCGGTGCTGCGCAGTGCACGGATGGCGCCATGCAACAAGCGGGCGATCGCGGTGGCGATTCTGGATCCTGAGATTGGGCTGCGGTCGGCGTTTGAGATTGGGGCACACTTCATCCTGTACAAGCCGGTGTCGGTGGAGCGGTCGAAGTCGAGCTTTCGCGCGGCGCGAGCGCTGATGAAGAAAGAACGGCGGCGGAACTCGCGGGTGTCGGTGAATATTCCCGTCGAGATGACCAGCCGGGAGTCGGATGTGCGCTTCAAAGTGAACACCAGCGATCTGGGGGAAGGCGGTTTGGCGGTGAGCCTGCCGCGGCGCGGCAAACCCAGTGGACGCTGGAAGGTTGTGTTTACGCTGCCGGGTTCGGCGAAGGCTTTGGAGGTTAGTGCGGAGTTCGCCTGGGAGGGTTCGGGGAAGCAGGTGGGATTGCGCTTCCAGGATCCGTCGCTGGAATTTACGCGGCAGTTGCGGGAATGGCTGGGCAGGAATTCTCCGGATGTGGAGAAGGACGATCCGCCAGCGAGTTGCCAGCTTACGGATTTGAGTTTGGGTGGTTGCTACCTTGAGATCAGTTCGCCGTTTCCGGTTTCGACGCGCGTGACCTTGTCGATGCGAGCGGGCGGAATCGACTTGAAAACAGAAGGTGTGGTTCGGATTATGCATCCCGATAAGGGGATGGGAGTTGAGTTTACGCAGAGTACTCCCGAACATCGAGCATTGCTCGAAAAATTTCTTAGCCTGCTGACGGAGAATCGCGACGTGCTACCTGAGTTGCTGGTGGAGCCGGAGGGTTTGGAAACGGAATCTTCTACTTCGCCGGTTCCCGCCGCAGTTGGTGAGACAGAAGATACGCTGCTTGGACTGTTCCGGAGCCAAGCTGCACTTAGCGCCGACGCTTTCCTCACGGAGTTGCGCAAGCAACGTGGGTTGGAGGCTTCCACGGGCGCTTCGGCCTGATTCCACGGCCGCGCGGGCGCGAACCTCAGGAGCCAAAGCCCATAGGCGCTAACTTAAGGAATTACTTCCGAGTTGCCCGTCATCCGTCATCTCGGCCGTTCGTGTTCACGTCAGCGCCGCGGAAGGCAGCCGTGATTTCTCCTGTCCTAAGGTGATCGATGCCAATAGCGTGCGGGTGCGCCGAGGATGGGTGGCTCTGCGGATTACCGATTCGCTCGATTCAGCTCACCTGAGGTGGCTGGCGATTGACCCGCCGACGACTGGATCGACGAGGTTGACCATGGCATTACTGCCTGCGAATGCCGACAATGTCCCCAAATTTAAGGCTAGTCGCCCTTCCAGAACTGTCGAGCGTGAAATTAACGATCAATCCCACAGTGTTGAAGAAAGAGGTCGGGCTCGATGGAAAGATTTCTCCTTAGGACGAGGTCCCAAGCCTTTGAGCTCTGCATACAATGTGTTCTCCGTCCGTGTCACCTCGAACGTAACTGTGCTGCTTAAGTTAGCGCTTAATGGGCTAAAGCCCCCCTCAACGCTACCTAAACGGCACGGCTAAAGCCGTGCCCTTCCCGAGCCCTTGATTGCCCGAACTCTTGATTTCCGAACCCTTGATTTCGGAGTTTCGATTTCTCCAGATCTTATCGATCGCCAGATCGCGTTGGAGATGCGCTTAGAACGTCTTGCGGAAGAGCCAGAATAGGGATCCCGAGAGCATCATGGCTACTGGCAGGGTTAGAACCCAGGCCAGGGCCAGATTGCGCACGGTGGACCATTGAATTCCGGAGTGGTTGGCGGCCATGGTGCCCGCGATGCCGGAGGAGAGCACATGGGTGGTACTGACGGGGAGACCGAATCCGTCAGCCGCTCCGATGGTTGCCATGGCGGTGATTTCGGCGACGGCGCCTTGAGCGTAGGTCAGATGGCTTTTGCCGATCTTTTCTCCTACCGTTACGACGATACGCTTCCAGCCGACCATGGTGCCTAGACCGAGGGCCATGGCTACGGCGACCTTTACCCAGAGAGGAATGAAGCGGGTGGCGTGATCGATGTGCTGCTTGTAGTTGGCGAGGACGGCAGTATCAGCGGGAGCAAAAGCCGGCTTGCCACTTTTCTGCATGAGGCGGATGGCCTCGCTGACGAGGTACATGTCGTTGCGGAAGTTGCGGACTTGATCGTTAGGGATGTTCTTCATCTCTTTGTAGAGAGAAGTCTCGTTGCCGATGTCGCTGACCATGGTGCGGAGGGCGAGCATGGTGTTGGGAGTGAAATTCTTGTCGCGGATGTAGGCCGTGACGTCCTCGTGGGCGTCGCCGATGGAGGCGTTGGGGCTGACGTATTTGGTCAGGGCATCGGCGGCTTGGGCGGAGACGGCGATGAAATCCTGAGAATCCTGGTAGGTGATGGCGTGATTGAGAGCGTAGGCGGTGGGAACCGTGCCGATGAGGATGAGCATGATTAAGCCCATACCTTTTTGTCCGTCGTTGGAGCCGTGGAAAAAGCTGACGCCGGTGCAGGTGAGAACGAGGAGGCAGCGAATGTAGAAGGGAGGAGGTTCGGTGCCTTCGGGAGCTGTGTAAAGCTTGGGATCTTTGACGAGGGCTTTGGCGAGGAGCAGCAGGAGCCCAGCGCAACCGAAGCCCACGATGGGCGAGAGCAACAGAGCCTTGCCGATGTTGGCGGCTTGTCCCCAGTCGACGCCGCTGGTGCCGCTCCTGCCGTTCATGAGCTGGTTGGCGATGCCGACGCCGATCACGGAGCCGATGAGAGTGTGGGAGCTGGAGGCGGGCAAACCGAACCACCAGGTGCCGAGGTTCCAGATGATGGCGGCGACGAGCAAGGCGAAGACCATGGCGAATCCGGCTTTGCTGCCGACCTGCAGGATTAGTTCGACCGGCAGGAGCGAGACGATGGCGAAAGCTACCAGGCCGCTGGAGGCGAGGACACCGAGGAAATTCCAGAAGCCGGACCAGACGACCGCAATGTGAGGCTCGAGCGAGTGGGTGTAGATGACCGTGGCCACGGCGTTGGCGGTGTCGTGGAATCCGTTGACGAACTCGAAGCCGAGCGCGACCATCAGAGCGAGGCCCAGGAGCACGAAAGGCAGAACGGATTCGTTGTGGATGGTGGAGAGATCGTGAAGCAAGCTGGCGCCGGCGTAGCCGACACCTATGACCAGCACAACGCCGAAGACCAGCATCCCGATTTTGCCGGGCGAGCGGGAAAGTTTTTGGTTGAGTAGGGTTTGGGATGCGGTGGCCATGGTTTTTCCTCAGATGTTAGGGCTGAGAGCTAAGCGGAGCCACTATACGGAAGAATTGTTACGGCAGTGTAAATTAAGCGGGGTGGTAGTGTCTGAATTTCAGAGACTACCAGCGGGGTAGTGATGGCAGCCTGATAGGGAAGCGAGCCAAACGCGCGATTAATGCGTCGCAAAGAACGCGACGCGTCGCGCGGCTCGCCCGGATCCTTCACTGTGCAAAGAACGCTTGTTCAGGATGACAATCAAACCGAGCCATTGCCTCTCGACCAAAGGCCTCGCGGGGAGTGGGGGCATTGTTTACAATAGGAGGTTCGTCCACGTTGGTGCAGAATCCCTGTGGGACGAAGCAATACCTTTGGAACGTTCAAACCACTTGGAACCGTCAAATCATAAGCCTCGTGTGCCGTCGGTTGCGTCCCCTACCGTGTATTGGCGGGTGGAAGGGAGCCTGCTTGACCTGACGGTGGTGCAGCCGGTGGCGTTCTTTACGTGGAATGCGCAGACGTTCGCGGAGCGGTTCCGGCGGCGGGGGCTGATCTTTCTGATGGCGGCGCTGCGTCCGTTTCTTTATTCGACGAACCGGAAGTTTGCTACGCGGGTGGTGCACACGACGTTGCGCGGGGTGACGCGGGACCGGCTGGATCTGCTGGGCGAAGAATACTTCCAATACAAATTGAAGCCTGAGCTGAAGACGCACGGAGCGGAGCGGGTGCGGGAACTGGTGCGCTCCGGGGCGGATGTAGTGCTGGTGAGTCAGGCGCTGGAGCACGTGATGAAGCCGCTGGCGCAGCATCTGGGAGTGAAGCGGGTGGTGGCGAACCGGCTGGAGTTCCGGGATGGGGTGGCTACGGGAAGGCTGCTGGAACCGGTGATCCGGCCGCGGGGAGCGTTTGCGCGAATCCGGGAGCAGAGTCCGGATGGGCGGCGGGCGCCAAAGACTCTCGCGCGGCAACTGGATATTACTCTTGAGGAGTTGCGGGGAGCGACGATTGCGTCGGGGCGGGAGTCGGCGGCACGGGAACATCCGATTGTGCATTTTGAGGGGCAAAGGCAGGCTGCGGAATTTTCGGTGCGGCGGGCTTTGGCCGGCAAGCACGTGATGCTGATCGGAGTGACGGGATTCATTGGGAAAGTGTGGCTGGCGAACACGCTGATGGAGTTGCCGAAGATCGGGCGGATTTATTTATTGATCCGGCGGCAGAAATCAAATCCGGCGCAGCAGCGCTTTGAAAAGATTGTGGAAGAGTCACCGGTGTTCGATCCGCTGTTTGAAAAATATGGAGCCGGGTTTGCGGAATATCTGCGCGACAAGGTCGAGGTTGTGGAGGGCGACGTTACGCGGCCGGGTTTGGGGCTGGATGCGGAAGTTGGGCAGCGGCTGCAGAGGAATCTTGACCTGATTGTGAATAGTTCAGGATTGACGGACTTCAATCCGGACTTGCGGGATGCGCTGGCGACGAATACAGATGCGGCGATGAACATCCTGGAATTTGTGCGGGGGACCCAGCACGCGGGGCTGCTGCATCTTTCGACGTGTTATGTGGCCGGTGAGCGTGACGGGCGGGTGGCGGAGAAGCTGATTCCGAATTACACGCCGCGACGGGTGCCAGATTTCAATGCGGAACAAGAATTGCGATCTCTGCATGAACTGATCGCTAAGGCTGAGGCGGAGGCTGAGGGCGCGGAAGTGACGGCGGGATTGAAATCGCAGTCGCTGGCGAAGGAGCATGCGGCAAAGGGGCTGCAGGGCGCGGCTTTGGAGAATCAGATCCGCAAGAATCGCATCCGTTGGTTGAAGACTTATTTGACCGAGGCGGGGGCTCGTCGCGCGAAGGAGCTGGGCTGGCCGAATACTTACACGCTGACCAAGAGTTTGGCGGAATCGCTGATCGTGAAGCACGGAGCGGGGCTGCCGATTGCGGTGGTGCGTCCGGCGATTGTGGAGACTTCGGTAGCGAAACCTTTTCTGGGATGGAATGAGGGGATCAATACGTCGGCGTCGCTGTCTTACTTGTTGGGGACGTATTTCAGGCAGCTGCCTTCGAATGAGAGCAAGCGGCTGGATATTATTCCGGTGGACGCGGTGTGCGCGGGAATGACTTTGATTGCGGCGGCGATTGTGGAGCGGCGGCATGATCAGCTGTACCAACTGGCGACGTCGGTTACGAATCCCTGCGACATGGGGCGGTCGATTGAGTTGACATCGCTGGCGCATCGGAAGCACTACCGGGCGCAGGAAGGGCTGGAATCGTGGCTGCGGTTGCGGTTTGACGCGATTCCGGTGTCGAAGGAGCGGTACCAGCGGATGTCGGCGCCGGCGCAGAAAGCGATTGTGAAGTCGATTCAGCGGATTATGTCACCGCTGCCGCTGAAGAAAACTCCCTTGGTGAAGGCGGAGAGGAATCTGGAGCGGGTGGAAAAATTGATCGAGTTGTTTGAACCCTTTATTTTGTTCAACGAGCATGACTTCGCGGCCGATAACGTGGAGAAGCTGTCGCATGCGCTAGTGGAGGACGAGCGGGAGGAGTTTGGATATAAGGCGCGGTTGCTGGATTGGTGGGACTACTGGATCAATGTGCATATCCCAGCGTTGCGCAAGTGGACTTATCCGTTGATCGAGGGACGGCCGCTGGAGGCGCGTCCGGCGCGGAGTTTGCAGAATGGAGAGACGGTGAAGACAGGGACCAATGGCGGGACGTGGTGAATGGCAATATTTCTTACGGGATCGACGGGTTACATTGGGGCGCACGTGACGGCGAACCTACTGCGGGATCATGGGGCGGCGCTCAATGTGCTGGTGCGGGCGAGGGACGCTGAAGAGGCGCAGGGGCGGTTGTGGCAGGCGCTGCAACTGCATCTGGAGTTCCCGGCATTTTATGAATTCCTGCAAACGCGGGTGCGGGTGTTTCGCGGCGACTTGACCGCGCCTGGTTTCGGGCTTTCGCGCGATGAATACGACCGGCTGGTGCATACCACGGATTCGGTGATTCACTGCGCGGCTTCGCTGAACCGGAAGTCGGAGAAGAGCTGTCTGAATGTGAATCTGCGGGGCACGCTGGAAGTTCTGACGCTGGCGCGGCATGCGGAGCACTATCACGGGCTGCGGCGCTTCAGCCAGGTGAGTACCGTGGCAGTGGCGGGGAAGCGGCAGAATGAAGTGGTGACGGAGGACCGGGCGATTGATTGGGAACGGTCGGATTACGATCCGTATGCGCGGACGAAGAAATTCTGCGAGCACATGATGCGAGTGCTGCTGCCGGAGACTCCGAAGACGGTTTTCCGTCCGAGCATCGTGTTGGGAGATAGCCGCTATGCGGCGACTACGCAATTCGACATGGTGAAGGCGTTTGTGTTTCTGGCCGGGCTGCGGGTGCTGCCGTTTCGTCCGAAGGATAAGATCGACATTGTGAATGTGGATTTCGTGGCGGAGGCGATTGCTACGCTGCATCAGAAGGAGCGTCCGGAGCACGACACTTATCATCTGTCGTCGGGAGTCGGGTCGCAGACGTTCCGGGAAATCACTACGGCGCTGGCTGCGGCACAGAACAAGAGAGCGCCGGTGTTTGTGCCGGTGGTGGAACGTCCGTTTGCGGGGTCAGTGAATTTTCTGGCGAACCGCGGGGGCGCGATTGGAAAAGGTGCGTCGCTGATGAAGGTCTTTATGCCGTATCTGGTGTGGAATACGGTGTTTGATAACACGCGAGTGACGAGAGAACTGGGAAAGAAACCGGTGGCGTTTTCGGAGTATTGCTATCCGCTGCTGAAATTCAGCCGGGAGAATAATTTCGCGTATAAATACCGGCCCTGGCCGGCGGCTGCGGGAGGGACTGCGGCATGATGGACCTGATTTTGGAAGCCTGGGTTAGCGGGTCGATCGAGCGGGCGAAAGCCGGATGGATGCTGGGTGAGGGCGAGCGCTGGAAGCCGGGCGAGAAGCTGAAGCTGTTGTTTGCGGGCTACAACGGCACGCGGAATATGGGGTCGGATGTGCGGGTGGAGGAGATGTTGCGGCAGGTCCGGCATATTCTGGGGGCGGAGCGGGTTGAGTTCAGCGTGATGAGCCAGAACTTTGATTTCTCTCGTGGATACTTCGAGGGCACCAAGCAGGTGCATCTGCCAGATATTTTTCCGCCGTTTCTGGCGAATGAAGTTCCGAAGCATGATGGAGTGGTGGCGTGCGAAGGGTCGATGTTCAAGAGTAAATTTGCCAATGCGCTGACCACGATGATGATTGGGTCGCTGGGGATTGCGGCGCTGCAGAACAAGCTTTCGGTGGCATATGGCGCGGAAGCCGGGCATATGGATCCGCTGCTGGCGAAGATGTGCGGACGGTATTGCAGGAATTCGTTTGTCATCACGCGGAATGAAGAGTCGCGGACGGTGCTGCGGGAGCTTGGTGTGCCAACGGAGTTGGGAACCGATACAGCGTGGACGTTTGAGCCGTGTCCGGCGGAGTACGGGCAGAGCGTGCTGCGGAAAGTTGGATGGGACGGGAGGACGCCGGTGCTGGTGGTGTGTCCGATTAATCCGTTTGAGTGGCCGGTGAAGGCTTCGGTGGCGAAGTATGCGGCGCACGGTTTGACGGGGGCTTATAAGGATAGTCATTACCGGACCGTCTATTTTCACAACTCGGGGCCGACGGCGGAACAGGCGTATCAGAAATATTGGACGGCGATCGCGAATGCGGTGGATGCGTTCCGCAAGAAGAAAAATGTGTTTGTGATCCTGGCCGCAACGGAGCGGCTGGATGCGCGTCCGGCGAATAAGATTTCGGAGAAGCTGGGCGGCGTGCCGGTGCTGACATCGGACGAGTACAACATGTACGAACTGGTGAGCATTCTGCGGGCGTGCCACATGATGGCTTCTTCGCGGTATCACGGGATTGTGACGTCGATGCCGGGGCTGGTGCCGTCGGCGGGGATCACGATGGACGAGCGGATCCGGAATTTGATGCGGGAACGTGGGCATCAGGATTTGCTGATGACGGTGGACGATCCGGAGCTGGAGGGGAAGCTGCTGGTGGCTCTGGAGAAGCTCAGTTGTGAAGGCGAGGCCATTGCATCCGGAATTGCGCAGACGGTGGTGAAGAATTTGAAGGTGATGGCACGCATGGGTGTTTATTTTGAAGAGGAAGTGCAGAGGAAGTATCCGGAGTTTGAAACGCGCCGGGGAGAGTGGAGTTGGGAGGATTATTTGCCGCCGATGAGTCGAGGATTGCGGGAGTTGGTGGCGGCTTATAACTAGTGGTTGTGCTGCGATGTGACGGAGGCGGAATGGTCTGCCGGATGTGGCATGGATGGACGAAGGTATTGCAGGCGGATGCCTACGACGACTATTTAAGGAATGAGTTGTTTCCCCGGGTGGAGCGCGAACTCGGCAAGGCAGGGTATCGCGGATTCCATGTACTGCGTTTGGACCGGGAATCTGAAGTTGAGTTTGTCACCCTGGTGTGGTTCGAGTCGCTCAATGCCGTGCGCTCCTTCGCGGGCCAGAACTACCAGGTCCCGGTGATTTCAACCAAAGCGCAGTCTCTGCTATCGCGCTATGACGAGCGAGTGGAGCACTTCGAACTGAGCGCAACGAGCTGGAACGAGTTTCAGCCGAAATAGAGGATGGTTCCCCAAAGAATGGGCATTCCTTTCATCGAGCAGATATTTTCGCAACTTAGCGTGTCCGCGGATATGCGAATTCTCGCTGAGATTCGCGATGGCGAAGTCTCTGGCGTGACCGGAAGCGAATTGCTGGAACTTGTCCGCAGGGCTAGAACGTTTATTGCTTCCAAAGGGCTGCCGAGGGGTGAGCGGTGCGGGTTGCTGGCGGCGAACAGCATTCGCTGGGTCGCGATGGATTTGGCGCTCATGGCCGAGGGGCTGATTGTTGTGCCGTTGTATGCGCGGCAGGCTGCCGGGGAGTTGGTGGCTATGATGACGGACTGCACGCCGGCGCTGGTGTTTTGCGGAGATGCCGCCTTGCGGAATGGAATTGCCCAAGCATGGACCGAAGCGCCACCGCAGTTTCTGTTTGACGAAGTTTTTGCGGGTGTGGACGGCGTGCAGTTGGCGGGGCCGCAGGTGGGGGAAGACAGCCCAGTAACCATCATCTATACATCGGGGACTTCGGGGGAAGCCAAGGGCGTCGTGCTGACGGCGGCGAATGTGGGGTTCATGCTGGACCGGACTGCGAAGCGACTGGAACAGTTGATGTCTTCGGGTTCGGGGAGAGAGGATCGCATCTTTCATTACCTACCGTTTACGTTTGCCGCGTCGTGGATTGCGTTGCTGACATTTCTGAAGCGGCGGAGCCTGGTCACGATCAATATGGATCTGACGAAGATCGCGACTGACATGCGCGCAGTGGGTCCGGATTATTTTTTGAACGTGCCGCAGCTGCTGGAGCGGATGCGGCGGGCGGTCGATGAACAATTGTGGCAGACCGGAGGCGTGGCGCAGGCAATTTATTCGCGGGCGAAGGGCGCGTGGGCGCGGCGGCAGGCTTGGCGGGCGAAAGCGGGAGATGCGATCTGGCTGGGGCTAGCGAATGCGCTGGTGTTTCCGGCGATCCGGAAGAAGATGATCGGAAGGAATCTGAAAGCACTAATTTGCGGATCGGCGCCGTTGAGCGTGGAAACGCAACTCTATTTCATGATGCTGGGAATTCGCGTGCTGCAGGTTTACGGGCTAACGGAGACGACCGCAATCTGTACTATGGACGATCCGAACCGGGTCGAGGTGGGGCGCGTGGGGCCGGCAATACCGGGTATGGAGATGAAGTTGGGAGAGCATGATGAAATCCTGGTGCGCGGGCCCAATGTTTTTTCAGGTTACTGGAAACGGCCGGAGCAAACGGCTGAGGCGTTGCACGATGGATGGTTTCATACCGGCGATCAGGGTGAGGTGAACGCTGCGGGGAACTGGCGGATTGCGGGGCGGATCAAGAATCTGATCGTGCTGGGGTCAGGGCACAAAATTTCGCCGGAGCCGATTGAGAGTGCGATTGCGAAGAATTTGCCGGAGGCGCAGCAGGTGGTGGTGGTGGGCAATGGCCGCGGATATTTGTCGGCGATCGTGACTGGAAATGTAAAGGTCGAGCACGTGCAATCTGCGCTGGATGTGATAAATCCTGAGTTGCCGCATTACAAGCAAGTGCGCGCTTTTTTTGTGCGCGGGGAAGCGCTCTCGATTGAGAGCGGGATGTTGACTATGAATGGGAAGCTGAAGAGGGATGTGATTGCGGCGCGGATGAAAGATGAGATCGAGGAAATGTACCGGGTGAGACAGGCTGTTTAGTGTGGGGAACGATGCCGGGAATTATGAAGGACATTAAGGCGCTCGACGGGAAGGCCGAGTCGAAAGTCGCGAGCCGGGGGGGTGGGAGCGCCTTGTCGTGGTCGCTTGCCGATGGCGTGATCGAGCTCGCGCTGCATCGGGCGCCTTGCAACGAGTTGGGGTCGGCGTCGCTGGAGGAACTTGAAAACTTTGCAATCGCTTTGGAAAGTATGGAGGGGGAGGCGCACGCGCTCATTATCCATAGCGAGATGAGGCCGGGATTTTGCGCTGGGGCGGATTTGCGCGAACTTTATCAGCGATCACAGGCGATGGAAAAAGCTGAGGCCGTGAAGGGTGTGCGAGAGTTTCTGGAGCGGATTCACCGGGTATTAAATCTGATTGATGCCGCGCCTTTGACCGCGATTGCGGCGGTGCATGGAGTGACGTTCGGGGGAGGGTTCGAGCTGGCGCTGGCTTGTGATTTGATTATCACCGATAAGATGGCGCGGTTTTGCTTTCCCGAGTTGAGGCTGGGTTTGATTCCGGGGTTCGGCGGGATTCCGCGGCTGAAGCGGGATTTGGGTAATGCTGTGGTGAGAGATCTGCTGCTGACGGGGCGCAGTATCAATGCCACTAAGGCGCAGCAGATCGGGCTGGTGAGCCAGGTGGTTGGCGAGGGTGAGGCGCTACGAGCGGCGCGAGCCACCGCAGTGCAGCTTGGGAAGTTTGACCGGGCGGCGGCCGCTGCGGCGAAGAAATTTATCAAGCCGATCCCGCGGGAAGAGTTGCAGCGGGAGATCGATATTTTCTGTGAGCTGTTTGCGCGTCCCGCGGTGCAGGCGGGGTTGCGGAAATTTGTGGAGAGCAAGGATGCGCAGCCTTATTTGCCGTAACGCGGTATCTAGTACCCAGTACCCAGCGAAACGTGGGAACGAGAAGAGTTGAGTGATGAAGACTGCTGAACAGACGCTTGAAGAAATACTTGATCTTGCGGCAGCGCACTTCAAGGTGCCGCGGGAGAAACTGCGTCCTGATGACGACTTTTTCAAGACTTTGGGGATCAATAGCTTGCAGACGTTGGATCTGCTGACCAAGCTGGAGAATCATTTTGGAGTGGAACTGCCCGATTATGAACTGCAGGGAGTTTCGGACTTTCGCACGCTGGCGGCGAAGATTCAGGCGCGGCTTTAGAGCGGGTCACCACGGAGACACGGAGAAAAACCGATCTAATCTTCATGTCTTCTCTTCATATCTTCGATCTTCGCCGTTGTTATCAACTTGTGCGGGTAGCTAATTCATTAACAAGGTTTTCTCCGTGTCTCTGTGCCTCTGTGGTGAAATGATTCCTTAATGCTCGACCTCCAAAAATATAGCTGTCTGGGCGCGGCGTTGCGCGAGCCGATGGAGCGCTTTGGAAGCGAGACCTGCCTGATTGAAGCCGACCGCGAGCGGGAGAAAACGCGGCTGACCTACTCCGATTTTAAGGAAATCAGCATGCCTCTGGCGCGGGCGCTGGAGGATGCTGACTTCGATGCCGCGGATCGTGCGGCGATCCTGATGACGAATCAGTCGAAGTGGCTGATTTCGGCGTATGCGATTTTCTACTGCGGCGGAGTGCTGGTCCCTTTGGATTACAAACTTACAGCGGACGAACAATTGCAGCTGCTCGAGCATTCAAAGGCGAAGGTGCTGGTGGTGGAGTACTACCTCTGGCGGGCGATTATGCAATCGCCGGAATTTCACAACATTAAGGCGAAGCTGGTGCTGGTGACCGAGGCGCCGTTCGGAGCGGAGCTGGCCGGGGGATTCCGCTGGGAAGACTTCAAGCGCAAGGGCGCGCCAGATTTTGTGATGCGCCAGCGGGAAGATGTGGCTTGCATCGTGTATTCGTCGGGGACGGGCGGGCGTCCCAAGGGATGCGTGCTGACGCATGAGAATTATCTGGAGCAATGCCGGGCGTTGACGGCGTGGTATCCATTCTGGCCGGGGGTGCGGTATTTGAGCATTCTGCCGACCAATCACGCGATTGATTTCATGGTGGGATTCATTGGGCCGTTTGTGTGCGGGGCTTGCGTGGTGCATTTGCGGACGCTGCGTCCGGAGTTTGTGCGCGATGCGTTTGTGCGTTACCGCATTACTTATGTGGCGCTGGTGCCGATGATCGTGAAGAACCTGGAGCGCGGACTGCGCGCGAAGATCGAAGAATTGCCGGCGTGGAAGCGGACGGTTCTGAATCGAATGATTGGGCTTAACAAGATGCTGACGCGGGGCAAAGCGCGAGTGAAATTGAGCCGGACGCTGCTGCCGGGAGTACACCGAGCGTTCGGCGGAGAGTTGCTGGCGCTGATCACGGGCGGAGCGTTCATGGAGCCCTCGACCATGCAGTTTTTCTATGACCTGGGGATTCCGGTGGTGAATGGATATGGGCTCACGGAGGCGGGAACTGCGCTGACTTTGAACGATCTGCAGCCCTTTCGCGCAGACACGGTGGGCAAACCTCTGCCGGGCGTGGAACTGCGGGTGCTGAGTCCGAATGAGGAGGGCATCGGGGAAATCGCTGCGCGGAGCAAGACCGTGATGTCGCATTATCTGGACGATGCGGAGCTGACGCTGGAAACGATTGTCGATGGCTGGCTTCTGACGGGCGATTTGGGGCGCTTTGACAAGAGCGGGCATCTCCAGCTTTTTGGCCGGAAGAAGAACATGATCGTGACCGAAGGCGGGAAAAATATTTATCCGGAGGATATTGAGGCGGTTTTTGATGGACTGCCGGTGAAGGAGTACTGCGTGTTCGCGGCGAACTATGTGTGGCCGCAAAAGAATCTGGGGCGGGAGATGCTGGTGCTGGCGCTGCGGCTGGAACAGAACCAGCGATTTGACAGTGCGCTGCTGGAAGAGATTGCGGCCCGCAATCGACGGCTGCCTGACTACAAACGGGTGGGCGGTTATCTGGTCTGCGAGAAAGATTTTCCGCGGACGGCGTCGATGAAGATCAAGCGGCAGGCGCTGGCGGAAGAGATGGGTAAGACGGTGAATCGGGCAGCGGTGGTGGAGCTGTGAACGAGCGCGAATCCTATCTGGCGATTGTGAATCCTGCGGGGGGGGGCGGGCGAAAGGGAAAGATGCTGGGTCCGGCGTTGGAGCGGCTGCGGGCCGGACTGGTTGACGTTGATGTCGTCGAGACGCAGGGCGCTGGGGATGCTACGCGGATCGCACGCGAGGCTTATGGGCGGGGGCGGCGGCGGTTTATTGCGGTGGGCGGGGATGGGACTTCGTATGAAATCGTGAACGGGCTTTTCCCGGAGGCAGGCGAGGGCGCCCGGCCCACACTGGGGTTCTTGCCGCTGGGGACGGGGAATTCTTTTTTGCGGGATTTTAGCGACCGCGGGGTGGAGCATGCGATCGAGTCGTTGATTGCCGGGCGAACGCAGACTTGCGATGTTTTGCGGTTGCGGCATCGCGGCGGAGTGATCCACTACATCAATCTCTTGAGTGTGGGATTTCCGGCTGATGTGGCGACGTTACGGGCGCGGCGTTTCAGCCGTCAGGGAGAATTGGGATACTTCATTTCGATTTTTCTGGGGCTGGCGCAACTGCACAGGCGGCCGTTTCCGGTGCGCGTGGATGAGGAGAGCGAGTTTGACCGGCGACGCTGCTTATTTCTCACTTTCAACAACAGCAAGTTTACCGGCGGGACGATGATGATTGCGCCCAAGGCCGAGGTGAATAGCGGGCTGATTGAGTATGTTCGTTGGGGTGCGATCGGAAGGTTGGGGCTGATCCGGAATTTGCCTGGGCTTTATGATGGCACGCACATTCAACATCGTCTGGCTGAGCGAACAGCGGTGAAGCGGGTGGAGTTTGATTTGAACGCGCCGGTCGATGTGATGGTGGATGGGGAAGTGCTGACGCTGCATTGCGAGGAGTTGGATGTGCTGCCCGGAGCGTTGAACGTAGTGGCTTGAGCCCGTGATATAAGAGTTGAAACTTGGCGAAAGGGAATCATGTCTGAAGAGCGGCGCAGGCGGCACCAGGAGCGAGGGGGAGTGCCGGAAGCGAATCCGCCGTCGCGGACGAAGCTGATCTGGGGCGGGATCGTGGTGTTGTTTGTGCTGGTTTACGCCGCGGGCTGGTACCACAGCAATCACCGCTACGATGGATTCGCGAAGTGCCTGGCATCGAAGCAGGCGAAGATGTACGGGCTGTATTGGTGTCCGCACTGCCTCGAGCAGAAAGAGATGTTTGGGAAGTCGTTTCAGTACGTGCCTTACACCGAGTGCGCGATTAAAGGCTCGCATGAGCTCGCTCCGGCATGCGCGGCGGCTGGAGTGAAACTGTTTCCCAGTTGGCAGTTTGCGGGGAATCCGCCGGTGCCGGCGGTTTTTCCCCTGGAAACGCTGAGCGCTCAGACTGGATGCAGTTTGCCGTGAGCGCGGAAGATCCGGCGAAGAATCGAATCCTGTACTTAGCGATCGCGGTGTTGGCGGTGGCAGGGATGGCCGTGTCGGCGGTATCGCTCGAGCGGCACTATGCGAAGTCGGCGACCGCGTTCTGCGATGTTGGCGAGAGGTTCAATTGCGACATCGTGAACCGGAGTGAATATTCGACGGTGATGGGAATTCCAGTCGCGGGGATTGGGGTTGCCGGATACGGAGTGCTGCTGGCGCTGGCGACGGTTTACCGATTGCGCACGGAAACGCCGACGCGGTTGCTGGCCGCGGCGCTGGCGGGATTGGGGTTTGCCCTTTATCTCACCTACGTCGAGGGCTATGTGCTGGAGACATGGTGCATTTTGTGCTTGAGTTCGCTGGGGCTGATTGCGGGGATTGCGATGCTGGCAAGTGTAGTGAAGGCTCGGGTATAGGGGGATGGACCTTTAAGCTCAGGGCCAGACCCCCATTTTCACGAAGGGCTTTTCGGCGCGGCTGAAGCCGTGCCCTTTCAGAGCGATTCTATGGGGAACTCTGAGTCGGGATGACAATCCAAGCGAATGCTTTTCTGATGGGAAAAATCCAGAAAATACAGAATGGGGCTGGGGCGGTTTCTGAGGGCGTGCGTGCCAGCGGCGCTACCGGAGATTTGCGGCTGCATGAGTTCCGGAGCCGCGTCTTTCGGAACATGCGCTTCTTGCGGGTGTGGCTGCCCCCTGGTTATGACGACGCGGAGAATTCAGGCCGGCGTTATCCGGTGCTTTACCTGAATGACGGGCAGAATCTGTTTGAAGCGGCGAGTGCGTACGCAGGGGTTGAGTGGCAGGTGGATGAGACGGCGGAC